>Ga0190274_10000064_pt1 | contig 83827 bp, 82 predicted proteins | sample Popmic531T_FD_133002 | JGI IMG/M metagenome (GOLD analysis project Ga0190274, IMG submission 133002) | Populus adjacent soil microbial communities from riparian zone of Yellowstone River, Montana, USA - 531 T | ecosystem: Environmental > Terrestrial > Soil > Riparian zone | place: USA: Montana...
GATGCGCGATCGCTTCGACGAGGTCAGCGTCTTCCTCTCCGCCTCGGAGACCCACAACCGGCGCAACGTCAACCGCTCGATCGAGGAGTCGCTGGCCGGGCTGGAGGCGACGCTCGCCACCGCCGGCGACGCGGGGCTGCGGCGCGAGGGAGTGATCGCGACCTCGTTCGGCTGCCCCTACGAGGGTCACGTTCCGCCCGAGCGGGTCTTCGAGATCGCCGAGCGGCTGGTCGCCGAGGGCTGCGAGGAGGTCGGGTTCGGCGACACGACGGGGATGGCCAACCCGCGCCAGGTGCACGAGTTCTTCGCCGCCGCGCGCGAGCGGCTGGGAGGGGTGGAGCTGACCGCCCACTTCCACAACACGCGCGGCCAGGGGCTCGCCAACGTCCTGGCGGCACTGGAGGAGGGCGTCGAGTCCTTCGAGTCGAGCTTCGGCGAGCTCGGCGGCTGTCCGGTGCCACCAGGGTCGACCGGCAACGTCGGCAGCGAGGACGTGGTCTCGATGTTGCACGAGATGGGAATCGGGACGGGAATCGACCTGCCGCGCCTGATCGAGGCCTCGCGGGCGGTGCAGGAGGTGCTCGGCCGCCCGCTCGGCTCGCACGTGCTGCGCGCCGGCCCAGTCGACTGGCGCGCCGGCCAGGATCAGTAAATAGGCTGCGGCCGTGTCCGATTTCGCCAAGGCCCTCGAGGCCGCCCTCGCCGGCGGCCCGCAGCGCCACCACGAGAAGACCTCCGAACAGGGGAAGCTGCCGGTCCGCGAGCGGGTCGAGCGCCTCGTGGATACCGATTCCTTCAGCGAGGAGGGTCTGCTGGCCAACTGGCTGGAGGAGGGGCTGGGGGCCGACGGCGTCGTCACCGGGCTGGCCACGATCGACGGTCGCCGGGTCGCCCTGATGGCCAACGACCCGACCGTCAAGGCCGGTTCCTGGGGGCCGAAGACGGTCGAGAAGATCCTCCGGATCCAGGAGCGCGCGCTCAGCCTCGGGGTGCCGCTGGTCTACTTGGTCGACTCGGCCGGGGCGCGGATCACCGACCAGGTGCAGATGTTCCCCGGCCGTCGCGGCGCCGGGCGGATCTTCCACAACGAGGTGCGCCTCTCCGGCCAGGTGCCGCAGGTCTGCCTGCTGTTCGGGCCGAGCGCCGCCGGCGGCGCCTACATTCCCGCCTTCTGCGATGTGGTGATCATGCGCGAGGGCAACGCCTCGATGTACTTGGGCTCGCCGCGGATGGCCGAGATGGTGATCGGGGAGACGGTGACCCTGGAGGAGATGGGCGGGGCGAAGATGCACACCGGAGTCTCCGGCTGCGGCCACTTCCTGGTTCGCAGCGACGAGGAGGCGATCGACCTGGCGCGCCGCTACCTCTCCTTCATGCCGGAGAGCTGGCGGGACGAGCCGCCGGCGTCCGAGCCGGCCGCGCCCGCCTCCGAAGCGGCGATCGCCGAGCTGATCCCGGCCGACGAGAACCAGCCCTTCGACATGCGCGAGGTGCTCGACGCGCTGCTCGACGCCGACAGCTTCCTCGAGGTCCACAAGCGCTGGGCGAAAGAGCTGATCGTCGGCTACGGGCGGCTCGACGGCCGCGCGGTCGGCGTCGTCGCCAACCAGCCGAAGCAGAAAGGCGGCGTCCTCTTCGTCGACTCGGCCGACAAGGCGGCCCGCTTCATCCAGACCTGCAACGCCTTCAACGTGCCGCTGCTCTTCCTCGCCGACGTGCCCGGCTTCATGATCGGGACCGCGGTCGAGCGCCAGGGGATCATCCGCCACGGGGCGAAGATGATCAGCGCCGTCTCCGAAGCGACCGTGCCCAAGCTCAGCGTCATAGTCCGCAAGGCCTACGGCGCCGGCCTCTACGCGATGGCCGGCCCGGCTTTCGAGCCCGACTGCTGCATCGCCCTGCCCAGCGCCTCGATCGCCGTGATGGGGCCGCAGGCGGCGATCAACGCCGTCTTCTACAACCAGATCCAGGCGATCGAGGACGAGGCCGAGCGCGAGCGCTTCGTCGCCGCGAAACGCGAGGAGTACGCGGAGGACATCGACATCCTCCACCTCGCCTCCGAGCTGGTCGTCGACGCGGTGATCGATCCGGCCGACCTGCGCGCCGAGCTGATCCGCCGCTTCGCCTACGCGGCGGGCAAGGAGCGCGGTTTCGCGGAACGCCGCAACCCGGTCACGCCCGCCTAGGCGGGCTTCGCCGCCATCTCGACGAAGTAGTCGAGCGCCTCGGGGTTGGCGAGCGAGTCGCGGCTGGCGGCCTGCTCGGCCGGCGTCCCCATCAGGATCCGCTTCACCGGCACCTCCAGGACCTTGCCGCTCAGGGTGCGCGGCACCGCGGCGATCTGGAAGGCCTGGTCGGGGACGTGGCGCGGCGAGCAGCGCTCGCGCACGCGGCGGGCGATCTCCCTGGTCAGCTCGTCTTCGAGCTCGACGCCGTCGCGGAGCACGACGAAGAGCGGCATCCAGCCCTCCGTGCCCGGTTTCGGCACGTCGACCACGAGGGCGTCGACGATCTCCTCGATGCTGAGCACCGCCCGGTAGATCTCGCTCGTCCCCATGCGGATCCCGGAGCGGTTGATCGTCGAGTCGGAGCGGCCGTAGATGATCGCGGTGCCGCGCGAGGTTATCTCGATCCAGTCGCCGTGGCGCCAGACCCCCGGGAACATCTCGAAGTAGCTTGCCCGGTAGCGGCTGCCGTCTTCGTCGGCCCAGAAGCGCACCGGCATCGAGGGCATCGGCTCGGTGACGACCAGCTCACCGACCTCCTCGACGACCGCGTTGCCGCCCTCGTCCCAGGCCTCGACCGCCGCGCCCAGCGCCCGCCCCTGCAGCTCGCCGCGGTAGACCGGCAGCAGCGATACGCCGCCGACGAAGGCGGTGCAGAGGTCGGTGCCGCCGCTGGTCGAGAACAGCCAGGTGTCGGCGCCGAGGTGCTCGTAGATCCAGTCGAAGCCCTCGGGTGGGAGGGGGGAGCCGGTCGAGCCGACGGCGCCGAGGCGGCTGAGGTCGCGACCCGCGCCCGGCTCGACCCCGGCCTTCATGCAGGCGGCGATGTAGGAGGCGCTGGTGCCGAACATCGTCACCCCGGCGCGCTCCGCCAAGTCCCAGAGCACACTCATGTCCGGGTGCCCGGGGCTGCCGTCGTAGAGGACGATCGCGGCTTTGGTCAGCAGCCCGGAGACGAGGAAGTTCCACATCATCCAGCCGGTCGTCGTGAACCAGAAGAGGCGGTCGCCGGGGTGGGCGTCGACGTGAAGGTTGAGCTTCTTCAGGTGCTCGAGCAGGATCCCGCCCTGGCCCTGGACGATCGCCTTCGGCAGGCCGGTGGTGCCCGAGGAGTAGAGGACCCAGAGCGGGTGGTCGAAGGGGACGCGCTCGAAGCGGAGCTCGGCGTCCGCTCCGGCGGCGGCCAGCTCGTCCCAGGCGATCGCGTCGCGTAGGGAGGAGACGTCGGGCTCGGGGTCGAGGTAGGGGAGGACGACGGTCCGCTCGAGGCTCGGCATCGCCTCCTGCAGGGCCGCGACGGTTTCGCGGCGGTCGAAGTCCTTGCCGCCGTAGCGGTAACCGTCGACCGCGAACAGCACCTTGGGCTCGATCTGGGCGAAGCGGTCGACGACGCTGGCCGGGCCGAAGTCCGGCGAGCAGCTCGACCAGATCGCGCCGATCGAGGCGGTCGCGAGGAAGGCGACGATCGCCTCCGGGATGTTCGGCAGGTAGGCGACGACGCGGTCGCCGCGCTCGACCCCGAGCCCGCGCAGCCCCGCCGCGACCGCCGCGACCCGGGTTCGCAGCTCGCCCCAGCTCAGCTCGCCGAGCTCGCGCAGCTCGGAGGCGTGCAGGATCGCCGTCTCGGCGTCGTCCTTGCCGGCGAAGACGTGCTCGGCGTAGTTGAGCCGGGTCCCCGGGAACCACTCGGCGCCGGGCATCTCGCGGCTGCCGAGGACCGCGCCGCGCTCGCCGTCGGCCTGCACCCCGAAGAAGTCCCAGATCGCGTCCCAGAACGCCTCGATGTCGTCGACCGACCAGCGCCAGAGCGCCTCGTAGCCCTCGAAGCTCAGCCCGCGGTCGCTCTCCAGCCAGCGCATGAACTCGGTCAGGCGGGCGTTCTCGACCAGCTCGGCGGAGGGCTCCCAGAGCTTTTCCGGCGCGGCGTTGCTCACCGGCTGCGACTCCCGTTCACCCGCCGGCGGGCCCGGCGGCGATCGCGCTCTTCTCGCGCGCCCGCTCGCGATCCAGCTCGTGCGGGTCGTGGGAGCAGAGGAAGGCGATCTCGCCGCCGTGGCGGGACGCCAGCTCCCGCAGCCGTTCCTGATTCGCCTTGCGCGCCTTGTTGTCGGCCGCGTTGAGGTTCTGGAAGAAGCGCAGGCCCGGGGGGCAGCTGGGCGGGCTCTCGACCTCGCCGTGGTTGAAGTAGGCGTCGCCGCAGTGCAGCAGCCAGCCCTCGCCGGTGCGGATCGCGACGCCGGTGTGGCCGAGCGAGTGGCCGTGCAGCGGCACCAGGGCGATCTCGGCGCCGGCGGCGGGCAGGACCCGCACGCTCTCGAACCCGAACCACTCCTCGCCGCCGGTCTCGTGTCGCGCCCAGCGCGGCGAGTGCTTCCAGTGGGCGCCGAGATAGCGCGGCTTGTCGCGCAGCCGCGGGTTCAGCGCCGCGTCGAGCTCGGTGGCGAGGACGTGGACCTCGGCCTCGGGGAAGTCGGGCAGGCCGCCGCTGTGGTCGGGGTCGAGGTGGGTGACGACGACGTGGCGGACGTCGGCGGCGCCGAAGCCGAGCGCCTCGATCTGCTTCAGCGCCGTCGTCTCGGCGCGCGGCTTGGCGTTCATCAGCTTGAAGACGGGGCCGAGCTGGCGCGGGTTGCGCGCGTCCTGCATCCCGAATCCGGTGTCGACGAGCACCAGCCCGTCGTCGCTCTCGATCGCCAGGCAGTGGCAGACGATTTCCGCGGTTGAGAGCGGACCGCCGTCCCCGCCGAGCAGGCGCCCCCCGTGGGGGCACAGCGATCCGCAGTTGAGGTGGTGGATCCGCATACCGGTGGCGGAGTCTAGAGGCGCTTCGGCGAGTTCGGTCTATCGTTCGCGGGGCGCCGGAGTGGCGGAATTGGCATACGCGATCGACTCAAAATCGATTGCCCTCGCGGGCTTGTGGGTTCGAGTCCCACCTCCGGCATCACGCGTCTGCAGTAGGCCCGGCTATGCGGGGGTAAATGCAGACGCGTCAGGCGGGCTGCGGCGTCGCGCCCGCCCCGTAGTCCTCGCCGGAGCCGATCGGCCGCTCCTCCTCGACGTGCCATTCCTGGTTGAAGCCGTAGAGGGCAAAGGCGATGAGGACGATTTGCAGCAGGCCGAGGACGATTACCAGCGTGCCGATCAGCGTCGAAGGCAGCAGCGCCTCGTCGAATCCGGCCTTGTCGCGGGCGAACCAGCTGTCGGCCCCGACCGCGCAGAGGATCGCCAGGATCATCGAGAGCGCCGCGGCGACCGGAAGGATGCCGCGGCTCCAGCGGGCGACGAGAAAGGCGAAGAAGGCGTAGAGGAGGGCGTAGATCGCGCAGACCAAACCCATGCCGCCGCCGCCCTTCATCAGGGACCAGCCGCCGATCGTGATCAGCGCCGCGAGCGCCGCCGTCGCCGCGAGCAGCAGTACGATCACGAACTTGGTCGTGACCGACCCGGATTTTTCCCGATTCGGCCGCCAAAGTTCGTAGCCCGGCCTCACCTCTCCAACCGCCATGCGCCCGATCATAGAATCTGTCAGCGACGCGGCGGCGTTGGCCGCGCGTTAAGGCCCCTCGGGGCTGCCACGCGGGCGTGGCGGAATTTGGCAGACGCGCCAGGTTTAGGTCCTGGTGGGCTTCGGCCCGTGGGGGTTCAAATCCCTCCGCCCGCATCGCCGCCGCACTTACGGCGGCCTCGTTACGATCCGGCTCTCGGGGCAGTGGCCCAACTGGCTAAGGCACCGGTCTCCAAAACCGGCGATTCCAGGTTCGAGTCCTGGCTGCCCCGTTTTCCGCGCCGAATCGGGGGTTCGCGCGGATACGCGCTGACAGAAGTGCCGCCGCGCCGTTGAGGAAGGGAGGAAAAGATCCCTAACCTTGGGCTGGTGGCACTCGATGCGAGTGAAGTGCGCAGGTGAACGAAACGGCGTTTCCAGGGGGAATGCGAGGACGGATGGGCGCCGCGGCGCTGCTCTCGGACGATCGCCTGGCGCGGCGAGCGGTGAAGGGGGACGAGCGGGCCTTCGCGGCGATCTTCGAGCGCTACCACCAGGACCTCTACCGCTTCTGTCTGGCGATCGTGGGAAGTTCCGCGGACGCCCAGGACGCGCTGCAGAACACGATGGTCAAGGTGCTGCGGGCGCTGCCGGGCGAGGAGCGGCGGATCGAGCTGAAGCCGTGGCTCTACCGGATCGCCCACAACGAGTCGGTCGAACTGCTGCGGCGCCGCCGCCCGACCGAGCAGCTAGACCCCGAGCTGTCCACGCGCGGCGGCAGCCTCGCCGAGGACGCCGAATCGAGGCTGCGCCTGCGGCGGCTGCTCGCCGACCTCGAGCAACTTCCGGACCGCCAGCGCGGCGCCTTGGTGATGCGCGAGCTGGGCGGCCTCGACTTCGACGAGATCGGCACCGCGCTCGGCACCTCGCCGGCCACCGCCCGCCAGACCCTCTACGAGGCGCGGCAAAGCCTGCGCCAGATGGACGCGGGGCGTGAGATGGACTGCAATGCCGTCACCAGGGCCCTGTCCGACGCCGACGGCCGGGTCACCCGACGACGCGACATCCGTGCCCACCTGCGTGGCTGCCCGGACTGTCGCCGTTTCCGCGATGAAATCGAGGGGCGCCGTGAGGATCTGGGCGCGCTCATCCCGTTGCCCGCGATCGCGGCAACGGGGCTGCTGCAGGGAGTGCTCGGGGGCGCCGCGACCTCCGGCGGGACGGGAGCCGGAGCGGGGTTGGCCGGGGCCGCGGCCGGCGGGGCGGCGAAATCGCTCGGGGCCGGCGCGGCGATCAAATCCGCCGCCGCGGTGGCGGTTGTCGCGGCGGTCGGGGTCGGCGCGGCGGACCGGAGCGGTGTCGTCGACGTCACGCCCTGGGGAAGCGGTGGACCGCAGAGCCAGAAGGAGAGCGGCGGCCGGGAATCGAGCGGCGCGGCGACGGGGACGGAAGCATCCGGCCCGAAACATGCCGATGGCGGGCGAGGATCGGCGACCGTGAGGTCCGCAGCGGCTCTAGAGGAGAGTGCGCGCCCGCGGAAGGGGGCCCGGCAGAAGGCGCCGGAGGGGGTCGCCGCGGCTCCCGCCGGGGGACACGGCGACGTGCCCTCGGCGTCCCTTGGCGCCGGCGGATCCCATCCGCACGGCCGCGGTCACGCGAAGCAGCATCCCGAGGCCGCATCGGATGGGCAGCAGACCGCCGCGGGCCACAAGGCCGCCGGCAAAGGCGTCGGTCAGGGTCGCGGCGGCGGGGCCGACAAGGTCCGGTCCACGAAGCCGGCCAAGTCGTCGAAGCCCGTCAAGCCGAGCCAGCCGACCCAGCCGCAGTCGAGCGGGGGAGGGGCGGTGGTTGCGCCCCCAAAAGCGCCGAGCGATCCGGGGGTGCCGCCCCCGAACCCGTCCCCGCAGGGTGATGCCAAAGGGCAAACGCATGCGTACGCAGCGGGCGCACATCCCTAAACGGATGACCGATTCGGGCGCTTCTTCGGCCTGACAGGCACCGCCCCGAGTCGTTTCAGCCTCAGATACTCCCATGGAGCCCCGGCCTGGGGCGCCAGGAAACGAAGGAGGAACGATGAAGACCTACCTCAAGTTTGCGGTCGTGGTCGGCGCGCTCGCCCTCGCCACGGCGCCCGCCGCGTTCGGCGTTCAGCCCGCGGACCCCGGGGCCAACGGCAAAGGACCGAAGTACGCGCCGGAAAAACCGGAGACCCCGGGGCCGGGCGCGAGCCTGCCGGAGAAGGCGAAAGCCTACGGCGTGTACTGCCGAGGCGAGAGCAGGAAACACGTCAAAGGCGAGAAAGGCACGGCGTTCAGTCGCTGTGTGACCGCGATGGCCAAGGCGGCCAGGGACGAGCGCATGGCCGCGCGCAAAGCCTGCAAAGGGCTCAGCAAGGAGCACGTAAAAGGCGAGCAGGGGACCGAGTTCTCCCGTTGCGTGAAAGCTGCCGCGCAGCTGCGCAAAGAGCAGGCCGCGGTCTGACGCCCTACCTATAGCGCCGGCCCGGTCGGCGAGAGGCGCTCGTGGACGAAACGGACCACGCTGGCGCCCTCGCCGATCGCGGTCGCGCAGCGCTTGATCGACCCTGCGCGCACGTCGCCGGCCGCGTAGACGCCCGGCACGCTGGTCTCCAGCAATCCTTCGGCGCCCGCCTCGGCGCCGGTCAGGATGAAGCCCTTCTCGTCGCGGGCGACTACATCGCCGAGCCAGTTCGTGCAGGGCGCCGCGCCGAGGAAGAGGAAGAGGAAGGAGAACGGCAGCCGCGGCCCATCGGTCAGCGTGACCGCTTCCAGCTCGCCCTCCTCACCGTGCAGGGCGGTGATTTCGCTGCGGTCGCGGACTGCGACGCCGTAGCGCTCGAGCTCCTCGATCAGGTAGTGGGACATCGTCTCGCTGAGGTCGGCGCGGCGGTGCAGGAGGGTGACGAGGGCGCCGCCGCGGGCCAGCCAGACGGCGGCCTGGGCGGCCGAGTTGCCGCCACCGACCACGGCGACCCGCTGGCCGCCGCAGAGGTGCGCCTCGGGCGGGCCGGCCGCGTAGAAGACGCTGAGGCCCTCGTAGGGCTCGAGGCCCTCCACCGGGAGGCGCCGGTATTCGGCGCCGGTCGCCAGCAGCACGGCGCGTGCCGCGACCTCGTTGCCGCCTTCGAGCCGGACGACGTGGCGCTCGGAACCCGGCTCCAGCGCCTCCGCCTTGTACGGGGTCGCCGGCCGCGCCCCGAACTTGCGCGCCTGGGTGACGGCGCGGCTGATCAGTTCGTTGCCGCTGACCCCGGCCGGGAAGCCGAGGTAGTTCTCGATCCGGCGCGAGCTGCCCGCCTGGCCGCCCAGCACGGTGCCCTCGACGACCAGCGTGTCGAGCCCCTCCGAGGCGCCGTAGACGGCGGCGCCGAGCCCGGCCGGCCCACCGCCGACGACCAGCAGGTCGACCTCCTCGCGGGGCTCGAGCGCGCGGCCGATCCCCAGCGCCCGCGAGAGCTCGCCGTTGGTCGGGCGGTGCAGGTCGACGCCGCCGGGCAGCCGCACCAATGGCACCTCGTCCTCCCCGAGGCCCTCGAGCAACGCCGCCGCCTCGGCGTCCTCGTCGGGGTCGAGCCAGAAGTACGGCGTGCGGATGCGCCGCGCGAACTCGAGCAGGCGCCGCGTCTCCGCCGAATCGCGGGACCCGACGATCTCGACCCCGATCCCCTGTCGCTGCTGCAGCAGCTCGCGCCGCTGCACGAAGGCGGAGAGGAGCAGGTCGGAGAGGGCGGTGTCCTCGAACAGCAGCTCGCGCAGGACTTCGCGCTCGACCGCGATGTAGCGCAACGGCTCGGTGACCACGGCGGAGAGGAAGACGGTCTGGCCGGAGAGCAGGTTCATCTCGCCGAGGAATCCGGAGGCTCCGTGGCGGACGATCTCGTGGCCGGCTTCGTCGGTGACCGCGGCCTCGCCCTCGAGGATCGCGATGAACGGGTAGGTCGCGTCGCCGACCTCGAACAGCTTCGCGCCGACCTCCGCGGTGCGCTCCTCGCCGTGCCGGGCGAGCGTCTCCAGCTGCGAGCTCGAGAGGACCCGGCTTACAGCCACGCTTCCTCCACGAAGGCGGCGAGCTCGGCGTCGAGCCGCTGCGGCGAGGTTCGCCACTCCAGCAGCGAGTTGGCCTCGACGAGACGGGCATTGGGGAGCTCTTCGATCAGCATGCCCGAGTCGCTGAACGGGTGCAGCGGGTCGCGCGGGTGGCCGACGACCAGGGCCGGCGTCTCGATCCCCCGCCGCTCCTGGCGGTGCGGGGCGGTCTCGCCGAGCAGCAGCCCCTCGAGCACGGCGAGCGAAGGTCCGGGCCGCTGGCGCACCCAGTCGAGGCCGATGTCGACGAGATAGTTGGTGCGGGGCAGCGCCGAGGTGACGCGGGAGAGCAGCTCGAAGGCGGGCCGCCCGAAGCGCAGCCCGAGCATCACCGGGGTGAAGGTGGCCGCAACCGCCGAGAGGGCGTTGTCGAGCACCGGCATCTCGAGGAAGAGGCCGCGGGCCCGGTCGGGGTGGCGGACCGCGAGCTGCAGGGAGACATTGGCGCCAAGCGAGGTGCCGCCGACCACCGCCGAGTCGAGGCCGAGGTGGTCGATCAGGGCAACGACCTGGCGGGCGAACAGCGGCATCGAGTAGAGGCGCAGGTCCTCGGGACGGTCGGAGCGGCCGTGGCCGAGCAGGTCGACGCAGATCGCCCGGTTGCCGCGTTCGGCCAGCGCCGGGCCGAGCCGCTCGAACATGCGGCGGTTCATCAGCAGGCCGTGGACGAGGACGATGACGCGCTCGCCGTCGCCGTAGCTGTCGTACTCGATCCGGTGGCCCTCGTAGCGAAACGCGCCCATGGCGGGCAGCCTAGATGGTCGTTTGCGCCGGCCGGCTCAGTTCTGCTCCGGGTCCAGCCCGACCAGCACGTAGTACCCGACCACGTAAATGCGGCGGCCGTCGGAGACGACCGGCGTGTAGCCGGACTCCTCCAGCTCGAAGACCTTTCTGTGGGTGAGGACGTCATAGCCGATCGTCCTGCGGGTCTTGAAGCTCGAGGTGTAGACGGTGCGGCCGATCACCACCGCGGTGCCGGGAATCGGGCCGCCGACGTCGCGTTTCCACTCGACCTTCCCGGTGGCGGCGTCGAGCGCGTAGAAGCGGCCGTTTTCGGCGCCGATGTAGACGGTCGGCCTGGTGCCGGGGACGTCGGCGACGGCGGGCGAGCCGTAGACGGCGCCGCCGGTGTCGAAGGACCACTCGACCCTGCCGGTCACCTCGTCGAAGGCGTAGACGGTGCCGTCGTCGCGGGCCGCGTAGACCTTGCCGAAGGCGATCGCGGGGGAGGAGAAGAAGCCGCCGCGCCCGCCCGGCGGGACCTTGCTCGTGTTGGTTCGCCAGACCGGCTTGCCGCTGTCGGCGTCGAGCGCGAACACCGAGCTCTGGTAGTCGGCGAAGAAGACCCGGCCGCGGTGGTGGCTGGGGCTGGCTTTGATCGCGCCGGGGGCGTTGAAGCGCCACAGCAGCCTGCCGTCGGTGGCGCGCAGCGCCAAGAGGTCGGTCGAGTCGGTGCCGAGGTAGAGCGTGTCGCCGACCGCCAGGGGCGAGGATTCGAGGTGGGCGCCGAGCTTGCGGACCCAGCGTTTCTTCCCGGTCCTGGCGTCGCCGGCGGCGAGGTGGCCGTCGAGGTAGGCGCCGTAGACGATTCCCCGGTGGTAGACCGGGGCGGTGACGAAGTTCGGCTTGCCCTTGTCGCTGGGCCGGACCTTCAGTTCCCAGAGCACCTTGCGGTCGCTCAGTCGGACTGCTTTCCCGTTGCCGTACTTGTTGATCACGTAGGCGACCCCGTCGTGGACCGCCGGCGGAAACTCGATCAGCGCGTGCGTGTTGATCGACCACGCCTGCTTCAACGGCGGCTCGAGCACGCCCTTCTCGGCCGGCAGGTAGTGCGTCCGCTCCGGCACCCGCCCGAACTGCGGCCAGTCGACGTAACCCGCGTCGCCCTTGGTCGCGGTGACCCCCTCGCCTTCGCCGCCCTCCGAGCCGCAGCCGGCGAACGCGAGCAGGGCGAGCGCCAAGGCGAGGCAGCCCCGCATCCATCGCTTCCCCATCCGTCGAGGCATCGAGAAGCTGTATCGGCAGGGCCGGCGGGGCGACTTAGTCGCGATATGTGCGACTAAAGCGCCCCGGACCCGCAGCGAGGAGAGCGGCGGACGAGAATTGAACTCGCATAACTAGCTTGGAAGGCTAGGGCTCTACCATTGAGCTACCGCCGCGCGTCAAGGGCAGCGTAGCCGCCCTCCCGCCGATCCGGCAGAATGCAAGTCCCCACGGGGAGTGGCGCAGTCTGGTAGCGCACTCGGCTGGGGGCCGAGCGGTCGCAGGTTCAAATCCTGTCTCCCCGATGTAGGTACGCGCCCGGCGCCGACGGCACCGGGCGATTGCCGGGTCTCGGGTGACATTTCCGCAGACCGGAGCGGGAGAATGCCCGAGTGCCCGCCCGGCTCGAGTACGTCGACCCCGACCGCCGACGCGGCCGGATCAGCCGGGCCTACGCCGCGCTGGCGAACACGGCCTTGGGGCGGTTTCTGTCGGTGCACGTCGTCTGGAAGGTGGATCCGTGGCTGATGCGGGTGACGCGGGGGCGAATCGGGACGGGACTGGGTCTGCTGCCGACTGCTTTGCTCGAGACCAAAGGTGCGAAGAGCGGCGCCCTGCGCCGCAACGCCGTCATCTACTTCCACGACGGCGAGCGGGTGACGATCGTCGCCTCGAAACTCGGGCTCCCGGAACACCCGGCCTGGTTCCACAATCTCCGAGCTGAGCCAGATGTGGAGTTCGGCGGCATCCCGATGCGGGCAACCGTGGTCGAGGACGGGGCCGAGCGGGAGCGGCTGTGGAAGCTCGCCGACCGCGTCTTCGCGCCCTACGCCGACTATCGGCGCGAAGCGGCTAAGGCGAACCGGACGATCCCGATCGTCCAGCTCAGCCGGCGCTGATCTCAGTCGAAAGCCGCGGCGAGCCGGCGATCGTCTGCAGCACCACGCAGTAGCGCTCGGTGAGCTTCAGGAGGGTCGCGAGCTCTTCGTCGCTCGCCTTGGTCTCGAGGTCGAAGCGGAGACGAATGGCGCGGAAGCCGACCGGGGCGTCGCGGTCGACCGCAAGCGTGCCGCGGAAGTCGAGGTCGCCCTCGGCGTGGACGGTGCCGCCGGCGACCTCGATGCCGAGCGAGGTGGAGACGGCGCGGAGGGTTACGCCGGCGCAGGCGGCCAGCGCCTCGAGCAGCATGTCGCCGGAGCAGAGCAGCGAGCCGTCGCCGCCGGACGCGGGGTGGAGCCCCGCTGCGGCCAGGGCGCGGCCGGTGTCGACCGAGCAGGAGACGCCCTCGCCGAGCGTGCCGCTTGCCGAGAGCGTGACGACGGCGGCCTCGGGCTTGCGCTCGTAGCGCTCCTTCAGCGGTGCCTGGACCGCGCGCAGCTCCTCGCGTTTCACCTGACGATTCCCGGGTCCGCCCTCAGACCTCGACGTGGACCGCGAGCTCGAATTTCTCGACCGAGATTCGGTTTCCCATGCCTTCTCCCGGGGGGCTCATCGAGTTCAGCGTCGTGTCGCCCTCGCGGTAGTCGTCCTCGGTCTCGAACAGCGTGATCGCTACGGCCTTGCCGGCCGCCGTGTCGTGGAGGAGCAGGAACTCCTTGGCCGGCACACCCGGCGGCGGGCCGCCCTCGGACTCGGCCCGTGCCCGGATCTCGGCGGCACTCTCTTCCAGCGATTTCGGGTCGGCGCCTTCCCAGCGAGCTACTCGTGCGTACATCTCGACCTCCGTGGTTGGTTTCCGACCAGCGAGGCTACTCCGACCGATCTCGGGGGGTTGAACTTGTGCCCGCTGCCGGGTAGAACAGGGGGCATGCGGATCTGGGGTTTGAAATCGGTCGAGGTCGAGCCGCGCCAGCCGGAGATCCTCGCTTCGGCTGAGGACGCGCGGACGATCCTTCTGAGCCTGCCGGCCGGCGAGGAGCTGCAGGAGCACGAGGTGCACGAGCGGGCGCGGTTGGTGGTGGTCGACGGGGAGGTCGAGGTGAGGACGCCGGCGGGCGAGCGCCACGCGGCGAGCGCCGGTCACCTGCTCGAATTCGATCCCGGGGAGCGCCGCACGATCGCCGCCCGCTCCGACGCCCGCCTGCTGCTGGTTCTCTCTCCCTGGCCCGGCGACGGACATCCGGGCGCGCTCAGCCTCGAGCAGAAGGCGGAGGCGCGGGAGCGCGCCGCCGAACGGCCTTAGCCGAACTCGCGCCGGGCGATTAGCGAAGCGCCTTTCCGGGCATGAATGTCTTCGTGCCCGGAGGAGAGCACAAGCCGGGGCTGGTCCTGGGCCCGTTGCTCCGCTACGTCGGGGAAACCGAGGCGACCGTCTGGGTCGAGACCGACGCGCCCTGTGAGGTCGAGATCCTCGGCCGCCGCGAGCCGACCTTCACGGTCGAAGAGCACCACTACGCGCTGGTGCGGATCGAAGGGCTGCGGGCGGGGAGCTTCAACGAGTACGAGGTGCGGCTCGACGGCGAGCTGCGCTGGCCGTTGCCCGACGCCGACCTGCCGCCGAGCGCGATCCGCACGCTCGGCCGCGACGCGCCGTTCGACGCCTGCTTCGGCTCCTGTCGCACGGCGCTGCCGCACGAAGAGCCCTACACGTTGAGCAAGGACCAGCACCCCGACGGCCGCGAGTACGACGCGCTCTACGTGCTGGCGCTCGAAATGACGCGGACCGAGCGCGACAAGTGGCCCGAGCTCCTGATCCTGCTCGGCGACCAGGTCTACGTCGACGAGGGCTCGCCGCGCACCCGGGAAAAGATCCACAGGCGGCGCGGCACCTCGACGCCGCCCTACGAGGAGGTGACCGACTACGAGGAGTACTCGTGGCTCTACGAGGAGTCCTGGAGCGACCCGCTGATCCGCTGGCTCTTCTCGACCGTCTCGGTCTCGATGCAGTGGGACGACCATGACATGAGCGACGACTGGAACATCTCGGCGAGCTGGGTGGAGGAGATGCGGAGCCAGTCGTGGTGGCACTGCCGCGCCGTCGCCGGGGTCATGAGCTACTGGGTCTACCAGCACCTGGGGAACCTCTCGCCGCGGGCGCTCGACCGGGACGACCTTTATCCGCGGGTGCGCGGCAACGTCCACGCGACCAGCGTGCTCCGTGAGTTCGCCGCCCGGGTCGACTCGACCGGCGACGGCAGCCGCTGGAGCTTCTGCCGCGACGTCGGCAACAGCCGCGTGCTCTTCATCGACTCGCGCGCCGGCCGGGTCCTCGACCCCGGCAACCGCTCGATGGTCGACGAGGAGGAGTGGGAGTGGATTCGCGAGCACGCCGACGGCGACTTCGACCACCTTGTGATCTCCACCACGGTCCCCTACCTGCTCTCGCCCGGCTTCCACCACCTCGAGGCCTGGAACGAGCGGGTCTGCGACGGCGCCTGGGGGCGGCTGGCCGCGAAGCTGGGGGAGAAGGCGCGCCGCGCCGCCGACTTCGATCACTGGGCCTGCTTCGACCGCTCGTTCCAGCAGCTGCGCGAGCTGATCGAGGAAGTCGGCTCCGGCGAAGGAGGGAAGCCGCCGGCCTCGATCGTCGTCCTCTCCGGCGACGTCCACCACGCCTACCTGGCCGAGATCGGCTTTCGGCCCGAGGTCGGGATGCGCAGCGCCGCCTACCAGGCGGTCTGCTCGCCCTATCGCAACCCGCTCGAGCTGAAAGAGCGCCGGGCGATCCGCGCCGGCTTCTCGCGTCCCTTCACGGCCGCGATGCGGGCCCTGGCCGGTTCGGCCGGCGCCGCGGACCCCTGTATCCGCTGGCGTCTCGCTGAGGGCCCGTACTTCGACAACCAGGTGGGAACGCTGCGGATCGATGGCCGCGGCGCTGTGATCCAGCTCGACAAGACCGTCCCAGGGGACAACGAAGAGCGCCGCCTGGAGTGCGTTTTCGAGCGCCGTATCGCCTGAAAAACGGCATTTCCAGGCGCTTTGCCGTTTCGCGCGGGCGTTTGATCAAGAAATTTGGTGCCACACAAAAATGCTGTTATGCTCGCGCCCGAATAGACCGGTCGAGGGTTTCTCCGATCGTTCCACATAGCCAGCACCAGTGCCTTAATCGGTTAAAGGGTCGGCGTTGTAAGCCGGAGATCCGGGTTCGAGCCCCGGCTGGTGCATTCGTAAACGGGAATACGAATGGGCTATGCGATGAACATTTTCGACTACATCGAGGACGGGTCGGTACAGGGCGAGAAGGTCTGCTGGTCGGCGCGCTCGCCCTACCAGCCGCGCGGCGATTTCGACCTGATGCTCGTCCCCCGGGTGCCGGCGTGGGAAGAGGACGACGCCTCGCGGCGGGCGCTGGAGCGGATCGAGGCCGAGCCGTGGGTTGAGAAGGTCGGCCGCGACGGCGGGGAAATGCTGCTGCGGCTCGACAGCGGCTGGATCGAGGAGCGGGGCGCTGCGCTCGAGGCCGGCGAGGGGATGAACGGCTCCAACCACGACCTCGCCGAGGGCAAACGCTACGCCGTCTATTTCTGGGGCGCCAACACCACCAAGGCCCTGCACATCGGCCACCTGCGCAACCTCGCGGTCGGGCACGGGATCGGCGCCGCGCTGGAGCAGGCCGGCGCCCGGGTCGAGCGACGCAGCCTGATCTGCGACGTCGGCCGCAGCATGGGCGAGGCGATGGCCGGCGTCGTGCAGAGCGGCCGCGACGCCCAGGTCTGGCCGGAAGGCGAAGAGAAGAGCGATCACTTCGTAGGCGCCTGCTACGCGGACTACGTGACGGCCGGTCGGGCCGCGGGCATCGTCGGCGGCCGCGACGCCGACGACGGCGCCGAAGACTCGGTCGCCCGCGAGTCCTCCCTCTACAACGACAAGGCCGACGAGCTGATGCTGCGCGTCCTCAGCGGCGACCAGGAATCGCTCGAACTGTGGTCGAAAACGCGCGCCTGGGTGATCTCGGGCCAGCGCAAGACCCTCGGCCGGCTCGGCATCGCCTTCGACCGGGTGATCTTCGAGTCCGACTTCCTGCCCGAGGTGCTGGAGCTGACCAACCTCGGGCTCAAGGAAGGGACGCTGACCAAGCGCTACGGCGACGACATGGTGATGTACGAAACCGAACGCGAGGAGCTGGAGGAGATGCCGCTGGTCCGTGCCGACGGCCTCCCGACCCAGCACATGCGGGCGCTCGCCTACTGGGCCGCGGCTCCCGAGCTCGACGACTTCATCTCGCTGCAGGTCTGCGGCAACGAGTGGGTCGCCCACGTCACCTGCCGGCGCCAGCTGATCGACGCACTCGGCGTCGTCAACGGCAACGGGAACGGCAGCGCCAAGGGGGGCGGGCCGCCGACCTTCGACGTCTTCCACGGCATGGTCGCCCGCGACAAGACCTCGATCACCTCGAGCAAGGAGGGCGCGCTCCTGGTCGACGACCTCGCCGACTGGCTCGACGGGGCGATCGAGGCCGACGCGGAGCTGGCCGCGGTGCGTCACAACCACCCCGAAGCCGACCGGCTCCCGGCGCGGATCGCGCTTGCCTACTTCCTCCTGCAACCGACCTCCAAGCGGGTCGACTTCGAGCCCGAGAAGCTGCTGCGCGGGAAAGGCAGCCTCGGCTGGGACCTGGCGCGGGCCCAGGCACATCCCGCGGGCGGCGAACCGGCGGGCGCGCCGGCCGAGGACCCCGACTACCGCTTCGCCGTCGTGCAGGCCGAGCTCCACCGCCGCCACCTGCGCAGCTCGGTCGAGAGCCTCGACGTGATCCCGCTGGCCCGCTACATCTCCCACTTCTCGCGCTGGTACGCCAACGGCGAGCGCTCGCCCGAGGTCGAGCGCGTCGCGAAGACGTTGCTGGACCAGGGTGTCCGCAGCCTCGGGCTGGAGGCGGCGTGATGAGGACGCTGCTGGTCGACAACCACGACTCCTACACCTACAACGTCTTCCACCTGCTGGCCGCCGCTTCCGGCCACGAGCCGGTCGTGGTCAACAACGACGCTGTGTCCTGGCGGGTGCTCTCGCGCTCGGACTTCGACGCGATCGTCCTCTCGCCCGGGCCGGGGCGGCCGGAACGCTGGCACGACTTCGGCGTCTGCCGCGACATCCTCCGCTACAGCGAGATCCCGGTGCTGGGGATCTGCCTCGGCCACCAGGGGATCGGCAACCTGCTCGAGGGCGACGTGACCAGCGCGCCGATGGCGATGCACGGCCGGCTCAGCCACGTGCGCCACGCCGACACCGGCATCTTCGAGGGGATCCCGCAGGAATTCTCGGTCGTCCGCTACCACTCGCTGGCGATCGCCGGCCCGCCCGGGCCGCAGGGGCGGGTCACCGCTTGGGCCGACGACGGCGTGGTGATGGGGATCGAGCACACCGAGCGCCCGATCTGGGGCGTCCAGTTCCACCCCGAGTCGATCGCCACCGAGCACGGGCGCGCGATCGCCGAAAACTTCTACGCGCTGGCGAGCCGCCTGCGCGGGGTGCCGCTGGGGAGGAAAAACGGATTCGGGCCGAGCTCCAACGGCGGCGAGGAGCTGCCACCGGCCGCCGCTGCGGGGGAGGAGCCCGGTCACGACTCGCCGATGCGGCTGCGGCTGCGCGAGATCGAGGGGGAGGCGCCGACCGAGTACGTGTTCGAACGGCTCTTCGCCGCGGCGGAGAACGCCTTCTGGCTCGACAGCGCCGACGCCCCGACCAAGCTCGCCCAGTGTTCCTACCTCGGCACCAGCGCCGGCCGCGAGAACACGCTGATCGAATACGACGTCGAAGCCGGCGAGGCACAGGTGAGGCGGGCCCGCCGCGACACCGTCGAGCACAAGGCGTTCTTCGACCTGCTCGACCGCGAAGTCGCCAAGCACGCGGTGCAGCCGCCGGCCGAGCTGGACCGCGGCCTGATCGGCGGCTTCGTCGGCTACCTCGGCTACGAGCTGAAGGCCGAGTGCGGCTCGCCGAACGTGCACCGCTCCGACCTGCCGGATGCGCTGCTGATGCTGGCCAACCGCGTGGTCGCGGTCGACCACGTGCGCCGCCGCACCTACGTCTGCGCAGTCGGCCGCGAGGACGACGCCGACGCCGACGCCTGGGTCGAGGCCGCCGCCGGGCTCGCCGCCGCGGCGATCGCCGATCCGCCGCCGCCGGCCCCGCTCCCCGAGCCGGTGGACCCGCCCGAGCACGTCGTCTTCCGCTCCGGCCGCGGCCGCGAGCGCTACCTCGCCGACATCGTCGCCAGCCAGGCCGAACTGGCGGCCGGGGAGTCCTACGAGGTCTGCCTCACCGACCAGTTCTCGACCCCGGCCAGCCCCGACCCGTTCGCGCTCTACCGTCACCTGCGCCGCAGCAACCCGGCGCCGTTCGCCGCCTTCCTCAGGTTCGGCGACCGCGCGATCGTCAGCTCCTCGCCGGAGCGCTTCCTCTCGGTCGACCGCGACCGCCGCGTCGAGGCGCGCCCGATCAAGGGGACGATCTCCCGGCACGAGGACCCGGTCGTCGACGCGGCGCGCCGCGACGAGCTGAAGGATGACGAAAAGACGATGGCCGAGCACCTGATGATCGTCGACCTGCTGCGCAACGACGTCGGCCGGGTCTGCGACATCGACAGCGTCAGCGTGCCGGAGCTGATGGTGATCGAGCCTTACGCGACCGTGCACCAGATGGTCTCGACGATCCAGGGCTACCTGGAACCCGGGCGCAGCCCGGTCGAGTGCGTCCACGCCTGCTTCCCGGGCGGCTCGATGACCGGGGCGCCGAAGCTGCGCACGCTGGAGATCATCGACGGGCTCGAGGACGAGGCGCGCGGCGTCTACTCGGGCGCGATCGGGTACTTCGGGCTGGACGGCAGCACCGACCTCAGCATCGTGATCCGCACGATCGTGATGCGGCCGGGCCGGACCACGATCGGCGCCGGCGGCGCGATCGTCATGCAGTCCGATCCCCAGGACGAGTTCGACGAGATCCTGCTCAAGGCGCGGGCGCCGATGGCCGCGGTGGCGCGGGTCGCGACCGGCCGCGACGACCCTGACGCCTGGAACGTCGACCTGGAACCTGCACCGTTTGCTTTTCCTCGCCCAGGGGGCGAAAAAAGGCAAGCGGAGCCTGCGGCGCGGAGCGTCGGCGCGGCATGAGCGACCCGGCCGCGACCCTGCCGGCGACGATCCGGCCCGCCGGCGATGCCGACGTCGAGGCGGTTGCCGTCGCGGTCGAGCAGCTGCTGGTCGAGCTGGGCGGCCGCCGGCCGGCGCGCGAGGATCTGGAAGCCGAGGTGCGGGCGGCGCTCGCCGACCCCGGCATCGGCGTCACGCTGGTCGCCGAGGCCGGTGGCGAGATCGTCGGCGTCCTCAGCGCCAGCTGGCAGCGTGCCCTGCACGTGCCGGGGCGCTACGCGACGATCCAGGACCTCTGGACGCACCCCGACTGGCGCAGCCGCAGGGTCGGCGCGGCGCTGGTCGACGAGCTTGCGGACCTCTGCAGGGGAGAGGGCGTGGCGCGGATCGAGGTCGGGCTGCCACGGGAGAGCTTCGGCGCGATCCGTGCCACCGAGGGCTTCTACCTCGGCACCGGCTTCGAGCACCTGGGGCCGCGGATGCGGAGGCTGGTGTCGTGAGCGAGCTGGTGATGGTCGAGCAGCGCCGTGGCTGCGGCGACGCGGCGCACTGGATCCGCGAAGGCGGCGAGACGGTCCCCGGCCAAGACAGCAACCTGCGCCTCGACGAGCTGCGCGCCGGCCTGACCCGGCACGAGCGGGTGCGGGCGGTCGACGCCGACGCGGCCGACGAGGCGCTGGAGCGGACCCTCGCCGCGATGCACGAGCGCGCCTACCTCGACGCGCTGCGCGGGGTTGACGGCGAGCCGGTCGTGCTGGGGGACTTCGCCCCGCCCGGCCTCGAGCCCGACATCCCGGTCGACTCCGCCCTGGTCGCGGCCGCCCGGGAGGCGGTGCGGACGGCGATCACCGCCGCCACCCGCCTCGCGGAGGGCGCCCGCTACACCTACGCGGTCTGCCGCCCGCCCGGGCACCACGCGGGCCCCGCCTTCCTCGCCGGCTACTGCTACCTCAACAACGCCGCCGCCGCGGTGCGCACGCTGCACGACGCGGGGGTGAGCCCGGTGGGCATCCTCGACCTCGACCTCCACTACCCGAACGGCACCGCCGCGCTGGTCCGGGGGATGGAGGGTGCGCGCCTGCACTCGCTGCACTCCTCGCCGGTCACCAACGTCGCCGCCGGCACGGTCCTGCCGCAGGCCCCCGGCGAACGGGTCGTCGCCTTCGGCGAGGCCCCCGACCCCGAGGCCTACCTGGCCGAGGTCGAGGCGTCGATCGAGGAGCTCAGCGCGGACGCCGCCGCCCTGGTCGTCTCGCTGGGCTACGACAGCGTCGCCGGCGACCCGCACGGGTGCTGGGAGTTCGAGCCTCCGATCTTCGCCGCGATCGGTCGCCTCCTTGCCGCCGCGGACCTCCCGGTCTGCGTGATCCAGGAGGGTGGCTACGCGCTGCCGGTCCTCGCCGAGTGCAGCGAGTCGTTCGCCCGCGGCCTGCTCGGCGCGGGGAGGGGAGAGGGATGAGCGCCAACGGGCTCGAGCCGTTCCGCCGCCGCCTCGACACGATCGATGACGAGATCGCCCGCCTGCTCGGCGAGCGCTTCCAGATCTGCCGCGAAGTCGCCCTCCACAAGAGCGCCCACGGGATCCCGATGATGCAGCCCGACCGGGTCGCCGAGGTCCGCGCCCGCTACCTCGCGCGCGGCGCCGAGGCCGACCTGCCGGCCGACTTCACCGGGGACCTCTTCGATCTCCTGATCGCCGCCACCTGCAAGGCCGAGGATGAGTTGATGGAAGCGCGGGCCGCCGCCGGCGAGGCCGGGGAGGCGGGATGAGCTCGCACGGCGTCAGGCCGACCTTCCGCAGCGCGGCGGGCCGGCTCCCGCGGCGCCCCGAGCTGCCGCCGGGCCCGGGGATGCCGCGCCCGCTGCAGGCAATCGGCTGGACGCAGCGGCCGCTGCCCTGGCTGGAGCGCTGCCAGCAGCGCTACGGCGACACCTTCACGCTGCGCATCCTGCACTGGGGCGACTGGGTCCTGCTCTGCGACCCCGACGACGTCAAAAAGGTCTTCACGGCCGGGATGGCGGTCGGCGTCGACGTCGCCAACCCGCTGCTCGGGCCGGTGCTCGGGCCGCGCTCGGTGATGCTGCTGGAAGAACCCGAACACATGACCCGGCGCAAGCTGATGCTGCCGGCCTTCCACGGCAAGAGCATCGAAACCGACGGCGAGGTGATGGCCGAGGTGGCGCGGCGGGAAGTTTCGCGCTGGCCGGTCGGCGAGCCCTTCGCGCTGTGGCCGCGCATGCAGGAGATCACCCAGGAGGTGGTGATGCGGGCCGTCTTCGGCCCCGATGCGGAGGGAAGGCTGGGACGGCTGCGCGAACTGCTGCGCAAGCTGACGATTTGGATGAACGAGCCGCGCAACCTCACCCTGCTGGCGACCTTCGGGCCGGAATGGATCATCCGCAGCCGCCAGTTCCGGCGCGCGATGGAACCGGTCGAGGACGCGGTGATGGAGGAGGTGCACCGCCGCCGCGCCGAGGGCGAGATGCGCCAGGACGTGGTCTCGATGCTGGTCCAGGCCCGCTACGAGGACGGCTCGCCGATGAGCGAGCAGGACCTGCGCGACGAACTGCTCACCCTGCTCACCGACGGCCCGACCTCGACCTCGCTGGCCTGGACCTTCGAGCGGCTGCTGCGCAACCCGGACAAACTCGAGCTCGCCCGCGAGGACGTGCGCGGGGGCGACGGCACCTACCTCGACGCGGTGATCAAGGAGACGCTGCGGCTCTGCCCGCCGGTCCCGGTCGTCGTCCGCCATCTGCTCGAGCCGATGCGGCTCGGCGGCTACGAGCTGCCCGCCGGCACCACGGTCGCCCCCTGCATCCACGTGATCCACCGCAGCGAGCGGTACTACCCGCAGGCGAAACGATTCCTGCCCGAGCGCTTCGTCGGACGCCAGCCCGGCACCTACACCTGGATCCCGTTCGGCGGCGGCACGCGGCGCTGCCTCGCCGCCAGCTACGCCGAACTGGAGATGAAACGGGTCCTGCGCACGGTCTTCAACGAGGTCGACCTGCGGCCGGTCGAGACGCGCTCGGAGCGGATGCGCAAAAGCGCCATCTCATTCAGCCCGGACCGCCGCGGACTGGTGATCGCCGAGCCGTGGTAGCCCGGACCGACCTGCTGATCGTCGGGGCCGGCGCAAAGGCCGCCGGGATCGCGACCAAGGTCCACGTGATGAACACGCTGGGCCTCGGGCCGATCGGCGTGAAGATCGTCGAGGGGACGACCCGCGCCGCCTCCTGGCTGGGGCGCAACGGGATGACCTCCGGCGAGGAGCCGCTCGCCGTCACCCCGATCAAGGACATCGGCTTCCCGTACCAGAGCCACTACGAGTTCGGCGAGGCCGGCGAGGCGATCGACGCCGCGGCGCAGGCCTTCTCCTGGCAGCAGTACATGATCAGCAAGCGCCGCTACGCCCGCTGGATCGACGCCGGCTCGCCCTCGGTGCGCCACCGCGACTACGGCGAGTACCTGACCTGGGTGCTTTCGCGGGCGACCAAGGGGGTCGAGCACGTCGAGGGCCGCGTCACCGCCGTCCTGCTCGACGAGGACGAGGATCGCTGGGTGGTCGAGGTCGAGGAGGCCTCCGGCGCCACGCGGCACGCCGGCGGCGCCCTCGTCCTGACCGGGCCCGGCGTCCACCGCGCCTTCCCGCACGAGCCCGGCGTCGAGTCGCGCGTCTTCCACTGCGACAGCAAACGCGGCGAGTTCGCCCGGCTGCCGGAGGAGGAGTGCACGGTGGCGGTGGTCGGGGGCGGCGAGAGCGCCCTCAGCTGTGTGATGTTCCTGCGCGGCTTCCGGCCAGAGGCGCGCTGCACGATCTACACGCCGATGCTGCCGATGAGCCGCGGCGAGAGCTTCCTCGAGAACCGCGTCTTCTCCCGGCCCGAGGAGGTCGAATGGACCTCGCTCGATCTGCAGACCCGGCGCGACTTCGTCAAGCACTCCGACCGCGGCGTCTTCGACCCGCCGAGCCTCGCGGCGATCGCCTACGACGACCGGGTGCGGTTCGTGACCGGGCGGGTGACCGACGTCGGGAAGGCGGAGGACGGCGAGCAGGTGCGGGTCGAGTACGAGTCGCCGGAGGGTGTCGCCGGGGCCGAGCACGACTACGTCGTCAACTGCACCGGCTTCGACCTCCTCGCCCAGCTGCGCGACCTCTTCCCGCCGCGGGTCCGCGAGCAGGTCGAGGACCGCGCGGGGGCGCTCTGGGACCGGCCGGCCGGGACCGAGGTGAAGATCGGCCGCGCGCTCGAGCTGGAGGGCCTCGAGCCCCGCCTCCACATTCCCGGCCTGGGAGGGCTGAGCCAGGGACCGGGTTTCGCCAACCTCGGCGCGCTCGGCCTGCTCTCCAACCGCGTCCTTCAGCCCCTGCTTCAGGAAAAGGCTTCTACGCAGGGGTTTGGCGATGGGGCTGCAATGCAATATAAATCCTTATCGTTTGAGTAACCCTTAGGTATTCAAATAACGAAATGGGGGCGTCGACGTGAGCGTGGAAAGAGTTCGGAAGGCGACGTTGGGGGTCGCCGTACTGGCGGTGGCCGTGGCGATAGCGGCGTTTTCCGGGTGCGGTGGTGGTGACTCCTCCGAGGCCGACGCCGAATTAACCGGCTCCGGCTACCCCGGGGTCGACCTCGCCAACACCCGCAACGTCAAAGGCGGGATCGACAGCTCCAACGTCAACGAACTGACCGAAGTCTGGTCGGTGCCGCTGAAAGCGCAGAGCACCTACGGCTCCTACGCCTCGACCCCGATCATCGACAAGGGCGTCATCTACTCCCAGGACCTCGTCTCCGACGTGCAGGCGATCGACCTCGAGAGCGGCGAAGTCGAATGGGAACGCAAATACCAGTCGCCGAGCCACGGCCCGAACGGCCTGGTCGTCGCCGACGGCCTCGTCTTCGGCGCCACCGCCACGGACGCCTTCGCGCTCGACCAGGAGAGCGGCGAAGAGGTCTGGTCGGTGAAACTGACCCGCAGCCAGACCGAAAGCATCGACATGGCTCCCGGTTACAACAGCGGCCTCGTCTACGTCTCCACGGTGCCGGTGACGGCGACCGAAGTCTACGGTCCCGGTGGGGTGGGCACGCTCTACGCCCTCGACGGCAAAACCGGCAAACGAGCCTGGAGCTGGGACACCGTGCCGAAAGGCCTCTGGGGCAACCCGGCGGTCAACTCGGGCGGCGGCCTCTGGTACCCGCCTTCATTCGACGGCAAGGGCTCGATGTACGTCGGCACCGGCAACCCGGGTCCCCTGCCCGGCACGCCGAAATTCCCCTTCGGGTCGAGCCGCCCGGGGGCGAACCTCTACGCGGACTCGGTGGTCAAGCTCGACGAGAAGACCGGCAAGATGGACTGGTACTACCAGCAGACGCCGCACAACATCTATGACTGGGACTTCCAGAACCCGCCGGTCCTGGTCAACGCCGGCGGCCGGGACCTGGCGATCGGCTCCGGCAAGTCGGGGGTCGTCGTCGCGCTCGACGCGAAATCGGGCAAACCCGTCTGGAAGCAGCCGGTCGGCAAGCACAACGGCCACGACAACGACCCCCTCTACGCGATGCGCGGCGAATACTCGAAGATCAAACGGGGCGCGGTGTTCCCGGGATCGCTTGGGGGCGTTATCGCGCCGCTCGCGGCCGACGCCAAGAACCTCTACGTCCCGGTCGTCAACCACTCCCTGACCGTTCTGTCGGGCAGCGAAATCTCCGAATCGGGCGGGGCGACGGGCGAACTGGTCGCGCTCGACCTGGCGACGGGCAAGCCGCGGTGGGAAGCGCAGCTCGCCTCTCCGGCCTACGGAGCGCCGACGGTCGTCAACGACCTGGTCTTCACGACCTCCTCGGAAGGCTCCGTCTTCGCCTTCGACACCGAATCCGGCGGCGAAGCCTGGGTGACCAGCCTTCCGGCCGGGACCAACGTCGGGGCGATGGCCAACGGCGACTACCTGATCGCCGCCGCCGGCCTGCCGACCGCCGAAGGCCAGGTTCCGGAACTGGTCGCCTACAGGCTCGGCGGCTGAGCCGGGCGCCCGCCACGGCCGTGCCCGGATACGGTGCGGCCGTGGCGGCGAAGCACAGCGCCGGGATCCTCCTCTACCGCCTCGCCGCGGGCGGGCCGCAGGTGCTTCTCGTGCACCCGGGGGGTCCGTACTGGGCGAAACGGGACCTCGGCGCCTGGACGATCCCGAAGGGCGAATGCGAGCCGGAGGAGGAGCCGCGCGAGTGCGCCCTGCGCGAGCTGGCCGAGGAGCTCGGCGCGCCGCCCGAGCTCGACGCCGAGGCGCTGATCGAGCTCGGCTCGGTGCGCCAGAAGTCCGGCAAGGTGGTGGAGGCGTGGGCCGGCGAGGGCGAGTTCGAGCCCGCCGCGCTCGACAGCAACACGTTCGAGCTCGAGTGGCCGCCGCGCAGCGGCCGGCGGCGCGAGTTCCCCGAGGTCGACCGGGCCGAGTGGTTCGAGCCGGAGCTGGCGCGGCGCAAGATCCTGCCGGCCCAGGCCGAGCTGATCGACCGCCTCCTGGAGCGAGTGGCCTAGCCTCGGCCCCGGGGCGGGGTATGCTCGCCAGGGCATGGAAAACGGCTCCACTCCTTCCCCCGCGGGAAGCGGCGATCCGACTCGCAACGGCGGCCTGCCGATCTCGGCGCGGTTGCTCGGCGTCGGGGTGCGCGGCGCCCGCAGCGTCGGCAAGGCGACCGGGATCGACGTCGCGGTCGAACGGGCGGCGGAGGAGGCGATCGTCGCCGCGGTCGAGAGCGAGGCGGTCGAACGGGCGATGGCGCGCGTGCTCCGGGGCCCGGTGGTCGAAGAGGCGGTGGAGGGTGCGCTGGAAAGCGACGCCGTTAAGAAGGCGATCCTCGAGGCGATGGACAGCGAGCTGGTCGACGAGGTGTGGCGCCGTCTCCTGGCCAGCGAGCAGGCGCAGCAGCTGGTCGAGCGGGTCGCCGAGGCACCCGAGGTGCGGGCGGCGATCAGCGCCCAGGGGGTCGGCCTCCTGGAGGACATCGGGCGCACGATCGGCAAGGTGGCGCGGCGCCTCGACGACCGCTTCGAGCGGATCGCGCGGCGGATCTTCTTCCGGCGGCGGCGCGCGGTGGCGAGCGACCGGGCCGGCGCGGTCAGCCGGGCGCTGGCGCTCGCGGTCGACGGCGCCTTCGTCAACCTCTCCTTCACGGCGTTCGCGGCGATCGTCGCCTTGGTCGAGGCCAGCTTCGGCAACGGCGGCGACGGGATGTCGAACCTGGCGATCGCGGTCGGCTCCACGGCCTGGCTGGCGCTCGGCGGGCTCTACCTCGTCGGCTTCTGGTCGCTGGCCGGGCAGACGCCCGGGATGCGGTTCCTCGGCATCCGCCTCGAGGGCGGGCGGCTCGCCGTGCGGCGCTCGCTGCGGCGGCTGATCGGCCTCGGCCTCTCCGTGGTGGCCTTCGGCCTCGGCTTCCTCGGCATCGTCTTCGGCGAGCGGCGGCGCGGCTGGGCCGATCGCTTCTCCGGCACCGACGTCGTCTACGACGATCGCCGGCCGGAGCCGGCCCCGTGGTCGCGACCCGAGCCGGTCGCGGTGGAGCCGGTCACGATTGAGCCCGTCGCGGGCGAGCCCGACGCGGTGGAGACCACCGTGACGACGGCCGCGGCGGAGCCCCCAGGGGACCCTGCAGCGGCCGGGCCTTAGGCGCCGCCGGCGACGCCTGGGCGTCGCCGGCGTGCCGTGTTCCTCAGATCAACCGATCTTGGTCGTCTGGAGAACTGGCGCGACCTGAGCGGTCTTGGAAATCGCCATGGGTTCACCCCCTTTCCCATCTCTTGCAGTGGCGCCAGGGCCGCCACTGCCGGCGAGCCGACATTAGTAGAGCGCGTTCTACTAATAGATCTGAGCAAAGGAAAAACCCGGCAATTTCCTTTACTTAACGTTTGTTAGTAATAAGGTTGAGCGGTCGCGCCCTTCTAATAACTCGGGAAAAGAGAGTGATATGCCAGGTTCTTTCGGTCCAGCCGAGAGCTGTGCCGCCGATCAGGTGCTCATCAAGGCCCTCAGTCACCCTGTGCGCGCCAACGCCCTGACGATCCTCAACCAGCGGGTCGCGAGCCCGAAAGAAATAGCCGGGGAGCTGCGCGAGGAAGTCGGCAAGGTCAGCTACCACGTGAAGGAGCTGCGAAATCTCGGCTGCGTCGAGCTGGTCGACACCGCGCAGCGCCGCGGGGCCACCGAGCACTACTACCGCGGGGTCGCCCAGACCTACATGGACGACGCGTTCTGGGGGACGCTCTCGACAGCGGTCCGCAACGGCATCTCGGTGACCGGGCTGAAGGTGCTCATCGAGGCGGCCCGCGAGGCCGTCGAAGCGGGGACCTTCGACGCGAGGACCGACCGGCATCTCTCCTGCCTCACCTTCAGCCTCGACGAGGAGGGATGGAGCGAGGCGAACGTGCTGCTCAACGAGACGCTCGACCGCCTGGCCGAGATCGGGGCCCGCAGCGAGTCACGGGACGCGAAGAAGCGGGTGCGCGCGACCTACGGGCTGCTCGGGTTCGAATCGCCTGCCTGATCCCGGCTCAGGAGACGAGCTTCAGGACCTTGAACACCTTCGCCCCGCGAGGCGTCTCGACTTCGACGGTGTCGCCGATCCGAGCGTCCATCAGGGCCTTGCCGATCGGCGACTCGGCCGAGAGGCGTCCCTGGGCGAGATCGGCCTCGGTCGAGCCGACCAGGGTCCAGACGTTGGTCTCGCCGCTCCCCTCGTCGAGGACTTCGGCGCTGCGCCCGAAAGCGAAGCCGTCGCTCGCGGCGTCCACCTCGACCACGACCGCGTTGTGCAGCCGCGCCTGGAGGCGCTTGATCCGCGTCTCGAGGTGAGCCTGGTCCTCTTTCGCCGTGTGGTACTCGGCGTTCTCCTTGAGGTCGCCCTCCTCGCGCGCCACCTTGATCCGCGCCGCCATCTTCTGCCGCGCCGGCCCTTCCAGCTCCTCGAGCTCGGCGCGCAGGTCCTCGATCCCCTCGGCGGTGATCGGCTCCCCGCCGGTTTCCGGTCCGTTCATCGGACCAGCCTGGCAGAAATGAATGCCAGGTGTGGATCGGCTAGTCGCCCCCGTTCGCGCCTTCCAGCGCCGGGGCCAGCGACTTGACTTTCGTGCCCGCTGCGGCCCCGAGCGGGGAGAGGCGGAACAGGTCCGCGAAGGTGCGCTGCAGCGAGTACGGGTCGTAGGCGGTCGCGTCGGTGCCGCCCGGGGTCGCGAAGCGGGAGAGGAGCAGCGCCCCCACCTTGGGCGGGTCGCCGATCGCCGCCGCGACGGCGGGGTCGGCGAGCGCGCCGGGGTTGACCTGGCTGAAGGTGACGATCAGCAGGCCGTCCTTCTTGTAGGCGGGGGAGGCGAGGATCTTCGGCACCCAGGTGGAGAGGAAGGTGTCGGCTGCGGCGGCGCCTTCCGGAGCGCCGGCCGGGCACTGGCCGCCGATGCCGACGTTGCAGAGGTTGGGGGAGATGTAGTTGAAGTTGGAGGTCGTCTCGACTTTCTTCAGGTCGCCATCCAGCTCGCTCAACGGCACGTCGTTTTCGGTGCAGTCGCCGAGGTCGAGCAGCGAGTGGAAGTAGACGAAGGGGTTGAGCCGTGCCGCGTAGCCGCCGGTGGCGGGCGTGTCCGCCGCGTTCGGTTCGGGCTGCACGCAGCTGTCGGGCCGGCCGGTCTCATCGGCCATGCCCTCCATGTAGGCGTGCCAGCGGAGCCGCGCCCCGATCAGCTGGTCGGAGAAGGTGACGGTTTCGACCGGGTAGATGCAGCCGCCGGCGCTGACGATCCCCCTGGCGTTCGCTTTCGCGGTGGGTGGGAACTCGGAGTAGACCGGGCAGTCCGCCTTGGTCTGGTCGTTGGGGGGCTGGCCGCTGATCGTCGCGATCGCGTTCGGCAGCGCCGTCCTGTCCAGCAGCGAGTAGTTGCTGAGCAGAACCCCCTGGGGCCGCAGCGCGCTCCCCAGGTAGGGCATCTGGGGAGCGGCGCCGAAGGCGGCCTCGTAGCCGGGGCTGGCGAGCGAGATCACGAAGACGTGTTGGATCGGCCCCGCTTCCACGGGCGGCTCCGCCGGCTCGGGCGCTTCTTTTTCCGGTTTTCCGGTCGGAGCGGGTTCCGACGATTCGATCGGTGCGGGGGAGGGCAGGGGTTCGCCGGACGGCGCGGGGGAGGTCGAGCCGCCGCTTGGGCCGGCGGACGGTTCCGGGGCGAGCGACGGTTCGGAGGCGGCCGGCGCCGAGTTCGCCGCGAGGCTGCGACCGAGCAGCGCCGCGAGCGGGTCGCTGTCCTCGGCGCCGGTGGCCGCCGCCGCGACGATCGTCGCGGTCGCGACCAGGGAGGAGGCGACGAGCAGGCTGAAGCGCTTGCCGGTCAGCGTCGCGGCCGCGTCGACGGCGCGCTTGCAGTGCCCGAGGGCGAAGGCCTTCACCTGCCCGGCTCCGTCGGGACGAGGGTGTGCCCGCACTGGGCGCAGAAGCGGACCGCGTGCCCGAACGGGGCGCCGCAGCCCGGGCAGAGCCCGGCGGCGTCGGAGCGCTCCAGCTCGAGCATGCGCTCCACCGCCAGCAGCTCCGCGTCGACCCGCTGCAGTTCCGCCGCCTTGCGGGTCAGCACGTCGAGGCGCACGTGGTCGCGGATCGCCATCTCGTAGAAGGCGCCGCCGAGGTCCGCCTGCATCACCGTGAACTTCTCCAGCAAACGGTCGCGCTGGGAGACCAGCTCGGCGCTCTCTTCGGGCTTGGCTGCCTCTTTCTCGGCCGCCGGTTTCGGTGGCCCGGCTTTCTTGACCGCAAGCTTGAGGCGGCTCACGGTTCCACCCCCGGCGTGGTCGGGGCGGTTGGAGCCGCGCCGGGGTCGCCGCCGATCACGGTCACGTCGGGGAGGTTCTGCTGGGCTTTGATGTAGGTCTCGCCCGTCTGGGCGGGGTTTTCGGCGACGATCTGGGTGTCCTCTTCGGTCTTCTCCTTGCTCGCCTGGAAGCCCGTCACCTGGTGGACCGGGCCGTTGGCGGTGGTGGCGATGACCTTGCCGCCGCCTTTCGCGTCGGCTTTGCCCTTCGCCGCTTTTTTGCCTTTGGCAGCGGCGCTGGCGGCAGTGGTGGGACCGGCGGTGCTGGCGACGGCCGATTCCTGCTGGCGCAGCGCCTCGAGCAGCGCCTCGTTGTCGCCTTCACCGGAGCCGCTGCGTCCCACCACGACCCCGAGCGCGACCGCGATCGGCAGCAGGGCGAAGAAGCCGACCGCGGCGGCGCGGCTCCCGGAGCCGGCTTTGGCGGGCGGGCCGACCAGCGGCCGCCGCGCCTTTTTGCCCATCGCCGCGAAGTAGCGCGAGGCCGGGTTGGCCCCGTTGCCGCGCCGCGCCGCGCAGTTGACGCAGTAGCGCTGCTGGGGATCCAGTGGCGCCCCACACTCCTCGCAGGGCTCGTAGGTCCCCTGCAGGACCGAGATCGTCGCTCTCTCCTCGCTCACCGCTTCTCGCCTCCCTTCTCGTCCGACTCGTCGTGCTTCTTCCTGGCCTGTCGCTTCTCGCGCTGCTCGAGGATGCGCTCCGCTTCGGCCCGGTGGGCGGCGGCCTTTTCCTGCGTCGTCGAGCAGCCGGCGGCGGCTCCGGCGAGGAGCGAGGCACCGACCGCGAGGGCGGCAAGCCGGGCGGCATGAGGGCTAGCCGAACGCACCGCTCACGTACTCCTGGGTCCGTTGCTCGCGCGGCGATCCGAACAGAGCCGTGGCGCTGTTGTACTCGACCAGGTCGCCTAGGTACATGAAGGCGACGTGGTCGGCGATCCGGTAGGCCTGCTGCAGGTTGTGGGTGACGATCACGACCGCGACGTCGTCGCGCAGTTTCACGATCAGGTCCTCGATCACCTGGGTCGACTGCGGGTCGAGCGCCGAGCACGGCTCGTCGAGCAGCAGCACCTCGGGCTCGGCGGCGAGGGCGCGGGCGATGCAGAGCCGCTGCTGCTGGCCGCCGGAGAGCTTCAACGCCGGGTGGTCGAGGTCGTCCTTGACCTCCTCGAAGAGGCCGGCCCGTGCCAGGGCGCTGTGGACCGCCGGTTCCAGCGTCTTTTTGCGCTGCCGCCGCGAGCCCTGCTCGCGCAGCACGTAGGCGATGTTGTCGAAGACGCTCATCGGGAACGGGTTCGGCTGCTGGAAGACCATCGTCACCCGGCGCCGCAGCAGGGTCGGCTCGATCAGCTTGATGTCGACGTCGTCGAGCAGGATTCGGCCGGTCAGGGTCGCCGTGCTGGTCAGCTCGGTGAGCCGGTTCAGCGATCTCAAGAGCGTCGTCTTGCCGCACCCGGAGGGGCCGATCAGCGAGAGCACCTCGCCCTGGCGGACCGGCAGCGAGACGCCTTTGACCGCGAGGCGGTCCGAGTAGGCGACCGAGACGTCGTCGATCTCCATGCGGCGGATCGAGAACTGCGGCGCGCCGATCGAGCGGCGCGCGCCGGTGAAGCCACCGGGCGCCTGGGCGGCGCCACCGGCGGGCTGGGCCGGAGGCGCGACCTCCAAGGCGGCGGGGGGATCCTCCAGCTCCAGCCGCTTGATCGGGGGCGGGGGGGAAGTCAGGAACTCCACGTTCCAACCTTTCTGGCGCGGCGGTGGACGACGTCGACGGCCCCGTTCAGGGCCAGCACCATCAGCAGCAGGACGAAAGCCGCCGCATAGGCTTTCTCCGGCTGGTTGAGGTTCCCGGTGGGGGAGGCCTCGTAGACGAAGTTGGTCAGGGTCGTGCCGGCGCCGCGCAGGTAGTCGAGCGGGAAGGGGGCGTCTTCGACCGGGGCGAAGTTCTGCGTCGCGCCGAGCAGGACGATGATGATCGCCGTGTCGCCGATGATCCGGCCGAGCCCGAGCATCGCGCCGGTCGCGACCTGCGGGCGGCTGCTGGGGAGGAGGATCCGGCGCACCGTCGCCGCCTTGGTCTTGCCGACGGCGTAGGAGGCCTCGCGTACGTGGCGGGGGATCGAGTTGAGTCCCTCCCGGGTGCTGGCGACGACCAGCGGCAGCGCGACCAGCGAGAGCATCGCCGAGGCGGCGAAGAAGGAGCGGCCGAAGACCACCCCTTCGGAGCTGCGGCTGAGGAAGCCGAGCGCGGTGCTGGAGAAGATCACCGTGCCGAACAGGGCGAGGACGATCGAGGGGATGCCGGCGATCGCCTCGATCGTCGACTCGGTGATCCGCGCGAGCGCCGCCGGCCGGCCGTACTCGACCAGCCAGATCGCGGTGGCGACACCGGTCGGCAGGGCGATCGAGATCGCCAGCACCGCGACGATCAGGGTTCCGAGCAGGGCATCGGAAAAGCCGCCGCTTTCGGCCTGTGAGAAGCCGGCCGAGGCGGGCGTGGTCAGCATCGAGAGGTCGAGGTAGGAGATCCCCTTGACGAAGAGGTAGGCGACGATCGCGACGGCGATCGCGCAGAAGAGCAGGCCGAGTGCCCAGCAGATAGCCAGGCCGACGCGGTCGCTGAGCGCCCAGGTGGCGCTGCCCTCGACCGCGGCCTTGTCTTCTTTCAGCAGCAGCACGTCAGGCCGTCCCGTATTTGCGCATCGAGCGCCGCGCCACGTAGCCGGTGAGAGAGAAGAGAGTGGCCGAGAAGAGCAGCACGGCGGCAATCGCGAACAGCGTCGCGTTGGCCGGCGGCGAGCTCAGCTGGTCGATGTTCTTGACGATCGTCGGGGCGAGCGGCCGCGAGGGCTCGAAGATGAAGATCAGGCCGTCGGCCGGGTTCGGCGCGAAGCCGACCGAGCCGGAGATCATCGCCAGCATCACCGCCTCGCCGATCGCCCGCGCGCTGGCCAGCACGGTGCCGGCGACGATCGCCGGGCGAGCGGTGCGGACGCCGATCTTCCAGGTGGTGCGCCAGCGGTTGACCCCGAGCGCCAGCGAGCCCTCGAGCCAGCCCGGTTTCACCGCGCGCAGGCCGTCGGTGAAGATCGAGACCATCAGCGGCGCGATCATCGTCGTCAGCACGACGATCGCCGCCAGGAGGCTGTAGCCGGATAAGGAGATGACCCCGGCCACCGAGGCCTTCTGCTCCTCGCTGACCAGGTGGTTGCCGATGAACGGAACCAGCACCAGCACCCCGAGCAGGCCATAGATCACCGACGGGACGCTGGCCAGGAAGCGGACGACCGGCTGCAGGACGTTGCTCATCCACTCCGGCGCGAACTCGACGATGAAGACGGCGACGAAGAGGGCCGAGAAGAGGGCGATGAGGACGGCGCCGCCGGTGATCAGGATCGTGCTCCAGATCAGCGGCCAGCCGTGGAAGGTGTAGATGTACTCAGCGCCGCCCTGGCCGGAGAGGAAGATCGCGTTGAGCTGCTCGTCGACGCTGCCGCCGGGGCCGAACCAGGCGAGGCCGTTGTGGGAGAACGACGGCCATGCCCGCACGAAGACGGTGACGATCATCGCCAAGAGCAGGCCGACCACGGCGCAGACCAGCGCGCCGAGCATCCGCTCGACGCGCTGGTCCGACCACTTCGGGCCGTACTCGGGAGGGAACTCCTCGTTCAACTACTTGCCTTTTTTGGGCTTCTTGTTGAACGCGGGGACGCCACCGGCTTTGCTGATCACTTCACCGGCCAGCGGGCTCAGCCGCATCCAGTCGATGAACTTGAGCAGCGCTTTCGGGCTCTGGCTCCCGTCGCCGGGGAGGACGATGAACAGGTAGCGCGAGAGCGGGTACCTGAGCGGCTCGACGCTGATCTTGCTCGGCGCGCAGGGAATGCCGTTGACCTTCAGCGGCTTGACGCCTTTCTGCCAGGCAAGGCCGGCGTAGCCGATCGCGTTCGGGTCCTGCTTGACCGCGTTTTGGACGAGGCCGTCGGCGGTCAGCGCGTTGACGTTGGAAGCCGGCGGTTCGTTGTTGAGGACGGCCTGGAGGAAGAAGTTGTAGGTCCCTCCGTTGGTGTCGCGGCCGACCGGGTCGATCGTCGTATCCAGCCCCGACCCGGGGAGCTGGCTCCAGTTGGTCAGCAGCCCCCGGTAGATGTCGTGGGCCTGCTGGATCGTGATGTTGTTGAGTTTGTTCTGTTTGTTGACGTCTAGGCAGAGCCCGTCCATGAACATCTTGATGTAGGTCGTCCCGGCGTCGCTGGGGAGCGGGGTCCGGGCGTTACCGGCGAACTGGCTGGTCCCGTTCTGGACGTCTTTGACGCCGGCGTTTCCCCCGTTGGCGGTGTAGACGAACTTGACCTTGGGGTTGACCTTTTTCGTGTAGGTGGCGAAGAGGGCCTGCAGCACTGGTTGCGCCGCAACGGAACCGGACCCGATCAGGGTTACGGCTCCTGCCGACGCCGGCGCGGCCAGCCCTGCAAGGGCGATAACCGCGATGGCGAGGCTCTTGATTCTCATCTGGAAGTCCTTTCCTGCCGGGTTAAATCGAGTTTGTTGACCAACTAGATGCGGTTACGCTATCAGTTTCTGTAGCTTATTGACCCACTTAGTAAAGAAAGGCCACCCGGCAGGAGATTCGTTGGGCCTCCGGCAGGCCATGGACATGGAGGTTCAATTGCTGAAAAGAAGGATTTCCAGCCCCCGGGCGATCACCGCGGTCGCGCTGGCCGCGGTCATTGCAGCCGCCGTCGCGGTGACGCCGACCCTGGCGAAAAAGACCGAGTCGTTCCTGACCGCGAAGCGGGCCGAGGCGACCTACGTGAGCAACAAGAAGGCATCGACGCTCTACCTGAGGAAGAAGGCGGCCTCGAACCTGTTCGTCGCCAAGGCGACCGCGCCGCGGCCGCCGGTCGTCGGCATCGCCGCCGGCAACGCCCAGTTCGGGCCGATCTCGGCGACCACCGCCGGCTACATTCCCAGCGCCTTCACCTCGTTCGCGACCAAGGCGGACGCGAGCTCCGCGGTGATCGCCTTCTCGGGGAACGTCAGCTGCACCTCGGCGAAACCGACCGCCGCCCAGGCCTGCCCGGTGCAGGTCCTCGTCGACGGCCAGGCCCAGGGCAAAGTCAACCTCGCCCCGGCGGTCGCCGCCTCGCCGACCCCGGCCCTCCTCGCCGAGTCGTTCACCCTGACCACCGTGCTCGGCAAAGGCGGCCACACGATCGCCGTCCAGTACGCCGGCGCGAAAGACGTGACGTTCCTGCTGAAAGGCTGGAACCTCTCGGTCGAGGCCTACCCGCAGCCCGACGAAGAGCTGGTCACGACCACCGAGAGCGGGTCGAAAAAGAAAGGCAGCTGAGCGGCTCCGGACCGCGCCCCGGAAGAGGGCGCGGTCCGGTCCGGGAGGGAGACCCCAAACCGCTCAGCGGTTGGGGCGGGGGAGGGCGTCGCCGAGGATGAGGCGGGCCCGGTAGAAGAGCGCCTCGTCGGCCGCCGACTGAACTGAGTCGCGGTTGGCCGCGCGGCTGGTGCGGTTCTGACCCGTACCGGCCGGGGTCTCGTCCCGGACCAGGCCGGCGAGCCGGCCTCGAGAGATGAAGGTCGTGCTCTGGACTCGCTTGCTCATCCTCGGCTCCTTTCCACAGTTTGTTGAGTATCTAACTCAAGAATAACAGGAAAGAGTCGCGTCCGTCGCCGGTCGACGGGCTTAAAGTGGGAGGCGAGATGGGGCGGGGCGCCACCCGGCAAAAAGCGCGCCCCGCCCTGTCGCCCTTCAGACGGCTGCAGTTACCTCTGCATCGCCCTCGTCCGTGGGTCCCTGGGGAGTCGAGGCCCCGGGGGTGCGAGACGGGGACGAACCGTTGAAGCTCTTGGCCTGCACCGGGCGCAGGTAGGCGATCTGGCCTTCCCGCAACTCCAGGCGCTGCAGTTCGGAGCGGGTCAGCTGGGCCCAGACCTCGGTGCCGTCGCCGAGCACCAGCTCGACCCGGATCTCGAAGCCGAGGGCGACGATGCGCTGCACCAGTGCCTCCTCGGTCCGCTCGTCGGCCTCCAGCACGACCTCCATGTCGTGCGGCCGCACGAAGTGCTCGCCGAGCCGGTTGACCTCACCGACGAAGCTCATCACGAACTCGTTGGCGGGGTGCTCGTAGAGCTCGTCGGCGCTGCCCGACTGCTCGACCCGGCCCTCGTTCATCACGACCAGCTGCTCCGCGACGTCCATCGCCTCCTCCTGGTCGTGGGTGACGAAGATCGTCGTCACGTGCATCTCGTCGTGGAGCCGCCGCAGCCAGGTCCGCAGGTCCTTGCGCACCTTCGCGTCGAGCGCCCCGAACGGCTCGTCGAGCAGCAGGACCTGCGGTTGGACCGCCAAAGCCCGGGCCAGGGCCATGCGCTGCCGCTGGCCGCCGGAGAGCTGGGAGGGGAAGCGGCCGGCGAGGCCGTCGAGCTGCACCAACTGCAGGAGCTCGTGGACGCGCTTGGAGGTCTCGGCCTTCTTCCACTTGCGGATCTTCAGCCCGAAGGCGACGTTGTCGTACACCGTCATGTGCTTGAAGGCGGCGTAGTGCTGGAAGACGAACCCGACTCCGCGTTTCTGCGCCGGTTTGCGGGTGGCGTCCTCGCCGTTGATCGTCACCTGGCCGGAGTCCAGGTCCTCGAGCCCGGCGATCGCCCTCAGCAGGGTCGACTTGCCCGAGCCACTGGGGCCGAGCAGCGCGGTCAGGGACCCGTCCGGGACCTCGATAGATACGTCGTCAAGCGCCTGAAAGTCACCGAAGCGCTTTCTTGCTCCCTCGACTGAGATTCCCATCAGGCGTCCTCCTTTCGTTTCAGCAGGTTCATTGCGAACAAGGTGATCAGCGCCAGCAGCGCCAGCACCAGGGAGGCGCCGTAGGCGCCGGTGGAGTTGAAGTTGGCGTACTGCTTCTCGACGAAGAGGGGCAGGGTCTGGGTCTGGCCGCTGATCGAGCCGGAGACGATCGTCACCGCGCCGAACTCGCCGAGCACGCGGGCGGTGGTCAGCACGACGCCGTAGGCGACTCCCCAGCGGATCGAGGGCAGGGTGATCTTCCAGAACGTCTGCCACCCGTTGGCGCCGAGGGTCGAGGCGGCCTGCTCCTGGTCGGTGCCGATCTCCTGCAGCACCGGGACCGTCTCGCGGACCACGAACGGCAGCGAGACGAAGATGCTCGCCAGCACCATTCCCGGCACCGAGAAGAGGATCTCGATCCCGTTTTCGGCGAGGAAGCTGAACCAGCCGCCGGTCCCGTAGAGGAGGTAGAGCGAGAGGCCGATGACGACCGGGGAGACCGCGAACGGGAGGTTGATGATCGCGTCGATCAGCGGGTTCGCCTTCGATTTGCGGCGGACCAGCAGCAGCGCGCACCCGATCCCGAAGATCGTGTTCAACGGCACCGAGATCACGACCATCAGCAGGGTCAGTTTCAGCGCGTGCAGGCCGTCGGGCGAGGTGATCGCGTCGATCGGTGGGCCGATCCCGTCTTCGAAGGTCTTGTAGAAGATCATCACCAGCGGGATCAGCAGAAGCATCGTCAGGTAGCCGAGCCCGAGCGCTCGCAGGCCCCAGCGGCTGGCGGGTCTGGCGCTCATCAGACGCCACCTCCCGAGACGTCCTTGTTCTCGACCGCGACGATGAAGTCGGTCGAGCCGCGGTCGTGCCGGATCGCCCAGCGCTGGATCAGCGTGACCAGGGCGAGCAGCAGCAGCGAGGCGACCAGCAGCACCACGGAGACGGCGGAGGCGCCGACCTCGTTGCCGGACTCGATCTGGTTGCGGATGAAGACCGAGGAGACCGTCGTGTCCGCCAGGCCGCCGGCGAAGAGGAGGACGGAGCCGAACTCCCCGAGGGCGCGGGCGAAGGCCAGCGCGACTCCGGCGGCGAGGCCGGGGAGGAGGTTGGGGAAGATGATGCGACGGAAGATCGTGAAGTTGCCCGCCCCAAGCGAGGCCGCCGCGGCCTCCATCTCCCGGTCCATCTCCAGCAGCAGCGGCTGCACCGCGCGGACGACGAAGGGCAGGGTGACGAACATCAGCGCCACCACGACGGCGGCCTGCGTCGCCGCGATATGGATCCCCAGCGGGCTTTCGTTGCCGTACAGCGTCAGCAGCGTCAGGCTGGCGACGATCGTCGGCAGGGCGAAGGGCAGGTCGATCACCGCGTTGACCAGGCTCTTGCCGGGGAAGTCGTCGCGGACGAGCAGCCAGGCGAGGATCGTGCCGAAGATCCCGTTGACGACGACGACGATCAGCGAGCAGACGACCGTCAGTTTCAGGCTCTTCATCGCCAGCGGCGAGGTGACCTGGTCCCAGAAGTGGCCGAAGCCGCCGGAGAAGGCTTCGCTGACGACGGCCGCCAGCGGCAGCAGCACGATGATGCTCAGGTAGAGCATGACCGTGCCGCCGCCGATGCCGGTGCCGATCCCGGGCAGGCGGATGCCTGCCCGGGGTGCTGCGGGTGCCGGGAGGTGTGCCGGGTGCGCCTCCATCAGCCGCTGGTTGAGACTCCGAGTTCGGTCTCGATCTTGGCCACCGAGCCGGTTTCGTCATCGAAGAACTCGTCGTTGACTTTGCCCCAGCCGCCGAACTTGGAGATCTTGAAGAGATCGTCCGGGGTCGGGAACTGCTTCGGGTCGACGAGTTTCGGGTTGACCGGGCGGTACCCGTTCTCGGCCCAGATTTCCTGTCCCTCATCGGACCAGATGAAGTCGAGGAAGTCCTGCGCGGCGGGCTCCGGGGCGTCTTTGGTGACGGCGATCGGGGTTTCGATCTGGATCGTCGAGGGCGGGATCACGTACTCGATCGCTTCGCCCTCCTCTTCGGCTTTGATCGCCTCGTTCTCGTAGCCGAGGAGGACGTCGCCCTGGCCCTGGGTGAAGGCCGAGAGCGCGTCGCGGGCGCTGCCCGGCTGCGCGACGGCCTTTTCGAGCAGGGTCTTGACCGCGGCCAGCGCCTCCTCGGGCGATTTGCCGGCGTTGATCTCAGAGCCGTAGACGGCCATGATGTTCCAGCGCGCCGCGCCGGAGCTGAACGGGTTCGGGGTGACGACGTCGACGTCCTTGGTGAGCACGTCCTCGAAGGACTCGATCCCCTCGGGGTTGCCCTCGCGGACCGTGATCACGACGACCGAGTTCTGGGCGATGCCGTCGTAGGGCTGCTTGTTCCAGTCTTTGGCGACGAGTTCGCCTTCTTCGACCAGTCGTTCCATGTCGCCGCCCTGGGCGAAGTGGACGACAGATGCGGGCTGACCCGCGGCCACAGCCCGGCTCTGGTCGCCGGAGGCGCCGAACGAGTTGCTGAAGCTGACCCCCTCGCCTTTGGAGCTTTCCTCGAAGGCGGGCTCGAGGGATTCGGTATAGACGGCTTCCGGGGTGGAGTAGCCGACCACGTCGAGCTTGGCCCCTCCAGAGGAGTCAGAGCCGGTGGCGTTGTCGTCGCCACCGCCACATCCGGCGGCGAAGAATGCGAGCAGCAGAACGAGAAGCGCGGCCGGGAGGCCGATCTTCACGCTGCGCCGCCGGGTAGTGCGAGCGTTCCGCATCAAGGTTTCCTTCCTATGTCGACTGACTTACTTTCTTGAGCAACTTAATGCTCAATTGGCCCGGCACCGTAGCACAAAGTCGATCAGGAAAGTAGGGAATTGCGATCCGGATTTGCCGGATTAGGCTTGGGCGGCAAGCAATGAGGGCGAGCGGGGCGAGTTCCTCTCGCTACGCGAGAAGAAAGCGACCCGGAGGGGAGTCGAGATGAACGGAGACGTGGTGCGCACGCCGGAGAAGCGGCTGGAGGGATTGCCGGACTACCCGTTCGAGTCGGTCTACCGGGAGGTCGACGGCCTGCGGCTGGCCCATCTCGACGAGGGGGACGGGAAGCCGGTCGTCTTCTTCCACGGCGAGCCGACCTGGTCCTATCTCTGGCGCAAGGTGATCCCGCCGGTGCGCGACGCGGGCTATCGCTGCATCGCCCCCGACTACGCCGGCTTCGGCCGCTCCGACAAGCCCACCGACGTCGGTTGGTACACCTATGACCGCCACGTCGAGCTGATGGCGGGGCTGATCGAGGAGCTCGACCTGCGCGACGCGACCGCGGTCGTCCACGACTGGGGTGGGCCGATCGGGCTGCGGCTCGCGGTCGAGCACCCGGACCGCTTCTCGCGGCTGGTGATCATGGAGACCGGCCCCTTCACCGGCCACCAGCGGATGAGTGAGGCCTGGCTCGCCTTCCGCGAGTTCGTGCGCGAAAGCGACGAGGTCCCGATCGGGATGCTGGTGCGCGGCGGCTGCAAGCACGACCCCGGTGACGAGGTGATCGCCGCCTACGAGGCTCCTTATATGGACGGGCCGTCGAAGGCCGGTGCCCGTGCCTTCCCGCTGATCCTCCCGACCGAGCCCGACGCGCCCGGCGCCGCCGAGGGCAAACGCGTCGCCGACGCGCTGCGCGAGGACGACCGGCCGGCCCTGGTTCTCTGGGCCGACTCCGACCCCGTGCTCCCCTTCTCGGTCGGCGAGCGGGTCTCCAGCCAGCTCAACTTCCCGCCGCCGCGGGCGATCGAGGACGCCTCGCATTTTCTGCAGGAGGATGCGGGGGACGAGATCGGGCGGATCGTGGCGGACTGGCTCAGCTAGCAGGCGTCAGGGGTAGGGGGTCGGCGGACAAAAGCGGGGAGTGTCCGGCGACCCCCTACCCCTGACGCCTAACCCGGGCCGTCTGCTCGATCACGTCGATCATGTCCCCGTGGGAGTGGTTCAGCAGGAGTCTTACTCGGCGCGGCTGGTCATTTCCCTCCAACCAGGTGACGGTGCCGGGCCAGTAGGCGTTGGGCGGGACGCCGGGGCGGTGGAAGGCGGAGGCGAAGACCCAGCTGCCGGTGTTGTGCAGGGTGCCGCCGCCCGGCAGTGGCCATGCTGCTTCGTCCTCGTCGGGGCCGGCGCGGTGGGTGTGGCCCGTGATCACGTGAACGCCGTCCACCTGCAGGCGCGTCGCCAGCTCGGTCGCCGCCTCGACCCCGGCGGCGAAGATCGCCTCGGCCGAGATGTCGGTGTCGAACTCGGCCCGCAGCAGGCGGTTGACGGCCCAGACCCCGGCGGGAAACGCGGCGCGAGCGCCGGCGGAGCGCAGGCGCCTGCCCAGGCCGCCGCTCTTGCGGCGCCCCGCCAGCACCCGCCAGGCGGCTTCGCCGGGGGGGCGGCGCGGATCGGGGATGCTCGCGCGGGCCTGGGCGACGCCGAAGCTGAAGCCGTAGATCGGCCGCACGACGCGCTCGTAGTCGCCCGGGGCGGCCGGGCGGGGGAGGGGGCCGCGGACGCGGATCAGCGTCGCCACCGCCAGGCACTCCGGACGGGGCAGGGTCAGGTGGGCGTCCATGTAGTGGCCGTGGGTGGCGTAGACGTCGTCGCGCAGCCAGAGGCCCGGATAGGCGATGCGCAGCCGCGCCGGGGCGAGCCACTCGGCGATCGCGGCGCCGGCGCCGATCGGACCGGGATCGTCGTGGTGCTCGAGGCCCAGCTCGTCGGCACCGGAAAGCGAGAGCCGGTCGAGCAGCGGCTCGGCGAGGCGGTGGTCGTGGTTGCCGGGGACGATCGTCACCTCGCGATCGCCCAGGGTCCTGCCGAGCTCCTCGAAGAAGGGCCGGGCGGAGTCCAGGGCGGCGCCGAGCGCGAGGTCGCGCAGCTCGACCACGTCCCCGAGCAGGACGACGCGGTCCGCCCCGGCGATCTCCTCGAGCAGGATGCGACGGACATCCGGCTCGCGCAGCACGTCCTCGCCGCTGGCCACGCCGAGGTGAAGGTCGGAGAGGATCGCCGTCCGCATCGAACCGTTTTACCGTTTGGCCGCTGGGCCGGGCGGCAAATACACTTCCCGGATGCACTCTTTCGACGACGAACAGCTGGCTCCGGTCGGCAACGGCATCGAGCTCTGCTACCAGGAGATGGGCGACCCCGGCGGGGAGCCGCTGCTCCTGGTGATGGGGCTGGCGACGCAGATGATCGCCTGGGACGAGACCTTCTGCGGGATGCTTGCCGACCGCGGCTTCCGCGTCGTCCGCTTCGACAACCGCGACATCGGCCGCTCGACCAAGCTGAAGGAGGCGGGGGTGCCGGGACGCGCCGACATGCTGCTCGGCCGCCGCGCCGGCGCCGCGTACCTGCTGCGCGACATGGCCGCCGACACGGTCGGGCTGATGGACCACCTTGAGATCGACTCCGCCCACCTGGTCGGCGCCTCGATGGGCGGGATGATCGCCCAGACCACGGCGATCGAGCACCCCGAGCAGGTCCGTTCCCTGGTCTCGATGATGTCGACGACCGGCAGCCGCCGGGTCGGCCGCCCCAGCTACCGGACCTTCGGGATCCTCTTCGGCAAGCCGCCGCGCGGCCGCGACGCCGCGGTCGAGCGGGCCGTCAAGACCTTCAGCACGATCGGCTCGCCCGGATACACGTTCGAGGAGGAGCGGGTGCGCCAGATCGCCGGCCGCTCCTACGACCGCGGTCACCACAGCCCCGGCGTGCTGCGCCAGCTGCACGCGATCGCCGCCTCTGGCGACCGCACCCCCGGGCTGCGGCGGCTCGACCTGCCGACCCTCGTCATCCACGGCAGGAACGACCCGCTCGTCAACCCCTCGGGGGGCCGGGCCACGGCCCGCGCGGTCCCCGGCGCCCGCCTCGAGATGATCGAGGGGATGGGCCACGACCTGCCGCGCCAGCTCTGGCCGGAGATGGTTGAAAAGATCGCCGCGAACGCCGAGCGCGCGCGGGTTCCGCTGGCGCAGACCGCCTGACGGCGGTAGCCTTTCGCTCTTCCGCGGTTCGATTACTAGGGAGAGCTTGGGACATGGGAGAGCGGGGCGTGAGGGGTCTGATTCCTGCCTTGGTGGCGACGCTGGCCTGCATCGCGCTGGTCTGGCCGGCCGGAGCCGGCGCGGCGACCGTCGTCAACGGCGACTTCGAGGCCGGGACGCTGAAAGGGTGGAGCGTCTTCCGGGCGGTAGGCCTAGGGGATTGGTATGCCTACAACGGCACCGACACGCCGATCTCCGACCGGCAGACCGCAGGGCCGGTGCAGCCCCCGCCGCAGGGGGCCTACGCTGCGATCAGCGATGAGATCAACCCCGACTCGGTGGTTCTCTCGCAGGAAGTGGCGCTCGAGCCGGGTGGGAGCCACTGGCTCGGCCTCCTCGCCTACTACGACACCTACAAGCCGATCGCGTTGCCGACTCCGGACACGCTCTCGGTCGACGAAAGCCAGCTGGGCGGCCAGGACAACCAGCAGTTCCGCATCGATGTGATGAGGGCGGGGAGTCCGATCGACTCGGTCAGCTCCGCCGATGTACTCCTGCCCGTTTTCCAGACCCGGCCGGGTGCGTCCGCAAGGCTGGGGCCAACCCAACTGGTGGCCGACCTCAGCGCCTTCGCCGGTCAGACGGTGCGGCTGCGGATTGCCGTAGCGGCGGGGGAGGAGATCCTCAACGCCGGTGTCGACTCCATCGCGATAACCCCGCGACCACCCAAACCGATCAACCCCTCGGACCTCAACCCGCGGCGCTTCCGCCTCGGCAAGGCGAAGGCGAACCGGAAAAACGGGACGGTGACGCTCGCGGTCGAAGTGCCGAGCGCCGGCCTGCTGAGCGCGCGCAGCGCGACCGGGTCGGGGTCGAAAGCCCGCGCGAGCAAGGCCAGGAAGGCGCCGAAGCTGATCAGGCCGGCGCAGCTCAAAGCCCGTAGGGGCGGCACCGTGAAGCTGCTGCTGAAGCCGACCTCGACCGCCCTCGCGACCCTGCGCGAGAAGGGCAAGCTGCGGGCCAGGGTCGCGGTGACCTTCAAGGAGGGTGCCACCAAGACGACGGCGACCAAAGCCGTGCTCTTCAAGCTGGCGCCCCGGCCGGCTTGCCGCTGAGCCGGCGCCGATGCGGCTGAGAGGAGTCGAACCTCCACGGGCTCTCGCCCACACGGACCTGAACCGTGCGCGTCTACCAGTTCCGCCACAGCCGCGGGAGAAGCTAATCTACCGATTGCGCCGCCCCGCCGACCCGCCCCGCGCGACGCCACCGGCCCTTCCGCCTTCGCTAGAATGCCCGTCCCTCGCCGCTATCGTCTAGGGGACTAGGACGCCGGATTCTCAGTCCGGAAACCGGGGTTCGAATCCCCGTAGCGGTACTCCAGATGAAGAGCCAAACGCCGCCCGTCGAGGCGGCGTTTTTCGTCTCGGGAGGCAAGGGATGGGGCAATTCGCCGCCATGAGTACTGTGGCCGGCTACGGTCCTGCCGTGGAGTAGCGGTATTGCCGATCGAGTGGCCCTTTAGGCGCAGCTTAGTACCTAACAGATACCTTTCTGGCCACTGTGGAGTACACGATGAAATCCGGGCCCACCGGCAGCGAGCCATCGAGGCGTCGCCCCTTCTGGCGGGCTGTCGCCGGGCTGGCGATCCTGATCGTCGCGCTCGTGGCGTTCGCCTCGCAGCAAGGCGGTGACAGCGATGGCGACGGACCGTTCAACGCAATAGCCGCGGCGGCCGAGGAGACGCAGAACGAACCGGGGGGACGCTCGGCGATGCGAGCGGTCATCTCCTCGCCGGCCGCGTCGGAGTCGTTCACGATCAGCGGTCATGGGGTCTTCGACGCCGAGGGTCGCACCCGAGAGATCCTGACGTTTCGGCGCCCCGGATCGGATGAGCTGGTTGAGATGCAGATGATGGGCGACGAAGCCGCCATTTATATGAGGTCCGATCTGTTTGGCTCGCTGCCGGGTGGACACGAGTGGATGGGGCTCGATCTATCGTTCTTGGACGGGTCCGACGCGTCGCTGCCCACCGACGGCGATGCAATGGGGGAGCTGGCACTCCTCGAAACGGTGGCCGATGACGTGCAGAAGCTTGGACAGGAGGACGTGCGCGGCGTGTCGACGACGCGTTACCACGGCAAGGTCGACGTTTCTGAACGCACTGAGCAGCTGCGGGAGGAAGGCGCCGAGAAGCTCGCTTCGGAGATCGAAGAAGGCCCGCCCATGCAGATCGAAGTGTGGATTGACGCCGATGGATTGGTGCGACGTATGAGGTACGTCAAAGCGGAGCGGCGGAAGGATGGGAAGAAAGCCACTACGGACATGCGCGTGGACTTCTTCGATTTCGGGACCGAACCCGAGATCGAGCTGCCCGATTCGAGCGAAGTATTCGACGCGACGGCCATCGGCAGGGAAGCGGCCGGCCTCCCGAGCGACGAGTAGCTAGGGCTTACCGCCCAGCAGCCGGGCCGTGACGCCCTCGATGGTTTCGATCCCGTAGCTCATCGAGGGGTCGCCGTCGGTGAGGACGGCGATCGCGAGGCGGGCGTGGGGTCTTTGCAGGCGGGCGGCCTGGTGGACGAGCTGGCCGCGGTCGGTGGTGCGCCAGCCGCCCTTGAAGTAGACGCGCCAGCCGCGGGGGAGGGCGACGGCGGGGATGCCCCAGCTCTCGTAGTCGACGATGTGGGAGAGGAGGTGGCGGGCGAAGGGGCGGAAGCGGCGGGGGATCGCGCGCTCCATGTGGAAGAAGAAGCGGGCCTGGTCGGCGGCGCTGATCTGCGCGTTGGACCAGTAGCCGTTGGCCGAGAAGTCGGTCATCCCGGTGCGGCGGGCCAGTGCCTGCACCCGGGGTTCTCCGACCCGGTACCAGACCGCCGCGGCCGCGTCGTTGTCGGAGACCTCGATCATCGGGGTGAGCAGGGCGCTGCTGTCGGCGTCGATGCCACGGTGCTCGGCCGCCAGCATGCGCAGGTAGGCGACCAGCAGCATCGCCTTGACGACGCTGGCGCTGACGAAGGTGCGGTGCAGGTGGGAGCCGGCGATCCGGCCCTGGCTGTCGACGGTCGCGAACGCGGTGTAGGCGCCGCGTCGCCTCAGGTAGCGGCGGGCGGTGGCGACGGCGGCGGGCTTCGGGTAGCCGACCGGGGCTACGCCCGAACCCACATACGGCGAGCCGGCCGGGCCGCGGAAGCGGTGCCGCCCGCAGGGGCCGTGCGATTTGCCGAGCCCGAACGCGTTCTGCTTCGGGGCGCTGAAGCAGGCCGCGAACCGGAACCGCCCGGCGACCGGGAGGGCGATGGTCGTGCGCATCCGGGTCACGCCGGGTCCGACCTCCCGCGTCCGGCCGACCGCCACCTCGCGCAGCCGGCCGCGGGCCCGGAGGCCGCGGTACCAGTGGACGGTCCGCCCTCCCCAGTGGAGGTTCGCCGGGTGGCGGGAGACGATCGTCAGCCGGGCCCGCCCGAGCGGCAGGTACTTCACCGTGGCCGTAACCCGCTCGCGTTTCGGCCCCGGCGCCGCCCCGCTGCCGGTGAAAGGGGCGAGCGCGACCGCGCTGGCCAGGGCCACAACGGGTAACGCGATGCTCGTGGCTGCTCGAACCGCCACGTGGAGATCGTAGCCCCGACTATTCTCACCCGCACGGTGAACGTCCTGATCGCGGCGGACATGGAGGGAGTGGCGGGAATCGAGCACTACGGCGCCTGCCTGCCGTCGCACCCCGCGATGTACGCGGAGGGTCGGAAGCAGATGACCGACGAAGTGCTGGTGGCGATCGAGGCGCTGCGCAGGACCGGGGCCGGGCGGGTCACGGTCGGGGACTGGCACATGGTCGGGACGAACGTCGAACGGGAGCGGATGCCCGGCGACGTCGAGGTGCGGCCGATCGCCGATCTCGCCCTGGTCGAGGCGGAGCCGTCGCTGACCAAGGCGAACGGCGGGCCGCTCGACGCGGTGGTGTTCGTCGGCCACCACGCCAGCACGCCCAACCCGCGCGCCTTCTGCTCGCACACCTTCATCTGGGACATGGAGGTGCTGCTGGGCGGCGAGTCGCTGAACGAGGTGCAGGTGTACGCGCAGGGGCTGGCGGCGGAGGGCATCCCGGTGCTGGCGGCCAGCGGTGACCGCTGGATGCTCGAGGAGCTCGGCGAGGGCGAGCTGGGCGGCGCCGGCCTGGTCGCGACCAAGGAGGGGCTGGGCCGGGACCGGGCCCGCACCGATGACCCGGCGGCGAAACACGCCGAGCTGGCGGCGGCGATCGGCTCGGCGCTCGCCGGCCCGCTCACCGCGCCGCCCGCCCGCGGCTACCCCGCCGAGCTGCGGATCGTCGCCGAGGGGGAGGAGCTGGCCCGGAGGACCGTCGCCGAGCCGGGGGAATTACTGACCGCTATTGCCACCGTTTTCCGCACCAGCCAGGTCTCGCGCGAGTACCGCCAGCTCGCCAAGCTGCTGCCTTCCGGCCACGCCTCGCGGCGGCGCGCCCTGCAGCGGCGGCTCGGCGGCCTTCTCGCGACGCCGGTGATGCGGGCGAAGGAGCGGCGCTGGCTCGCTTCGCGGCCGTCTACCTGAGGTTCTGTTTCGGCGCCGGCAGCTCAAGGCGGCGCCGCGCGGCGGCCACCGCGGAGACCGAGGAACGGCACGCTTTGGCGATCGCGCCGTCGTTGTGGTCGGGTCGGCGGCAGACCTCGAACTCGATCAGGGCGGCACGGCGCAGCTTGGCCCGAACTTCGATCGGGCTGTCCTCGGGCGCCGAGTCGAGCGCTGCTTCGGCGGCGCGGTCGCGGCGGCAGCCGAGACAGAAGGTGCCGTTCCCCTCATGCGCCCAGGCGGCGGGGAACGGCACCCGGGTGCCGTCCATGCGGCCGACCGAGACGCCGCAGCGGTCGCAGGTCCATTTCTTCGCCGTCTTCGCCGTGACGGTCGCGGTGCTCATGCGGGCGCCTTTGCCCGGCGCCGACGACGGCGGCGGCGCGCGGCGGCGGAGCCTTTGCCGTTCTGCTGCGTGGCGGGAGGTCGGGACGAGGCGGTCGCCGTTTCGCCGCCCCCGCTGGGCCGGTTGAGGTCGAACTCGTGGATCAGGCCGAGGTCGCGGGCGATCCGCCGCATCTCCGTCGCCTGGTCTTCCAGCACGAAACTGATCCCGGCGCCGCGGTTGCCGGCCCGGCCGGTCCTCCCGATCCGGTGCACGTAGGCGTCCTGGTCGCCGGGGGCGTCGAAGTTGATCACGTGGGTGACGTCGGCGACGTCGATGCCGCGGGCGGCGACATCGGTGGCGATCAGGGTGTCGACCTCGCCCCGCTCGAAGCGCGAGAGGGCTCGTTCGCGCTGGCCCTGGCTCTTGTCGCCGTGCATCGCCACCGCGGTCAGCTTGCGGCTGCGCAGCCGCTTGACCAGCCGGTCGGCGCCCCGCTTGGTGCGGACGAAGACGAGGGTGCGGCCGCGGCCGGTGGCCTGCAGCTGCAGCTCGAGGTGATCGAGCTTGGCGCTCTGGGACTCGACGTGGACGAAGCTGTGCGCGATGTCGCGCTCCTTGTGCTCGGTCGGCTCCTGCGTGTGGCGCCGCGCCTCGCGGGTGTAGGCGGCGGCGAGCTTGCCGGTCGCGCCCTCCAGGGTCGCGGAGAAGAAGAGGGTCTGGCGGTCCTCGCGGGTCTGGGAGACGATCCGGTCGACCGCGGGCTTGAAGCCCATGTCGAGCATGCGGTCGGCCTCGTCGAGGACGAGGATCTGGACGCGGTCGAGTGAGATGACGCCCCGGCCGAGCAGGTCCTCGAGGCGGCCGGGGGTGGCGACGACGATGTCGGCGCGGCGGGCGGCGCTGCTCTGCGGGCCGAACCCGACGCCGCCGTAGACGGCGGCGATCCGCAGCCTGCGGGCGCGGGCGATCGAGTCGAGCTCGTCGACGATCTGGCTCGCCAGCTCGCGGGTCGGCGCCAGCACCAGGGCGGCGAGGTCGCCGTCGCCGGGCTCGACGCGGTCGACCATCGGGATCCCGAAGGCCAGGGTCTTGCCCGAGCCGGTCGGGGACTGGACCAGCAGGTCGTGTCCGGCGAGCGCGTCGCGGACGACCAGCTGCTGGACGGGGAACGGGTCGGTGATGCCGCGGGCGGCGAGTGCACCGACGACAGGTTTGGAGATGCCGAGATCGGCAAACGACTTCAAGTATGTGCTCCTTGTATGGGGCGGTTCAGGGAGATCCAGCAGCCCCGAAAACGCCGAGAAGCGCACAGAGGGAAACGGAACCTCTCGGGTGGCAAATCGGCCAACCCGACCTGACCACCGTAGCAGGCCACCCCTTTTACCCTGCTTTTCCTGCACTTTTCAGCGTCTGGGGCCGGCCGGCCAGCCGGCTTCACCGCCCTCCTACACTTGTTCGATGCCCCCGCAACCCGACACCGAGGCGACCTACACGCTGTACCGGCGCGGGATCGAGCTGCTCGAAGACGGCGACTTCGTCGATGCCGCCGAGCCGCTCGCCGAGGCCGCGCGGCGGGCCCCCGAGAAGACCTCGATCCGCGAGGCGCTCGGCCGCGCCTACTTCCGCGCCGGGCGCTTCGCCCCGGCCGCGGTCGAGTTCGAGGCGGTGGTCGAGTCGCACCCGGTCAACGACTTCGCGCACTTCTGCCTCGGCCGGGCGCTGAGCAAGACGGGCGAAAAACGGCGGGCCCGCCATCACCTCGCCCTGGCCTCGAACCTGCGCCCCGACCGGCGCGACTACCGCTTCTACCGCCTCCTGCTCGACGCCTGAGCCGCACCCGTCCCCGTCCGGGGCGGGTGGGCTCGGCGGCGAAGCGGGGCGCGGGATCAGCTGACCAGCGGGATCACGCAGCGGAATTTCTTGACTTCGCTCCCAAGAGCTGAGTCGATGACTGCAGTTGATGAGACAGTGACTACCGCGTAGATATTCGAGCCCGACACGACTGGTACATCCCCACTCCACTCATCCCCCGGCGCGACCGCGATCCCCGGCTGCTGCGAGTAGGCGGCCAGGGTCAGCGCATCGGGCAGCTCGCCGCCCTGGTTGGCGCAGGAGACCGCCGCGGCGGGGGCCGGCAAAGCCGCCGCGCTGCTCGACTCCTGCCAGCAGGCGCCGGCGAAGAAGCGCGTCCCCTGCGCGCAGCCGGCGGTGCGGCCGTTGACCCTGGTCGCGTCGAGGGCGGAGACCGCGTGCAGCGCGGTCTGGGCGTCGTGGGCGCTGTCGGCCGAGTCGGCGTGCACGGCGCTCGGCACCTGGCCGAGCGTGCTGACCTCGACGCGGGCGCCGCTGATCGCCCCCGGGGCCAGCCGGTCGCCGGGGATCGTCCCCGGCTTCAGCCGGTTGCCCGGCACCGAGCCGACCGCCAGCCGGTTTCCCGGCAGCGACTTCACCTTGATCGCCTTGCCGCTGAGCTTCTTCACGGTCTTCCCGGCGTAGACGGTGCCGCCCAGCGCGGCGACCAGCGCCACGCACGCGACGACCAGCGCCGGCGCCTGCCGGCGGAGTGCCCTGCCCATGATTCCCACCCTTCTCTTGCTGATTGATCCAGGTCCCGGTACCAGCCAGGACGATTGAAGTGGCGGCACCCTAGACCCGCCGGAACGGTGCTTGGACGAAAGTCGGGCGCTCCGGAGGACGGATAGACTCGGCCGTGTAAATACGGTCGGTGGTCAAGGGAAGTCCGGTGTGAAGCCGGCGCGGTCCCGCCACTGTGACCGGGCCAAGGAGGTCGCGGGCGCCACGCGCGCCGGCCACTGGGGACGACACCGAATCCCCGGGAAGGCGCGGCCTACCCACCCCGGAAGCCAGGAGACCTGTCCCCGGCCCGTGCCATGACAACCCTCGAGGAAAGGGTGGCGTAAATGCCAAGACTCATCCCGTTCCGGCCGGCCGCCGCGTGCGCGCTGGCTCTCACCTTGTTCCTGGTCCTCTCCCTCTCGCTCGCCGCCGGCGCGGCCGCCAAGGGCTTCAGTGCCGAGCTGCGGGTGGTGGGCGGCGGCGGCAAGCTGCTGGCCGAAAAGACCCAGAGCACGGCGACCACCGCGGTCAGGACGGACCCCAAAGCGAGCTGCTTCGGCCCCGGCAGCGGCGGCAGCGGCGACTCGGTCTCGATCCCCGGCAACACCGCGATGGGTCTGCTGGCGCGGGCCTCGAAGTCGGTCGCGACGCTGCGCCCCCTCTCGATCTCCGACAGCTTCGACTTCGGTCTGGCGGTCTGCGGCGTCGGCTCCGGCGTCGCGAAGGGCAGCAGCTCCTGGTACCTGAAGGTGAACCACAGGTCGCTCGCGGTGAGCGGCGACGCGGCGAAAATCAAGCCCGGCGACGAGGTCCTCTGGGCCCTGGCGACGACCAGAGCGCCCTCCTACAAGTACCCCGAAGAGCTGGCGCTGAGCGCCCCGGCGAAAGCGACCGGGGGGATGCCGTTCACCGTCTCCGTTCACACCTACAACGAAAAAGGGGTGCGCAAGCCGGCCTCCGGGGTGAAGGTGACCGGTGCGGCCGACCCGACCGGGGCCGACGGCAAGACCACGGTCCTGCTCGGCAAGCCCGCCCTGCTGATCGCCACCGACGGCGAGAACATCCCGTCCAACCGCGCCGCGGTCTGCGTCGGGGGCAAATGCCCGGCAGGTAAATGAACCGACGCCGTGGCACGGCGGTCGCGGCGGCGCTGCTCTGGGCGGCGCTCGCGACCGCCGGCTGCGGCCTCGGCGCCGGCGGCAGCGTCGGCGAGGTCGAGCTGACGGTGACGCGCGAATACGGCGCGGTGCCGGTGCTCCACCGCACCCTGGGGGCGAACGAGTCCGACACGGTGATGCGGCTGCTGGAAGAGAGCGCCGAGATCTCCACCCGCTACGGCGGCGGCTTCGTCCACACGATCGACGGGATCGAAGCCGACGAACGCGGCGGCCACCCCCACGACTGGTTCTTCTACGTCGACGGGGTCGAGTCGCCGATCGGCGCCGCCGAGTACGGGTTGCAAGGCGGCGAGCGGATCTGGTGGGACTACCGCGACTGGCTGGCGACCAACCACGTCCCCGCCGTGGTCGGCTCCTGGCCGGCGCCCTTCGTCGAGGGCTACGAAGGCGAGCGCCGCCCAGTGGCGGTCGAGTGCGAGGGCGGGGGAGGGGCGTGCGGGCGGGTGCGGGCGGCGCTGCGGCGGGCCGGCGTCGCTTTGGCGAGCGGCGCGCCGGCGGGGGCGCTCCGCGTCCTCGTCGGGCCCTGGGCGGAGCTGCGCTCCGACCCGGCGGCGGCGCTGATCGAGGCCGGGCCGGAGGAAAGCGGCGTCTTCGCCGACTTTGAGCGGCAGCGCAGCCGCTACGCGCTCCTCGGCCTCGACGAGTCCGGCCGGCCGGTTCGCGAGCTCGGTCCTGAAGCCGGGCTGCTCGCCGCGACCCGCCGCTACGACGCGCCGCCGGTCTGGGTGGTGACGGGGGGGACGGGAGCGGCCGTGCGTGCCGCCGCCGGTCTGCTCAGCGCGGGGCGGCTGCGCGACCATTACGCGGTGGCGAGCGAGGATGGCGAGGACACGCCGCTGCCGGTCGGAGCGGCCCGATGAGGTCGCCGTTCGCCTACGTGCCCCGGCCCGGGCCGCTCCAGACCGCCTCGCCGGGCGCGGCGGTCGCCTACCTCGGCGCTCTTGCCGCGGTCGCCTTCCTCTACTCGAGCCCGCTCGTCCTGATCGCGACCGGGGCGGCGGCGGTGACCGCGGGCCTGCTTGCCGGCGCCCGGCGCGCCGTGCGCGCGGCGCTGCGGATGGGCTTCGCCCTGGCGCTGCTGATCGTCGCCGTCAACGGGCTGGTCGTGAACCGCGGGGCGACGGTGCTGGCCCGGCTCGGCGAGTGGCCGCTGCTCGGCCAGGTCGACATCACCGCCGAGGCGCTCGCCGAAGGCGCCGTCTTCGGCCTGCGCGCGATCGCCGTGATGGTCGCCTTCGCGGTCTACTCGGCCTGCGTCGACCCCGACCGGGTGCTGCGGGCCCTGCGCCCGATCGCCGGCCGCTCGGCGCTGACCGCGACGCTGGTCTCGCGCCTCGTCCCGGTCGCCGCCGCCGACGCCGCCCGCCTGCGCGACGCCGCCCGGCTGCGCGGGCCGGGCGCGGCCGAGGCGGGGCGCGCTCCGCTCGCCCGCCGCCTGCTCGCCGGCTCGCTCGACCGCGCCGTCGACGTCGCCGCGACGCTGGAGCTGCGCGGCTACAGCCTCGTGCCGGCCGGCCCGACCCGCCGGAGTCGCTTCCCTGGAGGGCCCGCTTCCCGGGGAGGCGGACGGTCCACCGCGGTTCGCTCGCGTTTCGACCGGCGCTTTTTTCTCGCCGCCGCCGCGGTGCTCGCCGTCGCGATCGCCGGCGAGCCGCTCGGCGCCGACGCCTTCCACGCCTTCCCGACGATCCAGGTGGGGGCCGATCCCGCCACCCTCGCCGTCGCCGCGGTCGTTCTGCTCAGCGGCCTGACCCCGCTCCGCCGTGTCTGAGCTCGCAATCCGCCGCGGTGCCGCCCCGGCTCTCTCCGTGGAGGGGCTGACCTACTCCTACCCGCGCGCCGCCGCGCCATCGCTCACCGACGTCTCCGCGGAGATAGCCCCCGGCGAGTTCGTCGTCCTCGCCGGCCGCTCGGCTTCGGGAAAGTCGACCCTGCTCAAAGCCGCCTGCGGCCTCGTCCCGCACTTCCACGGCGGCGAGATCTCGGGCGCGGTGACCGTCGCCGGCATCGACGCGCTCGACACCGGTCCGGGAGAGCTGGCGGCGGCGGTCGGCTATCTCGCCCAGGACCCCGAGACCCAGGTCGTCTCGACCACCGTCGCGGCGGAGGTCGGGCTTCCGCTCGAGATGCGCGGCGACGCGCCGGCTTCTCGCGCCCGCGCCGTCGAGGAGGTCGCTCTGGCGCTGGCGATCCCGCACCTGCTCGGCCGCGCGGTGGACACGCTCTCGGGGGGCGAGCTGCAGCGCGTCGCCCTGGCCGCGGCGCTGGTGACCAGGCCTCGCCTCGTCGTCCTCGACGAGCCGACCTCGCAGCTCGACCCGGTTGCCGGCGACGAGCTGATCTGGTTGCTGAGGCGACTCAACGAGGAGTGGGGGGTGGCCGTCCTCTTGGCCGAACACCGCCTCGAGCGTTGCCTCGCCGCCGCCGATCGCGTCGTCTCGATGGATTCGGGCACGATCGCGTTCGACGGCACCCCGGCAGACTTTCTCGCCTGGTGCCGGGGCGCCGACCCGGCCCTGGAGACTCCGGCCGCGCGCCTCTTCTCCCTGGCCGGGATCGAACCGCTGCCGGTCGGGGTTCGCGCCGCCCGCTCGGTCCTCGAAACGCGATCCGGCGCTCCCGCCTCCTCCCCGCGGCGAGCGGAGGGGGCGGGATCGGCGGGGCCGACCACCGCTGTCCCCCACCCGGGGAAGGTTTGGGGGCGGGGAACTCGCCCCCCTCAACCGAGCGCCCTGTCGCTAAGAGCGGCCTGGGTCGAGCTCGAACGCGACGAGCGGATGTGGGACGTCCTGCGCGGTGTCGACCTCGACGTTCGCGGCGGCGAACGGGTTGCGCTGATGGGTCGGAACGGCGCCGGGAAGAGCACCCTGCTGCGCGCCGCGGCGGGCCTGATCGACCCGGCGCGCGGCAGGATTGAGGCGCCGGGTGGAATCGCGCTGCTGACCCAGAACCCGAGCGACTACCTGGTCCGCGAGCGGGTCGGGGACGAACTGCCGGGCGAGGCGGGGATGGCGGCGCTGCGGGCGGTCGGCCTGGCGGACGCGATCGATGCCGACCCGCGGGACCTCTCCGGCGGCGAGCGGCAGCGGCTGGCGCTGGCGATCGCTCTGGCCGGACGGATGGAAGGCGACCGCCTGCCCGGTCTCGCCGCGCTCGACGAGCCGACCCGGGGCATGGACCGGGCCCGCAAGGACGAGCTCGCCGATCTGGTCGGGCGGCTGGCGGAGCGGGGCGCGGCCGTCGTTGTGGCCACCCACGACGTCGAGTTCGCCGCGCGGTTCGCCCAGCGGGTCGTCCTGCTCGGCGACGGCGTCGTGATCGCCGACGGGCCCGCCAGCGAGGTCCTCTCGGGCGGCTGGTACTTCGCGACCGAGGTCGCGCGCGTCCTCGACTTCCCCGGTGTCGTCACCCCCGAGCAGGGCGCCGCGATCCTGCGCGCCAGGCCGGAGGAATCCGGATGAGCTGGCAGGTCGCCAGCTTCCTGATCCTCGGCGCCGTCCTGCTCGGCGGCTTCGCCTGGTACGAGCGCTCGCGCCCGCCCTCGCAGGTCGTCGCCCTGGTGGCGGCGCTGGCGGCGCTGGCGATCGCCGGGCGGATCGCCTTCGCCGCCTTCCCCAACGTCAAGCCGACCACCGACATCGTCGTCTTCGCCGGCTACGCGCTCGGCCCGGCGCCCGGGTTCGCGGTCGGCGCGCTCGCCGCGCTCGTCTCCAACTTCTGGTTCGGGCAGGGCCCCTGGACCCCGTGGCAGATGGCCGGCTGGGGGATGTGCGGGATCCTCGGGGCCGCGCTGGCGCTCGGCGGGCGCGACGCGGGCCGGCTGACTCTGGCGGCAACCTGTGGACTTGCAGGCATTCTGTACGGCGCTCTGCTCAACTTCTCGTTGATGGCCACCTACGGAGGGGACCTTTCGCTGGAGCGGTTCGGGGTGCTCGCGGTGCGAGCCGTGCCGTTCGACGCCGCCCACGCGCTCGGCAACGTCGTCTTCGCCCTCCTCGCCGGCCCGGCGATGGTGCGGATGCTGAGCCGCTTCCGCGAGCGCTTCGAGTGGGAGAAGGGGGAGGACGGGCGGGCCCCGGCGCCACCCCGGCGCGGCCTCGCCTCCGGCCTGCGCAGCGGCGGGGTCGCCGTCGCGCTCCTCGTTCTCCTGTTCGGTGCGGCGCCGCCCCGCGCCGAGGCCTCCGAGGTGAGCCGCGCCACCGCCTGGCTGGTCTCGGCCCAGAACGAGGACGGCGGCTTCGGCGCCTCGCCAGGAGGCGATTCCGGTGCCGAGATGACCACCTGGGCGATGCTGGGGCTGGCGGCGGCCGGGCGCAATCCGCTCGACGTCTCGCGCGGCGGCCGCTCCCCGGTCCATTTCCTGCGCGGCTCCCTCGACGAGCTGCGCAGCCCCGGCGACCTGGCGCGGACGATCCTCGCCCTCGAGGCGACCGGCGCGGACCCACGTGACTTCGGCGGCGCCAACCTCGTCTCGCGCCTGCTCGGCGAGCGGCGCGGCAACGGCTCCTACGGACCGAAGGACGTCGGCTGGCCCAACTCGACCGCGTTCGCGGTGCTGGCGCTGCGCGCCGCCGACGCGAACGGCGGCGTCGGGCCCTCGCTCGACTGGCTGCGCAGGGTGCAGAACGACGACGGCGGCTGGGGAGACGTCCCGGGCTCGCCGAGCACCGCCGACGGCACCGGCGCGGTCCTGCAGGCGCTTTCTCCCGACTCGAAAGCGGCGCAGCGCGGCCTCTCCCACCTGCGCCGCGCGCAGCGGCCCGGCGGCGGCTTCCCGCTCGGCGGAAACGGCGCCGTGAACAGCCAGTCGACGGCCTGGGCGATCCAGGGGATCCTCGCCGCCGGCGGCGATCCCGCCTCCTTCCGCCGCGCCAGCGCCAGCGCCCTCGACTACCTCAGCGCCCGCCAGGCCTCCGACGGCCACTACCGCTACTCGAAGTCGAGCGACCAGACCCCGGTCTGGGTAACCGGCCAGGCCCTGATGGCCGCAGCCGAAAAACCCCTCCCGATCCCCCCACCACCGAGGGATCCCAAATCAGCTTCGAGCAAAGCCAGGACCGGCGGCCTCAGCTCGACCTCCGAAAGCGCCCCCTCGGTCGGTCAATCCACGATCCCCGCCACTCCGCCGGGCGTTTCTTCCGCCGCACCCGCCGTTCCCAATAGCGGGGGTCCCGGTGTCCCCCCGAACGTTTTGCGTCCCCCGGGCCAGAGCTCGACCGAGGCGCCAGCCGGCACCGATTCACCCGGGGAGCGAGAGAGGGGGGACACCGGGACTCCCGCCTCTGGGAGCTCGAACGACGAAGGGGAGTCGAGCACCGTAGGGGCAATTGTCCTGGGGCTGGCCGCCGGCGCCCTTCTCGTCGCCGCCGCCCTCGGCGGCCGCCGCGCCTGGGAGCGCTGGCGCTACGGCCTCTGATCGCGGCCGGCGGTCGATACGCTCGACCGATGGACGTCGAGACGGCGATACGCACCCGCTGCACCCACAAGGCCTTCGGCCCGGAGCCGTTGCCGCGCGAGCAGCTCGAGCAGCTCCTGGAGCTGGCCGACTGGGCGCCGAACCACAACCTCACCGTCCCCTGGCGCTTCCGCGTCGTCGGCCCGCTGACCCTGGATCGCCTCAAGGAGGTCGCCGGCCCCGAGGGCGCCGCCAAGCTCGACCGCTGCCCCACCCTCGTGGTCGTCTCGGCGGCGCTCGGCGAGGACCCGGTCCAGAACGAGGAGGACCTGCACGCAACCGCCGTCGCCTCCTACATCGTCCTGCTCGCCGCGCACGCCCGCGGCCTGGCTGGTTACTGGCGCACGCCGGGGCTGCTGCGCGGGGCGGAGGGGCGCGCCGCGGTCGGGCTGCCCGCCGAGGAGCGCACCGTCGGCCTCCTCCACCTCGGCCACCCGCGCCAGGCGAAGGCGCCACCGCCGCGCGAGACCGCCGCCCCGACCGTCGCCTTCCTGGAATAGGCGACTGATGCTGACCCGCGCCGCATCGATCGAGGCGATTGCCGGCAACCGCTTCGAGGTCGTGGTGATCGGCGGCGGCGTGACCGGCGCCGGGGTCGCCCTCGACGCCGCCTCGCGCGGCTACTCGGTGGCGCTGCTGGAGCGGGGCGACTACTGCGTCGGCACCTCCAGCCGCTCCTCGAAGATGGTCCACGGCGGGCTCCGCTACCTGCAGAACTTCGACCTCGGCCTGGTCCGCGAGGCGCTGCTGGAGCGCCAGCTGATGGTCCAGCTGGCGCCGCACCTCGTCTACCCGACGCCGTTCCTGGTGCCGGCCCTGGGCGAGGAGCGCCGCGACCGCAAACTCGGCCTCGGCCTCAACATGTACGACGTGATGGCGACCACGCGGGTCGGCCGCGGTCGCCGCGAGATGCGCTCCTCCAAGGAGGAGGACGAGGAGTTCTACTGGTCGCCGAGCCGCCACCGCACGATCGACCGCGACGAGGTGCTGGAGCTGGTCCCGGCGCTCGCCGCCCGCGACCCGCACGACGCTTACATGTTCTACGACTGTCAGACCGACGACGTGCGCCTCACCCTGACGGTCCTCGGCGAGGCCGAACGGTTCGGCGCCCTGATGCTGAACGGGGCCGAGGCGACCGAGGTGCTGACCGACGACGGCCGCGCCACAGGGGTCGCCTTCGTCGAGTCGGAGTCGGGCGAGCGAATCGAGGTGGGGGCCGACCACGTCGTCAACGCGACCGGCGTCTTCGCCGACACGATCCGGCCGGCGGAGCTGCTCGGCGAGGAGGACGTGCCGCGGATCGCCCCCAGCCGCGGCACCCACATCCTGCTCGACCAGGAGGACCTGCCGATGGGCAGCGCCGCCTGCGTCGTCCCGGCCGGCGAAGGGCGGATGATCTTCTCGCTGCCCTGGTACGGGCGCACGTTGATCGGCACCACCGACAACGACTACGAGGGCGACACCGCCCACCCGAAGCCGGCCGGGGCCGACGTCGAGTACCTGCTCGAAGCGGTCAACGAGTTCTTCGACGTCTCGCTGACCGAGTCCGACCTGGTCGGCGCCTACGCCGGGGTGCGGCCGCTGATCTCGACCGGCGACCCGAAGAAGTCGGTCGACATCTCGCGCAAGGCGGAGCTGTATGAGACGTCGTCGGGGATGCTGACGATCACCGGCGGCAAGCTGACCACCTGGCGGCGGATGGCGAAGCAGACGGTCGACCGGCTGGTCGAGCGCGAGGGCCGTGAGGCTCCCTGCCACACCGCCGAGATCCCGCTCGGGATGGAGGCGCGCGCCGAGGACCTCGAGGCGCCCGAGGGGGTCGGGAGGGAGTCGGTTGCCCAGCTCGCCTTCCGCTACGGCCACGCCGCCCGCGCCGTCCTCGACCTCGCCTGGAAGGACCCGAAGCTGGCGCGGCCGATCGTCCCCGGCCGCCCCGACCTGCTGGCCGAGGTGGCGATCGCGGCGCGCCGCGAGCAGGCGCGCTGCGTCGCCGACGTGCTGCTGCGTCGCACCCGGCTGGGGCTCCTGGCCGCGCCGCAGCTGCGCGACGCCGCCGCCGTGCGGCCGGTGGCCGAGGTGCTCGGCGCGGAGCTCGGCTGGTCGCGCCGCCGGGTCAGGAAGGAGACCGAGGCGTGGCTGGAGGCGGCGGCGCTGGAGGGCATCGACCCCGGGCGGCCGGGTGCCTGACCCCGGTGGGGCGGGTCGAATAACCTCCGCCGCCATGAACAAGGCGGAGCTGGAGAAGAAGTCCCTGTCCGAGCTGCACTCGCTGGCCGCGCAGGCCGGCGTCGAGCGCTACCGGATGCTGCCGCGGGCCGAGCTGATCGCGAAGCTCGCCGGCGGTGGGGGTGGCGGGGGCGGTGGCTCTGCGGAGCGCGCGACCGGGCAGCGCGAGCGGCCCCCGAGGCGCCGGCGCTCCGGCCGCGCCGAGCCCGGCGGCGAGCGGAGCTCCCGCGCGCAGGCTCGCAAGCCCGAGCCGGGAGGGAAGGAGAAGCCCGAGCCGCGGGAGGAGAAGAAGCCCGAGCCGACCCCCTCGCCCCGGCCCGGCGCACCCGCACCCGCGTCGGGTGCCGAGCCGGCCCGGCCGCGCCGGCGTCGCCGCCGCCGCTTCGGGCGCCGCGGCAAGCAGGGCGTCACGCTCCAGAATCTGTTGCTGCCGCCGGCCGGTCGCCAGGCGTTGCTGGCCGCCGAGAGCCGCGAGGGCTGCACGGCGCTGCTGCGCGGCATCGCCACCGAGCTTTCCGACGTCAAGGGCCCGGACCCGGTCGTCCTGCTGATCGACCCCAGCCCCGAGGAGCTGGCCGACTGGCGCCGCGACGCCCCGCAAGCGGAGATCGTCGCCGCCGGTCAGCCGCGTCACGCCGACGACGCGCTCGCCCAGGCAAAAGCGCGGGCCGCGGCAGGAGACGCCGTCATCCTCCTGATCGATTCCCTGACCCGCCTCGGCGAGGCCCACGGCGACCCCGACGCCGCCAGACAGTTCTTCGACGCCGCCGGCGGCAACCTCACGGTCGTCGCAGCCTTGGAGCGCACGCCCTCGGCCTGACCGCCTGGTCGGCTAGCGGCGGTAGGCGATTCGCCGCCAGCTGGGCTCTTTGGAGAGCTCGATGAGCTCGGAGCTGCGATCCGGCTGCACGTAGCCGAAGGTCTGGGTGCGCTCGTCGAAGACGACGTCGAGCTCACCCTCCTTGACCCGCTGGTCGAGCCAGGCGCCGCGGAAGACGAGGCGGCGGATCCAGTGGACGAGGCTGCGGTTGGCGGGGCCGACCAGGTCCTCCCAGTTCTCGTTGATGTGCTCGCCGAGACGGGAGCTGGGCTCGGCGATCTCGCCGCTGACCGCGAGGTCGAGGAGGTCGTCGAGCTCCTCCTGGCTGAGGCCCTGGGCGACGAACCCAAGCTTGACCGCGGCCTGCTCGACCCGCTGCCCGAAGTCGTCCTCGTTGAAGGCGAAGCGGAGCTCGCCGTACTCGAGCACGTAATCCGAACCAGACTCGTAATTCCCTCTGCGGGTCGTTTTCTTATCCATGAGTTGAAGCCGCCTGACCCGCAAGCCCAGCGGGAACAGGTGCAAGATCTTGCCGGTCATCGTACGCCCGTGCCCCTTCCCGGCCGTGCCTGAACGGCCATTTGCACCGGGGGAGAGAAGCTGGGCGGCCGCTCCTTGACGGGAGATGGGCGGCACGCGACTCGGCAGGCTCCCCCGGCGGCGGGTCCTGGGCCGCTTCGTCCCGGTGGCGAACGGGTTGCGCAGCCGCCTGCTCGGCCTCGCCTGGCTGGACGCGAGCGAGGCGGGGCCGGGCCTGCTGATCCCGCGCTGTCGCGCCGTCCACACCTTCGGGATGCGCTTCGAGCTCGACCTCGTCTTCCTCGACCGGGACGGCCGGCCGCTGGCGGTCCACCGGCGGGTGCCGCCGCGCCGCTTCGTCCGGCAGCGCGGCGCCGTCGCCGTCCTGGAGGTTCCCTCCTCCCGGAAGGAGGTTTCAGCCGGCGTCCTCCTTGGCCGGCTCCAGCTGTGACGGCGGCTCCGGCCCCGGCCGCTCGGCCAGGGACTCGGGATCGGGATCGCCCGCCTGCCACGCCCGCCTGCTCTGCAGCAGGGACTCGGCGATCTTCGCGCGGGCGACCTCCCGCTGCACGCTGGCCCCCTGGCCGGGCTTGATCTCAGGGGCGAGGTGCCTGGCGAGGACCTCGCGGATGCGCCGGGCCATGGCCTCGTCCGGGGTCGAGCGGTGGATCGAGACAGCGAAAGCGACCGTCGCGTTGCGCAGGAAGTTCTTGGAGGGCAGCCGGTCCAGCAGCTCCTCGAGGCGGGCGGGCCACTCGGGCAGCTCCAGCTTCGCCTCGATCCAGACGGCCAGCGCGAACTCGGTGCTCGACTCGGCGAACTTCGGGTTGTCGAGGCTTGCCTCGATCGTCTCCGCGAGCTGCTGACCGCCGAGGCGGTGCTGCGCCGCGGCACCCGTGATGATCACCATCAACATCAACACGAACCGGGTGACGAGCTCGCCTTCCTCCTCGTCGTCCGCGTGCTCCTCGGTCATCTCCTCGACCAGCCTGCGGACCGAGCCCTCTTCGGCGTCCTCGGCGATCATCGCCCCGATCATCAGGATCCACCCTTCCAGGGCCTGTTCGAACAGCTCCCGCTTGAGGTCGACGTCGGCCACCAACTCGGAGTTGCGCAGCACGTTGGAGAGCAGCGTCGTCGCCCGGTCGAGCTCGTTCAGCGCGAGCACCGCCGGGCTCTCCAGCGGCACCCCCTTGACGTCGAGGGTCTCGGCGATGCGATCCACCTCGGCGTCGAGCTCGGCTCGCGTTTTTCTCTCCGGCATGATCGAGAGCACCTCGTCGAAGCGCTCGCCGGCCCAGGTATCGACCGCCTCGAAGCCCTCCAGCAGCTCGTCGACACGCTCGCGGGGCAGCTTCCCGGCGATTTCCCCGATCACCCCGGCGCTGTACGCACCGACCTTCTCCAACAGCTCGCGGTCGTTCCTCTTCAGCGCCGCGGCGTGGCTGATCGGTCCTCGGTTGGCGCCGCAGTCCTCGAGCATCTCCCACTTGTTCGCCGGTTTCTCCAGCATCCACTGGCCGACGAAGAGGTGCAGCAGGGCGGGATGGCGGAAGGCGATCTCGCCGTCGTGTTCGATCAGGATCTGCCGCGAGACGAGGCTTGTCAGCACCTGCCCCGCGGAGAGCCGCAGGGCGCGTCTGTCGAAGTACTCCCAGAGGAGTCGTTCGGCATCCGGCACGGGAATCGAGTGCTCGGGAATCTCGTAGATCGTGCGCGCGAGCTCGGCGAGCAGAACCACACGGCGACGGAAGTTCATCCCCAGCCGCTCCATGTCGGCCAGCTGGCCGCTCCCGAGCAGCAGCTTGACGAAGGCCTCGAGCAGGTCGGACTCGTTGAGGTCGGCCTGCAGCTGCTCGGCGCTGACCACGGTGATCAGAGCGACCATCGTGAAGGGAGTCTGGGGAAGGCTCTGGGTGCGGATCAGGCCGTAGATCTGCTCGACGTCCGCCTCCTCGCCGCGTTTGATCGTTTTCGCCAGCTTGCGCAGCTCGGTGCGCCCGAACGGGGCCAGGAAGGCCCGCGAGTGCTCGACTCCGGCTTCCTCGAGCGCCTCGACGATCGCGGCGACGTGGGCGTTCTCGCAGCCCAGCAGGTAGCGGTGGCGGGGGTTGTTGCGGATGAAGGTGACGAGGCGGCCGAGCTTGTGCCGAGCGGTGGGATCGAGGTCATCCACGGCCAGCGTCAGGTCGGGGTCCACTCCGTCGTCCTTGCGATGGCCGAAGACCGAGGCCGCCTTGGCCAGCGTCGTCGCCTCACGCCGCGTTCCGAGAGCGGAGTCGGCGGCGCTGAGATAGGCCGGCATCTTCGTCGCGTCCGCGCGGTAGCTCTGGCTCAACAGCCACAGCAACGAGCTCGAGACGCCCGACTGCGGGTCGCCGCTGACGATCAGAGCTCCGGACCCGTGGAGTCGCTCGAGAGCGCTGACCTCGTGGGCGCTGATGCCCTCCGAGAAGGTTGCGGCGGCCTGGGCCTCCTCGAACGCGGTCGAGAGGAAGCGGGGGGCGATCAGGATCTCCTCGATCGAGCCCGGCGTCGGGTCGGTCTCGCTCATGTCATCCGGGAGGACCCGGCGCTCCTGGGCAAGCGCGGCGATCGAGCTCATGACCGTCGAGAAGGGCGGGTGGCCGAGGTCTTTCACCCCACCTCCGCTCGGCAGCTCGAAGCCGAACTCGCCATCGGTGGCGAGCTCGTTGGCGGCGCTGAATTCCCGCAGCAGGGGGGCCCAGCGGCGAATCCGCCCCCGAACGAGGCGATCGCCGGGATCGATGTCGATCAGGAAGTAGCTGTTCGGATATTCGCTGCCGGCGTACAGGCATCCGGCCCGCAGGTAAAGCGACTCACCGCGTGGGCTTTTCTGGGCGCTGGGATCGGCGTTGTGCTCGTGGCCGCTGAGCACGATCACGCCATGCGCTTCCAGCTCGGCCCGCAGCTTGTCGCTCTCGAAGGGCGCGAGCCACTCGAGTGGATGATGGACGACGGCGAGGCGAACCTCGCAGTCGGCGATCTCCCGAAGCGCAGCCTCCGCTTGGGGCATTCCGACGAGGAGCGAGCCTCTGTCGGCGCCGCCGGAGCACCGCCATGCGGAATTGAGCATCGCGACTCCGACCGGGCAATCGTCGATCTCGAACTTCCGCACCGTGGCGAGGGCGCCGGCCCCGCTCGATTTCTCCCCTCCGATACCGGCCTCCGCGACAAAGGCCGTCCAGCCCGCGAGTCGCTCGAGCGCATCTTCGACGTCACGCGGCTCGGCGAGCAGATTCTCGACCCCCTTGGAGTCGTCGAGGCCGAGGGCGAGGCCCCGCTCGACATTGGCGCGAATCGCCTCCCGGTCGACGTCGTGGTTGCCGGGCACGGTGAGAAGCCGGTCGCGCGGGACTCCGAGGCGGGAGATCAAGGGCTCGATCAGGAGCTCGCGGGCGACCTCGTACTCGTCCGGGGCGCCACGATCGGCGACGTCGCCGCTGATCAGGACGAGGTCGAGGGGGTTCTTCTCGCGAAGGTCTTCGACGTCCGTGAGCATCGCCTCGATCAGCATCCGGCGACCAGCCGCCTTCTGGGTCGAGGCATGCAGATCGGAGATGTGGAGCACCCTGATCAATCTTCCCCCCCGCCCCTGTCCGCGAGAACGAAAAGTTTATCGGTACCGGTGAAGGACCTTTCAGGTACGGGGACCCGGATGGGTCTTGCGCGAGGGGGGAGAGTTCGCGGCCCCGGTCACTTAGGGGGGCCATGCTGCCGCGCCGCCACGAGATCGCCAGCATCGTCGTCTGCGAGGACGACGATGTGACGCTGGATCTCCTCTGCGACCACCTGGCCGCCGACCGCTACGGCGTCCTGCCGGCACCGAGCGCCTCCGACGCGCTGCGTCTCTGCCGCTACAACACGCCGGATCTGCTCCTCCTCGACCTCTCGCTGCCGGATGCCTCCGGCCTCGACGTGCTGCGCGAGATCCGCCGGGCGAACGGGGTCGAGTCGCGCTTCGACCCGGGCCTGCCGGTGATCGTGCTGACCGGGCGCGGCGCCCAGACCGACCGGGTGCGGGGCCTCAACGCCGGCGCCGACGATTACCTCACGAAGCCCTTCGACCTGGAAGAGCTGCGGGCGCGGATCGGCGCCGTGCTGCGCCGCCGCGCGAGCCGCCGCGAAGGGCCGATCCGGGTCGGCGAGCTGATCGTCGACCCGCTGCGCCGCCGGGTCACGGTCGGCGAGCGGGAGGTGCCGCTCGCCAAGAAGGAGTTCACGCTGCTGCGCGTCCTCGCCGGCGAGCCCACGCGGGTCTTCTCGAAGGCCGAACTGCTGCAGGAGGTCTGGGGCTACTCCAGCCCCGGCAAGACGCGGACGCTCGACTCGCACGCCTCTCGGTTGAGGCGGAAACTCGACCCGGAACACAGCCGCTACATCGTCAACTGCTGGGGCATCGGCTACCGCCTGATCGACGGCTGAGCCCCGGGTCGCCCGACCGTCGCTACTTCTTCGACCTGCCCTTGCCCTCCGGGGCCTCGAAGTGGAGGATCGCCAGCTTGGTGTCGATCGCCTCGCCCTTGTCATCGCCGAGCCGCGTCGTCGATTCGGCCTGGATCTCCTGGGCCTTCTCCAGCGTCTCCGCGAGCAGCGCGGTGATGTCGGACCAGCCCTGGTCGTCGAGGGTCAGCGGGGTGCGGCTGACGTGCGAGTCGGGACGGGCGTCGATCGTGCCCGCGGTCAGCGCCTCGGTGGCATCCTGCCCGACCGTCTCCAGGACGCTGCCGGTGATGCCTTTGCGGGCCGAGGCCGGGATCTTCTTCCAGTCCTTGTCGCTGAAGAAGGTGCGCTCGGTGGCGCGGTAGAAGTGCTCGACGGCGCCGCGCCGCGGCTCCGTTTTGACCAGCTCGACGCAGTCGTACTCAAGCAGCGTTTTGACGTGGTAGCTGACGTTGCCGAGCGGCTCGCCGAGTTCCTGGGAGAGCTGATTGGGGCTTGAGATGCCCTTCTGCAGCGAGGTGAGGATCTTCACGCGCAGCGGGTGGGCGAGAGCCTTGGCCAGCTGCTGGGTGATGCCCTCGGGAGAGGTTCGAGTCTGGGCCATGGGGGATGTGCTCCGTTCGTTGGCGGCCCGAAGGCCGGGGAATTTGGGGTGGCTCCCGAGATGGCTTCCATCCCGGTTCGTAAATCAAGTATCACAAAACGCTCCGCCGTTTCCGCGGTCAAAAGCCTTTTCCACTGCGAAATGTTCTGTCTGGACCGTTATTCGACACCGATCGAAGGAACATCTGAATCTGTTTTACCGCTCAGGCGGTCTAATCCATGCGCACCCGCTTTCCCGAGGCGCCTGGCCGAGACCGCGTTGAGACGGCGGGTGCGCAATTTGCGCGCCACCCGGCTCCGCGGCGGGGGAGAGTTCTGCTCTGCCCGGTCCTTGTGCGGCCATGCGGGCTCGGACCGGTGCAGGCGCGACGTGAAGCTGGAGTTGGCCCAGGTCGTCTCCGCCTGGCCGCTCGGCGTCTCGCTTGCCGCGGTGGCGGCGGCGCAGAGCCTTTACGCCGGGCGCCGGCGCAGTGCGCTGAACGAGGCGCTGCACGAGCTGCGGCGGCCGTTGCAGGCGCTCGCGCTCGCTCCAGGGGCGTCGCGGGGCGAGGGCCCGGCGGTCGAAGGCTCGGTGCGGTTGGCCGCGGCCGCCCTCGAGCGCCTCGAGCGCGAGATCAACGGCGAGGCACCGCTGCCGGTGCGAGCACCGCTGCCGCTGCGGCCGCTGCTCGAGGCCGCCGTGGGTCGGTGGCGCAGCCGCGCCGCCCTGACGGGAGGCTCGCTGTGCCTGCGCTGGCGGGCGGGCGAGGCGACCGTCGTCGGGGACCGCGGCGAGCTCGCGCAGGCGATCGACAACCTGATCGTCAACGCGATCGAGCACGGCGGCCCGGAGATCGCGGTCGAGGCGGAGATCCGCCGCGGGCGGGTTCGCATCGCGGTTCGGGACTCGGGACGCGCCTCGCGTCCCGCCGGGCGGCGGGAGAGCCCGGCGGAGCTGATCGCCCGCCTCGGGGGACGCAACCGCCGGGGGCACGGGCTGCGCGTGGTGCGGCGCACGGCAACCGGGCACGGGGGCGACTTCGCGCTGCGCTCCGCGCCCCGTGGGACCGAGGCCCTGATCGAGCTGCCGCTGCCGAGTGGGGCCGGTTCGTGGGGCGGAGCCGGCTGATGGGTCGCCGCGGCCGCGCGCTCGCCTTTCTGCTCGCGGCGCTGCTGGCCGCCGCCACCGCGGCGGCGATCGCCGACGGCTACGGGGCGAGCGTGGTCCGCGGTTACGGAGAGCTGCGCCCGGTTCTGGTCGCCGTCGAGGATCTGAAGGCCGGCGAGGAGATCGGCCCGCGTCAGGCCGCGGCCCTGGAGTCGCGGCGGATCCCGGTCCGGTTCGTGCCGCCGGGGGCGCTCTCCGGTGCCGCCGAGGCGATCGGCCTGGCGCCGGTCGGCACCGTTCCCGCCGGTTCGTATCTGCTCGCCTCGCAGCTGCGTCCGCCGCGGCTCGATCCGGGCGATGCCCTCGGGCTGGGGGAGGGACGACATCCGGTCGAGATCGCGGTCAGCGGGGCCGAGGCTTTGATGGTCGCCGGGGCGCAGCCGGTCGGCGATCGGGTCGACGTGGTCGTGACCGCGGAACCGGGCGGCTCGGGCACCGGCCGGACCTATGTCGCCGCGTCCTCGGTGCCGCTGCTCGCCCTCGGCCCCGGGTCGGACGGGACGGCGGCGGAAGGCCTCGCCGCCGCGACGCTCGGGCTGACCCGCGGGCAGGCCCTGCGCCTGATCGCCGCCGAGAGCTTCGCCCGCCGGGTGACGCTGCTGCCACGGGGCTGACCCGATGGCCGCTGAGGACAGGAGCCTCGCGGCCCGGGAGCGCAACCTCGCCGCGTTGGCGGCCCAGCTGCGCGCCGATCTTGTCGCCCGCCGTCGCGCCGAGGCGGCGCGCGGGCTCGGGGGGGAGCGCGATCTGCAGATCGCGGCCCGCGAGCTGGTCGGCGAGAAGGGCGCGTTGCTCGGTGCAGCGGACCGGGAGGAGATCGGGGCCCGGATCGTCCGCGACAGCGTCGGGCTCGGCCCGCTCGAGGTCCTGCTCGCCGACCCGGCGGTCGAGGAGGTGATGGTGAACGGGCCCGGGGTCGTCTACGTCGAACGCGGTGGCCGGCTCGAGGCGACCGACGTCGCCTTTGCCGACGAGGACGAGTTGCGCAACGCGATCGAGCGGATCCTCGCGCCGTTGGGCCGCCGCGTCGACGAGCTCAGCCCGATGGTCGACGCCCGGCTCGCTGACGGTTCCCGGGTCAACGTCGTGATCCCGCCGCTGGCGATCGACGGGCCGCTGGTCTCGATCCGCCGCTTCGGCGCGCGCCGGCCGGGGCCGGACGAGCTCGTCGCGCTCGGCACCTTGAGTGCCGTGCAGCGGCGTGCGCTCGCCGCGGCTGTCGCGGAGCGGCGCAGCATCCTGATCAGCGGCGGCACCGGCTCCGGCAAGACGACCCTGCTCAACGCGCTCTCCGGTTTCGTCGCGCCGGACGAGCGGGTGGTGACGATCGAGGACGCGGCCGAGCTGCGGCTGCAGCAGCCGCACGTGGTGCGTTTGGAGAGCCGCCCGGCCGGGGTCGAGGGGCGTGGCGAGGTGACGATCCGCGACCTGCTCCGCAACGCGCTGCGGATGCGGCCCGACCGGATCGTGATCGGCGAGGTGCGGGGCCCCGAGGCGCTCGACCTGCTGACCGCGCTCAACACCGGCCACAGCGGCGCGCTCTCGACCGTCCACGCGAACTCGCCGGCCGACGCGCTGGGCCGGCTGGAGACGCTGGCCCTGATGGCGGGCCTCGGGCTGCCGCACGCGGCGATCGCCGCCCAGGTGCGCCGGGGGCTCGACCTCGTCGTCCATATCGAGCGGCGCCGCGACGGCAGCCGGGTCGTCACCGAGATCGCCCCGGTGCGGTGAGGGCTTCGGTTCTGATCGGCGCTCTCGCCGGCGGTTTGGCGGTGTTGGCCGTCCGCGACGGGTTGCTGGCAAGCCCCGCCGCGGCGGGCTGGCTGCGGCAGGCGCTGGAGCCGCTGCGGCGGGCGGGGCGCGAGGGTTACGCTCCCTCGGGTGCCGAGCGCCGCAGGCTGGCCGCGCTCGCGACCGTTGCAGCGGTGGCCGGCGGCTGGTTCGTCGCCGGCGCGGCGGCGCTGCCGCTCGCGATCGCCGGGCCGGCCGCTGCCGGGTGGGCGATCTCGAGCCGCCGCCGGCGCTACCGGACAGCGGTCGAGCGCTCGCTGCCGGAGGTCGCGATCGCCGTCGCCGACTCGCTGAGCGCGGGACGCTCGTTGCGCGCCTCGCTCTCGGCCGCCACCGCCTCGCTGGACGGCCCGCCGGCCGCGGAGCTGGCGCAGCTCGGCGCCGAGCTCACCCTCGGTGCGCCGACGGCCGAGGCGGTGGGCTCCTGGCGCGGGCGGATGCGCTCGCCGCGGGTCGATGCCTTCGCCGCCGCGCTGCTCAGCCAGCGGCTGGCCGGCGGCGACCTCGCCGGCCTGCTGCGTCGCTTCGCCGCCGGTGCGGCGGAGCGGGATCGAGCCGCGGAGGAGGCGCGCGCGGCCACTGCCCAGGCCCGCTTCACCGGCCTCCTCGTCGTCGCGATGCCGAGCGGCGGCGCGCTTTTCGCCGAGCTGGTCCAGCCCGGGTTTCTCGCCGGTCTGCTCGCCTCGCCGCCATCCGCCGCGCTGCTGGCGCTCGCCGCCGCCCTTCAGGTCGCCGGCTTCGTCGCGATCAAGCGCCTCTCGCGGGTGGTCGAGTGAGCGCCGCGGGCCTCTTGGCGGCGCTCGCGGTCCTGCTCGGCTTCGCGGCCGGCCACCAGCTGCTCGGCGGCCGCGCTGCCGGGTCGCCGCCCCCGCTGCCATTCGGGATCAGCGGACGCTCCGCCCGGGCGGCGCTGCGGCTCGGTTTGCCGGAGCGCCTGCGTCGCGCCGGGCTGGAGGAACGGCTGCCGCTCGGAGCGGTGCTGGTCGCGAAGCTCGCCGGCGCCGCAGCCGGAGGTCTGGTCGCCCTCGCCGCCGCGCCGGCCGCTCCCGGCAGGACCGCGGCGCTGGTGGCGGTCGCGATGCCGGTCGCCGGGTTCCTCGCCCCCGACGCGTGGCTGGAGCGCGAGGCGCGCCTGCGCCGCCGCAGACTGCTCGCCGCGCTGCCCGACGCGCTGGATCTACTCGCGGTCAGCGCCGGCTCGGGTCGCGGGCCGGCAGCGGGTCTCGAGCAGCTGGCGCGGGCGGGGGAGGGGCCGCTGGCCGAGGAGCTGCGGCTGACCGCCGCCGAACTGTCCTGCGGGACGCCCCTCTCCGCGGCGCTGCGCTCGCTGCGCGCCCGCGTTCCCGGCGGCGAGCTGGCGACCCTGGTCGCGGCGATCGAGCGCTCCCGCCGCTTCGGCTCGCCGCTCGCCGACCAGCTGCGGCGCCAGGCCGGCGCTCTGCGTCGCGACAGCCGCCGCGCCGTCGAGGAGCGCGCCGCCCGCGCCGCGCCGAAGATCCAGCTCGTCGTCGCCCTCGTCCTGGTGCCCTCGGTCCTGCTGATGATCGCCGCCGGCCTGATCGCCAACGCCGGAACTCTCCTATCCGGCTATTAGGAGAGCGGCGCGCTACTCCAGCGACTCTTCGCGCAGGCGCTTCGCGACGACAGTGGCGGCGGCGCGTACCTCGTCGAGCTCCTCGGACTTCTTCCTGTGGCCGCTGACGTAGCAGCAGAGGGTGCCGTCGAGGAGCTCGAAGGCGAACTTCTTCGGTGCCGCCTCGTTCAGCCAGACGATGAAGGTCGGCGAGAAGAGCTGGCGCAGCCGGTTGGCGTCCTGGCCCTGCCCGGCGAAGATCTCGTACTTCTCGTCGAGCGCCTCGCTCTCCAGCTTCACCCGCTCCTTCTTGGTGCGGAAGAAGTCCTCGAAGCCCTCCAGGGCGCGCAGGCCGAACTTGCGCTGGCAGTAGAGCTCGGGCACGAGCTCGATGCACTCCGGTACCGGCACCAGTCCGACCGTGTAGCGGTAGTAGTTGGTCTGGCGGTCGCCGTCGCTGTCGGTCGATTCCTCCTCGTAGGTGTAGAGGGCGAGGATTCCTTCGACGCCGTCGCCGAACGGCCCCGACAGGGTGCGCTCGGCGTAGCGGTCGTCGCCTTTGCGCAGCAGCGGCGTCGTCGGCGGCAGCGGCGCCCTGCCGCCGAGCTCCAGCCCGCGCTGCCGGGCGTAGGCGCCGAAGAAGGCGTTCTCGGCCCGGGAGTCGGCGATCGCGAAGACGGCCAGGACCGCCAGCAGGAAGGTGAGGAGCGCGGCCAGGCCCCCGGCCGCCGGGCCGACGAAGATCGCGCCGGCGGCCCCGGCCGCGAGCACGACGACCGCGATCCCGACCAGGACCGCGGTGCTGCGCATCAGCCGCCGGAAGTGGAAGCCGCGCAGGTCATCCGCGTCGTCGGGTGGGGGCGGCGCCGCGGCCGCGGCCGGCGGGGCGGGGACGGTGCCGCTCTCCTCGGGCGGGTTCACCGGCCCAACCTAGCGCCCGTGCGCGGATGCAAATGGGGTTGCAGAGGAGGGTCGTGTTGCAAAGTGGGGGAGAGTGGGTTATTGTGGCGCTCGAGTTGAAGCCCAGGACCGGGGTGGTGAGGCTCCTCCCACCTCATCACTCCGGTCCAACTCTTCTTCCGGCCCGCCCTCCGCTCAGAAAGGACTCGCCGAGGTGGCTTTTCGGGGTCTCTACGAGCACAGCCTCGATTCCAAGGATCGGCTCACGGTTCCCTCGCGGTTCCGCGCCTCGCTCTCTGACGGGATCGTTCTCTCCAAGGGCTTCGACCCCTGCGTCTGGGTGCACACGACCGCGGAGTTCGAGCAGCTTTCCGACCGCTTCCTCTCGCCGCACAGCCCCTTCGGCCACGACGCGCGCCAGCTGCGCCGCCGCTTCCACGGCGGCTCCTTCGACGAGAAGCTCGACTCGGCCGGGCGGATCCGGGTTCCCAAACCGTTGATCGAGCACGCCGGACTCGACGGCAACTGCGTCGTGATCGGGGCGGGGGAGTACCTGGAGATCTGGAACGCCGCGGCCTGGGCCAGGCAGGAGCAGGAGCTCGATGCCGCCGCTCCCGAGATCGCCGAGGGCCTCGCCGGCACCGGCGCCGCGTGATCATGAGACTCCATGCTGCACGCGCACTCCACTACGACCGGTCGACGGGCCTCGAATCCACCTGTATCGGGGGAAACAGGCCGATCGACCCGGAAGCGATGACGCACGAGCCGGTGCTCGCCCCGCAGCTGGTCTCGCTGCTCGCCCCCGAGCCGGGGCAGACGGCGGTCGACTGCACCTTCGGCGCCGGCGGCCACGCGCGCCGCGTGGCCGAGCTCTTGGGCGAGACCGGGACGCTGATCGCGATCGACAAGGACCCGGCCGCGGAGGCGCGTTTTGCCGAGTTCGCCGCCGCCGCGCCCTGCCGCACCCGCTTCCTCGGCGCCGACTTCGCGGAAGGTCTGCGGGCACTGCGCGGCGAAGGCATGCGCCCAGAGATGGTTTATGTAGACCTCGGAATGTCGTCGCTGCAGGTGGATTCGTGGGAGCGGGGCTTCTCCTACTCCTACGACGCGCCGCTCGACATGCGGATGGATACGCGCCGGCAGTTCGACGCCGCCGACCTCCTCAACGAGTGGCCGGAGGCGCGGATCGCCCAGGTGCTGCGCCGCTTCGGCGAGGAGCGTTACGCGGGCGGGATCGCCCGCGAGATCGTCCGCCGCCGGCCGCTGCGCACGACCTCCGACCTGGTCGCGGCGATCCGCGCCGGGATGCCGACCGCCGCTCAGTTCGGCGGCGGTCATCCCGCCAAGCGGACCTTCCAGGCGATCCGGATCGCCGTCAACGGCGAGCTCGACTCGCTCGAGGAGGCGCTGCCCCTGGCCTGGGAGATGCTCCCGGTCGGCGGCCGCTTCGGGGCGATCTCCTTCCACTCGCTCGAGGACCGGCCGGTCAAGCGGTTCCTGGCCGAGAAGGCGCGCGGCTGCGTCTGCCCGCCGGAGCTGCCCGTCTGCGTCTGCGAACACGAGCCGGAGGCCGAGCTGCTGACCCGCCGCGCCGTCTCCCCCGACCCGGCCGAGGTCGAGGCCAACCCGCGCTCGCGCTCCGCCCACCTGCGCGCCGCCCTGAAGATCGCCGCGGCCACTCCCGCCGGGGAGACCGGCTGATGGCCGTCGCCGCTCCCGCTCGTCGCACCGCACCGGCTCCGGGTCCCTCGCGGACGACGCCACCGAAACGCAAGGCGCCCTCCCGCGCGCCGCGCACGCGACCGAAGCCGCGCGCCGCCGCCGCCCCGGCCCGCGCGCCGGCGCGCCGCGTTCCGGCCCGCAAGGCCCCGGCCCGCGCGCCGCGCCGGGTCGGCGGCCAGCTGATCCCGCTCGCCGGCCGTACCGCGGTTGCGGTCAGCCAGCTGCCGGACTCCGGCCTGGTCGTGCGGATGACCCGTGGCCGTGCCTGGATCGTGGTGCTCGGCACGCTGCTCGCCGGCATCGTCGCGCTCAACGTCCTCACCCTCAGCTTCTCCGCTTCGGCGAGCCGGATCGACCAGCAGGCGACCGTGCTCGACAAAGAGAACTCGATCCTCTCCACGACGGACGCGCGCCTCTTCGGGACCGGCGCGATGCGCAACGCCGCCGGCGCGCTCGGCCTGGCGATGCCGCCCAGCGACGAGATCCACTTCACCGATGCCGGCGCCGACGACGTCGCCGTGGCGGCCCAGCGCCTCGCCGCGGCCGGAGGGTAGGACCGAACCCCGATGCGGTTGATCGAGCGGCGGATCGGCCTCCTCTTCGCCGGCTTCCTCCTTTGCTTCCTGGTGATCGTCGGTCGCGCCTTCTGGCTGCAGGGGGTGCAGGGCTCGCGGCTCGCCTCCGAAGCCGTCTACCAGCAGTCCGAAACGGTCACCGTGCCGGGGCTGCGGGGCAGCCTGCTCGACCGGCGCGGCAGCGAGCTCGCCACCTCCGGGACGCGGCGACGATCTACGCGACGCCGTACCAGGTCGAGAACCCGCCACGGGCCGCGGAGAAACTGGCCTCGATCCTCGATCTCGAGAAGGGCGAGGTGCTCGAAAGCCTGAGCGCCGAAGGGGGCTTCTCCTACGTCGCCCAGAAAGTCAGCCTTCAGGACGCGGGGCGGATCGAACGGCTGGATCTGGAAGGGATCGGCCAGCTGCCGGACAGCCGCCGCATCTACCCGCAGGGGGAGATGGCGGGGCAGGTGGTCGGCGCCGTCGGCTCCGAAAACCAGGGGCTGACCGGGCTCGAGGCGGGCGAGGAAGAGATACTCGGCGGCGAGGACGGGGAGCAGCGTGTGGTCAAGGACGCGCTGGGCGAGCCGATCCGGCTCGAAACCGTCAACGAGGCGAGTGACGGCGAAGACATCCAGCTCACCCTCGACCCGCTGATCCAGCAGAAGGCCGAGCAGGTTCTGGCCGAAGTCGGCGAAACGTACCTGCCGAAGGGGGCGACGGCGATCGTCATGGATCCGGGCAGCGCGGAGATCCTCGCGATGGCGAACTGGCCGCCGGTCGACCCCAGCGACCTCTCCAGCGCCGGCAGCGAGGACCTGATCAACCGGGCGACCGGCTTCACCTACGAGCCGGGCTCGACCTTCAAGGCGTTCACGGTCGCCGCGGCGCTGCAGGAGAAACTGGTCACGCCGGCGTCCGAATTCACCCTCGAACCGGCGATACAGGTCGCCGACCGGACGATCGAGGAGTCGCACCCGCGCGGCACCGAAACGATGAGCGTGGCGACGATCCTCGCCCACTCCTCGAACGTGGGCGCGGTGACGATCGGCCTCGAGCTCGGCGCGGAGCACTTCGACAACTGGATCCACCGGTTCGGCTTCGGCCGCCCGACCGGCGTGCAGTTCCCGGCCGAGGAGCAGGGGATCGTGCTGCCGCTGGAGGAGTACTCGGGCTCGACGATGGGCAACCTGCCGATCGGGCAGGGCATCTCGGTGACCCCGATGCAGATGATGGCCGGCTACGCGTCGATCGCCAACGGCGGCGTGCTGGAGCGGCCGCGGCTGATCGAGCGGATCGGCGATGAAGCCGTGCCCGAGCCGGAGGGGCGGCGGGTGATGCGCCCGGAGGTGGCGGCGGAGGTGCGCGAAATGCTCGAGGGGGTGCTGGCGCCCGGCGGTACCGCCTCGGAGGTGAGCGTTCCCGGCTACACGCTGGCCGGCAAGACCGGCACCGCGGAGGTGGCGGAAAACGGGACCTACTCGGAGACCAAGTTCGTCGCCTCGTTCATCGGCTTCGCGCCGGCCAGGGACCCGAAGCTGCTGGCGGCCGTGATCGTCGACCAGCCGCAGGGCGAATACTACGGCGGCTCGGTCGCGGCTCCGGCCTTCGGCTCGATCGCCGCCTTCGCGCTGCCGTACCTCGGGGTCGCCCCGGAATAGCGCGGGGCACCCGACCTCCTTCCTAGAATCGGTCCCGATGAGGCTGGACGAGCTAGTGGCCGCAGCCGGCGACGTCCGAGTCGTCGGCGACCCCTCGGTCGAGGTCGCCGATCTCGCCTACGACAGCCGAAAAGCCGGGCCCGGCACGCTTTTCTTCTGCGTGGTCGGGGAGAAGCGGGACGGGCACGAGTTCGGAGCGCGGGTGGTCGAGGCCGGGGCCGCGGCGCTGGTCGTGGAGCGCGAGCTGGAGGTGGACGTGCCGCAGATCGTGGTGCCGAGCGCGCGGGCGGCGATGGCGCCGCTGGCGGCGCGCTTCTACGGCGACCCGACGGCGGAGCTGCGGGTCGTCGGGGTGACCGGGACGAACGGGAAGACGACCACGGCCTTCCTCGTGCGGGAGATTCTCGAGGCGGCCGGGATCCAGACCGGGCTGCTGGGGACCGTGAAGCAGGTGGTCGGCGGGGTCGAGGAGGGGGTGGAGCGGACGACCCCGGAGGCGATCGACCTGCAGGCGACCTTCCGGCGTATGCTCGCGGCCGGCGACCGGGCCTGCGCGATGGAGGTCTCCTCCCACGCCCTCACCCTGCGCCGGGCCGACGCGATCCGCTTCGAGGCCGCGCTCTTCACCAACCTCACCCAGGACCACCTCGACTTCCACGCCGGCATGGAGGACTACTTCCAGGCCAAGCGCCGGCTGTTCGAGTCCGGGCCGGGGACGGCGATCGTCAACGTGGATGACGAGTACGGCGCCCGGCTGGCGGGGGAATTCGAGTGCGTCACCTTCTCGGCCGCAGACGACGGGGCCGACTACGTCGCCCGCGAGGTCTCCTTTGACGCCGGCGGCGCCGAGTTCGCGGTCGCCTCGACGGACGGCGAGACCCGGGTGCGGACCGGCCTGCCGGGGCACTTCAACGTCGCCAACGCGCTGGGGGCGTTCGCGGCGGCGCGGGCGCTGGGCGTGGACGCGGACAGCGCCGCGGCGGGCCTGGCCGCGGCCGGCCGGGTGCCGGGACGCTTTGAGCCGATCGACGAGGGCCAGGGGTTCGCGGTCCTGGTCGACTACGCCCACACCCCCGACTCGCTGGAGAACGTGCTGCTGGCGGCGCGGCGGCTGACCGACGGCCACCTCATCTCGGTCTTCGGGGCGGGTGGCGACCGCGACCGCGATAAGCGGCCGAAGATGGGCCGGGCCGGGGCGGAGCTCTCCGACCTCGCCGTCGTCACCTCCGACAACCCGCGCTCGGAGGATCCGGCGGCGATCGTCGCCGAAGTGGTCGCGGGCACCGGCGGGGGCGGCGCGGTCGAGGTCGAGGTCGACCGCCGCGCCGCGATCGCCTTGGCGCTCGGCCGGGCCGCCCCCGGCGACACCGTGGTGATCGCCGGCAAGGGCCACGAGCAGGGCCAGGAGTTCGAGGGCGGTCGCAGGATCCCCTTCGACGACCGCGAGGTGGCCCGCGAGGAGCTGCGGAAGCTGGGCAGCCCGGCGTGAGGCTCTCGCCCGCCGAGATCGCCGCCGCGCTGGGGGCGGAGGTCCTCGCCGAGGGCGAGGCGAGCCCGCCTCGCCGCGCCGCGATCGACTCGACCGCGGTCGAGCCGGGCGACCTCTTCTTCGGCCTGCGCGGCGCCAACCGCGACGGCGGCGAGTTCGCCGGGGCCGCGCTCGAGGCCGAGGCCTGGGGCGTCGTCGTCGGCCCTGCCTGGCGTTCGTCCTTTGTCACCCACAGGGTTACAAAGGACGAAGGCGGTTCGTGGGTCTTCGCGGTCGAGGACCCGCTCGCGGCGATGCAGTCGCTGGCCCGCGCCTGGCGGCGCGCGCTCGGCGCGCCGGTGGTCGGAGTGACGGGCTCGGTCGGCAAGACCTCGGTCAAGGACATCGCCCGGGCGCTGCTGCCCGGCCGGGTCCACGCGAACCGCGAGAACCTCAACACCGAGATCGGGCTGCCGCTCACCCTGCTCGAAGCGCCCGACGACGCCGATCTCCTCGTCCTCGAGATGGCGATGCGCGGCACGGGGCAGATCGCCGAACTCGCCGCGATCGCCGAGCCGGACGTCGCGGTGATCACCAACGTCGGCCCGGTCCACGTCGAGCTGCTCGGCTCGGTCGAGGCGATCGCCGCGGCGAAGGCCGAGGTGCTCGACGCGCTCCCGGCCGCGGGCATCGCGGTCGCACCGGCCGCCGCGGCGGAGCTGGAGCCACACCTGGCGCGCGCCCCGCGCCTGCTCCGCTTCGGCCCCGGCGGCGACGTCGAGGCGGTCGAGGCGAAGGTCGCCGAGGGCGTGACCGAGGCGGTCGTCCGCACCCCGGCCGGCGAGCGGACCTTCCACTTCCCGTTCGCCGAGGCGCACAACCTGACCAACGCGCTCGCCGCGATCGCCGCCGGGGTCGCGCTGGAGGCGCCGCTCGGCGAGATGGCCGACCGCGCTGCGAACATCGGGTTCTCCCGCTTTCGTGGCGAGCGCATCGAGCTCGGCGACGGGATCGTCCTCGTGAACGACTGCTACAACGCCAACCCGGTGTCGATGCGAGCGGCTCTCGACCACCTCGCGAGCCTCGGCGCGCCCCGCACGATCGCCGTGCTCGGCGAGATGGGCGAGCTCGGCCCCGGCGCGCCCGGCTTCCACCGCGAGGTCGGCGAGCACGCGCGCGCCGCCGGCGTCGACCTTGTCTTCGGCGTCGGCCTGCCGGCCCGCGACTACGACCCCGACGAGCTGGTCGCCGACCCGGGCGAGGCGGCGGAACTGCTCGTCGCCCGGCTGGGGCCGGGCGACGCGATCCTGGTCAAGGGCTCGCGCTCGGCCGGCCTGGAGGCGGTCGCCGAGGCGCTGCCGCTCCTGATGGAGTCCGCCTGATGGGAGAAGTCCTGATCGCGGGGATGGCGGCGATGCTGATCTGCATCTTCCTCGGCCCCAAATTCATCGAGTACCTGCGGGTGCGCGAGTTCGGGCAGCACATCCGCGAGGACGGCCCCCAGGAGCACCACGCCAAGGCCGGGACGCCGACGATGGGCGGGCTGATCGTCTTCGCCTCGATCTGCGTCCCCTTCCTCGTCCTCTCCGACCGCGACCCGCAGAGCCTCGCCGTCTTCGGCGTCGCGATGGGCTGCGCGGCGCTCGGCTTCGCCGACGACTACATCAAGATCGTCAAACGCCGCTCTCTCGGCCTGGCCGGGCGCTGGAAGCTGCTCGGGCAGCTGATCCTCGCCCTCGCCCTCTGGTGGGTCGCCCGCCACAAGGTCGGGTTGGAGCCGACCCTCTACTTCCGGATCGGGGACGCCAGCGTCGACATCGGCCCGGTCCTCTACTTCGTGCTCGTCTTCCTGGTCATCGCCGGGACCAGCAACGGGGTCAACCTCACCGACGGCCTCGACGGCCTCGCCGCCGGCTCCTGCGCGATCGTCCTGCTCGCCTACACGGCGATCGCCTTCATCGCCAACGAGCAGCAGAACCTGGCGCTGCTCTCCGCCTGCCTGGTCGGCGCCTGCATCGGTTTCCTCTGGTACAACGCCTTCCCGGCCTCGATCTTCATGGGAGACACCGGCTCGCTCGGCCTCGGGGGGGCGATCGGGGCCCTCGCGGTGATGACCCAGACCGAGGTCCTGCTGGTCATCATCGGCGGCATCTTCGTGATCGAGGCGCTCTCCGTCCTGCTCCAGGTCTTCGCCTTCAAGACCTTCCGCCGCCGCGTCCTGCTGATGGCCCCGCTGCACCATCACTTCGAGATGATGGCCTGGTCGGAGACGAAGATCATGCTCCGCTTCTGGATCATCGCCGCGGTCTGCTCGGGAATCGGGTTCACGCTGTACCAGCAGTCGATCGGGCCGTAGAGCGGTGGCCGGCGACGCCGAGCTCCGCACCGAGCGGCTGCTGCTGCGGCGCTGGCGGGAGGAGGACCGCCGGCCCTTCGCCGCCATCAACGCCGACCCGGCGGTGATGGAGCACTTCCCCGCACCGCTCGGCCGTGAGGAGAGCGACGAGCTGTTCGAGCGGATCGAGCTGGGCTTCGAGCGGCACGGCTTCGGCCTCTGGGCGCTGGAGGTGCGCGAAAGCGGCGAGTTCGTCGGCTTCGCCGGCCTCGCGGTGCCGCCCTTCGAGGCCCACTTCACGCCGGCGGTCGAGGTCGGCTGGCGGCTCGCCCGCCCCGCCTGGGGCAACGGCTACGCGACCGAGGCGGGGCGGGCGTCGCTCGCCCGCGGATTCGGGGAGCTCGGCCTCGCGGAGATCGTCTCGATGACGGCCGTCCGCAACCGCCGCTCGCGCGCGGTGATGGAGCGGCTCGGGATGACCCGCGACCCCGCCGATGATTTCGAGTTCCCGAACCTGCCCCCGGGCGATCCCCTGCGCCCCCACGTCCTCTACCGCATCCGTCCCGCACAGGTTCCGGGAAACGGAGGGCGAAGCAGTCCGGGATGAGTGCCCCGCCGCCCAGAAAGCCGCGCCCGCCGCTGCCGCACGGGCCGTTTCTGGTGGTCGGCCTGGCCCGCTCCGGCCAGGGCGCCGCGCGCCTGCTCGCGGCGCGCGGGGAGGAGGTCAGAGGGGTCGATTCCGGCAGCCCGGAGGGGGCGGGAAGGCTTCGCGGGCTCGGCGTCGAAGTGTTTTCGGATTCGGATGGCCTGGCACAGCTCGAGGGAACGCGGACCGTCGTCAAGAGCCCGGGGGTTCCTCGGGAGGCGCCGGTGATCGCGGCGGCCCTGGAGCGCGGGATCGAGGTCGTGGGAGAGCTGGAGCTGGCCTGGCGGGCGCTGCCGAACCGCTTCGTCGGCGTCACCGGCACCAACGGCAAGACGACGACGGTCGAGCTGCTCGGCCAGATCTATCGCGGGGCCGGCGAGCCGGTCGCGGTCGCGGGAAACGTCGGCACGCCCCTCTCCGATTTGGTCGGAAAGGTCGCCCCCGACGCCACCGTGATCTGCGAGTGCTCCAGCTTCCAGCTCGAGGACACCGAGTACTTCGGGCCCGAGTGCGCGGTCTTCCTCAACCTCGCGCCCGACCACCTCGACCGCCACCGCGACCTCGGGTCCTACCTGGCGGCGAAGCTGCGGATCTTCGCCAACCAGGGAAACGACGACGTCGCCGTCCACAACGCCGACGAGCCGGAGCTGGCCGGGGTGGACCTCGGCGGCTGCGCCCGCCGGGTCGCCTTCTGCACCGGCGCCGCTCCCGACTGCGAGGTGGCCCTGGCGGAGGGGACGATCTTCTACGACGGCGAGCCGCTCCTTGCAGTCGAGGAGCTGGGCCTGTTCGGCGAGCACAACGTCGCCAACGCGATGGCCGCCGCCGCGGCGGCCCTCTCGATGGGGCTCGACCGCGAGGCGGTGCGCGAGGGGCTGCGCCGCTTCGCCGGCGTGCCGCACCGGCTGGAGCTGGTCGCGGAGTTCGGCGGCGTCCGCTTCGTCGACGACTCGAAGGCGACCAACGTCGCCTCGGCGCTGGTCGGCCTGCGCGCCTTCGCGGGCGGCGTCCACGCGATCCTCGGCGGCAGCGAGAAGGGCGAGCCGTTCGCGCCGCTGCTCGACCCGATCCGCGAGCGTTGCGCCGCCTGCTACCTGACCGGGGCCACCGCCGACCGGATGGCGGAGGAGCTGGCCCCGGCGCTCGCGGCCGGGGTTCCGCTGCACCGCTGCGCCGACCTCGCCGACGCGGTGCGCCGGGCCGCCGCCGCGGCCGGACCGGGGGAGACGGTCCTGCTCTCGCCGGCCTGCGCCAGCTTCGACGCCTTCGAGAACTTCGAGCGGCGGGGCGAGCGCTTCGGCGCGATCGTCGAGGAGCTGGCGTGAGCGCCTTCCCGATCGCCCTCGGCCGCCTCGGCCGCCCGGCCAAGGGCAGGGCCGCGAAGAAGACGAGGAAGCGCTCGCGCGGAGCGGCGCTCTCGGCCGAGTACAACATGCTGCTGACCGCGACGCTCTGCCTGCTGGCCCTGGGCGCGGTGATGGTCTTCTCGGCCAGCTCGACGACCAAAGTGCTCAGCGACGGCGGCCTCTCCGAGAGCGCCTTCTACCTGAAGCGGACGCTGATGTTCGGGGCGGTCGGCCTGATCTTCATGCACCTGGTCGCGCGCCACGGCCTCGCCGCCGTCCGCAACCTGACGCCGGCGATCCTCGGCCTCGCCTTCTTCCTGCTCTGCGCGGTGCTGGTCGCCGGGACCGCGGTCAACGGGGCGACCCGCTGGATCGGCTCCGGCTTCCTGCAGATCCAGCCCTCGGAGATCGCCAAGGTCGCGCTGGTCCTCTACGGGGCCGACCTGCTGGCGCGCAAGCCGAAACGGGCGCGCTCGATCGAAGGCCTGATGCCGTCCCTGCTCGTCGTCGCCGCGGCCGCCGGGCTGATCATGCTCGAGCCCGACATGGGGACGACGATGGTCCTCGTCTTCGCGGTCGGTGCGACGCTCCTCGCGGCCGGCGCCCGGCCCCGCGACCTCGCCCTGCTCGCCGCCGGCATCGCCTTCCTCGCCCTGCTGATGGCGGTGATCGAGCCCTACCGGATGGCCCGCCTGACCGCCTTCCTCAACCCGGGTGCCGACGCGGGCGGCGCCGGGTTCCAGGCGGCGCAGGCGAAGATCGCGTTCGGTTCCGGCGGCCTGTTCGGGGTCGGAATCGGCAACGGGGTCCAGAAGGCCTTCTACCTGCCCGAGGCCCACACCGACATGATCACCGCGGTGATCGGCGAGGAGCTCGGCCTGGTCGGGATCGCCGGCGTCGTCGGGCTCTTCGCGATGTTCGGCTACGCCGGCTTCAAAGTCGCCCAGAACGCCAAGGACGCCTACGGCAAGATGCTGGTCGCCGGGCTGACCTCGCTGATCCTCGTGCAGGCGACGATCAACCTCTTCGCGGTGATGGGCCTGGCGCCGCTGACCGGCGTGCCGCTGCCCTTCGTCTCCTACGGCAACAGCAGCCTGATGGCCAGCCTGTTCGCGGTCGGGCTGATCCTCAACGTCGCCCGCGGCGGCACCGCCAAGGCGTCGCGGGCCGCGACGGGTTCCCGCGCTGGCAAACTGCGCGTCGTCGGTGGCGGGCGCGCGTCCGCCCGAGCGAGGAGTGGAAAGAAGAGTGGCAGCCGGAAAGCCCAGGGTCGTGGTCGCAGCGGGGGGAACCGCGGGTCACGTGGTGCCCGCCATGGCGGTCGCCGACGAGCTTCGGGCTAGCGGCGCCGAGGTCTCCTTCATCGGCACGCGCGAGCGGGTCGAGGCGGAGCTGGTGCCCGCGGCGGGCTACGAGATCGACTTCGTCAAGGTGCGCGGCATCGATCGCCGCAACCCGCTGCGCGCTGCGTGCGCCGGCTTCGAGGCGCTGGGCGCGGTCGGCGCCGCCCGCCGGGCCCTGCGCCGCCGCGGCGCCGACGTCGTGCTGGGTGGCGGCGGCTTCGTCGCCGGCCCCGCCGGGCTGGCCGCGCTCGCGACCCGCACGCCGCTGGTCCTGACCGAGGCCGACAGCCACATGGGCCTCGCCAACCGGCTGCTAGCCGGGCGGGCGCGGCGCGTCTGCCTCGCCTTCCCGATCGCCGCGAGGGAGGACGAGCGCTACCTGGTCACCGGGCGGCCGGTCTCGCGCGCGATCCTCGCCGCCGACCGCGACGCGGCCCGGCGCCGCTTCGGGATCCCGCCGCAGGCTCGCTGCCTGTTCGTGGTCGGCGGCAGCCAGGGCGCGCGCTCGATCAACTTCGCCGCCGTCGAGGCCTTCGCCGAGCGCGACGGCCGCGACTTCCAGGTTCTCCACCTGAGTGGCCGCCGCGACCAGGAGGAGCTGGAGCGACGGCTCGCCGCGGCGCCCCATCGCGACGGCTACACGCTGGTCGGCTACGACCCCGCGGGGCTCGGCGACTTCCTCGCCGCCGCCGACCTCGTGCTCGGCCGCTCGGGCGGCTCGATCTTCGAGTTCACCGCGGCCGGCAGGCCGGCGATCCTCGTTCCCTATCCCCACGCGACCGCCGACCACCAGAGCGCCAACGCCGCCTATATGGAGAGCGCCGGGGCGGCCACCGTGCTTCCCGACTCCGAGCTGGGCGGCGAGGAGGGGGCGGAGCGGTTGCGGGCCGGGGTGGGGGCGATCCTCGGGGACCCCGAGCGCCTCGCGGCGATGGCCGCCGCATCCCGCGGCCTGGCCCGGCCCGACGCCTCCCGCCGCATCGCCGACGAGGTCATGGCGGCGGCCCGATGAGACTTCCTGTGTCAACCCCCAGCCGGTTGAAGCCGCTGCAGGTTGCCGTGGCGGGTGGGGTCATAGGCGAGTTCTTCCTGCCAGCAGCGCCAAAGGACACGAAGCCAGGCCCGGC
>Ga0190274_10000065_pt1 | contig 83473 bp, 79 predicted proteins | sample Popmic531T_FD_133002 | JGI IMG/M metagenome (GOLD analysis project Ga0190274, IMG submission 133002) | Populus adjacent soil microbial communities from riparian zone of Yellowstone River, Montana, USA - 531 T | ecosystem: Environmental > Terrestrial > Soil > Riparian zone | place: USA: Montana...
GCGGTGGCGAGCGTCGCCTCCAGCCCGGCCAGCGACTCCTCGATCGAGCGGTTGACGTTGCGCCGGTTGTGGGTCTCCGAGGCGGAGAGGAAGACGCTGACCTCGTCGAAGCGATCGCGCATCTGCAGCGCCCGCTCGAGCCCGCGCTCGTTCGGGACCAGGACCGAGAAGGCGACGCCCGTGCGTCGCTGGATCGCCATCAGCACCTCGGCCGCGTCGGCGAGCTGTGGAATCACGTCCGGTCGCACGAACGAGGCCACCTCCAGCCGCTTCAATCCGGTCGCGGAGAGCAGATCGATCAGCCGCACCTTCTCCGCGGTGTCGATCGTCTCCGGCTCGTTCTGGAAGCCGTCGCGCGGCCCGACCTCGCGGATCCGGACCTGGTTCGGCAGCTCGTTCATCAAGGCAAGCTCAGGCGTGCCTCGGCTCGGACCCGGGCGCGGCGATCAGACCATCCCCAGGCCGCCGGAGACGCCGAGCGTCTCGCCGGTGACGTAGGTCGCGTCGTCGGAGGCGAGGAAGGCGACCGCGGCGGCGACCTCCTCGGGCTGTCCGAGCCGGCCCATCTGGGTCGCGCTCTTCATCGTCTCGATCACCTTCTCGCCGATCTCGCCGAACTCCTTGGCGCCCATCAGCAGCGGGGTCTCGATCGGTCCGGGGGCGATCGAGTTGGCGGTGACGTCGTAGCGGGCGTTCTCGCGGGCGATCGCCTTCATGAAGGCGACGATGCCGCCCTTCGCGGCCGAGTAGACGGCGGAGCCCTTGGAGCCGACCCGGCCGGCCTCGGAGGAGATGCTGACGATGCGGCCGTACTTGGCCTGCTGCATCCCCGGCAGCGCCGCGTGCGTGCAGTTGAGAACGCCGCCGAGGTTGATCGCCAGCACCCGCTCCCACTGCTCGGGGGTCGTGTAGGTGAAGAAGCCGAACTCGTCGGTGCCGGCGTTGTTGACGAGGATGTCGAGCGTGCCGCCGGTCGCCTCGACCGCGGCGCGGGCCGACTCGATCTCGGTCACGTCGAGCTCCAGCGCGTGGCCGTTGACCTCGCCGGCGACGCGCTCCGCCCCGTCGGTGTCGATGTCCCCGACCCAGACCTCGGCGCCCTCGGCGGCGAGCCGGGCCGCGATCGCGGCGCCGATCCCGCTGGCGCCGCCGGTGACGAGCGCTTTGCGTCCCTCCAGCCTCATGCGGGCGGAGCATAGACTGGCGGCCCCCGTGGCGGCCCTCGAACCGATCCCGATCATCGGCGGCACCGGCGCCCTCGGCGCCGGGCTGGCGACGCGCTGGGCGATCGCCGGAGCGCCGGTCGTCCTGGGCTCGCGCTCGGCGGAGCGGGCGGAGGAGGCCGCGGCGAAGGTCAAGGCGGTTGTGCCGGACGCCGACGTGACCGGGTTCGAGAACGGCGAGGCCGCGACCAAGGGCGAGATCGTCTTCCTCACCGTCCCCTTCCGCGCCCAGTCGGAGAACCTCAACAACCTGCGCGAGGCGCTGCGCCCCGGCCAGCTCCTGGTCGACTGCACCGTCCCGCTCGCCGCCGCGGTCAGCGGCAAGGCGACCCGCTCGCTCGGCGTCTGGCAGGGCTCGGCCGCCCAGCAGGCCCAGGAGATGGTCCCCGAGGGCGTCACGGTCCTCGCCGCGCTGCACACGGTCGGCGCCCCGACGCTCGCCGACACCGACGCTGCGCTCGGCGAGGACATCCTGATCTGCGGCGACAAGAAGGCCGACAAGGCGCGGGTGGCACGGCTGATCGAGCTGATTCCCGGCCTCCGCCCGGTCAACGCCGGCGCGCTCGAGATGGCCCGCATCGTCGAGCAGCTGACCCCGATGTTGATCTCGGTCAACGCCCGTTACAAGACCCACGCCGGGATCCGCCTCACCGGTTTGCCCGACGGCGACCACTGGGCGTAGGCAGGCTGTGCGGGTCGTCCTCCTGGCCGGCGGCACCGGGGGCGCCAAACTCGGCGCGGGAATGCAGGAGGAGCTCGGCTCCGAGCTGACGGTCATCGCCAACACCGGCGACGACGTCGAGGCGCTCGGCGTCCACGTCTCGCCGGACCCCGACCTCGTCACCTACTGGCTGGCCGGCGAAGTCGACGAGGAGCGCGGCTGGGGCATCCGCGACGACACCTTCACCGTCTTCGAGCGACTGCAGCGGCTCGGCGCGCCGAGCTGGTTCGGTCTCTCCGACCGCGACCTCGCCGCCTGCCTCTACCGCCGCCAGTTCGTCGAGGAGGGCGGCAGGCCGACCGACGCCCAGGCGCAGATCGCCCGCGGGCTCGGAGTCGAGGCCAGGGTCCTGCCGATGTCCGACTCGCCGGTCCGCACCAAGGTCCTGACCGCGGCGGGGCGGCGCGACCTGCAGGAGTACCTGATCGTCGACCGCGGCGAGCCGGAGGTGCTCGGGGTCGAGCTGGACGGGATCGAGGACGCGGAGCCGAGCCGTGAGGTGCACGACGCGCTGCGCGCCGCCGAGGCGATCGTGATCGGCCCCTCCAACCCGGTGATCAGCATCGGCCCGATCCTCGCCGTGCCCGGCCTGCGCGAGGCGATCGCCGCCTCCCCCGCCCCGGTCGTCGCGGTCAGCCCCTACGTGGCCGGCGAGGTCGTCAAGGGGCCGACCGACCGGTTCATGCGGGCGATCGGCCGGCCGACCACGGCGGCCGGGGTCGCCTCGCTCTACGCGGGGCTGATCGACGGGATGGTCGTCGACGAGGGCGATCCCGACCCGCCCCCGGCCGAGATCCCGACCCTCGCGGCGTCGACCCTGATGGAGGGGGCGAGCGGCCGGGCCCGCCTCGGGCGCATCGTCCTCGACTACGCCGAAAGCCTGCGGCGCTGAGCGGGCCGCTCCGCGCCGCCGCTACCCTCGCGTCGAGTTGAAGGCCACCGCAGTCCTCCCCGTCAAGCGGCTATACGCCGCCAAGCAGCGCCTCGCCGCCGGGCTGGGCGGCGAGCAGCGCCGCACCCTGGCCGAGGCGATGCTCGGCGACGTGCTGGAGGCGATCGGCGCAGCGCGCACGGTCGAGCGCACGGTCGTGGTCAGCGGCGACCCGGTCGCCCAGGAGCTCGCCGCGGGCGCCGGCGCCGAGGTGGTTCCGGACCCCGAGGACGCCGGCCACGTCGAGGCGGCGCTCGCGGGCATCGCCCGCGCCGAAGTCGAGGGAGCGGAGTGCGTGGTCCTACTGCCCGGCGACTGCCCGCTGCTCGACCCCCGCGAGCTGGACCGCCTCCTGACCGGAGTGCCGGAGCGCTACGTCGGCATCGTCCCCGACCGCCACGGCACCGGGACCAATGCGCTCGTGCTCAGCCCACCCGATGCGATCGCACCGTCCTTCGGCGAGGGCAGCCGCGAGCGCCACGTGGCCGCCGCCCGCGCGGCGGGCCTGCCCTTCGAGGTGGAGGAGATCGCCTCGCTGGGCCTCGACCTCGACACCCCCGCCGACGTGATCGCCCTGACCCGGGAGCTGGAGGCCGGCGCGGGCCGGGCGCGCCGCACCGCCAAGGCGCTGGGGATATGAGCGACGAACTTCGGGTGATGCCCGTGGAGGGCATGCCCGAGGTGACGGAGGGCACGAAGCTGGGCAAGCTGATCGCCGAGCGGACCGAACTGCAGGGTGGCGACGTCGTCGTGATCTCGCAGAAGATCGTCTCGAAGGCCGAGGGACGAGTTCGCAGGCTCTCCTCGGTGCTGCCGAGCGCCGCAGCGCGCAAGCTGGCGGCCGCGCTCGGCAAGGAGCCGAACCTGGTCCAGCTCGTCATCGAGGAGAGCAGCGAGGTACTGCGGGCCACGCGCGGGGTCCTGATCACCGAGACCCATCACGGCTTCGTCTGCGCCAACGCCGGAATCGACGGCTCCAACCTCCCCGACCCCGACACCGTCTGTCTGCTGCCGGAGGACCCGGATGCCTCGGCGCGGCAGATAAGGACCGAAATCGCCCCCACCATCGCGGTCGTGATTTCGGACAGCTTCGGACGGGCGTGGCGTTTGGGTCAGACCGAGGTAGCCATCGGCTGCGCCGGCCTGACTCCGTTGGATGACTGGCGAGGTCGACGCGACGCAAGCGGGCGGCGGCTGGAGGCCACCGAGATCGCGATTGCCGATCAGGCTGCCGGCACGGCAGACCTCGTCCGTAGCAAGGACAGCGGGGTGCCGGTCGCGATCGTCCGGGGTCTCGGCCACCACGTAACGGCCGAGGACGGCCCCGGAGCTTCCTCCCTCCGCCGTCCCCGTGAGGACGACCTCTTCCGCTGAGAGCCGGTCCCCTACCGGGACGGGCTCTCGTCGACCTGTAGCACGGCAGCGCCGCGCAGACTGCCGCCGCGGATCGCATCGAGTGCCTCGTTCGCCCGCTCCAGCGGGTAGAGCTCGACCTCGGTCCGCACCGGGACCCGCGGCGCCAGCGCCAGGAACTCCTCGCCGTCGCGGCGGGTCAGGTTGGCGACCGAGCCGAGCGTGCGCTCCTCCCAGAGGATCTCGTAGGGGAAGGCGGGGATCTCGCTCATGTGGATGCCGGCGCTGATCACCCGCGCGCCCTTGCCCGTGGCGCGCAGGGCCGCGACCATCAGCGCTCCGACCGGCGCGAAGACGATCGCCCCGTCGAGCTCCTCCGGCGGCCGCCGGTCGGACGATCCCGCCCACTCGGCGCCGAGCTCGCGGGCGAAGCGCTGCGTCTCCTCGTCACCCTCGCGCGTGAACGCGAACACCCGCCGCCCCTGGTGGACGGCGACCTGGCAGAGGATGTGGGCGGAGGCGCCGAAGCCGTAGAAGCCGATCCGCTCCGCCTCGCCCACCAACCGCAACGCCCGGTAGCCGATCAACCCGGCGCAGAGCAGCGGCGCGGCCTGCTCGTCGCGATACCCCTCGGGGATCGGGAGGCAGAAGCGCTGGTCGGCGACCGCCAGATCGGCGTAACCGCCGTCGAGGTCGTATCCGGTGAACCTCGCGTGGTCGCAGAGGTTCTCCCGGCCTTCCCGGCAGTAGCGGCACTCCCCGTCGGTCCAGCCCAGCCAGGGCACGCCGACCCGGTCGCCGAGGGCGAATCGCTCCGCGCCGTCGCCGCGTCCGGCCACGGTGCCGACGATCTGGTGGCCGGGCACGAGCGGCAGCTTCGGCCTGCTCAGCTCGCCGTCGACGATGTGCAGGTCGGTGCGGCAGACCCCGCAGGCCCGGACCGCGATCAGGACCTGACCCGGACCGGGCGCCGGCTCCGGGAGCTCGGCCGACCTCAACGGCTCGCGCGCGTGCTCGATCAGCATCGCGCGCATCGCTACGGCAGGACCGACTCCCTGGTCGTACCGAGCTTCGCCGCGTCGATCCTGATGTCCGAGGTGCCCGGAATCTCGTCGCCGTTGCGGTAGAGGCCGTCCTTGATGTAGGCGTAGGGGGCGCCGGGGGCGATCATGCTGACGCCGCTGCGTGCGTCGACCAGGGCCGCGTCGAGGTAGACCTCGTAGAACCCTTCGCCGAGACCGGAGGCCTTGAAGTGGATCTGGACGTCGTGCCAGACCTGCTCGGCCGCCAGCGCCAGGAAACGGTCGCCGCCCATCGCCGCGCCGTGGCTCCAGAGGCCTTTCGGGTTGTCCGCGTATTCGCCGTTGTCGCCGTCGTAGTTCCAGAACTGCAGCCCGAAGTTGGGGCTGCCGCTGTCCGCGCCCTTGAACTGCATGATCAGGTTGTGGGCGCCGGGCCGGCCGTAGATCATCGAGTTGATGTAGAAGGAGAAGCCGTACCAGTATTCGTCGCCCTCGTAGAAGCGCACCGCTTCGGAGGTGCTGCCGGTGCCGTTTCCGCCCAGGATCAGCTCGGAACGATCCTGGGTGCCGGTGAGCTCGACGCTGCTGGCGTGCAGACCGTCTCGCACGATGTCGGTGGCGACCTTCGGCACGACTTCGCCGACGCCGGCCGTGCTCCATCCGTCGAGGCCGTCCTCGAAGCCGGCGTGGAGAATCGGTTCCTCGACCGGCAGCGGTGGTGGCGGGGGCGGTGGTGGTGGCGGTGGCGGAGGCGGCGGCGGTTCCTCGGGGGGCTCGGGAAGCGGCTCGGGAAGCGGAGGCGATGGCTGCGGCTCCTCCGGCGGACCCGGCGCGGCGGGCGGCGATACGACCGGCAGCGGCGCCTCGGGTCTCGTCTCGCCCCCAGGCGCGGGCACAGGGGGAATCTCAACGGGGACCGCCGCCGCTTCGCCCGGCGCCGGCGTCACCATCCGCGCCGTCAGCACCGCCGCCGGGTGGCGTCGGTAGGCACGGTGCCTGCGGGCGACGCCCGGGGCCGCGGACACGGCTCCGAACTTCTTCACCTTGCCGCTGAGCCCCACCGCCCTCCTCAGCTCGGCGCCGTCGCCGCTCGCCGTCGCCAGGACACCGGCCAGGAAGAGAAGCAACCCGGCCGCGAGAAAGGCCAGTCCACTACGGAGCTGATATCGACGGTCGGTCATCCGGGCTCCCTCAGTAGGTCTCGATGACGTTATAGAGGGTAGTGCGCTGCGACGGTCGGCGCCCGGCCGCGCGCGCCGCGGCGATCAGCTGCTCCGGCTCCAGCCGGACGCCGTGCTGGGAGCCGGCCATACGCGAGATGTTCTCCTCCATCAGGGTGCCGCCGAGGTCGTTGACGCCCCAGCGCAGCGCCTCGGTCGCCCCCTCCAGCCCCATCTTCACCCAGCTCGCCTGCAGGTTGGGGATGGTCCGTCCGAGGGCGAGGCGGAAGGCGGCGGTGTGCTTGAGGTTCTCGGCGATCGCGATCTCCTCGATCCCGTGGGTGCGGCCGAGCAGCGTGTTGAAGGGGATGAAGCTGAGCGGGACGAACTCGGTGATCCCGCCGGTGCGCTCCTGCAGCGCCCGCACGACCCGCATGTGGCGGGCCAGCTCACGCGGCTCCTCGATGTGGCCGAACATCACGGTCGAGGTCGAGCGCAGACCGGCCCGGTGCGAGGCTTCGATGATCTCGACCCAGCGCTCGACCGGGAGCTTGTTCGGCGAGATGCGCTGCCGCACCCCGTCGTCGAGGACCTCGGCCGCGGTCCCGGGCGTCGAGCCGAGACCGCACTCGAGCAGGTACTCGAAGACGTCGCCCGGCTGCTTGCCGGAGCGCTCGCACATGTAGTGGACCTCCATCGGCGAGTAGGCGTGCAGGTGCAGCTGCGGCGCCACCTGCTTGGCGAGGCGCAGCCACCTGCCGTACTCCTCCAGCGTCAGGTCCGGGTGGATCCCCCCCTGCATGCAGAGCTCGGTCGCCCCGAACTCGACTGCCTCCTCGATCCGCGCCGCGAAGTCCTCCTCTGAGACCTCATAGGCGTCCGGAGAGCGCTTGCCCTGGCCGAACCCGCAGAAGGCGCAGCCGACGACGCAGATGTTCGTGAAGTTGATGTTCCGGTTGACGACGAAGGTGGCCTGGTCCCCATGCAGCTCAGCGCGAAGTTCGTCGGCGGCCACCCGCATCGACTCGACCACCTCGGGCCGCGTCTCGGCGAACAACGCCGTCAGCTCGTCCTCCGTCAGCTCAGCCCCGTCCCGGCCCTTCGCGATCGCTTCCGGCGCGAGCCCGGAATCCAGCGTCTCTTCGCTGCGCCGGCCGGACCCTTTCCTGGGGATGAAGCTCCAGTACTTCAGCTTGATCACATCGAGGACCCCCTGCTCCATCCACTCGGAGTCCATGTACTGGGGATAAACACAGAGCCGCTCGGTCAGCGCGTACCCCTTCGGCGCCAGCTCCTTGCGCACCTGATGCGGACTTGGAAACGGCTCCTCCGGCGAGATGTGGTCCCCGTTCGCCGACAGCCCACCCAGATCCGTCGCCCCGGCTTCCACCAGTTCCGGCCACCAATCCGACAGATTCGGCGGCACCTGCACCCCCACGTCCGGCATCAACCGCTTGCACTCGTGGATCAACCGCTTGATCTCATCGATCGAGACCGGCACCGCCCACTGGGGGAGGGGTGGGGCACCCTCCGAACGTTTTGCGGAACTTTGCGAGAGCGGCAGCACGGACAGCCGCTCCCGATCCTCAAAGGATCCGAGTGAGGGGGGTGCCCCACCCCTCCCCCAGCGCTCGCGCGCCGCGTCATCGGCGATCTCGGCTACCTCGGCCCCGTAGTACCGCGGATGCGGAACGAAGTTCTGCAGGATCACCTCCTGCAGATGACCGTGACGGGCGTGCGAGACAGCAAGGGCTTCGAGCGATTCGACGCGCTCCTGCTCGGTCTCGCCGATCCCGACCAGGATGCCGCTGGTGAAGGGAATCCGAAGTTCCCCGGCGGCTTCGATCGTGGCGAGCCGCTCGGCCGGGTGCTTGGTGGGAGACCCGGCATGCACGGTGTCCATCAGGTGCTCGGCCGTGGACTCCAGCATCAGCCCCTGGGACGCCGTGACTTCGCGTAGGCGAGCGAGATCGTCCTTGGATAGAACGCCCAGGTTCGTGTGCGGGAGCATCCCCCGCTCTAGCGCCCGTTCGCAGGCCCAGACGACGTAGGAGGTGAAGTCGTCGTGGCCCCAGCCGGCCAGGCGCTCGGCTACGAGAGGGTGCACCTCGGGCCGCTCCCCGGTGAGCACCAGGAGCTCCTTGGCGTTGCGTTTGACCGCCTCGCCCAGGAGCTCTTCGACCTTCTCAGGCGCGTGGATGTGCGCCTGGTGGGTCGCGAACGCGCAGTACTTGCAGAAGCACTGGCAGGTGCGGGAGAGGGAGAGCGTGTAGTTGCGGGAGAAGGTGACCCGGCGCACGACGCCCAAGCTACTGCAACCGCCGGGCCGGGCAGGCCCGGCGGTTCGCCGTCCCTACGGAGCGGGCTCGGTGGGGTTGTCCGGCTCGGCGCGTTTCTTCACCGGCGGGCGGATGTGCTCCGGCGGTTCGGTCGGCGGCAGGCCGCCCGCCTCGAGGACGAAGCGGTAGACGCCGGCGGCGAGCAGAGCGCCGACGGCGGGGCCCACCAGGTAGGGCCAGACGTCGCCCCAGGTGTTGCCGACCAGCGCCGGGCCGAACCAGCGGGCCGGGTTGAAGGAGCCGCCGGTCAGCGGGCCGCCGACCATGACGATGAAGCCGAGGGTCGTGCCGATCGCCAGCGGCGCCCACTCCTTGAAGCTCTTCTCGGAGTAGACGGCAGCCAGGATGACCAGGACGAGGCAGAAGGTGCCGATCATCTCGACGATCGAGCCGGCGAAGGGGCCGGCCAGCAGGCCGCTGACCTCGGCGGCGCCGTAATGGGTGGCGCGGCCCTCGTCGAGCAGCAGGCCCTTGGCGAGCAGCGCGCCGAGCACGCCGCCGGACAGCTGGGCCAGCATGTAGATCACACCGTCGAGCGGCCTGATCCGCCGGATCGCCAGCGCGGCAAGCGTCACGGCCGGGTTGAAGTGCCCGCCGCTGACGACGCCGAACATGACGATCAGCCCGAACAGCAAGAAGGCGTGGACCAGCCCGATGACAGCGAAGTCAGTGCCGAACTGCGCCTGGCTTCCGGTCGACACGAACAGAATGACGACGCTGCAGATGAAGAAGACCAGCAAAAGCGTGCCGATCAACTCAGCAAGATATGCGGCTAGACCTCGTTCCTGCACTCTCTCCTCCTCGATCCCGTGATCAGGTAAGCGGCGGCAGTTTACTCATGTTCGAGCGATGAAATAGGTTCCCTCCTCGATGAGAAGGGCTGTCGCGCTGCTGGCGGCCGCCTCCCTGCTCGCCGGCGGCGCCGGCTGCGGCGGAGCCGGCGCTGAACCGGGCGCGCCGAAAGGCGCGGCCCTGGTGCTCGATTTCACCCCCAACGCGGTCCATTCCGGCATCTACGTGGGCCGCGATCGGGACCTCTACCGAGAGGCGGGCGTCGACCTCGAGATCCGGCAACCGGGCGAATCGACCGATGCGCCGAAGCTGCTGGCGACGGGTCGCGCCGAGTTCGCGATTCTCGACATCCATGACCTCGGCATCGCCCGCGAGCGCGGCCTCGACCTTGTCGGCGTGGAGCCGATCGTCCAGCGTCCGCTCGCCTCGGTGATCGCCCGCGGCGACGGCCCGGTGCGCCGCCCCCGCGACCTCGAGGGCCACACCGTCGGCGTCACCGGCCTGCCCTCCGACGAAGCGGTGGTCGATTCCGAGGTCGGCGCCGACGGCGGCGATCCCGCCGCGGTGAACCGCGTCACGATCGGCTTCAACGCCGTCTCCGCCCTGGCCGCCGGCCAAGTCGACGCCGCAACCGGCTTCTGGAACGCCGAGGGCGTGACGCTGCGCCGCCAGGACATCCCGATCCGCATCTTCAAGGTCGACGACCACGGCGCCCCGCCCTACCCCGAGCTTGTCCTGACCACCTCCCGAGAGACCCTCGAAGAGGACCCAGACCTGGTCGACGCGGTCGTCGAAGCCACCGAACGCGGCTACGACGTCACCGTCACCAGCCCCCAACAGGCGCTCGACGCCCTACTCGCCGCCAACCCCGCTCTCGACCGCGCCGAACAGCAAGCTCAGCTAGAGGCCTTGCTCCCCGATCTGAAGCCAAAGCCCTTCGACCCAGGGGTGCTACGCGAATGGTCCACTTGGGATGTACATCACGGCCTGCTCGAGCAGCCAGTCGAAGTGGAAGAGGCGTTCCGTCTGGGCCGGACCGGCTGACCCCCGCCGGACACTCAGCCGAAGGCGTCCGCCGGGGGTCAGCCGGTCCGGCCCCCAAGCAACCGTTCGGCCAACAGCGGCAGTTCCCGCGCCAGCCGCGACCGCGGCACGACCAAGTCGACCCCCGCCGCCTCGGCCACCCGCTTCAACTCGACGTCGGTGTGCGGGTAATAACCAAGCACCGGGATCCCGAGCCCGACCAGCGCCTCCGGATTCTCACTCTCGAGGTCAGCGACCAGGAGCTCGGCCTCGTCGAGCGGCGCCTCCTGCAAAGAGGGCGACAGCGTCACCTCGTGGCCGGCAGCGCTCAGCGTCGCCTCCACTTTGCTGGCGAGCATCAGATCCGTGGCGACGGCAACGACGCGGGCCATCGCAGCCGCCTAGATCGACCGGCGCTGGCGGAACTCCTCGCGCACGCTCTCGGGGCGGCCCCACATCTGCACCACCTCGGCGCGTCCCTCGCGCACCTCGGCGACCAGCATCTCGCCGCTGACGCCGGCCTCGTCGAGCCGCGCCAGCACCCCCTTCACGGTCTCCGCCGCGGCCGCGTGGCCGAAGCTGTGGGCGACCAGGAGTCGCCAGTGCCAGCGATCCGCCCGCGGGTGGTTGTAGGGCTGGGCGTTGACCTGGCTCAGCGCCACCGCGGTGTCGACGTACTGCCTCTCGTCGTCGATCCGCAGGTCGACCTCGAGGTCGGTCCAGTCGGGCGGCAGCGCGTCGACCATGCGCTGGAAGTCATCGGCCAGGGCCACGGCCCAAGCCTAGCGGGGGAGCGCGCTGCCGCCGAAGTGGCGCTGCAGCTGCCGGTGGCGGTGGCGGAAGACGGCGGCGATCAGCGGTCGCAACAGCCGCCCCGGCAGCGGCAATCGCGGCTCCCAGGCGAGGCGGTCTTCGATCACCGTCGTGCCCTCAGCCCCGCTCTGGAGGGTCCGTTCGTGCTCCCAGAGCCGCTGCGAGAGCATCGTCGAGCGCTCGAGAAAGCCACGATCGGGCTCGATCCGCGCCAGGCCGATGTCGTCGTAGTCGAACGGAACCAGGCCGAAGAGCAGGATCCAGCTCCGGCCCAGCCGCCCCGGCTCCAGCTCGCGCAGGTCAAGGCTCTCGACGCCGCGCGGCACCGTCATCCGCAGCACCGGTCCCAGCTCGGCGTTGATGCCCTCGGCGCTCGTCGCCCGCTCCCAGACCGCGGTCGGCTCGGCCCGCAGGCTCGAGGCGATGCGGAATTCCGCCCGTCGCGCCATCAGCCCCGTTTCCGGTCGGCGGCGGGCGGCAGCAGGTCCGGCCCGGGGATCGGCGTCCCGTGCGGGTCGTGGCTCGGTTCGCCGAGTTTGGCCGCGATCAGCAGCTCGAGGTCCTCGGAGATGTAGTGCTCGAGCACCTCCGCCTCCTCGTGGACGCGGTCGGCCGGCATCCCCAGCGCCTCGGAGAGGTAGGCCTCGATCAGCCGGTGGTGGCGGATCACCTCCAGCGCCACTTTCTCTCCGGCCGCGGTGAGGGCGGCGCCCTTGTAGGGCCTGTAGTCGACCAGACCGAGGTCGCCGAGCCGCTTCAGCATCGAGGTCGCGGTCGCCGGCGTCACCCCCAGCCGCTGCGCCACCTCGCCGTTCAGGACGAGGCCGTCGCGTTCGCCGGAGATCGCGTAGATCGCCTTCGCGTAGTCCTCGATCGCCTCGGTGCTCGGGGCCCGCTTGCCGCGTGTCTCGTCGGCCGCCATCAGACCGACACCAACAGCCCGGTCAGGTACATCACCGCGATCCCGACGAGCAGTCCGACGACCGCGGTCGGGTTGAGCAGGCGGCCCTCCTCGTCGGCCATCGTGGGGGCGATCTGGACGATCACCCGCACGATCGCGCCGACCCCGACCCCGAAGAGCAGCGCCGCGAGGCTCGGGTCGAAGGCTGAGGCGCCGATCCAGGCGCCGAGGATCGCCGGGGCGCCGGCGATCAGGCCGAGGGCAACGAGGCGCCCCAGTCCCGGCCGCTCACCCGCGCCGTCCGCGCCGCCGCGCAGCGGCGCGACGATCGCCAGGCCCTCGGTCGTGTTGTGGATCGCGAAGCCGACCACGAGGAAGGCGCCGAGCGCCAGCGCCCCGGTCGCGTAGGCCGAGCCGATCGCCAGCCCCTCGCCGAGGTTGTGCAGGCCGATCCCGATCGCGACGAGGAGCGCCAGGTAGGCGCCGCCGCCAGCCGCCGAACCCGCGCGGCGTCTTCGTCCGTCCAGAAAGGAATCGACCCCTGCCAGCGCCAGGTAGGCGGCGAGAGCCCCGAGGAAGACGAGGCTGGAACCACCGAACGCGCCCGGCGCCTCGGCGGCGATCTCCAGACCCTCCAACCCGGCGTCGATCGCGAGGAAGGCGAGCAGACCCACCGTGAAGGCGATCACCGCCCCGACCCAGCGGCGGCTGAGCAGGCTGAGGAAGGGCAGCCAGAGCATCCCGAGGCTGACCGGGATGACACCGACGTAGATCCCGAGCAGCGCCATCAGGCCGTAGAAGCCGGCGTCCGCCTCCGGGGTTTCCGCGGCGACCGGGATCTCGGCGTCGATCGTCCCGCCCGACGAGGTGAGGACGAAGATCTCATACGCCTCGCCTTCGATCCAGGGGTAGGTGACGGTCAGGGTGGTCGAGCCGAGCCGGCCGACCTCGGTGCCGCCGTCGGCGGAAAAGGGCGCGTAGGCGTCGTTGACCGCGACCTGGGCGACCCGGACCGGGTCGGGGCCGTCGTTGCGCAGGGTCAGCTCGATCTCGCCCGGGCGCAGCACCGTGCGCTCGACCGCGACTTCCTCGACCGGTGGACCGGTGCGCTCGCCGAGCCCCGGGCCGCCGAGCAGCGCGAAGCCGCCGATCGCGACCACGATCAGGGCCAACGGGATCGCGCCCAGCGCCCAGGCCGGCAGCCCGCCGGCGCCGCGCTCGGCTCGCGCCCCCGCCTCCATCAGGCCGGCGCTCCCCCGCCCCAGGGCAGCTTGCAGTAGGCCGCCGAGGCAGCCGCGGCGGTCAACCGCGAGGGGTCGCCGACCCGGAAGAAGCCGGTCCAGCCCAGCTCGGCGAACTCGCTGACGTGGGCGTGGAACATGTAGTCGCCGTCATAGGGGAACTCGAGCTCGAGGATCCCCCGCTGCCCCTGTCCCTGGACGATCGTGTCGGTGAACTCGCTCGGCTGCAGCGACGTCCCGGTCGGGTAATGGTTGAAGAAGTTGCCGTGGATGTGGAAGGAGTTGAGCGGGTCGTACTCGAGCACGTTGACCAGGTAGACGCGGACGGGCTCCTGCCGCGCGACCCGGATCGGCTCGTTGATGTAGTGGAAGCCGATGCTGTTGACGGCGTAGACCTCATTCGAGAGGTCGAAGTTGGTATCGAAGCCGTTCATCACCATCACCATCTCGTCGGCTTCGGGGCGCCCCTCCTTCGGGTCGATGATGAAGGCGCCGTAGAGCCCGCGGGAGATGTGCGAGGCGAGCGGGGCGACGTGGCAGTGGTAGAGATGGAGGCCGAAGGGAGAGGCGTCGAACTCGTAGACGAAGGCTTCGCCGGGGTCGATCTGGCCACCCCCCTGCCGCTCGCCGATCCCGGGCATGCCGTCCATCGCCGCCGGGTGGATGCCGTGGAAGTGCATCGTGTGCGGGTGTTCGGAGCCGTTGACCAGCCGGATCCGCAGGCTCTCCCCCTCGCGCGCCCGCAGCGTCGGCCCGGGGACGCGGCCGTTGTAGGTCCAGGCCTCGTACTTGACCCCGGGGGCGACTTCGATCTCCCGGTCCTGGGCGACGATCTCCCATTCCCGCACGACCCGGCCGCTGGCGAGGCGCCGGGTCCTGCCGTAGTCGAAGTCGCGCAGCAGATCGGTCGGGTTGAACCCGTTGGCGCGGTGGTCGACCGTGCCACCAGCCGCGAAGCTCGCGTGGATGAAGCCGTCGTGACCGGCGTGGCCCCCGGCAGCGGGCATCCCCGCCCGAGCCGGCTCAACCTCACCGCGGCTGCCGAGCAGACCCAGCCCCAGCGCCGCGGGCGCGGCAACGGCGGCGCCACCGAGCAGCCGTCGCCGACTGAAGCCATTGCTATCCGGGCTGGAAGGCACCGGCGGATTTTGACACATCTAAAAGCGGATTTCGATTCATCTAAAAAACTGCCGGGAGCCGGCTTCTAGAATTCGATAGATGAGCGGGGCACAGACGATCGAGTTGGATGCGCAGTACCGGCAGTTGCGCGAGGAATGCGGGCTGCTCGATCGTTCCGATCGCGGCAAGCTGCTGGTCAGCGGGCCCGACGCTGCCGAGTACCTGCAGGGGCAGCTGACCAACGACGTCGAGGCGTTGGAGCCCGGGGAAGGCCAGTACGCCGCCCTGCTCGACCGCAAGGGGCATATGCAGGCGGATATGCGGGTGCTGCGCGGGCCTGCCGACGAGATCCTGCTCGACACCGAGCCGGAGGCGCTGGCGGCGGCGCTGCGCCACCTGACGATGTACTCGGTAGGCCGCGAGGTGGAGGTCGAAGACGTCACCGCCGAGCGGGCGATCCTCTCGCTGATCGGGCCGCGGAGCGTCGAGGTTGCCGGGACCGCGGCGCTGCCCCCGAACGCCTCTGAGACGACTTCCCTGGCCGGCGTCGATTGCCTGGCCGCCGGGACGCGCGACGGAATCGACCTGATCGCGCCCGTTGCGGAGGCGGACCGGGTGCGCGAGGCGCTGCTCGCCGCCGGCGCGGTCGCCGTCTCCGCCGCGGCGGTCGAGATCCTCCGCATCGAGGCCGGCGTCCCCCGCTTCGGGGCCGAGATGGGCAGCGCGACGATGCCGGCCGAGGCGGGCATCGTCGAGGACGCGGTCAGCTTCACCAAGGGCTGCTACATCGGCCAGGAGACCGTCGCCCGCCTCCACTACAAGGGGAAGCCGAACCGCCACCTGCGCGGTTTGCGGCTCAGCTCTCCCGCCGAGTCCGGGGCGGCGCTGCGGCTCGGCGAGAAGGAGGTCGGGCGGCTTGGCGGCGTCGCCGTCTCCCCCGCCTTCGGTCCGATCGGCCTGGCGATCCTCCGCCGCGAGGCCGAGCCGGGAGCCGAGCTGGCCGTAGGTGAAGATGGCGTTACGGCTCGCGTGGTCGACTTGCCCTTCGGTTAGATTCCGCCCCACGATGGGTCGCGGGAGAGGGAAAGCTGCTGCTCTCGGGGCGCTCGGCGCCTTGGCGCTGGTCGTCACCGGGTGCGGAGCCCAGAGCCACACCAACGATCCGCGTCCCCAGGTCGCGCTGCAGGTCAGCGTCACGATCAACTCCGGGGAAATCCTCGTGCAGCCAGGGGCGATCGCGGTGGACGGAGCGCGCACCCAGCAGATCCCGCAGAACCAGAACCACGCGCAGCCGCCGATCGAGACCGACGCCGCGGCGACCGTGCGGATCGTCGCGGCGAACCAGACCGAAAGCGAGACCCGCCTGCGGATCAGCGGCCCGAGCAGCGCCACGTCCGTCCCGATTCCCGGCCGCAGCCCCGGCACCCTGCAGACCAAGCTGCAAACCGGCACCTACACGGTCACCGCGCAAGGGGTCACCGGCGCCCGCCCGGGCAAACTGATCGTCGGCCCCTACCGGGCCTCCTCGGAGAACGACGTCCTGCTTCCCTGAGCCGGAGGGCGCGAGCGTTTCGCCCGCGCCCTCCGTATCGACCCTGAACGGGGCCGGACTGTCGAACTAGCCGACGTCGAGCGGTTGCTGGGCGCCCTCGACTCCCATGAAGTCCTGGAAGCCTTTCAGTGTGTAGTTGCCTGTGAGCGTGATCGGCAGGTGCTGCGTTATCGGGTCGCCCCCGCAAGGCGCGAAACCGGCGCCGATTGTGCTGCGCGCTGTGAACTTCGCGTTGATTGTCGCGTCCACGTCGGGGATCCCGACCATTGTGTTGTGGTAGATCCCGGCTGGGACGGGGCCCTGCGGCGCGATGTCGTATGTGCATGTCGACACGTTTGCCGCGTGTTGGAACTGGTCGAAGTAGACGTGGATTTCGATTTGCTGCCCGGCGGGGCAGTTGACCCACGCTTGCATCGTCCCTGTCGTGAACGGCTGGCCTGTCGTGCCCGGTTTGGTCACCCCGACTGTGTAATCGCAGCCGTTCAGTGTGACTGTCGTCGGTGTCTGCGCCGGGTCCGTGACGCAGTTGTTGTATGTCGGTTGGAATGTGACCGGATCGGTCGGCCCGAACAGTGTCGCGTCGAGTTTCGAGCCACATGTGACCGGTGTCGGCGGATTTTCGCCGATGTCGAACACCGGACCGAACGGCTGTTCGCCTGTGACGATCGCCGGGTACTGCGGAGCTGTCAGAAATCCTGTCTGTGCCTGGGCCGCCGAGGCCAGCACCGCGCTCATCGCGAGCACCGCACCGGCCACCGCCCCAAGCAGCTTGAGTTTGCGTTTCATGTTTCCCTTCCCTTTCTGATGGGATTGCTCTGGACGGCTCCATCCCTAGCGGCCCCGGCTTCGGCGATCAAGGTTCTCTGATCGGCGCGTGCACCGGTTGGCGAACTCGACCGAACGGTGCAATCGGCATTTCAGACCCGCGGTTCGCGTCTGGAACGCCTGTCAGTCTCGATCGCGATGACCGTCGTGCTCGCAATCGCCGTCGTCCTGCTCGCCGCGGGGCTCCTCCACACCCTCCTCGCCCACCGCCGGGAGCAGCCCGAGCAGCCCGATTTCGGCGCCGCCGTGCAGGAGGCCGCTTCGCGCGCCGTCGCCGACGCGCTTCCCGGCCTTCTGCAGGCCAACGACGAGGCGCGCAAGCTCGACGCGAAGACCGCGGAGGCGGCGCTCGAGAAGCGCCAGGCGGAGATCAAAACGCTGGCCGAGCGGATCGCCAAGGGGCAGGAGAAGATCGAGGCGGAGGTGCGCCGCCGCGGCGAGACCGACCTGCAGACCCGCACCCTGCTCGAGCAGATGGGGCAGACCGTCGGCAACCTCAACTCCGAGACCGCGGGCCTGAAGAAGGCGCTGCGCCAGCCGCAGACGCGCGGCCAGTGGGGCGAGCTGCAGCTGCGGCGCTGCGTCGAGATCGCCGGCATGACCGAGCACGTCGACTTCGAGCTGCAGCAGACGCTGCGCACCGAAGACGGCAACCTGCGCCCCGACGCGCTCTTCCGCCTGCCGGAAGAGCGCAGCTTCGTCGCCGACTCCAAGGTCCCGCTCGACGCCTTCCTCGACGCCCAGGAGGCCGAGGTCGACTCGGAGCGCCGGGTGCACCTGGAGCGCCACGCGCGGCAGGCCCGCGAGCACGTCCGCGCGCTCAGCTCGAAGGACTACCAGGGCCAGTTCAAGCCGGGCGAGACCCCGGACCTGGTGATCTGCTTCATCCCCAACGAGCCGGCCCTGCACGCCGCCTTCGGCGCCGATCCCGAACTGTTCGAATACGCGCTGGAGCGAAACGTGCTGCTGGTCAGCCCGACCTCGCTGATCGGCCTGCTGCGGACCATGGAGCTGGGCTGGCGCCAGGAGCGGATGGTCGCCGAGGCGGCCGCGATCGCCGCGGCGGCGGGCACCCTGCACGCCCGCTTCTCGAAGTTCCTCGGGGACTTCGAGAAGGTCGGTAAGGGGCTGACCACGGCCGCCAACGCCTACGACTCGGCGGTGGGATCGATGGACCGCCGCTTGCTCCCGCAGTTGCGCAAGGTCGAGGAGCTCGGGATCGCTCCGGGCAAGAAGATCGAGCCGCCCGAGCCGGTCGAGATCACGGTCCGCGAGATCACCGCCCCCGAGCTGCGCGAGACCTCCGAAGCCGCGTAGGATTCTCCGCCCGTCACCGAACGACCCGCGGAGGACCCCTTGGCCGTCGATACCAGCACGATCTCGAAGTTGGACGTGGAGCCCGGCACGCTGCCGGAGACGATGGCCGCCTGGGTGATCCGCCAGGAGCGGGAGGGAGAGCCCAAAGACGCGTTCCAGCTCGAGCAGATCGAGGTGCCGGAGCCCGGCGCCTTCGAGGTGATCGTGCGGGTGATGGCGGCGGGCGTCAACTTCAACAACGTCTGGGCCTCGCTCGGCGAGCCGGTCTCGGTCTTCGGCTACGGCGACCACCCCGAGTACGGCCACCACATCGGCGGTTCCGACGCCTCCGGGATCGTCTGGAAGGTCGGCGAGGGCGTGACGCGCTGGCAGCCGGGCGACGAGGTCGTGATCCACTGCAACCAGGCCTCCTACGAGGACGTCGAGGTCCACGGGCTCGACCCGCTCGCGGCGCCGAGCCAGCGGATCTGGGGCTACGAGACCACCTGGGGCTCCTTCGCGCAGTTCACCAAGGTCCAGGCCCAGCAGCTGCTGCCGAAGCCGCGCAACCTCTCCTGGGTCGACTCCTCCGCCTACGGCCTCACCTACTTCACGGCCTACCGGATGCTGATGGATCAGTGCAGCCTGCAGGCCGGCCAGAACGTCCTGATCTGGGGCGCCGCCGGCGGCCTCGGCGTCTTCGCCGTGCAGCTCTGCAAGGCGGCCGGCGCCAACGCGGTCGGCGTCGTCTCCTCAGACGAGAAGGGCGAGCTGGTCAAGCAGCTGGGCGCCGTCGACTACGTAAACCGCAACGAGTTCGGCGAGATGATGCGGACCGACGCGAATCTCGCCGACCCCGCCGCCGACAAGGAGCGCTTCAAGGCCTCGCGCGGCTTCGCCAAGCGGGTCAAAGAGATCCTCGGCGACGCCCCCGACATCGTCTTCGAGCACGTCGGCCGCGCCACCTTCCCGACTTCGGTCTTCACCGTCAAGCCGTTCGGCAAGGTCGTGATCTGCGGCGCCACCTCGGGCTACCAGCTCGACTTCGACGTCCGCTACCTGTGGATGAAGCAGAAGCAGATCATCGGCTCGCACTTCGCCAACGCGTACGAGTGCATGCGCGCCAACCAGCTGATGGCCGAGGGCAAGGTGCGGCCGGTCCTCTCGGAGACGATGGGCTTCGACGGCGTCCCCCGGGCCCACCAGTTGATGCACGAAAACAAGCACCTCGGCAAGATCTCGATCCTGGTCGGGGCCGAGTCCGAGGAGGAGGGCACCCACGAGGAGGGCCCGGGCGCGATCCGGGCCGAGGTCGGAGCATGAGCCGAGCGCGACGCGAAAGGGGAATCTGATGGAGGTCTGCAGACTCGAGTGGCACATCGCCCCGCTGCGCGCCGACCGCTGGCTCGATCTCTGGGAGCCGGCCGCCGCGAAGATGCCGGCCTACGGCGCCAGGAGCTGGTCCCTGACCCGCTCGGTCGACGACCCGCTGGCCTTCCAACAGACCTCCATATGGGAGAACCGCTCGGACTTCGAGCGCTACTGGTTCTCGGAGGAGATCGAGACCGCGCGGGCGGCGATCATCGACCTCTACGACCTCCCGCTGCTGCCCGAGTGGCACACGCTCCTCGCCGCTGAGTAGGGCCCCTCAGGCGCGCTCCAGCGGCGCCATCGTCAGCCCGGCGGCCTCGAGCTCGGCCCAGTAGTGCTCGGCGGGCTCGCGAGGGCCCGACCAGACGATCGCCTGGCCCTCGCTGTGGATCTGGTCGGCGATCCGGTGTCCCTGGAGAACGTCGACTCCAGGCAGGACCCTGGCGAGACTCGCCGCGACGTGCTCGAAGGTGTTGTGATCGTCGTTACGCACGATCACCCTCCACTCGCCCCCCAGGCCGGAACCGGGGCCGGCGCTCCGCGGCCGCTCGATGGTTGCGCTGGACATCGTCCCGATTATGCATCCAGGTTCTAGCTGACGCTCAGAAGCGGACCCGAGTGCGAACGACCACGTCATCGACGCTGCCGACGACTCCGTTGGCGCCCTTGACGGCCCCGATCGCGACGGCGGAGGCGCGTCCGCCCAGTTCGCCGGCCGTTTCGTCGCCGGCTTCGGCGACGAGCGCGCCGCCGACGTACGCCGAGAGCCGCGACTTGCCCGGTTCGGAGTTGACCGCCCGCAGCCGCAGCGAGTTGGCTTTGTTGACGCCCATCAGACCTTTGACGTCTTTCTCGATCGCCAGGTACTCGCTGCCTGCCGCGGTGACCTTGACCAGCTGAACCTTGCGCTGCAGAGGGAAGGCGAGCAGCTGGTACTTGGCGCCGCCCCCGGCCCGCAGCTCGAGGCCCAGGAAAGCCTTTTTCTGCAGCCCCGTCGGCGTGCCACTGAGCAGCCGCTCGACGGCTGAGATCTCGAGGTCGCGCCCGATCACCGGCGTGCGCAGCGAGCAGGCGTCGGTCCGTTTGCCGATCGTCACGCGCAGCGCCCCGCCGGCACCGGCCCGACCGCAGCTGGCGCCGGACAGCTTGATCAGCTGCGAGCGCTGCGCTTTGGTCTCCATCACGTTGCGGTAGATGCCCACCATCGCCGCGCTCAGGGAGCCGGCCGTGAGCAGCCCCGCGAGCAGGGCAACGCCGAATATCGCCGCAAATCGAGTCCTCATCGCTCGCAACCTAAACACAGCACCCGGCAAAAGCTGCGGCGCCACCCCCGCCTGAACGATGGATTTCGGGATGGCAGGCCATCACCAAATATCATCAGCCTCATGCCCGACCACCGACTTCCCGAGCGCGACCGCCCCTGGGTGATGCGCACCTACGCCGGCCACTCCGACGCGAAGCGCTCCAACGAGCTCTACCGCGGCAACCTCGCGAAGGGCCAGACCGGCCTCTCCGTCGCCTTCGACCTCCCGACCCAGACCGGCTACGACCCAGACCACGTGCTCGCCCGCGGCGAGGTCGGCAAGGTCGGCGTCTCGATCGCCCACAAGGGCGACATGCACCAGCTGCTCGACGGGATCCCGCTCGACGAGATGAACACCTCGATGACGATCAACGCCACCGCCGCCTGGCTGCTCGGGCTCTACGTCAGCGTCGCCGAGGAGAACGGGGTGAATCGCGACCAGCTGAAGGGCACGACCCAGAACGACATCATCAAGGAGTACCTCTCGCGCGGCACCTACGCCTTCCCGCCCGAGCCCTCGATGCGGCTGATCGCCGACATGGTCGCCTTCACCGTCAACGAGGTGCCGAGCTGGAACCCGACCAACATCTGCAGCTACCACCTGCAGGAGGCCGGAGCGACGCCGGTCCAGGAGATCGCCTACGCGCTCTGCACCGGGATCGCCGTGCTCGACGAGGTGAAATCCCGCGGCCAGGTCGCCGAGGCGGACTTCCCGAAGGTCTTCGGCCGCATCTCCTTCTTCGTCAACGCCGGCATCCGCCTCGTCGAGGAGATCGCGAAGCTGCGCACGATGAGCGCTCTGTGGCAGGAGATCGGGCGCGAGCGCTACGGCGTCGCCGACGAGAAGATGCTGCGCTTCCGCTACGGCGTCCAGGTCAACAGCCTCGGCCTCACCGAGGCGCAGCCGGAGAACAACATCCAGCGGATCGTGCTGGAGGCGCTGGCCGTGACGCTCAGCCGCGACGCCCGCGCCCGCGCGATCCAGCTGCCGGCCTGGAACGAGGCGATGGGCCTCCCCCGCCCCTGGGACCAGCAGTGGAGCCTGCGGATCCAGCAGGTGCTGGCCAACGAGACCGATTTGCTCGAGTACCCCGACGTCTTCGAGGGGTCGAAGGTGATGGACGGCCTGGTCGCCGAGCTGACCGAGGGCTCCCGCGCCGAGATGGCGGTGGTCGAGGAGCACGGCGGCGCGGTCAACGCCGTCCCCTACATGAAGGCCCGCCTGGTCGAGTCCCACCGCGAGCGGGTCGCCCGGATCGAGAGCGGCGAGCAGAAGGTGATCGGCCAGAACAGCTTCACCGAGACCGAGGACTCGCCGCTGACCGCCGGCGCCGACGGCGGCATCCTCACCCCGGACCCCGAGGTCGAGCGCGAACGGGTCGAGGCGCTCGAGCGGTGGAAGGCCGAGCGCGACGAGGATGCGGTGCGCGCCGCCCTCGAGGAGCTCGCCGCGGTCGCCGCCGACGAGAGCCGCAACGTCATGCCGCCGACCATCGCCGCCGCCAAAGCGGGCGCGACGACCGGCGAGTGGGCCGGGGTGCTGCGCGAGGCCTTCGGCGCCTACCGCGGGCCGACCGGCGTCAGCGGAGCCGCACCACCGGCCGATCGCGAGCAGCTCGAGGCGATCCGCGCCAAGGTCGACGAGGTCTCCGAGCGGATCGGCCACCGGATCAAGATCCTGGTCGGCAAGCCCGGCCTCGACGGCCACTCCAACGGCTCCGAGCAGATCGCCCTGCGCGCCCGCGACGCCGGCATGGAGGTGATCTACCAGGGCATCCGCCTCACCCCCGCGGAGATCGCCGAGTCCGCCCTGCAGGAGGACGTCGACGTGGTCGGCCTCTCGATCCTCTCCGGCTCCCACCTGGAGCTGATCCCGGAAGTGGTGCGGATGCTGCGTGAGGAGGGCGTTGACGTCCCGGTCGTGGTCGGCGGCATCATCCCGGTCGCCGACGCCGCGCGCCTGCGCGAGGCCGGCGTCGCCGGCGTCTACACGCCCAAGGACTTCGACATCAACCGGATCATGGGCGAGATCGTCGAGCTGGTCGGTCGGCGCGCCGCGGCCCCGGCCTGATACCTCGGGTCGCGCCGAAGTCGCCACCGCGCGACAATGAATGGATGAGCGAGTTGAACGGGGACCGGGCGGCGTGGTTGCGCTGCTACCGCTGCTGGTCGCAGAACCTCGAGATCCAGATCCACTTCGACGCGATCCGCCGCGTCGATCCCGACACCGGAGCCCTTTCCGAAGGGGTCGACGAGGTGCAGGAATCGGTCGTCCAGTGCCTCAACTGCATGCACGACCAGCCCCATCTCACCTTCCAGGACGACCGCGTCGTCCCGATCGAGGACCGCTGGGAGCGGATGGTCGCCGGCACGCCCTGGGTCGCCTCCTGCACGGTCACGGTCGACCAGGACCGGGTCGAGACCTGCTCGGGGCCCGAGGCGATCGAGTTCCTCACCTACGGCGCCTTCGGCGACGCCGGGGTGCGCGAGTTCTTCACCCACGTCCGCTTTCACAAGCACGACGAGGAGCAGATAGTCGTCCACCTGCTGGTCGAGCTCTACGCGCGCTCGGCGCAGGAGGCGACCGAGGTGCTCGAAGGGGCCGCACACGGCCAACTCGAGATCACCTCGCTCGCCGAGGAGTCGCGCCCGCCCGCGCACGCCTCCGACGAGGCGCACTGAGATCGCGATTGATCCCAGGTGCACTTTTCTCCGTATCCGGGTAGCCGGACTGTTCCGGTTGACAACCGGTCATCGAACATATGTCCGCTAGGGTCCCCTCGTTCCGCTGCATAGGCGGGATCGAGCACGCTAACGGCGGATTTCTTTTACCGATGCGCGTTTGGGTGTAGAGATTTGGCTTTAACAGGACTATTTTTCAAGGACCCTGCGCAGAAAATCATGCGTGCGCACTTTTTCTTAAAGGAGCGCGCGAACTGGCTCGATAGGGACCTGCCCTGGAAAGTGCGAGCAAAGAATCCGCGCCCGATCGTTCGTGATCCGCTCCTTCCTGCCAATACCAAGACCACCTGAGAAAACCCGCCGCCACCGCGACGCCTCAATGGAGAACACCACCGCCACCCACCCCGAACCCGAGCCGTCGCTCGCCATCGAGCAGGTTCGCGAGGAGGAAAGCTCGGCGCAGTCGACCCGGGCGCGGCGGCGGGGGGCCGTCCTGGCGAGAATGCTCTACTCGGGCGACGCCCTAGCGGCGCTGGCCGCAGCCGCTCTCGCCGCCGCCGTGCTTGGCAACCGCTCGACCGCCGGCCTCACGTTCATCCTCGTCGCCGGCCTGATCTGGCCGTTCGCCGCCTTCAGCATCGGGCTCTACCGAAGCGACCAGCTCGCCACCTGGGCGTCCGCGGTCTCCGAGATCCCGCGCGGCTTCGTCGCCGTCCTGCTGATCACCTGGCCGCTCTTCGGCGTCGCCTCGGTGCTCGATCTCCACGAGGTCGTCGCGCTCACCTTCCTGACCGTGACCGCGACCGCCATCTTCGCCGGCTGCGCCCGCGCCTTCGTCCGCGCCGGCCTGCACCGGGCGCCGGACCTGCGCCAGCGCACGCTAATCCTCGGCTCCGGCATCGTCGCGGGCCAGGTCGTGAAAAAGCTCCACAACAACGCCCAGTTCGGGCTGCTCCCGGTCGGCATCGTCGATGACGACGTGCATGACATCGGCACGCCGGACCTGCCGTGGCTCGGGCGCTTCAAAGACCTCGACGCGATCATCGACGCGCAGAGGATCGACCGCGTGATCATCGCCTTCTCACGGGCCAGCCACGAGGAGCTGCTCGAGTCGATCCGCGCCTGCCGCGACGCCGGCGTCGCGATCGACGTCGTCCCCCGCCTCTTCGAGTTCCTCGACGGCGTCCGCGCCCTCGACCAGGTCGGCGGCCTGCCGCTGCTCTCGATCGGCGCCCCGATGCTTACCTCGGCCTCGATGGCGGCCAAGCGCGGCCTCGACGTGATCGGCAGCGCCTTCCTGCTGACCATGCTCTCGCCACTGATGCTGGCGATCGCGATCGCGATCAAGCTCGAGTCGCGTGGCCCGATCTTCTTCCGTCAGCCCCGGGCCGGTCGCGGCAACACCAGCTTCCAGCTGGTCAAGTTCCGCTCGATGTACATCGACGCCGAGCAGCGCAAGAAGGAGCTCGAGGATCTGAACGAGGCCGACGACGGGGTGATGTTCAAGATCCGCGAGGACCCCCGCGTCACCCGGGTCGGCCGCACCATGCGCCGCTTCTCGCTCGACGAGCTGCCACAGCTGTTCAACGTGCTGAAGGGCGAGATGAGCCTGGTCGGGCCGCGCCCGCTGATCTTCCCCGAGACGGCTGCGCTGGACGAGAACTGGCACCTGCGCCGGCTCGAGCTGCGGCCCGGGCTGACCGGTCCGTGGCAGGTCTACGGCCGCTCCCAGAGCCCCTTCCAGGAGATGGTCCGCTTCGACTACCAGTACGTCGCCGGCTGGTCGCTCGCCCGCGACATCGAGATCCTGCTGGCCACCGTGCCGGCGGTGATGTCGGGCCGCGGCGCCTACTGACCGGCACCTGTTCTCGAGCCGTTCACGGGCGGTCCCACGCCGTGCTCTAGACGTTCGCCTGAGCTTGCGCCGGACATGCGTCCGCCTTTTGCGAGGTTCGTTCGGCAGCTTCGTCGCGGCATCCGAAAGGGGGATGCATGCGAACCCTCTCCGTTGTCACTCCAGCGCCGTCCCGGCGAACCCTCGGTCCCTTCGCAGCGCTCCTCGCGGCAGCCGTCCTCCTCCTCTTTCCCGGCTTCGGCGCCACCGCCGAGGCGCGAGCGGTGGCAGCCGCGGCGGATACGCCGGCCCTTGCGGGCAAGTCCGAGCGCCGCGGCGGCCGCGCCCGGACTTCACAGCGCGAGCGTCTCAAGCGCCGTACCAGCCGCCGCCGTCACGCCCGCGAGCACGGCAAGCCCGCTCCGGCTCCCGTTCCCGCTCCCGCTCCGGCTCCCGAACCGGAGCCGACCCCGGTCCCCGCGCCCAGCCCCGCGCCCGCTCCGGAACCCGAGCCGGCCCCGGAGCCAGCTCCGGCTCCCGCCCCTGAGCCCGAGCCTTCCCCTGCGCCCGGGCCCGCTCCGGCACCGGCACCCTCGCCCCTCCTGGATGCCGGCTTCGAGAGCAGCCTGGTGGGCTGGAACACCGCGGGCGTCGGCGAAGTCATCCCGACCGTCACCACCGACACCGTGCGCACCGGCACCAGGTCCGGCCGGGTCATCCTGACCGGATCCCAGAACCGTTCCGAGCTGATCCTGGGGGGCAACGGCAGCGGCAGCACCAGCGGTACCCGCCGCTTCTTCGAGGGCGACGAATACTGGTACGGCTTCTCCTTCTACATCAACTCGATGGTCTACGGCCGCCCCGGCGCCCACAACCTGATCATGCAGTTCAAGAGCGCCGACAGCGGCAGCCCCGCCTTCGGGCTGCAGTTCTGGAACTACGACGGTGACGACGACCAGTACGCGGCCCACCCCAAGGGCCTCTGGAGCCACGGCACGTCGATGGGCGGCGACCGCTTCCTCGCGCCGGTCGCCGAGCACGCCTGGCACGACGTCGTCATCCAGTTCCGCGCGTCGGGGACGGGAAGCGGCTTCTACCGCCTCTACCTCGACGGCAAACCGATCGACACCCGCAGCGGGGTCAGCATGATCGTCCCCGGCGCCCCCCACGCCTACATCAAGAACGGCCTCTACCGCAACGGCGGCAACATCCCGGGAACCTCCGAGATCCGCCTCGACGCGGCCCGCCTCGGCACCAGCCTCAGCTCGGTCGCGCTGGGCTGAACGAGACCTTTCATTCCCCGCCGGACGTTCTAGAACATCCGTCCAGCGGGGACTTGACGGCTGGCGCGGGCTCCCGACGCGGCCGAGCAGAAATGCATGGTCCGCGCCCCCGCTCAGAGCTTCTCCCCCGCTCGCGCGCTCCTCGCAGCCGCGGTCGGGGTCCTCGCGGCGCTCCTCCTCCTCGTCATCGCCGCACCGGCCGGGGCGAGTCCGAACCGCGGCGGCGCCGCGTCCGCGAGCCGCGCCGCCGAGGGCAAGCACCGCAAGGCCGGCAAGCGGCAGCGGGCCAAGCCACGCAGCAGGGCGCAGCGCCGCCGCGCGCACCGGGCCCGGGCCCGTCGCAACGCGCGGGCCTCGCTCTCGCGCAACCGGGTCGTAAAACGCAGCCGGACCGCGAAAGCCGGGGCCAGCAGCGTCGGGGACGTTCTCGACGCGGGCTGCGAGGGAAGCCTGCTCAACTGGAACACCGCCGGCGTCGGCGAAGCGATCCCGACCCTGGCGGGCGACACGGTGCGCAGCGGCGCCGGGTCGTGCCGGGTCGCCCTCAGCGGGACCCAGGACCGCTCCGAGCTGATCCTCGGCGGCAACGGCGGCGGCAGCACCAGCGGCATGGTCGAGTTCGAGGAGGGCGACGAGTACTGGTACGCCTTCTCCTTCTACATCGACGAGATGACCTATGGCCGCCCCGGCGCCCACAACCTGATCATGCAGTTCAAGGGCGACGACGACGGCAGCCCCGCCTTCGGCCTGCAGCTCTGGGACTACGAGGGCGACGACGAGGAATACGAGGACAACCCGCGCGGCCTCTGGAGCCACGGCCCCTCGATGGACGGCGACCGCTTCCTCGCCCCGGTGCCCGAGCACACCTGGCACGACATCGTCATCCACTTCCGCGCCTCCTCCGGCGACGATGGCTTCTACGAGGTCTACCTCGACGGCCGGCTGATCGACTCCCGCAGCGGGGTCGGGATGATCGCCGAGGGGGCCGACTACGCCTACATCAAGAACGGCCTCTACCGCAACGGCGACGAGATTCCCGGCGACTCGGAGATCCGCCTCGACGCCGCCCGCCTCGGCCCGTCGCTGAGCGCGGTGGCACCGAGCTAGCCGCCTCGGCAGTCGCGATCCGATTCCGTAGGATGTTCCGGCTCGCTTCGCCCGACGGGTCCCGAGGAGACAACCGCTTGACACGTATAGCGCTGGTCCAGCAGGGGGACCCGACCGACCCCGCGACGTGGTCCGGCGTGCCGGCCCGGCTCAGCCGTGGGATCGAGGAGGCGGGCTGGGAGGTCGTGCCGGTGCGGGCCACGTTTCGCGGCGCCGGCCGGATCGTGCAGCTGACCAGGATGACCTGGGCCGACCAGTCGGCCAACCGCCTCTTCGCGCTGGCGAGCGGCGCCGTCGCCGACCGCGCCCTGCGCCGCGGCGGCGAGCTCGACGGCGTGATCATGATCGGCACGGGGTACGCCCTGCGCACTAACCTGCCGGTGGTGACCTACGAGGACCTGACCGTCGCCCAGGCGCTGCGCCGCGACGAACCGCCTTACAACGAAGTGGGCGTCCGCGCCGGCCGGCACTGGAGGAACCGCCAGCGGCGAATCTACGAACGCAGCCGGGGGTGTGCCGTGACGAGCAGCTTCGCCGGCCAGTCGATCGTCGACGACTACGGGATCCCGCCCGAGAAGGTGCACGTCGTCGGGGTCGGCCGCAACATCGACGCGGGCCGGGTCGAGCGCGACTGGTCGGTCCCGCGCTTTCTCTGGGTCGGTGCCGACTGGCGGCGCAAGCGCGGCGCGGCCGTCGTCGCCTCGTTCGCCGAGGTGCGCCGGCGCCACCCGGACGCGACCCTCGACCTGGTCGGCGGCCATCCTCCGATCGAGGCGGCCGGCGTGACCGGCCACGGGCTGCTTCCGCTCGGATCCGAGTCCGGCCAGCGCCGCTACGCAGAGCTTCTGCACCGGGCGACCTGCTTCGTCATGCCCTCCTCGCTCGAGGCCTTCGGGATCGCCTACATGGACGCCGGGGCCACCGGGCTGCCGAGCATCGGAACCACCGTGGGCGGCGCCCCCGACGCGATCGGCGAGGGCGGCATCGTGGTCGACCCGAGCGACGACGGTGCCCTGACCGAGGCGATGCTCGGGCTGGCGGACCCCGAGACCGCACGCCGGCTCGGCGAGCTCGCCTACCGTCACGCCGGCCCCTTCACCTGGCAGGCGGTCGGCGAACGGCTGCTGCGGGCGCTCCGCCCGCCGGGGCTCGAACCGGCGCGCCTGCCGGAGTTCCTACCCGGACCGGGAGGACGAGGCTGATGCGGGGCTGGCTGTGGGTGCCGATAGCCCTGATCGTGGCGCTGCTGGTCGCGCTCCCGGCCGTGGCGCTGACCGAGACGGGACTGGAGAAGGAGGCCAAGGAAGCCGTCGGCCTCGACCTCGACGAATGCGAGCCGGCCACGAACCTCGCCTCGCCGTGGCTCGAAGGGCCGCCCCTGGCCGAGCTGCGCGACGAGCCGCGGGCGGTTGCGATCGGCAACAGCATCTACCTGGTCGGCGGCACCACCGCGATCGAGGAAGTCGGGCCGGACCGCTACGTGCTGGACGCGAGCGACGAGCTGACCCGGTTCGATCCGCGCAGCGGCCGCTACGAGCAGCTGGCGCCGCTGCCCCGCTCGCTCAACCACGTCGGGCTGACGACCTACCGCGGCGACATCTACGTCGCCGGCGGCTACGGCCGGCTGACCCACGCGCGGACCAGCCGCGCCTTCTACCGCTACGACCCCGAGACCGACGCCTGGTCGCGGCTGCCCGACCTGCCGGCACCGCGCGCGGCGGGCGCGGTCGGCATTCTCGGCCACCGCCTGATCTGGGCCGGCGGCGGCAGGAACAGCGTCGCCCGCTCCGACGTCTTCGCCTTCGACTTCCGCACCCGCCGCTGGTCGCGACTGCCCTCGATGGGGAGCCGACGCGAGCACGTCGGCGAGGCGGTCCTCGACGGCAAGCTCTACGTGCTCGGGGGCAGGGCGCCGGAATCGCAGGCCGTGGACACCGCGGAACGCTTCGATCCCCGCGGCGGCGCCTGGGAAAAGCTGCCGCCGATGCCGGTCCCGAGCGGCGGGCTCGCCGCCGTCGCGTTCGAGGACGCCGTGGTCACGGTCTCCGGTGGCAACGACGGCGCCGAAACCGTCACCGGCGCCGTCCAGGAATTCAACCCCGCCAGCGGCGAGTGGAGGCTGCTGCCTGAGCTGCGGACCGCCCGTCACGGCCACGGGGCGACGATCGCCGAGGACGAAGTCTGGGTCTTCGGCGGCTCAAACTGCGCCTTCTTCAATCCGACCGACAAAGTCGAGCACCTGTCGGTAGACGACCTGCGCGGCTCCTAAAGCGAGCCCTTCCAGCAGCGGGAGCTCAGCCGCCGCGCCGGCGGCGCCGCAGCGCCCCGACCGCGGCGGAGAGCAGCAGCGACCGCCCCGGCCGCGAGAGCTTCAGCGCGAAGCGTCGCTCCTCGTCGCGGTAGTCGACGTTGACGCGGGGAATCGAGAGCGGCGTCGCGTCGCGCTGGCCGCTCACGGTCGGCAGGGTGAAGGCGAAGCGGTAGCCGCAGTCGGCGGCCGCGGCGGCAACCGACTCGCTCCACTCGCCGAACGGATAGGCCAGGGTGTCGCAGCTGCCGAGCCTCTCCTTGATCGCCGCCCGGGAGTCCCAGAGCTCCTGCCGCAGCCGCTCGCCGCCGAGCCGCGGCAGGTGGGGGTGGCTGAGCGTGTGCGCCCCCACCTCGAAGCCGCCCTCCCGCATCTCCTCCAGCATCGGCCAGGTGACCGAGCGCAGCGTCGCCGGAAACCGGATGCGGTCGGCCTCCATCTCGGGCCACTCGAACGGCGCTCCGGCGGCCAGCAGCGGCGGCAACACGAAGACGAAGGCGCCGAAGCCGTACTCGCGCAGCAACGGCAGCGCGGTCTCGTGGTTGTCGCGGAACCCGTCGTCGAACGTGAGGTAGACGGAGCGGCCGGAGGCGCGGCCCGCCGCGAGCTCGGCGAGCGTCGAGAGGTCTCCCGAGCGAATCCCGCGGCGGCGCAAGAGGGCGAGCTGACGCTCGAAGAGGTCCGGGGTGATCGTCAGGTACCGCGGGCCCTCCGCGGCGACCGAGTGGTAGCAGAGGAAGGTGGCGGCGGCCGAGCGATTCCGGAGTTGGCGGCCGCGCACGGAGCGGAGTTTAGGCGTCTGGGATGCGACTAAGCTGTCGCCCATGCCCGACCCGCGCCAGCTGCGCCGTGCCGTGCGCCGTGCGATTCCCACGGCCTTGCGCCAGCGCCTCTACGACTGGAGCCCCTCGCGGAAGCGGCGCTGGCGCGAGGTCCCCGGGCAGACCACGGTCCCGGCGAGCGCCGGTGCCGTGCTCACCTTCGACGACGGGCCCGATCCCGACTGCACGCCGAAGGTGCTCGAGGCGCTGGGCCGGAGCGGAGCCAAGGCGACCTTCTTCGTGGTCGGCGAGCAGATCGGCGAGTCGCCGGAGCTGGTCGCCGCGATCGCCGAGGGCGGGCACGAGGTTGCCCTGCACGGGATGACGCACCGGCGTCACGACCTGCTCGACGCCGGTCAGGCCGAGGAGGAGCTCTCGCTCGGCATCGAGGCGATCGAGCGCCACAGCGGTCGGCGGCCGACCTGGTACCGACCCCCCTTCGGCGCCTCCTCGCCGCTGCTCGCCGAGCTCTGCGAGAGGCTCGGCCTGGGGCTCGCCTACTGGTCGGCCTGGGGACAGGACTGGGAGGAGAGCAGCGGCGAGCGGATCGCCGGGCTGGTGCGGCGCGACCTGCGACCCGGCGCGATCGTCCTGCTCCACGACTCGCCCCGCTACGGCCAGCGGCAGAGCGGCGATGCGACCGCCGAGGCGGTGCCGCTGATCGCAGCCGCGGCGGCGGCCCAAGGCATCGAGCTCCCGACCCTGAGCGCGGCGGTCGGTGACGGACGCGGCTGAGCAGGACCGGCGGGCGCTCCTGGTCTGCTCGCCCGGCGGTCACCTGCTGCAGATGCTGAGCCTGCAGGGGGCCTGGGACGGCCTGCGGCGAACCTGGATAACCCTCGAGGCCCCGGACGCCGACTACCTCCTGCGCGCGGAGCGAAAGGTGCTTGCGCGCGGGCCGACCAACCGCAGCGTGCGGGCGCTGCTCGCCAACCTGCGGCTCGCCTGGCAGGTGATCCGGAGCGAGCGGCCCGACGTGATCCTCTCGACCGGCGCCGCGCTCGCGGTCCCCTTCTTCCTCGTCGGCAAGCTCTTCGGCGCCCGCCTCGTCTACGTCGAGAGCCTCACCCGGACCGAGGAGCTCTCGCTCACCGGCCGCCTCGTCTATCCGCTCGCCGACGCCTTCTTCGTCCAGTGGCCGGATGCCGCTCGCCGCAAGCGCGCGCGCTACGCCGGGAGGCTGCTTTGATCTTCGCGACCGTCGGCAGCCACCCGAGCTTCCGCTTCGACCGCTTCCTGACCGCGCTGGAAGGCGTTTCCGCGCCGGAGCTGGTCGTCCAGCACGGACCCGGCGAGCCACCCCGCAACGCGACCATGGCGGTCCCCTGGATGTCGTTCGGGGAGATCGTCGAGACGATGGAACGGGCCACCGGGGTGGTCAGCCACGCGGGCGTGGGAACGATCCTCTGCGCGACGCGGGCCGGCCACGTCCCGGTCGTGCTCCCCCGCCTGCGCAGCTTCGGCGAGACCGTCGACGACCACCAGCTCGAGCTCGGCCGCAAGCTCGCCGCCGACCAGCGGGTGATCCTGGTCGAGGACACGACGGCGCTGGGGCCGGCGCTTGCCGGCGCCCCGGCCCGCAGCGATCGGCCGCCACCCGTCCTCGGCGGGCTGGTCGAGGCGGTGCGCGACGAGCTCCTCGGCGCCGGCGGTTGAGCCGGCTCAGGCGAGCAGCTCCCGGTAGATGGCGTCGAGCCGGTCGGTCACCTGCTCGGCTCCGAGCCGGCGCGCCCGCACCGCCGCGGCGGTGGCGAGGCGCCCGCGCAGCGCCTCGTCCGCGGCCAGACCCGCGAGTGCGTCGGCCAGCGCCTCCGGGTCCCCCGGCCGCACGACGATCGCGTCCTCCCCGTCGCTGAGCACGTCGGGTACGCCGCCCACCTCGGTCGCCACGATCGCCAGCTCGTAGGCCATCGCCTCCAGCAGCGCCATCGGCAGCCCCTCCGAGGTCGAGGGAAGGACGAAGATCCCCACCTCGCACAGCAGTCGCTCCTTCTCCTCGTCCTCGAGCCACCCCCGCCACTCGATCGCGCCGCCGCCCTCCTGCAGCCGCTGCCCCTGCTCGGGCAGCTCGCCGGGTCCGGCGAGCACGACGCGCAACTCACGCGCCTGCGGCAGGGCGAGGGCCGCGAGCAGCTCCTCCCCGCCCTTGACGGGGTTCGCGAAGCCGCCCAGGAAGAGGATGCCGGCGCTCTCGCCGGGGCGACGCGCGAGCGGCTCGGCCGGCTGCGGAGCGGCGTTCGGCACCACGGCGACCCGCTCCGTCCCGTATCCGGCCTCCAGGGCGGCGGCGCTGGCCTCCGAGACGGCGAGCACGACGTCGGCGAGGCGGAACATCGCCCGGAAAAGGGCGACGCTGAGCGGCCCGAGCCGCTGCCGGGTGGAGGCGATGTCTCCCGGGCCGGAATGGACGTGGAGGACGACGCGACGGCGCAGCGCCTTGGCGAGCAGGACACAGAGCGCCTTGCGGTACATGCTGCCGCGCACCGTGGCGTGGACGTGGACGATGCGGCCGCGGCCGCGCAGGCTCCACCAGGAGAGCCGCGCCATCGCGCGCCCGAAGACGCCGATCCGCCGCGCCGCTCCGGAGCCCTCGTGGGTGGCGACGATCTCGAGCCGGTAGCGCTCGGCCAGGGGCGAGCGCAGCAATCCCTTCATCACGGCCGTCATCCCGCCCCTCACGTCCGGTCCGAGGTGCAGGACGCGGGGCCGGTCGGCCGTGGCCGCCGGCGCCTCGGCCGCGCCGACGTTGGTGACGTCGCCGCTGCCCGGCAGCGGGGGGGGCGGGCCCCAGCGACGCCGGTAGAAATCGACCGTTCCGCGCAGGGTGCCGACGGCGGCGGCCCAGGGATCTTCGACGGAGCCGCTGCGCAGCGGCGTCAGCCGCACCGCCACCCGCGCCAGCTCGCCGAGCGCCGCGTAGCCGGCCCGCACGGTTATGAAGGCCGCCCCGCGCCGGCCGGCGGCGCGGTAGGCGTAGGCCGCCCCGTTGCGGGTCATCAGGTACGCCCACGGACCCGGTCGGTTGCTGCCGCCCGGCGCCTGCTCGGCGAGCGCCCCGGGCACGACGCCGATCCGGAACCCCGCCCGGGAGATGCGCAGGCAGAGGTCCGCCTCCTCGCAGTAGCTCCAGAAGCCCTCGTCGAAGCCACCGGTCCGGGCGAGCGCCTCGGCCCGGACCAGCATCGTGCCGCCGTCGACCCAGTCGCAGGGTGCGACCCCGTTCTCGACGGCGGCGGGCTCGGCGAGGTGCGTGGTCGACCCGTTCGGGCGGGTCCGGCCGCCGAAGGAGAACGGCTCGTCCGTGCCGGCGAAGACCAGCCCGGGGCCGAGCACTCCGAAGCCGGGATTCGCGGCGGCGGCGGCGAGCAGCGCGGCGAGCGTGCCGGGCCGCAGCCGGGCGTCATGCGTGAGGACCAGCAGCAGCTCGCAGCCCCGGCTCAGCTGCTGCTCGATGCCGAGGTTCATCCCGGCGGCATAGCCGAGGTTGTGGGTTGCCCGCAGGACCTCGCAGCCGGGCGGGACGACCGGGTCGGGCTCGCCCGGCTCGGACGGGTTGTGGACGACGAGGAGCTGCTCCGCCTCGATCCCCTGGTCGAGCAGCGAGTCGAGCAGCGCCTCGTGCACGCCGCCGGCGCCGTAGGTCAGCACGACCACCCTCAGCCGCGGCTCGGTCAGGGCGACCAGCCCTCGACCAGCTCGCGGTTGCGGGCGATCCAACGGCGATCGCGCAGGTAGAGCAGAAGCCCCGCCGGTGAGGCGATCGCGGTCCAGAGCCGGCTCGGCGAAAGCGCCAGCTGGCGCCGCAGGCCGACGCCTTCGAGCAGCTGGTAGCGGACGCAGTTGGCATGGGCGCGAATCCGGTTACGGGGCCGCATCCGCTTCGGCATCGCGGCGTACTCGCGCCAGTAGGCGAGCTGGGATGCGGGGAAGCGGAGCCGCAGCTCGGTCTCGCGGTCGGTGAGGCCGCCGCTGCGGTAGTCGGTGTAGGCCCAGACCTCGTTGACGTAGCGGGTCCCGTAGCTGGCGGCGATCCTGTTCCAGACCAGCTGCGGCGTGACGTGCCAGCCGGCGTCCTCCGGGTACGGGTACCGCGCCAGCACCTCGCGCCGGAACATGCCGATCTTGTCGCCGTAGACGCCGTGCAGGGCGATCAGCTCGAAGGCGTCGGAGTCGAAGACGTCCTCCGGATAGGTATCGCAGACGAGCGCGCCGTCGGGGTCGACCCGCACCCCCTCGACGTCGGCGAAGCCGTCGCGGCGCCCGGCCGGGATCGACTCCCAGGCGGCCAGCATCCGCTCCAGGGCGTCGGGCTTGTACCAGTCGTCGGAGTCGATGATCGCGCAGAACTCTCCGCTGGCGCGCTCGACCGCCCGGTTCACGGCCGCGTGCTTGCCCTGGTTCTCCTGCCACTCGTAGACGATCGGGAAGCCCGCCTCGGCCCGCAGGGAGGCGACCAGCTCGCCGGTGCCGTCGTCGGACCCGTCGTCGATCACCACCCACTCGAAATCGCCCAGGGTCTGCTCCGCCAGGCTGCGATAGAGGCGCGGCAGCGTCCCGACCCGTTCGTAGGCGGTCGTGAGGATGCTGATCCGCGGCACCGCGGTTCCCCCGTCGCTCATCCGGCGGCCGCCACCGTGTCGCGCCGCAGCGGCGGGAACTCGAGCTGCCTCGGGAGGTAGCCGCGGCGGGTCGCGATCAACCAGTAGGGGATCGCGTAGATCGCGGTCGCGAGGGCGAGCAGCGCGATCGCGCTCGGTCGCCCGGATGGAACGCCGACGGCCAGCGCCAGGGCGGCCGGAGGGATGCCGAGCCCGAGCGCGAGGGCCCCGGTCGGCACGGTGCCGGCGGTGAGGTCGCGAAGCGGCAGGCCGAAGAGGCGCAGGAAGCGGAAGTTGAAGGCGAGGCTGCCGGCCGTGACCGCGAGGAAGGTCCCGCCGACCACGCCCCAGAGGCCCAGCAACGGCGCCAGGGCCACGGTGAGGATCACGTTGAGGATCGCGATCACCACCGCGTTGGCGGAGGCGAGGCCGGGGTGGCCCGCGCCGATCGCGATCGTGGTTCCGACACCGGTGGTCATGTTGACGAAGTAGGCGAGGGTGAGGAAGGGAACGAGCAGCTCGGAGTCGCCGGGCGCCTCCCCGAGCCAGGCGATCAACAGGAAGGGCGCGGTGACCGCGGTCAGCGTAAAGAGCGGGAAGGAGATCGCGCAGGCCCGCAGCGTGTAGCGGCGGAACATGTCCCCGATCACCTCGCGTCCCTCGTCGACGATCCGGGCGGCGGTGGTCGGAACCATCGCCGAGACGCTGAGCACCGCGACGCTGCGCACCGCGAGGACCACCCGCGAGGCGACCTCGTAGACGGCGGCGGCGCGGATGTCGACCATCAGCGCCACGATCACCTTGTCGGTCTGGAAGTTGACGAGGTCGGCGAGCCAGCCGATCTGGTCCTTGACGCTGAACGCGAGCACCTCCTTGACCAGCGGCCGTGACGGCAGGCCGACGAAGGGAGCGCGCCAGACGTAGCGCATCGCCAGGTAGGAAGGGACCAGGGCGACCACGCCCGCGGCGGCGTTGGCGGCCGCGTACAGCACGAGGCTGGAGCTGGCGAGGAGCGCGGCGACGCTGAAGGCGAAGTTGATCGTCACGCCGATCGTCGTCGAGACGTTCGGCGGAACCATGCGGCGCAGGCCGAGTCCGACCGCGTTGAAGACGCCGTCGACCCCGTTCAGGGTCCAGATCGCGACCGAGGAGAGCAGCACCAGCCGCATCTCCTCGGCGTCGAGGACGCCGAGCTGATCGCTGGCGAAGGGAGCGAGGAAGTACGCGACGACCGCGCTCGCCGACGCCACCACCAGCGTCGCGATCAGGCCGAGGCCGATGCATTCCTCGATCCGGCGCTCGTCGCCGGCCGCGTCGTAGACGGCGACGAAGCGAATCAGGGCACGCCCGATCCCGAGGTCGAGCAGGCCGGCGTAGCTGGCGAAAGCGCCGGTCACCGCCCAGACGCCGAAGGCGTCGAGGCCGAGCCGCGAGATCATCAGCGGCGCCAGCAGGAAGCTGAACAGGTAGCCGGCGATCAGGCTGCCGGACTGCGCGACGGTGTTGCGGAAGAGCACCGGCTCAGCTCCCCGCTCGCGAGGGCAGGAGGTGATCCCGGTAGGCGGCCAGCGTCGCCGCGCCAACCGTTCCCCAGTCGGAGCCCTCGGCGGCCGAGCGACGCGCCGCCTCGGCCAGCCGCGCGCAGAGCTCCTCGTCGCGGAGCAGGCCGACCAGCGCGCTCGCCAGCGCGCCGGGGTCCTCGGGCGCGACGGCGAGGCCCGAGCCGTCGGCGACCAACTCGGGCAGTCCGCCCACCTCGCTGACCACCAGCGGCCGCCCGTAGCGCTTGGCGAGCGAGCCGACGCCGCTCTGGCTCGCCTGCCGGTACGGCAGCACGACGCAGCGCGCCGCGGCGAAGAGCGCCGGCAGCTCCTCGTCCGGCAGGTACCCGCGGCGCAGCGTGACGCGCTCGTCCCGCAGCGCGGGGTGGTCCTCGAGCTCGCCGTCGCCGGCGATCGTCAGCGTCGCCTCGGGGAGGCTCGCCCAAACCTCGGCCATCGCGTCGAGCAGCACGTCGACGCCCTTGTAATGGCCGAGCCGGCCGAAGAAGAGGACCGAGGGCCGCTCCGGCAGGCGCTCCGGCGCCGCCGGCTCGACCCCATGGGGGACGACGACGATCGGCGCCCTCGGGCGGGCGACCGCTTCCAGCTCCTCGCGCAGCGCCTCCCCGTGGACGAAGATCAGGCCGGCGGAGCGGGTCAGCGCCGCGTTGCCGAGCAGCCCGCTCTTCGACTTGCGTTCGCCGGGGTGGCGGACGGGATCGTGGACGGTCAACGCGAAGCGCCGCGGGCGGGCGCCGCTCGCGAGCACGAGGCGCGGGTCGGTGCCGATCGACTCCTGGAGGTGGACCACGTCGGGCCCGAAGCGGCGAACCTCGCGGACCGCGCGGACGGCGGCGCCGAGCCCACGCGGCGAGCGCACCCGCCCCGGCAGCGAGAGGTGGCGGACACCCGCCGGCGTGCACTCGGCCACGAAGGCCGCCGCCGCGCCGGCGCGGCCGCCGAATTCCTCGTCGTGGCGTCGGGTCAGCAGCATCACCCGGGCGCCGGCCCGATCCTCGCCGGCGGCGAGCATCGCGTTGTAGCGGAAGTGGAAGTCGCCGGCCAGCACGACCTTGAGCGGCGGCTGCGAATCCCGCGAGCCGGTGTGCCCGTAGGGGCCCGTGGAAGCCACCGTCACGACTCCTGCACGAGCGCGCCGGACAGCGCCGAAACCGGCTTCGAGACGATTGCCGCCTCGAGGACCTCGGCGTAGCGCTCGGCCATGCGCGGCGCGTCGAACTCGATCGCGCCGATGCTGCCGGCCTCCCCGAGGCGGCGTCGCAGGTCCGGGTCGCCGATCATCCTCCCGCAGGCCCTGGTGAACGCCTCCTCGTCTTCCCTCTCCACGCACAGTCCGCCGCCGGTGGTTTCCAGCAGCCAGCGCACGTCGCCGACGTCGGTGGCGACCACCGGGGTGCCGACGGCCATCGACTCGATCAGCGACATCGGCAGACCCTCGGCGGTGGAGGGCAGGACGGCGAGGTCGGCGCCGCGCAGCAGCGCCGGGACGTCGTCGCGGCTGCCGAGGAAGGTGGCCCAGTCGGCCCCCATCTCGGTGGCCTGGCGGCGGACCTTCTCTTCTTCGGGCCCCGCCCCGGCGAACAGGACCCGCACGTCGCCTTGGGTCTCGCGCAGCCGCGAGACGGCGCGCAGGGTCACCGCCTGGCCCTTGGGGGGGGTGAAGCGCGCCGCGTGGACGATCAGCCGCGAGTCCTCGGGCAGGCCCAGCTCGGCGCGGTCGAGGCCCTGCCCGGCGCGCTCGCGCAGCTCCGTCAACGGCACGGCGTTGGGGATCCGGACGATCGACTCCGGACGCACCCCCTCGGACTCGAGCAGCGGCACCTGGGTCTCGGCGACCACGACGGTGGCGTAGGTGAAGCGGTCCAGGGCCCGGTTGTGGAGGGCGATCAGCCGCTCGCGCGAGGCGCCGCTGCGACTCACCTGGAAGTCGCGACCGGCGGTGTGCTCGGTGACGACCGCGGGGCGCCGCGCCGCGATCGCCGCCAGGCGCCCCCAGAGGCTCGCGTCCCAGCCGGTGCAGTGGACAAGGTCGGCTTCGCGGGCGATGCGGGTGAGCCGCGGAACGGCGCCCAGCTTCCCGATCCTGCCCTTGACGCCGAGGACGCGCAGCTCCACCCCAGCCTCCTCCAAGTCCGCGACGTAGGAGGTGGCGTCGGCGATCGCGACGAGGGTCACCTCGTGACCCAGCTTCCGCAGCCCGATCGCCAGGTGGCGGAGCTGCGTCTCCGCGCCGGCCCAGAAGAGCGTGTCGATGACCAGCACCAGCCGGCGCCCCCGGCTCTCGACGGTCGCGCTCACGCGAGCAGCCCCGAGTCCGCGCCGTCGGCGGCGCGCCCTTCGTAATCGGCGACGATCACGCCGGCGAGCAGGCCGAGCACCGTGGTCATATCCTCGACCGAGAAGTAGATCGCGACGATCGAGCTGATCATGACCATCGCGATTCCGACTCCGCAGGCGGTGATCGCCGGATCGGTCGGGGCGCGGCGGAAGGCTCGCGCCACGGGTATCAGGAGGAAGAGGAGAAAGGCGATCAATCCCGGCACCCCGCAGATCAACAGCAGGTAGAGGTACTGGTTGTGGAGGAAGAGCTGCGGTTCGACTTTGACGCTGTGCGGGCCGACGAAGTCGAGGTTGTAGACGCCGAAGTCTACCCCGGGGCCGATTCCCGTCACCAGGTTCCGCTGCGCCTTGGGCCAGGCCACCCGCGTCTCCAGGCCCCGGTCGGCGAGCGAGCTCGACTGCTGCACTTTGCGGGGGTTGAAGAGGGTCGAGCCGCGCTGCACGACGGGCTCCAGGACGCGGCTGTCGGTGGCCGAGCCGAAACTGGCCAGCAACGCGATGCCGGCGATCGAGACGGCGATCGCCGCGGTCAGCCGGTTGCGTACGAACGGGCCGCCGATCACCATCATCAGGATCATCCCGGCGATCAGGCCGAGCCACATGTTGCGGTTGAAGCTGATCAGGATCGCGATCGTCATCCCGGTCAGCGCCAGTCCCCAGCCGAAGCGCCTGCCCCGGCCCACGGTGAGCAGCCGCACGACGACGAACCAGAACAGCGCGTAGGCCATCGAGAGGCCGGCCATGCGCACCCGGAGCAGACCGGCGGCACCTTCCTCCTCCTTGACGATCGTTTCGCCCCCGCCGCCGAGGGTGCTGCCGATTCCGGCCCCGAGCGCGACGATCAGCGCAACCACCCCGGCAACCGCCGCGATCACCGCGCCGCCGGTCAGCAGGAGGCGCCGCTCCCGGGGCTCCGGGAAGAGCCTGACGACCACGTAGAAGAAGGTCAGCAGGGCGAACGGCCGGGCCCAGTTGAAGATGTCGGTGAGAGGAGCCCGGCCGTCGAGCAGCGCCAGCCCCCCGGCGAGGGCCAGCACGGCGAGGAAGGCGGCGAGCGCCAGCCCCGGCGCTCCACCCCAGGTCTGCCGCTTCGGACGGACCGCGGCCAGGAACAGCAGCCCGAAGAGCGCCAGCTCGTGGGGACGGATGCTGAGCGGACCGATTTCGAAGGCGAAGAAGGTCGGGTAGAAGACGAAGTCGGTGAAGGCGAAGAGGGCGAGTGCGGTGGCGATCGGGAAGCGGAGCACGAAGGCAACCGCCCCGACGCCGGCCAGCAGCAGGGTCGGACGGGAGATGCCGCCGGCGGCGACGCCCCGCGCGACGACCAGCTCGACCAGCAGCGCGGCCGCGAAAAACGCCGCGACCCGGGCCGCGTCAGGAGGTAGGCGTACCGTTCCCGACCAGCTCGGAACGGTAGTAGTGCGAGTACTTGCCACGCTCTGGCTCCGTGAAGTTGGCGATCACGCCGATCGGTTTAGTCCCGAGCAGCGCGAGCTGCTTGCTGAGCTCCCGCCCGGCGTCGCGGGTCGTCCGGCCGAGCCCCCCCACGACGACGACCGCCGAGACATCCGGCACGAGGGCAAGTGCGTCGCTCACCGCACCGAGCGCCGGACTGTCGAGGACGACGACGTCGAAGCGCTGCCGCAGCTCGGCCATCAGCTCGCGCATCCGGTCGCTGTCGAGCAGCTCCGAGGGGTTCGGCGGAACGGGGCCGCTGGGCAGGACGGAAAAGGTGCGGTCCTTGTCGCGGCCGCCCGGAACGGGCAGCTCCAGCAGCACCCGCTCGTACGGGGTGCCGGCGAGGACGTTGGAGAGCCCGACGGCGGGGGTGCCCTTCACGCCCTTCAGCTCGCCGCCTTTGCGCAGGTCGCCTTCGACCAGAAGGACGTTGTCCCCCATCTCGGCCATGGTCATCGCCAGCGATCGGGCCACGGTGGACTTGCCGTCGCCCGCTTCGGGGCTGGTGATCAGCAGTGCCCGCGGGCCGCCGTCGAGGTTGAAATAACGAAGGTTGGTGCGCAGCACCCGGAAGGCCTCGCCCTCCTGCGTCTGCGGCCCGACCGCGTCCGCGCGACGTTTAGAGAGGCGCTGGCTGCGCGGGATCCGGGCGAGGATCGGCACCCCGTAGAGCTCTTCGAGTTCGTCGACGCGGCGGACGCGCCGGTCGATGCGGTCGAGCAGCGCCGCGAGGCCGACCCCGAGCAGGGCGCCGAGGACGATTCCGAGCATCACGTTGCGCGTCGTCTTCGGGGTCGAGGGGCTGCCGGGAGGCTCGGCCGGCTGAACCAGCTCGGCCCCCCCGGTCTGCAGCGCCTGGGTCATCTTGAGGCGGTCGAGCTGTTCGTTCAGCGCCGCGCCTTCTTTGCCTGCCCGCTCTTCTTCGCTCAGCTGCGCGAGCCCCGTTTCCGCGACGTCGATCGCGTCCTGGACCTGCGCCCGGTCGGCCTGGCGGCGGAAGATGATGTAGGCCTCCCCGTAGGCGTTCGCCATCGCCGCCGAGAGCTCGGGATCCGGCGTCGTCGCCGCGATGTCCGCCGTGTCGGCCTCGGGACTCGTTTCGACTTCGACGCTTTCGAGCACTTCCGCGCCGGCGGGGCCGTCCAGCCTTTCGGCGGCCTTGGTGGCGATGATCGGCAGCCCGACCAGCTGACCGTTGGTGGCGGCCTCGCGGGTCGGGTCGATCACCTCTTCCACTTCCTGGGCCCCGATCGGCGCCTGGCGGAAGAGCAGCGTCGCGGTCGCCGTGTATTCCTTTTCCTGCGTCAGGGAGAAGACCAGGGCGAGCACCGGCACGATGATCACGGCCTGCAGCACCACCCACTTCCGCCTGCGCACGATGCGCAGCAGCTGCTCGACAACGCCTTCCGGTTTCACGAGCGGGTCTTTCGACGTCGGGACATTCATGCCTTCAGTGCAAGGATGGCGAACTCGGGCGCGGGTCTCTTGCCGGGCTCGGCTATACGTCTACTCGCCGGGCTCGCGCCGGGGGACCAAGACCAGCCGCTTGAACTCCGCGACCAGCACCCCGTCCTGGTTGAGCACCCTCGTGTGGACCTTGACGACGCCCCGATCCGGCTTCGATTTCGAGGGCTTGACGTTGAGGACCTCGGTCTCGCAGAAGAGGGTGTCGCCGTGGAAGACGGGATTCGGATGGCTGAGCTCTTCGGTCGCGAGGTTGGCGATCGCCTTGCCCGAGATATCGGAGACCGACATCCCGAGGGCGAGGGAGTAGACGAGCGGCCCGACCACGACGTTGCGGCCCTGCTGGGAGCGCTTCGCGTAGACGTCGTTGAGGTGCAGCGGATGGTGGTTCATCGTGATCAGGCAGAAAAGGTGGTCGTCCGCCTCGGTCACGGTCTTCGCCGGCCAGTGCTTGTAGACGGCGCCGACCTCGAACTCCTCGAGGTAGCGGCCGTAGCTGTGCGCGCCGGTCGCCTCGCGCTCGGCCTGGTCGGTGGTCAGCTCGTAGGTGTCGGTCATCGGTGCTTCAGATCTCCCTTCGCTGGAATCGGCTGCGGGATGCTATCTGCGGCGTCCTCCCCGGCGCGGCCGGTACCCGGATTGCGTGCCCCGGCGGCTCTCGTGAGGTGGGGAAGACCGTCTGTATCGTAGGCCGCCATGCCGCCCGACGACCAGATCTCGCCGCGGCTTCTCCGCGCGCGGGCGCCGCTCCGGGTCAGCTTCGCCGGCGGCGGGACGGACGTCCCACCCTATCCCGAGGAGAACGGCGGCCTCGTCCTCAGCGCGACGATCAACCGCTACGCGTACGGCACCCTGCGGCCTCGCGAGGACCGCCAGATCGGGATCCAGTCGCTCGACCTCGATGCTGTCGTCTCGATCGCCCTGGAGGAGGCGCGTCCCGACGGCGACCGGCTCGACCTGATCAAGGCGGCGATCCAGAAGCTCGCCGCGGACTCGCCGCTCGGCTTCGATCTCTTCCTGCACAGCGCCGCGCCGCCGGGATCGGGGCTGGGCTCCTCATCGGCGGTCGTCGTCGCCCTGGTCGGGCTGCTTTCCGAGCACATGAAGCTGCCCCTGACCGACTACGAGAAGGCCCGCCTCGCCTACACGGTCGAGCGCGAGGACCTCGGCCTGAAAGGCGGCACCCAGGACCAGTACGCCGCCGTCTTCGGCGGGTTCAACTTCATGGAGTTCCGCGGCGACGAGGTCATCGTCAACCCGCTGCGCATCCCCACCGAGTCCATCCAGGAGCTCGAGTACAACCTGCTGCTGTGCTTCACCGGCGGGACCCGCGTGTCCGACCACATCATCGACGACCAGACCGACCGCTACCGGGCGAAATCCTCCGCCACGGTCGACGGCCTGCGGATGCAGAAGGAGCTCGCGGTCGAGATGAAGGACGCCCTGCTGCGCGGCAACCTGACCGAGTTCGGGACCCTGCTCGGCCGCGCCTGGGACCACAAGAAGCAGATGTCGCCGAAGATCACCAATCCCCATATCGACGAGCTCTACGAGGAGGCCGTCAAGCACGGCGCGATCGGCGGCAAGGTGACCGGCGCCGGGGGCGGCGGCTACCTGCTCCTCTACTGCCGCTACGACGCCAAGCACGAAGTCAGGGAGGCCCTGGCCGCGCTCGGCGCCGAGGCGGTCGACTTCCAGTTCGACCACGCCGGACTCACCACCTGGTCCCACGCCATTGACTGAGGCACGCCTCAACGAGCTGGTGCGGGCCCGCCTGCGGGAGGGCGAGGCGGTCGTCAACGCGATGCTCGCCTCCGAGCGCTGCCTGAGCGAGATCGGCGCTGCCGCCGAGCGGATCGCCGCCGCGACGGCAGGCGGCCGGAAGATCCTCCTGTTCGGCAACGGCGGCAGCGCGGCCGACGCGCTGCACATCGCGGCCGAGTTCGTCGGCCGCTACCTGGTCGAGCGCCGGCCACTGCCGGCCCTCGCGCTCAACGCCAACATCTCGGCGCTGACGGCGATCGGCAACGACTACGGCTTCGATCAGCTCTTCGCGCGCCAGGTCGAAGCGCTCGGCGGTGAGGGCGACGTCGCGATCGGGCTGACTACCAGCGGCCGCTCCCCCAACGTGGCCAAGGGGCTAGACGCCGCCCGCGCGCTCGGGCTGATCACGATCGCCATGACCGGCGCCGATCCCGGCCCGGTCGGTGCCGCGGCGGAGCTGACGATCGCGATCCCGAGCAGCGAGACGCCGCGGATCCAGGAGGGCCACATGCTGGCGGCGCACACGATCTGCGAGTGGGTCGAGGCGGTCGTCGCAGAGGAGACGCCGAGCTGAACCCACCGCTTCTCGCTCCCGGGGCGACGGCGTTCCTCGACCGCGACGGCACGATCAACGCACCCGCCGCCGAGGGCGAGTACATCGTCGACGCGAGCGAAGTACGGCTGCTGCCGGGCGCGGCGGAGGCGATCCGGCGGCTCAACCGGCATCCCGCCAAGGTCGTCGTGGTCACCAATCAGCGGGGCATCGCGCTCGGCCGGATGAGCGAGACCGACCTCGCCGCGGTCAACGAGCGGCTGCGTGAGCTGCTGGCCGCGGGCGACGCCCGGCTCGACGCGATCCTGCACTGCCCTCACGGCCTCGACAGCTGCGACTGCCGCAAGCCCGGCTCGGGCATGTTCGAGCGGGCCGCGCGCGAGGTCGACGGCGTCCAGCTCGACGGCGCCGCGATGGTCGGCGACAGCGCCCTCGACGTCGAGGCGGGCAGGCGGCTGGGCCTGAGCACCGTCCGGCTCGGACCCTCCGGCCGCGACGACCCGGTGCCGACCCACGAGGCGCCCGACCTGCTCGGCGCCGTCAGGTGGCTGCTGGAATCCGATCCCGGGCCGTGAGCCTCGCTCAGCGCACCTTGCGCAGCCGCGCCCGTTCTTCCTGGCGCTCGACCACCTGGCCGATCAGCTTGAGGACGTTGGAGTCGCCGTCGGCCTTGATGTGGCCGGTCTCATACGCCTTGCGGTAGCTCTTGATCGTGCCCTTCTCGGCCAGCTCGTTGAACTGGGGCCGGTCGATCTCGACCAGCACCCGCTCGTCCTGGGCGAGGTCCTTGCTGATCTTCGGCCCCGGCAACTCCACCCGGTAGAGCTGGATGTCGTGTTTGGCTTTGAGCTCCAAACCGATGATGAGCTTCAGTTTCGCCAGCGCCGGCACTTCGGCCTGAAAGCGCTCAACGGCGGTGCGGATCAGATCGGCGGTCGAAGCCATCGCGTGATGCTAGCCCAGGATCCGTGCTTACCCTTTGGACGATGAGTGAGTACGCGAGCTGGGAATTCGAAGAGGGCGACGAGATCGCCCCCGGGCGGGCGGTCCTGAAGACGATCGGCGGCGGCAACCGCTACGAGGTCTGCCTGGTCTGGGACGAGGCGCTTTTCGCGCTCGGCGTGGCGAAGCTGCTGCGGCCGGACCAGGCCGCCGATGAGAAGGCGCTGCGCGACCTCGCGCTCGAGGTGGAGGCACTCGAATCGCTGGCCCACCCCACCCTCGTGCGCAGCTTCGGCGCGGTGCTCGACGGACCCCACCCCCACGTGCTGATCGAGCACCTCGACGGGCCCTCGCTGCGGCGCCTGATCAGGCGCGACGGGGCGATCCCGCTCGAACAGCTGCTGCCGCTCGCGGCCCACGTCGCCGGAGCGCTCCAGTTCATGGCGCAGTCCGGCTACGTCCACCTCGACGTCAAGCCGGACAACATCGTGATGGGCCTGCCGCCGCGGCTGATCGACCTCAGCATCGCCCGCACGCTGGCGCGCGCGGAGCGCACCAGGGGACCGCTTGGCACCGACCCCTACATGGCCCCCGAGCAGTGCGTCGAGGACGGCAGCTTCGGCCCGATCGGCCCTGCCGCCGACTCCTGGGGCCTGGGCGCGACGCTCTTCCACGCGATCGCCGGGGAGAAACCGTTCCCCAAAGGCTCGGGAGACGACGGCCCCGGGCGCTTCCCCCAGCTCGTCGAGGACCCCGGCCCGCTTCCCTCGCACGTCCCCGCCGAGCTCACCGATCTCGTCTTCGAGCTGCTGGACCGCGATCCGGGCGCCCGGCCCGGCTGCGGCGAGGCGGTCGAGCGCCTGCAGCCCCTGGTCGCCGCCCAGCCGCGCAAGATGAAACTCGGCAAGCGCGGCTCCCTCGGCTGACTGGTCGAACCCGAGCGTGATCTTTGCCGCCCGGTCGGGTTCAGGCACAGAGAACGGGTAACCAGACTTCCCAACGGACGAGGAGGAAAACGATGTCCAAACGGAACAAAGACAAGCGAGACGTCTCTCCCGCGGCGCGCGTTTTCAGCAGCCTGCAGGCGGACGACGTCCTGCTCCCGGGGCGCGCCTCGGCATTGCGTCGATCGGGGGCGGTCCTGCTGGCGTTCCTCGTGCTCGGCGCCTTCCCGCTCTATCTCGCCGCCAACGCGGCGGGCTTGATCGGCGACACGCCGGCGGCGCTCGCCAAGGGCGGCAACAGCGGCCCCGGCGGCGGCGACGAGGATGACGACAGCAGCGGCCCGGGCGGTAACAGCGGCCCCGGCGGCGATGACAACGATGACGACACCGGCACGCACACCGGACGCAACGCCGCAGGCGCCACCGACGACACCAGCGCCAACGGCCACTCGACCCGCGGCACGACCAACGACAACGACACCAACACGAATACCCGTAACAGCGCGACGGGCACCCAAACCCGCACCCGCACGGGCTCCTGATCTAGACCAGGGCCGGTCCCGGCAGGGGTGAAGCGTCTTGTACTTTTTCGCGGCAGCCGATCGCCGGCAGCCGCAACCGCAACTCGAAAAAGTTAAGCGAAACCCCTGCCGGGACCGGCCCCGCTACAGCTTGTGCCGCTGCAGAAGCTTCTTACCGATCACCATCCGCTGGATCTCCGAAGTCCCCTCGCCGATCAAGAGCAGCGGCGCGTCGCGGTAAAGGCGCTCGATCTCGTACTCCTTCGAGTAGCCGTAGCCGCCGTGGATCCGGAAACTTTCCTCGACGCAGTACTTGCCGGTCTCCGAGGCCAGGAGCTTCGCCATCCCGGCCTCGAGGTCCGACCTCTCCCCCGCATCCTTCATCCGCGCCGCTTTGCGCGTGACGAGGCGCGCCGCCTCGATCTGCGTCGCCATGTCGGCGAGCTTGAACTGGATCGCCTGGTGCTGGGCGATCGGCTTGCCGAAGGTCTTCCGTTCCTGGCTGTAGCGGAGGGCGAGCTCGAGCGCGCGCTGGGCGATGCCGACGCCGCGGGCGGCGACGTTGACCCGGCCGACCTCGAGCGCGTCCATCATCTGCACGAAGCCCTGCCCGACGCCCCCCTGCTCGCCGCCGAGCACGCGCTCGGGCGGGCACTTGTAACCGTCGTAGACGAGCTCGGTCGACTCGACGCCCTTGTAGCCCATCTTCTTGATCTTGGGCGGCACGATCAGTCCCTCGAAGTCGCCTGAGTTGGTCTCCGCCCACGGCTCCTTCTCGGTGATGAAGCAGGTCATGCCCTTGTAGGGCGGGTCCGCCTTCGGGTCGGTCTTCATCAGGACGAAGACGACGCCGGAGCCGAGGCCGTTGGTCACCCACATCTTCTGCCCGTTCAGCTCCCACCTGCCGTCCTCGCCCTTCTTGGCGGTCGACTTGATGCCCTGGACGTCGGAGCCGACCTCGGGCTCCGACAGCGAGAAGGCGGCGCGGATCTCCCCCGTCGCCATCTTCGGCAGGAAGTACTCCTTCTGCTCGTCGGTCCCGAACTTCATCAGCAAATAGGAGCCGATGAAGTGGGTGTTGACGACGCCGGAGATCGAGATCCAGCCGCGCGAGAGCTCTTCGACGATCATCGCGTAGGTCGTCAGGTCGAGCCCCATTCCCCCGTACTCCTCGGGGATCGTCACCCCGAACAGCCCGAGCTCCTTCATCTGCTCGACGATCGGCTCCGGGAAGGAGTCCTCGTGGTCGTAGTGCTCGGCGTTGGGGATGATCTGCTCGTCGGCGAACTGCCGCACCATCTCGGTAATCGCCTGCTGCTCGTCGGTCTGTTCGCGGTGCGCGGCGGTGTCTACGGCCATTTCTCCTGCTCAGGTCGGGTTGGACGCGGGCGTCGTAGGATATCGACGCGGAGCTCCTCAACGTCCGTCTAGTACATATGTCCGGAGGAGAACAGCCGAGTTCGCACTGCGACGGCTGACCCCGCAGCATTCGAAAAGCCGCCGGGCGCTCTGATTGGCTTCGCGCATGGACAAACCGAAAGCCGAGCAGCCCGGCACCGACACCAACAGGATCCGCAGCTACATCGCCCTTGCCCTGGTCGGGCTGGCGGCGATCTTGCTGATCGCCTGGCTCGTCTCCGGCGATGACGATTCATCCTCAAACGGCTCAGGTGAGCCGGAGATCGTCAGCGTCGAGGGGCTCGAGGACGCGGTGGCGGATGAAGCCGAACCCGTCTACTGGGCGGGCGAGCAGGACGGCACCGAGCTGGAGCTGAGCCAGCCGGAAGAAGGCCGCAACTACGTGCGCTACCTGACTGACGGGGCGGAAGCCGGCGATGAGCGGGCGGAATTCCTCACCGTCGGGACCTACGCCCAGCCCGACGCGGTTCGCGCCCTGCGCCGTCAGGCCGAGGAAGCGAACGGCGTGCTCGGCACCGCCCCGGGCGAAGGCGTCGTCTACTTCAACCGCGACCAGCCGACCAGCGTCTACCTCGCCTACCCCGGAGTCGACGTCCAGATCGAGGTCTTCGACCCGAGCTTCACCCGCGCCCTGCAGCTGGTCAACTCCGGGCAGATCGTCCCGGTCGGATAAGAAAACCGCCGCCGCCAGCCCGGGGGCCAACGGCGGCGGGTACATCCCTGGCTACCTAGACCTAGGGCTTCGGCTTGACGAAGCGAATGCTGCCTTGCTCCGGCCCTCCCTGCTGAATGCAGAGGTTGACCGTTTCGAGCTGGCGGTTCTGCGCCGCCGAGCTGGTGGCGGCAAGAATGCCGAAGGCGGCGAAACACGCCACGAACGCCAGCAAAAGCCAGCGAAGTCTGAACGGTGGGTGCGAACGAGGGGTCATCCGGGATCTCTCTCCCTTAGCGGTTGGGGAACTGGTGACGGTGCCCGCGGGCGCCTTTGAGGGAGGGCAAAGTACAGACGCGATGGACGAATGCTCAGAGGTTGAGGCCCAACATCTGGCCACACTCAATGTTTTCGCTCAAGGCGCTTCGCGAAAACTTGGTGTCACGGGCAGGTACAGCAGATTTTGTTGCGATAGCCGAGTGCGCGCAGCGGGGCCTGCGCCTTCAAAAATGCCTCTCGTAGCTCGTTTTGGGCATCGGATTGCAGGACAATCGCCCCCCCGGTGCCGATCGAGGCCTCCCCTCCGGCCAGCACGATCGCCCTGATCGTGACGCTGAGATCGCAGCCGCCGCCGAGCCCGAAGTAGCCGATCGCCCCGGAGTAGACCCCCCGGGGCCGCCCCTCCAAGCGGTCGAGGATCTCCATCGTCCGCAGCTTCGGCGCCCCGGTCATCGACCCCGGTGGAAAGCAGGAGCGGACGCACTCGAGGGCGGTCCCCCCGGGCCGCAGCCGCCCGCGGACGGTGGAGACGAGCTGGTGCACGGTCTCGTAGCTCTCGACCTCCATCAGCGCCGGCACCTCGACGCTCCCCACCGCGCAGACCGCGCCGAGGTCGTTGCGCATCAGGTCGACGATCATCAGGTTCTCAGCCCGGTTCTTCTCGCTCGTGCGCAGATCTTCGGCCAGGGATGCGTCCTCGGCTGGAGTGCTGCCGCGGGGCGCCGTCCCCTTGATCGGCCTGGTCTCGACTCCGCCTTCCCGGTCGATTCGCAGGAACCGCTCCGGCGAGGAGCTGAGCACGCTTAGCTCGCCGAAACGAAGATACGACGCGAAAGGAGCCGGGTTGACCCGGCGCAGCTCCATGTATAGATCGAGTGGGTCAGAATCGAAATCGGCGGCAATTGTGTTCGTCAGGCAGATCTCGTAGCTGTCGCCCTCAAGCAGGTGCTCCTTACAGGCGGCGATGTCTTCCAAGTAGCGAGCCGGGGAGCGAACCAGACAAGAGGACGTGGGGGGAGGGTCGGCGGAGCAACAGCGGGGAGGCTCCGCCGACCCTCCCCCCACGTCCTCTGGCCCGGCCGCGGCCCCCAGAGTCGACAGCCGCGCAGCCGTTTCGGCGATCCAAGAGTTAGCTGCCTTCTCGGTCCCGGGCTTACAGAGGCACAGCAGGTATGTGTGGCGCGACTCGTGGTCGAAGGCGAGCAAACGATCGGCGAAGACGAAGGCGGCGTCGGGTAGCGAAGAGCTGTGGGAGTTGGGGCTGCCGCAGTCGGCTTTGACCTCGTAGCCCAGATAGCCAACGAAGCCGCAGTGGAAGTCGAAGGGAAGATCGCTGGCGGGGTCGGCGACCGAGGGGCGGAGCCGCGAGAGCTCCTGCTCGAGGTAGTCGAGGATCGGTTCCGCGCGCACCCCGGTCTCCCCGCCGCGGCTTACCGTCACCTCGCCCGCCTCGACGTCGTAGGCGACCGTCGCGCCGAGCGGGCCGGAGGCGTCTCCCATGAAGGAGAAGCGGGCCCCTCCCCCGCTCCTGCTGCTGTCGAGCCAGAAGGCGCTCTGGCTGTCGCGGTAGAGCGCGGCGAAGGCTCGCGCCGGGTCGACAAGCCGCTCGATGCGGTGGACCAGCGTCATCGCCGGGCGGTGAGATCGCGAAAGTTGGCCAGCAGGCGACGCCCGTGCTCGGTGGCGACCGACTCGGGGTGGAACTGGACGCCCCACTGAGGGCGCCTCCGGTGGGCGACCGCCATCACCACCCCGTCGTCGGCCCAGGCGATCGCCTCCAGATCCGCCGGCAGCGCTCCCCGCAGGCACAGTGAGTGGTAGCGGACCGCGTCGAAGCGCCGGGGGATGCCGGCGAACAGCGGTGTGCCGGCGTGCTCGACCGCCCGCACCCGCCCGTGCAGGGGCTCCGGCGCCCGGCCGACGCACCCCCCGTAGACCCAGCCCAGGCCCTGGTGGCCGAGGCAGACGCCCAGCAGCGGCGCCTCGCAGCTCCTGATCGCCTCAGCGCAGATCCCGAAATCCCGCCGCCGCTCGGGTCGGCCCGGCCCCGGCGAGATGACGACGTTGTCGAACTCCAGCCGCGCCAGCTCCCTCCAGCTCGCCTCGTCGTTGCGGACGACGATCGGCTCCACCCCGTTCTCCTCCGCCAGCAGCTGGAAGAGGTTGTAGGTGAAGGAGTCGTAGTTGTCGATCAGCAGCGAGCGCATCGCCCCGAGATACTTACGCGATGGCGCCTCTCCCCGCCCCCGACCCAGCGCAGGGCCTGTTCGAGACGCTGCTCGTCTGCGCGGGCGAGCCGGTCGAGCTCGATGCTCACCTCGACCGCCTCGCCGCGAGTCTGGCGGCGCTGTTCGGCGCCGAGCTGCCGCCCGGCGTCGCCGAGGACGTCCGCGCCCGGGCGCGCGGCACCGGCCTCGGGCGCATGCGGATCAGGGTCGGCCCCGAGGGCACCGCGGCGACGCTCGAGAGCGAAGACGTCGACCCGGCCGACTTCTTCCCGAGCGGGGAGCGCGGCGCGAATCTGCGCTCGCTGACCCGCGCGGGCGGGCTTGGCCGGCACAAGTGGGCCGACCGGCGCCTGCTGGGCGAAGTCGCGGGTGGCCCGGTCGCCCTGCTGGTCGACCGCGGCGAAGTGCTGGAGGCCGGGCGCGCCAACGTCTTCGTCGCCGTCGGCAGCGCCCTCTTCACACCAGCGGACGACGGCCGCATCCTCCCCGGCATCGCCCGCAGCGGCGCGATCGTCGCCGCTCGGGCGGCCGGGATCGAGGTGTCGGAACGAGCGCTGGGCAGGGACGAGCTCCTTGCCGCCGAGGAGGTCTTCCTGACCGGCTCCGTGCGCGGGGTCGAGCCCGCGCGCACTCTCGACGGCGTCCCCCTGCCGGGGGCCGGGCCGCTCAGCCGCCGGGTCGGCGAGGGGCTGCGCCGCCGCTGGCTGCACGGCCCCAGCGTGGCCGCCGCTCCAGCGCCCGCAGCCGCGCCACGACCCGGTCCGCTCGTTCGCTGAAGCCACGCAGGGCCGCGTCCTCGACCGGCCTCGCAGGGGCAATCGGGGCGCCTTCCGCTCCCGGGACGCCCCCACCCGCGAGCGCGGCCGCGGTCGCCCGCGCGGCGATCTCGGCGGCGCGGCGGGCCTGCTGAGCGGCGTCGAGCGCCGCCGCCCCGACCTCCACCACCGCCTTTTCGGAAGCTCTGGCGATCGCCAGGGCCTCGTCGATGCGCTGCTCCAGCTCACTCAGGAGTGGCGGCGCCGCTGCCTCTGGGAGCAGCCAGTCTTGGGTGCTGTCGCGCTCGGGCGTGGCCATCGCGCCTCGGAATCTACGGCCGCCCGAGGCGGCAAACCGCAGGAAACGGTCGGCCGCGCCTCAGTCGACTTCGGCGAAGGAGCGCAGCTCGACGCCCGCGCGGGCGATCGCCTCGCGCACGCGCGGGTCGCAGAGCACCCGCACCTCGTCCTCGCGCTCGCTGCCGTAGGAGGACTCCTCGCCCATTTCCAGGCCCGGGTGGCAGCCCAGCTCGGTCCAGCCGCCGGGGAGGCGGGTGACGATCTCGACCAGGCGCTCGACCGAGATCCCCTCCGGCACCGGCTCGCCCTGGCCCGTCTGCCCGTAGAAGCCGCCCTCGTAGGGGATCGCGCGGTCGCGCAGCGGCACCCCAATCTCGGCCGCGAGCCGCTCGGCGACGCCGGCGACGGGCTCGCTCATGTGCGTGTGCTGATGGGAGTCGAGATGGGTCGGGTCGCGGTCCAAGAGGCGACGGAAGGCCTCGAGCTGTGCCCGGCACTCGCGCTCGACCGACGCCTCGTCGTCGGGGTCGCAGCGCTCGTAGGCGACCATCCATTCGCCGTTCTCGTAGTCCCACTGGCCGAGATCGATGTGGAGGCCGACCGCGAGCGCGGGATGCGCCTGGGCATAGCCGGCCGCCGCGGCGGCGGCGCCTTGGCGGACCATCAGGCTGGCGCTGGTGACGATGCCGCGCTCATGGGCGGCGGCGATGCCGGCGTTGACCGCGGCGGAGAGGCCGAGGTCGTCGGCGTTGACGATCAACGCCCGCGGCGCGGACATCTCAGAGACCGAGCCCTTCCGCCAGCTCCAGCGCCTCCGCCAGCCAGTCGTGCCGCTGCCCCTCCGGCGGGGCCCACCGCGGCGGCGCCCAGCCGAGCCACTGGATCGCCAGCTGCAGGCGGGCGTGATCGAGCCCCTCCACCGAGGCGCCGCCGACACCGCCGTAGGCGGCGGCGATCGCCTCGCGATCCTGCGGCGCCCAGTCGCCGCTGATCAGGGCGGCGAGGTCGCTGACGCCGGGGCCGGCGGCGGCGACCTCCCAGTCGACAGCCGCGACGCGGGGCACGGGCGTGTCGGCGGCGACCAGCACGTTGGCAGCGTAGAACTCGCCATGGAGGACCGTCTGTGGCAGCGTCAACAGCGCCTCGACCACGGCCTCGTGGCGGGCGGCGAGCCACTCGACGCCGGCCCGGCGCGCGGCGGGCTGACCCGGATCCCCGGCGAAATGCCGCGCCCGCTCGATCCAGCGCCGGTAGAAGGCGGCGTCGTGGTCGACGAGGCGAGCGGCCTCGGCGTGGCGCTCCAGGTCGGGGGCAAGCCGGACGTGCAGCGTGGCGAGCCAGCGTGCCGCCGCCTCCCACAGCTCGCGCTCTCCCACCTGGTAAAGCTCGCGCCCCTCGACCCACTCGACGAAGAGCCAGTGGCGCTCGGGGCCCAGGACCGCGCCGTGGTAGCGGGGGGCGCCGAGATCGGGGCCGAGCACGGAAGCGTAGACCGCCGGCTCGCGCCCGGGGTCGTGCAGGAATCGCGGCTTGGCCAGGCGGGCGCCCTCGTCGAGGCCGTCCCAGTCCAGTCGCTTGAAGGCGAGCCGCAGGCTGCCACCGTCATCGAGCTCGACCTCGAGCTCCTCTAGCGGGAAGCTGGTCCGGTACTCGGACGGGCGCCGCCGCAGCGCGACCGCCACGGCGCCGTCCAGCGGCCGCATCGCCTCCCGGACGGCCGCCATCAGCTCCGCGTCGGTGGGGATCCCGTCCATGCCGGCGCCTAGTAGGAGTCGATCGCCGGGGCGCGGCTCACGGCGTCGCGGCTCGCCGCGATTACGCGCTCGATCTGCTCGTCGGCGAGGTCGGGCCAGAGCGGCAGCCGCACCAGCCGCTGGCTGAGCTCGTCGGTGTGGGTCATCGGGCCGGCGACCCTGCCGAACGACCTGCCGGCAGGTGCGCTGTGCAGCGGCACGTAGTGGAAGGAGGTGACGATCCCCTGCTCGCGCAGGCTTGCGATGAACGCGGTGCGGGCCGCCGCCGACGGCAGCACCAGGTAGTAGAGGTGGCCGTTGTGGGTCTGGCTGGCCGGCACATGGGGGCGCCGCAGCCGTCCTTCCTCCTCGGCCTCGGCAAAGCCGTCGTGGTAGCGCTCCCAGACCGCCCGCCGCCGCGCGGTCACCTCCGCTGCCGCCTCCAGCTGACCCCAGAGAAAGGCCGCGGTGAGCTCACTGGCGCCGAAGGAGGAGCCGACGTCGACCCAGGTATAGCGGTCGACTTCGCCGCGCTCGAAGCGGCTGCGGTCGGTGCCCTTCTCCCAGACGACCTCGGCCCGCTCGGACAGCGCGGGGTCGTTGACCAGGAGCGCGCCGCCCTCGCCGCTGATCAGGTTCTTCGTGTGGTGGAAGCTGAAGGTCCCGAGGTCGCCGATCGCGCCCAGCGAGCGATCGCGGTAGGTGGCGAGGAGGCAGTGCGCGGCGTCCTCGATCAACACGCAACCGGCGGCCCGCGAGAGCGAGAGCAGCTCGTCCATCTCGCAACCGACGCCGCCGTAGTGGACGGCGACGATCGCCTTGGTCCCTGGCCCGATCGCCTCCTTCACCCGTCTGGGATCGAGGTTCAGGGTGCCTGGGTCGACGTCGACGAAGACCGGCGTCGCCCCCTGCCTGACCACGGCCGTCGCCATCGTCGGATAGGCAAACGACGGCATGATCGCCTCGTCCCCGGGCCCCAGCCCGGCCAGCATCATCGCCGCCTCGAGGGCGCCGGTGCCCGAATGCGAGAGCAGCGCCCGCGCGGCGCCGGTGCTCTCCCGCAACCAGCGCTCACAGCGCTGTGTGAAAGGCCCGCCGCTCACCAGCCCACCGTCCTCGACCGCTTCGCGCACATAGCCCAGCTCGGTGCCGGCGAGGAACGGGCGGTTGAAGGGAATCTCGCTCACCCGACCGCCCTCTGGTTCAGTCCGACAACGACGCTGCTTTTCCCAGTGCGCTGAGTGGCTGCAGCCACTCCGGGGCAGGCCCGAGCGGGTCCCCGTCTGCCGTATCGCCGTAAACAGCCCTCTCAACCGCGGCCCAAACCGGGTTCCGCAGATACATGAGTCTGATGTGGGCGGCGCTGAACCAGTGGTCGATGGCCTTGTCATAGACCAGCTCGTTGACCCGGGGAAGCTGCCGAACCGCCTCTTCTCTCTCTTCGCTCACCTCCGTCTGGGTGCGCATGAAAGCCAGGAAGTCCTCGATCATGTTCTCGGTTCGGATCCAGACGTCGATCTTCGGATCGTCCGGCGGCATGTACCGCACGAGAAAGGCGTCGGCGGTGTTCGATTCGGCGATCTGCTGGGGCGAGAGCATCGGCGACTGCTCGAAATCGGGCAGCAAGCCGACGATCGACTTCCAGATGTGGAGGCTCAGCATCCAGGAGGGCAGTCGCCGGATGTTGAGGACGCGCTGCCTGCCGGCGATCTCGTCGGGACGGTCCTGAAACGCCGTGTGCTGTGCGACCGTCTGGGGCGGGTCCGCAAACTCGATCACCTCGGGGAAGACCTGGAAGAGGGCGTGGGTCATTTCGCCGCCCGCCTTCGCGAGATGTGCCCAGGCGAACTTCTCTCCGACCACCATCGTGGCCCAGTCTATGGGGATGAATCGGGGTTCGGCGAGCGCGACGGCGCGGCGGACGTCAGCGCGAGCAGCAGTCGGCCGAGCACAGCTCTCGAATCGAGGAGGTCCTCGGCGATCTCGCGGGCGCGGGTGCGATGTCGCAGGGGGTCGCTGCGGATCGCCTCGACGGCCGCGGCCGCTTCATCCACAGTCGTGAACGACAGCAATCCCTCGCCCACGGGAAGCACCTCGCCGAAGCCGGTCTCCTGCGCCGCGACCGGCCTTCCGCTGGCGAGATAACAGGCGCTGCGATCGCTGAACCAGCCGCTGCGCGAGTTCACGTAGCCGCTCTTCGCGATCCCCAGCTCAGCTTCGGACCCACGGATGTAAGAGGCGTAGCGGTCCGGGCTCGAAGCGACAGCCCCGGGGTCGACCAGCTCCCAGCCGTTGCGCCGCAACGCCGCCAGGTCGTGCACCTCGTCGGGATGGATGCCGAGTGCGAGCTCGAAGCGGGCATCGACGCGGCCCGGCAGCTCGATCAGCTCCCGCAGCGAGTGGGCCCGCTGGCCGTAGTGGACACCGTCGTGCTCCATCGAGCCGTAGCTGCGCCAGTGACCGACCGTGGTGAAGGCACCGCTCGGAGGTCCTGCGACGAGGGGCCAGCGATCGAGGGCCACCGGCGGCAGCGTCGGAACCCATCGGCGGCCGCAGGTCGGCACCGCGCAGGTGCGGCTGTCGAGCAACTGGCCCACGCTGGCGAAATGGGTATGGCGGTCGAAGCCCATGTCCGGGCCGGTCAGGTGCCACACCTGGTTGAACCCGGGGTCCAGGTCGAGGAAGGCGCGAACCGGCACCTGCTCCAACAGCCGCTCGTCTTCGAGCATCCCGGAGATGTTGATGAGCAGGTCAGCCTCGGCGGCGAAGGCGACCAGCTCCGCATACGTGGCCCCGACCGTCTCCTTCGAGCCGGCCCGGAGCAGCACCACGCCGCCAGCCGGCAGTGAGAGGGAGCGAAAGTACGAGCTGAGGTCCGAGCCGGGCCCCCAGCTTCCATCTTTGTCCACAATGGGCTCCACCAGGAGGACGTCATGACCCAGGTCGCGAAGGCCGAAGAAGTACTGCAACACGGCCCAGGTGGCACCGCCCTGGTGGGGATCGCCGGCGACCATTCCGCTCAGCAGGATCTTCAGCCGTTCGTCGCCCATGCCGCCTCCTCAGCCGGCCACGTCGAGCCTGACCCGCATCAGGTCTCGGTTGACCGTCTTTTGACAGTTGCGGTACCGAAACTTCGTGAAGTAGAGGAACGGATGCCTGCCGGTGATGCCGAAGGTGCGCGAGCGGCTGTCGGGATCGATCAACGACGGGTAGGCGATCGGCGACGTGCCTCCGCACCTGTACGAATGGAGGGTGGGACTCGCGAGGACCAGCTTCCGAGGTGACCAGTGGACCAGGTCTTCTGAGAGCGAGAAATAGATGCCGCGCTCGCGCTGACGGCGCCCATCGACGTTGACCGGTCCCGCGATGCCCACCAGGAGGTAGCGATCGAGGGCGGTGTTGAAGGTGAGGCTCTCGGTCATTTCGGAGATCTCTCCCGGGGATATCGGCTCGCAGCCGACGTACGGCCTGGTCGGACTCCTGTATGGCTCGGTGAAGGCGATTGCGAATCGATCTCCGTCCCAAGCCCGCCAGGACCCCGGCTTCGAGATCGCCGGCGATCGAATCAGGCAGGCACCACGCGGGCGGCCCGGGTCGCGGACCCGCACCAGCGCGTACAGGTAGCGACCCCGCTTCACCAGGTTGCTGGGAGCGAACACTCCGACCGGCCCGATCCCGTGTCGATACCGGTACGGCGCCCCGGCGACGAACTGCCGCGGCGCCGCGGCCTGGCGATAGGTCCTGCCGCCGTCGGAAGAGCTGGCGAGGGTGAGCGCGTTGTACCAGCACGGATAGTAGGAACGCTCCGGGCAGTGCCCGGGGTGCCGGTTCCCCTGGTACTCATGGTGGACCAGCGCCCAAACATGCCGGCCGTCGTAGGTGAACGGGGAGCCGAGCCAGCGACGGTCCCTATACCGACTGGGATCAGGGTCCTCAGGCGAGCGCATCAGGGGATGGCAGTCGGGGTGGACCCGGCCCAGCGTGCGCCCCACCATGCGGTAGCTGTCGTAATGGGAGATGAGAAGCTGGACACGCCCGCGGGCGTCCCGAAACGCGCGCGCCGGAAGATCTGGCTGCTCCGTGGGAGAACAGGCGTCCCGATTCCAATCGAAGACGATCTCCGGCGAGCTCCCCACCTGGATCTTGGGGTCGGTCAGCGCCGAGCCACCGGAGGGTCGAAGCCATCCAACCAGGACGGCGCCGAGGACGAGCAGAGCGACGGCGGCGGTGCGTAGGTGCGTCTTCACCCGTCGGACCCGATCTTCTCCAGGAGCCGAGCCAGGACCAGGTCCGAGTCCAGGTGCGCCTCGGCGAAGGCCCGGGCGGCGGCGGCGTGCGTCGCGTAGTCGCGCCCGATCTCTTCGGCGCGGAGCACGGCGTCCTCCCGAGAAACGAAGGTGAGCAGGCCCTTCCCTCCCCCGAAACCATCCCCCAGTCCCGTGTCCTGAACGAGAACGGGCCGGCCGCTGGCGAGGTAAGCGGCGCTGCGATCGCTGAACCAGCCGCTGCCGGTTTCCGTGTAGACGCCCTGGGCGACGGAGAACTCAGCCGTCGAGGCAAGGACGTAATCGCGGAACGCCTTCGGAGTGGCCGCCACGGCGCGCGGGTCGACTATCTCCCAGTCGTGCCCCTGCAACGCCGTCAGGTCCGCCGAATCCCCCGGGTGGATCTCGAGCGCAATCTCAAAGCTCGTTCCCTCGACTCGTTCGGGCAACTCGATCAGGCGGCGGAACTGATGGTGCTTCAAGCTCATCGTGCGGCCATCGATCTCTAGCTGGCCGTAGGGGCTGCGCCAGGTCGCCACGGTGGTGAACCGAGGCGGGCCCTGCGGCGCCGGTGCCTCCGCCCACTGCTCGAGGAGGACCGGGGGCAGGGTCGGGATCCACTCGAACTCGCCGGTGGGAATCGGGCATCCCCCCTTCCCCACGTTGAGGCCGACGGTGACGTACCTATCGTGCGGGGCGAGACGGAAGGGAACGGCCGGGTCCGCATGCCAGGCCTGCGTGAACCCTGGGTCCAGGTCGACGTAGACGCTGGTCCGCGGGCCTTCGAGGATCTCCTCGATCGTCATGTGACCACTGATGTTGATGAGGAGGTCGGCCCCGGCCGCTGCCTCGCAGATCTTCTCGCGGCTCAGTCCCACCGCCTCGCAGCCGCCGTCGGAGAATAGTCCCGCCCGCCCCTCCAGACCGAATTCGCGTATGACGGACTCGAAGTAGGAGCGGTTGAGCGAGTCTGCAAGGCTGGCCGCGGCACCGTCCCGATCGACGCAGGCCGAGCTCCCGATCTGCTCGACGAAGTACGTGTCGAAGCCGAGTCGCTGCAATCCCAGGGCCCAGGAGAGCCGGACCCAGGCCTCGCCGCCGTTCAGTGGCTTGTTCGCGAGCGCACCGCTGACTATCGCGGTCGCCACCGACTCAGCCCGGTTGCGGCCGGTCGGGGCCGAAGAGGCGCGGCAGGGCGGCCGGTCGGTAGCGAGCCAGCAGCGCCGCTTCTCGCAACGCGTCGCCGAAGCGGTGCTCGCGCAGCGATTGCCGGGCCTGCGCGGCGAGCAGGTCGCCGTAGTACCGCTTCCAATTGCGAATTCCCTCACGGTAAGCATGGCGGAGGTCCGGATTGCCCTTCACGTGCGGACGTTGCTGGCGCATCGCCGCCAGCGTCTGGACCAGCATCCGGCCGGCGTCGCCGCTGGAGTTCGTGCCGTGTTCGCGGTGCTCGGCGACCAGGGCCGGGTGACTCGCGACCGGGAACTCCCGGACCACCGCCAGGTTGAAGCCGAAGTCGGCGGCGGCGTCGAGATCGGTGTCGAAGGTCCGCACGTGCTCGAAGAGCGAACGCCGGTAGAGCGCCCGCGCCGGGAAACCCGCCCAGTTGTCGCTCATCAGCCGGCCGTACTGGTCCCGCTCGACGACGGGCTGATCATGGGTCGCGAGCGGCTTGCCGTCGTGCGAGGTGCGGCGGTAGGTGCCGATCGCCGCCGCGCACTCGGGCCGCTGCTCGAGGGCGCGCAGACCGCTCTCGACCGCCTCCGGCAACAACCGGTCGTCGGCGTCAAGAAAGACAAGGAAGTCGCCGTTGGTGCTGCGGATCCCGACGTTTCGTGCCTCGGCCATTCCCCCGTTCGCCTCGCGGACGCAGCGCACCCCGGGGTAGCGCGAGGCGATGCTGGAAGCGTTGTCATTGGAGCCATCGTCGACGACGACGATCTCCAGGTGCGGATAGCTCTGTTCCAGCACGCTCTCGATCGCCTCGCCCAGATAATGCGCCTGGCCGTAGCAGGGGATCACGACCGAGACCAGCTCGGCAAACGCCGGTGAGCGGTCCCGGCGCCAGCGGTGGCGGCCGCGAATCGTCGCCAACTGCGCCCGCCGCTGGTCGGCCAGGACTACCCCGACGTCGAGCTCGAACTGCGGCGGCGTGCCGATCAGGTTCATCGTCGTGCGGAAGCCGGCGCTCCCTGCGTGCGCCACGTCCGGAAAGGCCTCCGCCAGGTCCGGCCGCTGGGCTCGGAGAGACGCGCGCCAGAACGGCCGCCCCTCGATCGAGAACTCGACCGCGACCGCCTCGGCGGCGGAGCCGATCGCCCAACCGAGCACGTCGAACACCTTGGCGTCCAATACCGCGCCGGACCGGGGCTCGTCGAGGAAGCCGTCGCGAAGCTCCGACGGCAACGGCTCCGCCAGGGTCACCTCTGAGATTTCGACCAGCGCGCCCATCGTCGCGGCGGCCCCCCGATCTGCCAGGGGAGCGCCGAGCGCGGAATCTACATCGACCTCCCAGATCCCACACCAGTCGTCCCGCCACTGAGCATCGCCGCGCCCCCGCAATAGCCTCGAAATGGAGTCGTCGCGATCGAGCTCGCGCGTGGCGGAGCGCGGCACCACACAGGCACACAGCTGACCGGACGGAGGATCCCGGGGCGGGTTCCGGGGCGGATAATGGAGCGCCGTCGCCTGCCGCGACGCAGCGCGCTCAGCGAGCGAGGCAAGGGCCGCCTCCGCGGCCCCGTCGCCACGCGGCTGCAGCGAGATCGCCTCGCGGCCGTTGAAGTAGACCGGCATGTCGCCGACCGGGTCGACCAATGCCACCGGAACGGCGGCCGGGACCCCACTGACCTCCACGCCGAGCTGGCAGTGCCGGTTCTCGATGCAGCGCTCGATCAGCTCACCACGGCCGGGCAGCTCCCGAGCCAGGCGCTCGTAGACTTTCAGGTCCTCCTCCAGCTGGGCGGTGCGGTCCCGCGAGGACCAGTTGCCGCGATCGTGCACCCGGTAGGCAGCCATGTCCTCGTCGAGAAAGCCGATCGGGCCACGGCGGGCGCAGTAGATATGGAACAACCAGTCGAACCAGGCGTAGGAGAACACCCACTCGGGAATGGTCGCCAGGACCTCGCGCCGAAACATCACCGTCAGGAACGGGATGAAGCAGGCGCGGATCAGGTCGTTGAGCTCGAAGACGTCGCGATCGAAAGCCGGCGTCGCTGGGCGCGACGGCAGCTCGCCGCTGTCATGGAAGAGCGTCGCCCGGTGGAAGCAGCTGCTCCAACCCAGCCGGGCGTCGAGCAGTGCGACCTGAAGCGCGAGCTTGTCGGTCGAGGTCCAGTAGTCGTCTCCCTCGAGGATCGCCACGTACTCGCCGCGGCAGCTGCGTGCCGCCTGCAGCCAGATCCCCTCGACCCCGAGGTTGCGCTCGGGCAGGAAGGTGCGGATCCGGTCGGGATGGCGAACCGCGTACTCGCGGACCGTGTCGCGGGTGCCGTCGGTGGAGCAGTCGTCGGCGACCACCAGCTCGAACTCGAACGGCGCCTGTTGGGCTAGGGCGCTGTCGAGCGCCTTGCCGATCCAGTCGACGTGGTTGTAGGTGAGGACGAAGACGCTTACCTTCGGCGCCCCGGCCGCACCCACGAGCGCCGCGGTCATTCGCTCGCTGTCGACGCTGCTTCGCCGGGGACCCACGGGCGAAGCTTGGCGAGGGGCAGTCGGGTGCCGTCGGAGAAGACCGCGAAGGCGGTGGCGACGCCCCCGTCCGGGACCTCCCGCATGTTCAGGGTGGTCTGAAAGCCGGCCCTGTCGCCGGCGAGGCCGGGGAAGGCATCCGCTACGTCCTGGCGCTCGCGGTTGACCGGAGCGCGCCAGACCGGGACGTCATCCACCTCGAACTCGATCGAGACGGCCGGTCCGTCCGCGCCCACAACCCAGCCGGTGACCACGACCGCGTGAGCCGGCAGACGCTCCCCGGAGATCGGTGCGTCGAGGAAGCAGGCGGGAAGGCCGTGCGGGCCGTGCAGCATCTCGACCTCTACTCGCCGCACCCCTCGGGCGCCCCGCAGGGACCCCTGCTCCGTTCGCGGCTCGAGTTCATGGACCACTGCCCACTCGTCCTCCCACGCAAGCTTCCCCTCGCGGCTGAGATACGCGCGCAGGTGCGAGCGCTCGTCCACCCACTCGGCCGAACCGGCGGGGACGACGACGTAGCAGCCGGCATCCCCTTGGGGCGCCTGCGCGTAGGCGCCGTAGTCGCGCACCGCAGGCGGCAGCTCTCGCGCCGCTTCGCGGATCGCCTCCAACTCGGTCACCTCGCTTTCCTCGCGACGCGGCAGGTTGCGGGCGTGGCGACCGTTGAAATAGGGCCGCAGCTCACGACGCGGGTCGACCAGGATGACGCAGGCCTCGAGCGGCACGCCGAGCTGCTCGATCGCCAGCTGGGCGTGGCGATAGGCCACGCAGCGCTGGATCAGCTTGCCCTGCTTCGGCAGCTCCGGCAGCAGCCGCGCGTAGAAGGCGATGTCCTCCTCCAACTGGCTGACCCGGTCCATGGCGCTGAACATCCCACCCTGGTGCACTCGATAAACGGCCAGTGGCTCGGGTATGTAGCCGATTGGGCCTAGCTCGGCGGAGCGGATGTGGATCAGCCAGTCGATCCAGGCGGAATCGAAGATCCAGGGGCGCAGGCCGGCGGCCACCTCTCGTCGGAACATCATCGCCGGCGCGGGCACGAAGCACTCCATGACGATCTGCTCGAGACTGAACTGGCCGTCGCCGAAGCCGGGGCTGAGCGCGCCCGACGGCATGCCCGCTCTGTCGTAGACGAGGCTGACGTCGTGGAAGCAGTTGGCGCAGCTCGGATTCTGCTCCAGGTACTCGACCTGGCGCGCCAGCTTCAGCGGCGACGTCCAGTAGTCGTCGCCGTCCAGATAGGCGATGAACTCGCCGCTCGCAGCGTCGAGCGCGCGCCGGAAGATCTCGCCGTGGCCGAGGTTGCGTTCCGGAAGGACCGCCTTGATCACGTCCGGATGCCGCTCGGCGTAGGCACGGACGACCTCCCGGGTACCGTCGGTCGAACAGTCCTCCCCGATCACCAACTCGAATGGAAACGGCGTCTGCTGGATCAGCACGCTCTCGATCGCCTGGGCAATGAACGGCTCGTGCTCATAGGTCCGCAGGACGATGCTGACCCTGGGAGGGCTCGTTTGGCCCATCAGGCCCTGCGCCCGGCGATGGCGGCAATTCCGCGCGGGTCCCACCGCGCCAGAGTGAGGAGGCCCCTGAGCGCGCGGCGGCGACGGCGCCCGCGCCAGTCGTTGGCGATCCGTTCGGCCAGCGCACGTCCGTGCGCGGCACGAGTGTTGCGAATACCGCGCAGGCGGGCAGCGCGCTCGCGCTGGTCACGCAGCCGCGCTCGCTGGGCGCCGAGCACCTGCAATTGCGAGGTGAGGACGACGCCCGGGTCCCGCGTCGTGTTGGAACCGTGTCGCCGGTACTCGGTGACGACGTCCTCATGGCAAAAAACGGGGTAGGCGTAGGTGAGCCTGAGGTAGAGGTCGTAGTCGTCGCCGGCTCGCAAGCCCACATCGAACCCCCCTATCGCCTCCAGCGCGGCCCTCCTGTAGACGATCGACGAGCCGGACCAGATGTAGCAGTCCTCGAGCAGGTGGAGGTAATGGTCCTGTGTGACCAGGAGTTGGCCGCCTTCGCCGATCACCTCTCCATCGTCCCCGATGTCTCGCGACATCCCGACGGCGGCCGCGATCTGTGGACGCTTGTTCAACGCCGCCACCCCGCGCTCGACGGCGTGCGGAAGCAGCCTGTCATCGGCATCGAGGAAGACGACGAAGTCGCCGCGTGCACGTTCCAACCCGAGATTGCGGGAGGCGGCGACACCGCGATGCCGAGGGCGCAGTCGCTGGACGTCCGGGTAGCGGCCTGCGACCTCATAGCTGTTGTCGAGCGACCCGTCGTCGATGACGATCACCTCGTGGGAGGAGTAGGTCTGGGCCCTGATGCTGTCGATGGCCTCAGCGAGAAAATGCCCCTGGTTGAAGCACGGGATGACGACGGAGACGGGGGGCGTGGCGGAGTCGTTCATCCGCGTCGCCTGAAGAGCCCCCTCCGCTCGCGGCGTGCAGGCCGCACCGTCAGGATCTCCAGCTCGCCGAAGGGCGCTTTCTCACCATTGTCGAGAGACGCCTGGATCTCGAGATGGCTTTTTCCCTTGCCGCTCGACTGGAGCACCAGCTGGAAGCCAGCCGTCTCCGCCCCGGGAACCCCAGGAAATGCTTCCGCGATGTCGGGTCGCGCGACCGCGATCGGCGCTCGCGCGACAACCTGACCTCCCGCCACCACCTCGACCTGGGTCACGGGGGAATCGAAGCCGAGGGCCCAGCCGATCAGCTTCAGGCCGGCGTCCGTGTCTTCGACTCGAAAGTGGCCTCGGAGATGGTCGTTCGGAGTCGCGTGAGTCATCTCCAGAATCTGCACCCCGGATCCCTGCGACATGCGGGAAGTGTATGGATCTTGCGATCCCCGGGTCGGCCCGAAAGCCTTCCGGCCCTCGATGAAGAAGCTCTCGTCACGGCGGTTGTCGAGAGCGGTGATCTCCCCGAAATCGCTGGCGGTTTCCCCGAAAGCGCACTCGCGAACCTCGATGAAGCCGGCTTTCTCCAACAACTCGGCGGTGAAGTCCGCGAGAAAGAGGGTCCGCGAATAGCCGTACCAGAGCATGTGCATGATGAAGCGTCCACCGGGCGATGCCGCCGCCTCCTCGTCGACCATGAAGTACTCCTCGTCGCCGCTGAGGTACGCGTCGATCCCCTTGGCGAGATCGGGCAGCGCCAGCCGCAGCACCCCGCCTGGCCGGAGCACGCGCGCCAGCTCCTGGAGTGCCGGTAGCTGTTCCGAGAGGGACAGCTCGGGCAGCGCGTGGATGCTCACGGCGTAATCGAGGCTGTCGCTTGCCAGCGGCAGCCCCTTGCGGATGTCGGCGACGAGGTCGATGCCCGGGGCCTGCTTGATGTCCGAGTTGATCCAACCGGGCGCGACATGGGCCCCGCACCCCCAATTGAGGCGGTGGACCGGGCCGGCTTCAGGGGCGGTCGAGCTGTGCGAGGAGGCCACCGACGACCTTTCTAGCATCGAAGTACTCCTCGGCCACGGCCCGTGCCGCGCTGGAGTGGCGGTCCCAGTCGCCGAGGATCTCCCCCGCGCGGGCCACGGCCTCCTCCAGGGTGCGGAACGCGAGCAGGCCGTCCCCAACCGGCAGCGAGTCACCGAACCCGGTGTCCTGAGCCAGTACCGGTCTGCCGCTGGCGAGGAAGCAGGCGCTGCGGTCGCTGAACCAGCCGCTGCCCGTCTCGACGTAGATCTCCTTCGCGATCGAGATCTCGGCGCCCGCGGACAGGATGAACTCCTGGTAGTCCTCGAGTGACGCCGCGACCGAACGTGGGTCGATCAGGCACCACCCATTGGTCCGCAGCGCCCCGATGTCGTCGCTGTCGTAGGGGTCGATGTCCATCGCCAGCTCGAACTCGGTGTCCACCCGGGAGGGCAGGTCGAGGAACCGGCGGAACTCATGGACGCGCAGGCCGAGCCGGCGACCGTCGAGTTCGACCGGGTCATAGGGGCCCCGCCAGCTGCCGACGCTGCGAAAGGTCCGCGAGGCGCCATCGGCGGCAGGCCAGTGCTCGAGCGAAACGGGTGGGTGGATCGCGATCCAGTCGAGGCCGCCGGTCGGGATCTCGCAGTGGGGAAGGCCGAGGTTCGCGCCGACCGTGGCGAAGCAGTCGTGACCGCTCATCGGGTCCGCCTGGCCGAGCTCACGCCAGATCTGGGGGAACCCGGGGTCGACGTCGAGGAAGACCCGCTTCTGGGCCGCTTCGAGCAGGTCGGGATCGTCGAGGAAGCCCATCACGTTGATCAGCGCCGGCGCCGCCCCGATCCGCTCCCGTAGCGCAGCACGGCTGAGGCCGACCGTCTCGTTTTCGTCGAGGAGCAGGGCATGAGAGTCGCCGAGCCCTGCAAAGTCCATGATCTCCCCGAACCACTCGATTGCCTCGCGTCGTGCGGACTCCGAAACCAGGCCATCGGCGTCGGTCGCCATCTCGGCGGTGAGCCGGTCGATGAAGATCGGCTCGTAGCCGAGCTGGCGGGCGCCGAACGCGTACTGCAGGAAAGCCCAGGCGTGGCCCCCGTACCCCGCTCGCTGCGCGATCGACGCCGCGATTGGAAGCGGGTGCTTCAATCGGCAGCCGAGGCTTCGAACGGATCGAACTCGTCCATCAGGCCCTTGATCCGCTCCTCCCAGAGCGACGTGTGCAGCCACATGTTGTATTCGCTGGGGGTGCGGCGGACGCCGGGAACGTAGGACTGGCCCTCGAGGTGGTAGAGCTCGACCGACGGCAGGTACCAGTTCTCGCGCCCCGCTTCGGAGAGCCGCAGGCACAGCTCGGAGTCCTCGTAGTCGCCCTGGACGTAGTGGAGTGGCAGGCCGCCGACCTCTTCGTAGATGTCGCGGTCGATCATCATGCAGGCGGCGGTGACCGCCGGCACCAGCCGCGCCACGTTGGCGGCGGGGAAGCCGCGGTGCAGCCCCTTGAAGCAGTGGGCGTTCTCCCAGGCCTCGGAGCCCGGCGTGCGGTGGAAGTACATGCCGGCGTGCTGCAGGGTGTCGTCCTCGTAGAGCAGCTTCGGGCCGAGCGCGCCGATCCCCTCGGTGGCGTCGTAGAAGGCGCTCATCTCGCCGATCCACCCCGGCCGGTCCGGGATCACGTCGGAATTGAGCAGCAGCAGCCGGCTGCCGACGGCGACCTCGATGCCGAGGTTGTTGGCGCCGGCGAAGCCCGCTCCCGAGGTCAGGTTGACGACTCGGAAGGGCAGCCGGTAGAGGCCGAACAGCTCGCGGGCCTGGCGGGCCAGGTCCTCCGCCTGCTCGGTCGAGTCCAGGACGTAGATCAGCTCCATCGCGGCGAACTCGGGGTCGCGCGAGAACTGCAGCAGCTGGTGCTCGATGAAGTCGAGCCGCTTGTAAAGCGGGACGACGATCGAGGCGGCCGGTTCGGCCGGGGGCTCCCCGTAGGCGTCGACCGAGTCGATCTCGGCTTCGCCGACCACCCGCTGCTGCAGCCGGGTGAGGGCAGGGCGGCCGTGATCGACCGCGAGTGGGCCGCCGATTCGGCCGCGCTGGCCGAGCTCGCCGAGGATCGTCGAACGCACGACCTGGGGGTCGCGACTGACGGTCGGGCACTCGATCTCCAGCTCGAGGCCGTCGGAGGTGCGCAGCTCGGCGATCCAGCCGCTCGAGAGCCGGCTCGGCGCCGGCAGCACGACGTGGGCGGTGAAGCCGTGGTCGCGGGTCGGCTCGCCGCCGAGCCCGGCGTAGAACTGGACCACGTCGGGACGTTCGTAGCGAAAGGCCTCGGTCAGGTCGACGCGCGCTCCCTCCGGCGACACCACTGTCACCCGGCCGAGACCGTCCTGGTCGTGCATCCACCCGTTGATCCAGAAGGAGCGATCGTCGATCGCCAGGACCTCTTCGACGGCGAGGCCGGCGGGGTGCTCCTCCGTCACCGCGCAACGGGGCAGGCGCTCGCGCAGGACCTCGCGGATCCCGTAAAGCGATGCGCTGAGCTCATATGAGGAGGCACCCTCCAGGTCCGTCGAAGCGGCCAGCTTCTCCAGCACGGCCTCGCGCGTGACAGCGTCGTGCGGGGCCAGCTCCTCGCGGACCAGCAGCTTGAGGTCGCCCTCGACCTCGTCCCATTGCTGCGGCGAGAGGCCGAGTTCCTCGAGCGCCGCGACCTCGACGACGGGTTCGTCTCCCTCGCCCTCGTGGACGAGGATCGCCACGTCGGCGGCGAGTTTGGCGGCGCGGCGCGGGGCCGCCGTCGCGGCGCCTCCGTTGGCGGCGGCACTGGTTCCGGTCCTAGGCATTGAGCGCCACCTCCTGGTCGCGGTCGGCGGTCGTGTCGTAGATGTCGAGCAGTCGGGCGATGTGGGTGCTCATCGGATGCGGCTCCCCGATGCCGTCGCGCAGCGAGCGCCAAAGCCGTGGATTGGTCGTCGCGGCTTCGATCGTCCGCGCCAGGCTGAAGGCGTCTCCGACCCGGAAGTGCATGCCGTCGATGCCGTCGCGGACTTTCTCCGCCATGCCGCCGACGTCGCTGCAGATGACCGGCCGGCGGTGGAAGAAGGCCTCCTGGATCACCAGCGGGGAATTCTCCCACCAGATCGACGGGATCAGCACCCAGTGCAGGTCGGCCATCAGCTTCGGCAGCTCGGCGTGGTCATAGGGGCCGCGGAAGGTGACGGTCCCGCACGGTCTCGTGGCGAGCGGCGAATTCGTCCTGGAACTCCTGCGTCTGCAGCTCCAGGTTGGCCCCGTGCAACCAGAGATGCGCGTCGACGTCGTCGTCGAGCAGGTCCATCGCCTCCATCATCACCTGGGCGCCCTTGAAGTAGCTGAGCTGGCCGAAGAAGCCGATGTTGGTCGGCGCCTTCGTCTGCGACGGCGCCGGGGCGCGGACGGCCGGAGCCAGCCGTCCGTACTCCTCCACCTCGATCCGCTCCGGCTCGATCCCCCAGCGCAGGTACTTCTCCATCAGCTGCGCGCTCGGCGCCAGGAAGAGATCGACGTTCTCGAAGTGCCCCTTGATGAAGCGTTCGCGCAGGAAGAACGACTGCTCGGTTACCTGCGGGAAGCATTCGTGGCAACGACGCGGCGAGGATTCGTCGCAGAGCTCGGAGCTGAAGGTCCGCACCATCTGGCCGTCCCGATGGCAGATCGGCAGGAACTCGTGCAGCGTGTAGACGATCCTCGCGTCCGGCAGCACGCGGCGGATCTGGCTCAGCAGGTCGACACCGATGAAGTGCGTGTGCTGGAGGTGGACGACATCGGGCTGCTGCGCCAGCAGGAAGTTGGTCAGGTGCTGGGAGTAGAGCGACTTGTCGTGCGAGGTCAGGGTGAAGAAGTCGAAGTGCTCGGTCTCGGTGAAGACGAAGTACTGGTTCGGGTCGTCGTTGACGGAACTGAACGGCGTGCCGGGATGGGCCACGCGCTGGCGGGCGACGTTGGAGCCGATCCGTGCGAGCAGTACCGGCTCCACCCCAGGCGTGTCGCGCATCCCCTCGTAGAGCTCGAGCGCATAGGCCTCGGCCCCGCCGGGGTGCAGCGTCGGATGGTTATGGGCGACGTACAGAACCTTCATCACAGCTCCTTTAGCCCTTCGAGGTCGAATACACGGCAGAGGTAGCGCTGCTCGGCGATCTTGCGACAGCTGGACTCGACCACCGTGGCGAAGTCCGTCGAGGCATCGAGCCACTCGTCAGCGGTCCTTGGCACGACGAGGTAGTCGGCGCCGTCACCGGCGAGCAGCTTCAGCTCGGTCAGCTCGCGACCGCCCCCCGCGGCGGGATCGCCCGCCCGCAGGCGTTCTGCCCGCAGCGGCGCCAGCGCGGTCGCGACGCCGTCCACCGCCTCGAGGACGACGAGTCGCCTGTCGGTCGTGATCAGCTTTCCCAAGTAGTCTCGTATCTGCTCCGCCGAGGCCTGCGGCCGCTCGATCGTGGGCGCCCCTGGGGCGTGCGGCCGGACCCGGCCGAGGCCGTAGATTAAGCAGGCATCGACGACGTCGGCGACAATCTCGCCCTGGTTGTCCAGATGCAGGGCGAACTCGTCGTAAAAATCGAGCCACCAGCGCGCCGTGGCGGGGATCACGAGGTACTCGGCGCCGCCCCGCCGCATCGCCTCGAGCTCCGCCGTGGCGGTGGCGCTGTCGAGAGGGTGGTGCCCGGCGTAGGCACCGGAGCTGTCCTGGGGAAAGTGCAGCGTCCGCATGCCCGGGATCTCAAGCAGGGCCTCGTCGCCCTTGCTGACTACGAGCAGCGAGGAGCCCGGCGGTACGTGGGCGGCGACGGCTCCCCGCACCCGCCCGACAAGGTCGGCGTACTCGGTCTCGCCGAGCCGGCCGGCGCCATTCTCGCTCATCCCGTTGCCCCCTTCACGGCGTACTCCGCCTGCCGCAGGTCAAAGATCGAGCAGGCCTCGTGCACGGTCAGCGGATAGCGATCGCGCAGGTGCGTGGCAAAGTCCGCGTAATGCTCGAGCCACCAGGCCGCCGTCGCCGGCAGCACCAGGTACTCGGCGCCAGCGGCACGTGCCGCCTCCAGCCGGGCCACGGCGTCGGCGCCGTCGCGCGGGTGGTAGCCGAGGTACCCGCCGTCCGCGGCCTGGGGAAAGTGACTGGCCCCGCGATCGCCGAGATCGACCAGCTCGCGGTCGCCGCGGCTGACGACCAGGACCGAGGCGCCGGCCGGCACGTTCTCGGCCACCGCCTCGCGGACCCGCTCGACGGCGCGCCGGTAGCCGAGCCGGCGGCTGGCCGTGAACTCCCGCGCGGAGTCCTCGCCGCCGGGCTGCGCCTCCTCCAGCCGCTGCTGCAGCGCCCGCACCTCCTCCTCCAGCCGGTTTGCCTCACGGGCGAACTCGCCGCGGTCGAAACCGGCGCCGGCGCCGGCCGGGGGCTGACGCACCAGCCACGACTCGTCGCTCGCGGCGGCGCCGGCGTCGGCGGTCAGGCGAACCACCTCGCCCAGCAGGTCGCCGACCTGTCGGGCGTAAACGTCCAGCAGATCCTCGAGCTCGACGTCGCGGCCGGAGTCGATCGCCGCCAGCAGCGGCGAGACCGCCACCCGCAGCGGGTAGGACTCCGGGTACTCGAACTCGAGCAAGCCGTCCTGGGCGTAGATCGCGACGTCGTCGCGGCGAGCGCGGTCGCGCCAGCGCTCGCGCCAGAGCGCGACACTGCGCTCGAAGCGGTCGTCGCGGCCCCGCGAGGCGGACTCCAGGTGGACGACGACGGCCTCGTGGCAGTAGTGGATCTCAGCGCCGGCCTCGCCCAGCCGCAGGCAGAGGTCGACGTCCTCGAGCGAGTTGACGAAGCCGGTGTCGAATCCGCCGAGCTGCTCGAAGGCGGCGCGCCGGACCAGCAAGCAGGCGCCGGTGACGGCCTGCAGCGGCCGCGACCGGTTGACGGCCGGGTGGTCGGCCGGTAGCCCGGCGTAGAGGTTGTGCGGGTAGCCCTCCTGGCCGATCACGACGCCGGCGTGCTGGACCGTCCCGTTCGGGTAGATCAGCTTGGCGCCGACCGCAGCGGCGGCCGGGTGCTCGTCGGCGTAGCGCCGCAGCGCTTCCACCCAGCCCGGACGCGGCTCGGTGTCGTTGTTGAGGAAGACCAGCAGCTCGCCCCGTGAGGCCGCCGCACCCTCGTTGCAGGCGCGGGCGTAGCCGCCGTTCACTCCCAGGTAGAGGGCCCGGATCGCCTCGCCGTAGCCGGCCAGGAGGTCCGCGGTGGAGTCGGTCGAGGCGTCGTCGACGACCACCAGCTCGCACTCCGGGGGCAGCTCGGCGAGGACCGCATCGAGGCAGCGCTGCGTGAGCGCAGCGCGGTTGTGGACGGGGACGACGATCGAGGTCGAGACGCTCATGGGCTCACCTCCTCGAGGTCGTAGATCGCTCCAGCGCGCTCGTCGGAGACGACGGCGCGGTAGCGCGAGTCGAGGTGGTCGCGCAGGCCGTCGTAGTGGTTCAGCCACCAGCGATAGGTCGGGGGCACGACCAGGTAGCGGGCGCCGCCCTGGCGCAGCTCCTCGAGGTGGCCGATCGCCTCGGCGCTGTCTGCCGGATGGTGCCCGGCCCAGCCACCGTCCTCGGCCTGGGGAAAGTGCATCGCCCGACGCCCGTTCAGCTCCAGCAGCGCCTCGTCGCCGCGGCTGATCACCAGCACCGCCGCCCCCGCCGGCACCGCTGCCTTCACGGCCTCGCGCAGGTGTTCGGCCTCGCGTTCGTAACGCGGGTTCGGGCGCCGCTCGTAGGGCTCCCAGGACCGTCCCCACTTCTCCGCGTAGCGCTGCTTGTTGGCCCGCAGGATCCTCGTGTACTCGCCGCCGGGGACGAGCCGGCCGAAGGAGGCCTCGCCGAAGTGGTGGACGACCGTGTCCTCGACGCAGCGCAACTGGTACCCAGCTTCCCGGGCGCGATCGGAGTAGTCGTCGTCCTCGAGCAGCCCCACCTCGTAGCGCTCGTCCAGCGGCCCCAGGTGCAGGTAGGTCTGGCGGCGCATCGCCAGGCAGAACATTGCCGGGGTCCGCACCTCCAGCCACTCCCCCGCGTGCTCGCCGGCGCGCCGCCGCGCGAACTCGAGAAACTCGCCCCAGGTACGGTAATCGGTCTCGATCTCCGCCTCGTTGCCGATCCGGTTCGTGACCGGCCCGACCAGCCCGACGCCCGGGTTGCTGAGGTGCGCCAGCAATTTCGAGAGCCAGCCCGGAGCGACCATCGTGTCGTTGTTGAGCAGGACCAGGTGCTCGCCGAGGGCGAGGCCGAGGCCCTGGTTGCAGGCCGCGGCGAAGCCCATGTTCCTGCCGTTGACCAGAACCCGCACGCGCGCGTCGGCGTCGGCCAGCTTGGCCAGGTAGGCGCGGGTCCCGTCGTCGGAGCCGTTGTCGATCACGATCAGCTCGAAGTCGTGACCGGCGGTGTGTGCCAGCACCGTCTCCAGGCAGAGACGGTTGAAGATGAGGCCATTGTGGGTGATGACGACGATGCTGGCGCTCTCGGCCCCCATCGCCGGCGCGTCCTCGTGCAGCGCCACGGCAAAGCCCTGGGCAGCCTCGACCGTCGGCCGCGGCAGCTTCGTTGGCCGGCGCGAGACCGGCTGCAGCTCCATCTCCGGCGGGAAGACCGTGGCGGGGCGGGGCGGGCGGGCCCGCCGGGCCGGGCTCAGGCCGAGCTCCGCCAGCATCGCCCCCAGCACGACGTCGTGGCCGAAGTGCTCTCGCGCCAGGTCGCGGGCGGCGGCGGTGTGGCGCGGGTAGTCGGCATTGACCTCGCTCACCGCCGCGGCGGCGCTCTCCGGCGAGTCGAAGCCGAAGAGGCCGACGCCGGTCGGGAGCGCGCTGCCGAAGCCGGTGTCCTGGGTGACCACGGGCCGCCCGCTGGCGAGGTAGGTGGCGCTGCGATCGCTGAACCAGCCGGTGCGAAGCCGCACGTTCTGGTCCTTGGCGACGGTGAACTCGCCGCGCGAGGCGCCGATGTAGTCGCGGTAGCTGTCGATCCCGCGCGAGACCTCGAGGCCGTCGCGGACCAGCCAGCCATGTTCCTCCAACAGCTCCCGGTCGGTCGCGTCGCAGCTGCTCAGGGCGAGCTCGAAGCGCTGGCCCGTGCGCCGCGGCAGCTCCAGGTGCTTGAGGAACTCGTGGTGCTTGCTCCAGGTGTAGCGCTCCCCCTCATAGGTGACGTCGCGCCAATCCTGGCGCCAGTTGCCGACCGTCGTGAAGAGGTCGGCGGGTTGCGAGGAGAGGTCGGGCCAGAGGTCCATCACCACCGGCTGGCGGGTCGGCACGAAGCGGAACCGCTCCTGGTGGGGCAGGCCGCAGTCGGGGTTGCCCCAGTTCTCGGCGAAGGTGAAGAAGGCGCAGTGGGGCTCGAGGAAGTCGAGCGTCTCCTGCTGTCCGTGCCGCAGCTCCAACTGCAGCTGGACCGGGTCGGTCTCCAGGTAGACGAGGCGGCCGGTCGCCGCCAGCTCGGACAGCGGCTGGGTGCCGCCGTGGAGGTTGATCAGCAGCTCGGCGTCGCCGTAGAGGCGTTCCAGCCGCAGCTCGCTCATCCCGAAGCAGCGCCCGTCGTCGTGCAGAGCACGAAAGGCCCAGCGGTCGGAGAGACCGAAGCGACGCATGATCGCGGCGATGTACTCGGCCGCGAGCGCGGAGCTGTCGTCGTCCTGGTGGGACATCAGCATCGAGGGCGTGCGCGCGTGCGTCTCGACGTAGTAGGTCTCGTAGCCGAGCCGCTCGAAGCCAAGCATGTAGTGGAGGTTCTGCCAGACGACCCCCGCCACCGGCATCTTGGTCATCATCCCCAGCAGGACGATCTTTGGGCGCGATCCGCGGCTGCCGCCCATCACCCGCCCCCCTCCGGCTCGACCTGCTCCCAGGTCACCGTTTCCGCTGAGACGACTGCCTCTCCTCCGTTTCCGCTGGTCGCCACCGCCCCCGGCGCGCGCCGCTTGCGCTCGCGGTGCTGTGCCTCGTGCAGCTGCTGGTAGATGGGGCCTTCGCGCAGCAGCTGCTCGTGGGTGCCGCGCTCGACGATGCGGCCGTCGCTCATGACCAGGATCTGGTCGGCGTGGCGGACGGTCGAGAGCCGGTGGGCGATCATGAACGAGGTCCTCCCCACCATCAGGTCGTCGAGCGCGTCGAGGATCACGCGCTCGGTCCGGGAGTCGATCGAGGAGGTCGGCTCGTCGAGGATCAGGATCGGCGCGTCCTTGAGGAAGGCGCGGGCGACGCAGATCCGCTGGCGCTCGCCACCCGAGATGTGGGCGCCGCGCTCGCCCAGCAACGTCCCGTAGCCGTCCGGGAGCCCCTCGATGAAGTCGTGGGCGTTGGCGGCGCGAGCGGCGTCCTTGATCTCCTCTTCCGTCGCCTCGAGGCTGCCATAGCGGATGTTCTCGGCGATCGTCCCGGAGAACAGCAGCGGCTCCTGGAGCACGACGCTGATCTGCTCGCGCAGGGAGTCGAGCTTGAGGTCGCGGATGTCGACGCCATCGATCTCGATCGCCCCCGAGCTGGGGTCGTAGAAGCGGATCAGCAGGCTCATCAGGGTGCTCTTGCCGGCGCCGGTGTGGCCGACGACGGCCACCCGTTCGCCCGGCCGCACCTCGAAGGAGACGTCGGCCAGAGTTTCCCTGCGGCCGTGGTAGGCGAAGTCGACATCCCTGACGACGAGGTGCCCGCGCGCGCTGGTCAGCTCGATCGCGTCGGGCCGCTCGTTCACCTCGGGCTCTTTGTCCAGCAGGTCGAGGGAAGCGTTGAACTGGACCAGCTGCTCGTGGATCGTCCCGATCGTGGTGCTGATCTGCTCCAGCGGCTGGTAGACGGAGGCGATGTAGGTCAGCAGCACGATCATCTCGCCGACGCTGATCTTGCCCTGGATCACGTGCCAGGCCCCGACCCCGAGCACCAGGGAGGTCCCGGCCGCCGTCGCCGTCTGGACCCAGAGCGTGTACATGCTCTGACCGACCGTCAGCTTGACCCGCTCGTCGACGGCGACCTGGCCCTGCTCGCGGAAGCGCTGGTGCTCGTAGTCCTCGCGCCCGAAGGAGACGATCACGCGCAGCATCGCCATCGCCTCGTGCACGATCGAGAGCGAGCGCCACTCGAGCTGCTGCACGTGCTGCAGGCGGGGCACGATCCGCCTCCCGTACATCCCGAACGACCAGTAGAGGAGGGGCAGCACCAGGAGCGAGAGCAGTGCCAGTTGCCAATCGATCAGTACGGCGATGATCAGCATCCCGACCAGGGTCAGGCCCGCCTCGATGATCGGCGGGAAGACCATGACGATGCTGCCGACGGCGGCCGCCTGGAGGTTGATCTGGCTCATCAGCGCGCCCGTCTGGCGCTGGTCGTGGAAGGTGAAGGAGAGGCGCTGGACGTGCCGGAAGAGGTCGCTGCGCAGGTCCATCACCATGTTCTGCTCGGCCTTCGAGCCGAGGTAGTGGTTGAGCACGGTGAGGGCGTTGCCGACGGCGATGATCAGGAAGCGCGTCGTGACCATCGCGACGAGCACCACCCAGACGGTCGGGTCGCTGCCGAAGAGAAACGCGATGACCCCGGTCGCTTCGCTCTCCTGCAGGACCTGGTTGAGGATGATCGCCAGCGGCCACGGCTCGGCCAGGCCGAGGACCGCGGTCGCCACCGTCAGGCACATCACCCCGATCAGCAGCTTGCGGTAGGGGCGCAGGTAGGGGCGCACGCGTGGCAGCGAGCGCCACAGCTCCCAGGCGCTGCCCTTGTTCAGCTTCTTCTCGCGCCTGCGCCGCTGGCGCTCCGACGGCCCGGTCGGCTTCGCGCTGCGCATCCTGATCGGTTTGCTGAGGCTCAATGCGGACGCCTCTGCGGGTCCATCCCCAGCCGCGAGACCAGCACCCCCTCGCGCTCCCGTGCGGGCATCTCCGGCGGCTCCGCGACGGCGGCGCTGCCGCCGCCGGCCGGGGTGTCGTCCCCCTCGCGCCGGTCGCGGTCACCGCCCTCTTCCCCGCCACGGATCACGTCGAGCGCCAGGCTCATCGCCGTCCCCGTCCCCTCAACCCCCAGCCCCAGCAGAGCCAGCAGGGCGATGCCGATGACGACGCCGAAGACCAGCTCGCCGTGGAGCAGGGCGTAGCTGGAGAGCAGCCCCAGCAGCATCCCCACCACCAGGCCGCGGGTCGACGCGCGCGGCCAGATCCGTGCCCGCATCAGCTGCTTGCCGGAGCCGTGCTCCTCGACAGCGGTGCGGATTTTGACCCCGCCGAGCGGCCCGGCGCGCAGGTCGAGATCCCAGCGATCGAAGGGGCCGCCGCTGCGCACGTAGCCGCCGCGGGCCGCCAAGGCGTCTTGCAGGCCCTGGATGAAGTCCTGCGGCTGGCGCCAGGATTCGCTCCAGACCTCAACCGAACGCGGGCGCGGCCAGGCAGCCCCCGGCCGCAGTCGCCGCCGCCAGGGCGAGAGGCCGTTACGCAGCCGCCCGGCCAGGCGGACGACGGGCTGCAGGAGGAAGAGCCCGGCGGTCAGGTCGCGGCGTTTGAAGGTCTCCAAGCGGGAGCGGCCGGGGACGCTGGGGTGCGCCTGCCAGCCGCCCACGACGGCCCGCCACACCACCGCGCCGAGGCCGATCGCGAAGGGCGGCAGCGCCAGCAGCAGCGGCGCCCAGAGCATGCCCAGGGCCGAGACGCAGCCGAACACGCCGAGCAGAAGCAGCACCTCCGGGGTCAGGACCAGGTTCTCGAAGCGTCCGGGGGCGGGCCGGTAGATCGACTGGAACAGGCCACTGCCCCAGGTCCCGTAGCGGACCATCGCCCGGCGGCCGGCGCTGCCGAGCGAGGGCGCGTCGTAGATCCGACCCGACCAGCGCGACGAGCCGGCTCGGTTGTAGCGGTTCGGCCACTTGCGCTCCAGCAGTGCCTCGGCCTTGCCGTAGCCGTACTGCTGCCTCAGGTAGCGCCGTACCGAGTCGCGCCGCCGGTGCATCACCACGGCGCCGGCGCTGAAGCCCTGTGTCCACCCCGCCTCCTGCAGGCGCCAGCAGACGTCGACATCGTCTCCCGCGGCCCGGAAGCACTCGTCGAAGCCGCCGATCGCCTCCAGCGCCGACTTGCGGAAGGCCATGTTGCAGCCCGGCACGTGCTCGGCCTCGCGGTCGGAGATCAACACGTGGATCGGCCCGCCGGGAGCCGCTGCCACGCACTCGGCCACCATGCTGTCCTCGGGCGGGATGTTGGGACCGCCAACCCCGGCGTGCCCGTCCGCTCGCAGCGATGCCGCCAGGTAACGCAACCAGTCCGCGTCCGGATACGCGTCGTCGTCGAGAAAGGCCACCACCTCCCCACCCGCTCGCTTCACGCCGGCGTTGCGGGCGGCGCTGAGGCCACGGTGGCGGGTCTCGACCACGGTGGCGCCGTGGGCGCGGGCGATCTCGGCGGAGCCGTCGCTGGAGCCATCGTCGACGACGATCAGCTCGAAGTCGGGGTAGTCGAGGTCGCGCACCCCTTCCAGGCACCGCGGCAGGGTGCGGGCGCCGTTGTGGGTGCAGACGATCACCGAGACCCGCGGCCAGGGGCCCGTGGGGCAGAAGGGCACGGCCGCGAAGGCCTCTTGGACCGCCGCCAGCGCTGGCTTGGGTCGCCGTTCTCGATCTACCAGCCCGAAGGCCCAGTCGGTGACGTCGTGGCCGCCACGGTGCCACTCGTCGGTCCAGGAGAAGACGAACACCCCCGCCGCCCCGGTGCCAAAAGCGTGGTCGATCTGCCAGCTCAGGGTCTCGGCTTGCGCCGCATCGCCGTTGCGCTGACTGTCGATGCCGACCTCAGCGATCAGCAGCGGCCGGTCTCCCGAGAGGTTCTGCAAGCGCGCCAGATAGGAAGCGTAGGTCTGCTCGTCCTCGAGGAAGACGTTGAAGGCCGCGAGGTCGAAGAAGGGCAGCTCGAGGTACTCGGTCGAGGGAAAGTTCACATAGGTGAAGAGGCCTTCGGGATCCTCGGCTTTGGCCTCCCAGTGGAGCCGCTCGAGGAACTTCTCGATCCTGCCCTTGCCGTGCCAGCGAACGACCGACGCTGGGATCTCGTTGCCGACCGCGTAACCGAGGATCGCCGGGTGCGCCTCGCATTCCCGTACCTGGTCGGCGACCTTGGCGACGATGCGCCGCTCGAGCTGAGGATCGTCGAGGAAGGCGACGTGCTGCTCCCAGGCGAGCCCGACGAGGACGTGCAGGCGGTGCTCCTGGGCCATGTCCAGCAGCCACGGCGGCGGGGGCACATAGGTGCGCAAAGAGTTGGCGCCCGCTTCCGCCATCGCCTCGAAATCGCTCCGCACAGTTGCTCGCGAGGGGAAGGGCATCCCCTCGATGGGGCGAAACGTCCCATAGGTGACCCCGCGGACGTGCAGCTTGGACCCCCCCACCAGGATGGACCGTCCGTGAATCGCTGGTCGCCGAATTGCCATATGCCGAGCCGAAAACCGTTCCCGCAACGCTTTTCGCAACGCCCCCCGAGCGCAAAGTCGGAAAAGAACTTAGACGTTACGCGATCTGCGGCATAGATCGGTCAGAGCCGTAGTCGCCTTGACCTCGGTCCAGCCCTTGCAAAGAGCGACCGTCTAGGATCGCGCGGCGATGAATTGCCTCGTCACCGGCGGCGCCGGCTTCGTAGGCTCGAACCTGGTCGATGCCCTGCTCGCCCGCGGCGACGAGGTGACCGTGGTCGACGACCTTTCCACTGGCCGGCGGGAGAACCTCGGTGCGGCGCTGGAGAATGGAGCGAGGTTGGTCGAGGCCGACATCCGCGATGGCGACGCGCTGCGGCAGGTCGTGGCGGACGGCACGCCCGAGACCGTCTTCCATCTGGCAGCCCAGATCGACGTCCGCCGCTCGGTCGTCGAGCCCGCCTTCGACGCCGGGATCAACGTCGGCGGCACCGCGAACGTGCTCGAGGCAGCACGCGTGGCGGGTTCGAGGCGGGTCGTCTTCACCTCGACCGGCGGCGCCATCTACGGCGAGGGCGACGGTCAGGAGCTGCCGCTGCGCGAGGACGCACCGATCGCGCCGATGTCCCCCTACGGCCAGAGCAAGTTCGCCGGCGAGGGCTACCTGGCCCTCTACCGCCGCCTCTACAGCCTCTCCTCCGTTGCCCTGCGGTTGGGCAACGTCTACGGTCCCCGGCAGGATCCCCTCGGCGAGGCCGGCGTGATCGCGATCTTCTGTGGACGGCTGCGCGAGGGCAGGCGCCCGACCGTCTACGGCGATGGCACGCAGACGCGCGATTACATCTTTGTCGCCGACGTCGTCGCGGCGCTGCTGGCGGCGGCGAACAGCGACGCCCCGGGCCCGCTCAACGTCGGCACCGGGGTCGAGACCGACGTCCTCGAGCTGATCCGCCGCCTGGGCGAGCTCGGCGAGGGCACCGCCGCCTTCGAGTCCGAGCTCGCGCCTCCTCGCACCGGCGAGGTACAGCGCATATCGATCGACCCGAGCCGCGCCGAACGGGAGCTGGGCTGGCGCCCTCAGACGGGGCTCGAGGACGGTCTGAGGCTGACGCTCGCCTCGATGTAGCGCCGTTGAGGCGCCCCTCCTCTGCCGCTGGAGCGGTTTGAATAGATTCCGCTCCCGCAGAGAGAGCGAACGACCCGAGGAGCACCTTGAGAAATCCCAGAGACTTCTTCCAGCCCCAGGCCATCGGAGCGCCGGAGCCGCAGCGCGAGATCCCCGTAAAGCCGTCGCGGATGATCCACTTCCTCGATTTCTCGAACGAGAAGATGGTCGCCAAGGCCGCCGGCATCGCCGAAAAGACCGACATCCTGCTCGGCAACCTCGAGGACGCGATCCCGGTCGATCGCAAGGAGGCCGCCCGCCATGGCCTGATCAAGGCCGCCAAGGAGTCCGACTTCGGGAACACGGCGCTCTGGACCCGGGTCAACTCGCTGGAGAGCCCCTGGGTGCTCGACGACCTGACGACGCTGGTCACCGAGATCGGCGAGAAGCTTGAGGTCGTGATGGTGCCCAAGGTCGAGGGCGCCTGGGACATCCACTACGTCGACCGCCTGCTCGCCCAGCTCGAGGCGAAGGCGAGGCTCGACCGGCCGATCCTCGTCCACGCGATCCTCGAGACCGCCCAGGGTGTCGTCAACGTCGAGGAGATCGCCGCCGCCAGCCCGCGCATGCAGGGGATGAGCTTCGGTCCGGCCGACCTCGCCGCCTCACGGCGGATGAAGACGACCCGGGTCGGCGGGGGTCACCCCGGCTACCGCTCGATGGAGGACCCGCAGGATCCCGAGAACCCGGAGGCCGACCGCGTCACCGCGCAGCAGGACCCCTGGCACTACTCGATCGCCCGCATGGTCGACGCCTGCGCCTCGACCGGGATCCTCCCCTTCTACGGCCCCTTCGGCGACATCAAGGACACGGCCGGCTGCGAGACCCAGTTCCGCGCCGCCTTCCTGCTCGGCTGCGTCGGCGCCTGGTCGCTGCACCCGGTGCAGATCGAGATCGCCAAGCAGGTCTTCAGCCCGCCGCCCGAGGAGGTCAAGTTCGCGAAGAAAGTCCTGGAGGCGATCCCGGACGGGCGCGGGGTCCACATGATCGACGGCAAGATGCAGGACGACGCCACCTGGAAGCAGTGCAAGGTGATGGTCGAGCTGGCCGAAATGCTGGCCGAGAAGGACCCGGAGCTGGCCGAGGCCTACGAGCTGTAGCGGCTGACCCGGGCTCGGGCTCGGGTCAGGAGGCGCAGCGTGCTGCGTACCGCCTTCGGCCAGCTCGCCGACGCGAGCTTGAGGTGGAGCCGGTTGCCGGTGTCGGTGACGTGGACCGCGGTCCGGGGCAGCGCATAGCGGTTGCAGCCGTTCTGCACCACGCCCCGATCGACCGCGAAGGCGATCTCGTAGCCGGCCCCGCGAACGGCATCCGCCACGCGCGGATCCCAGAGCCCGTAGGGATAGGAGAAGGCCCGCGGCCGCGGCAGGCCCAGGGATTCGAGTTGGTCCGCGGAGGCCACCACCTCGGCTTCGAGCTGGTCCGGCGGGAGCTCGGGCAGGTGCGGGTGCGTCGCGGTATGCGAGCCGATCTCGATCCCCCGCTCCGAGATCTGCCTGAGACCGTCGGCGTCGAGCAGGTCCAGGGTCTGAGCGCCGTTCCGGTTGTCCCAGACGTTGGTGCCACCGACCTGGTCGGTGACGGCAAAGGCCACCGCCGAAAGGCCGCGCTCCTCGAGGATCGGACAGACGACGTTGAGCAGGTCGGCGTAGGCATCGTCGAACGTGAGCAGCACCGCGCGGTCCGGAAGTTCGCGTTCTCCGGCCAGCGCGGCGAGCACGGCGTCGAGGTCAACGAACGTCCAGCCCCGCCGCATCAGGGTGTCGAGCTGCTCGGCGAACCGCTCCGGGGCGACGGAGTACCGGCCGATCACCGGCTCGTCGTCGAGATCCGCGATCGCGTGGTAGCCGAGGACGATGGCCCGTCCTGACGTGGCCCGCGGTCCTGAGGTGACCCGCGGCGAGGTCCGGGTGGTCCTCGTCGCGCCGGAGACCGGCGCGACCATGGCGCCGAGCAGGACGAGCGCGAGAACCGCCGCTATCGCTTGGGTCAGGCGGCGCATCGACCTAGGCTAGGCGAGCCTCGAGTTTTGCGAGCTGGTCGGCGACCGGCGGTGGCAGCCTGTCACCGAACCTGGCGAGGTGCGCCTTGACCTGGGGCAGCTGCGCCTTGACGAGCTCCGTGTCGACGCTCAGCAGCTCCTTCATCGCCTCCGTGGAGACGTTTAGCCCCTCGGTGTTGATCGCACCCTCGGTCGGCAGCAGGCCGATCGGCGTCTCAACCGCCTCGGCGGCGCCCTCGCAACGGCGGAACACCCACTCGAGCACACGACTGTTCTCGCCGTAGCCGGGCCAGAGGAACTTGCCGTCCTCGTCCTTGCGGAACCAGTTGACGTAGAAGACGCGCGGCAGCTGCGCCCCCTCGCGCTCGCCGATCTTCAGCCAGTGGGCGAAGTAGTCGGCCATGTTGTAGCCGCAGAAGGGCAGCATCGCCATCGGGTCGAAGCGCAGCTCGCCGACCGCCCCGGCCGCCGCGGCGGTCGTCTCTGAGGACATCGTCGCCCCCATGAAAACCGCGTGCTCCCAGTCGAAAGCCTCCTGGACCAGCGGCACCACGGTGGCGCGGCGACCGCCGAACAGGAAGGCGTCGATCGGCACCCCGGCGGGGTCCTCCCACTCGGGAGCGATCGAGGGGCACTGCGAGGCGGGCGTCGTAAAGCGGGCGTTCGGGTGGGCGGCCGGCGTCTCGGAGTCCGGCGTCCAGTCGTTGCCGTGCCAGTCGGTTACGTGGTCCGGGGGGGCACCGGTCATTCCCTCCCACCAGATGTCGCCGTCGTCGGTCTTGGCGCAGTTGGTGAAGATCGAGTTGCGCTCGATCGTGTCCATCGCGTTCGGGTTGGTCTTGTGGCTCGTGTTGGGGGCAACGCCGAAGAAGCCGGCCTCGGGGTTGACCGCGTAGAGGCGGCCGTCCTCGCCGAACTTCATCCAGGCGATGTCGTCGCCGACCGTCTCGACCTTCCAGTCGGGCAGGGTCGGGACCAGCATCGCC
>Ga0190274_10000066_pt1 | contig 82872 bp, 77 predicted proteins | sample Popmic531T_FD_133002 | JGI IMG/M metagenome (GOLD analysis project Ga0190274, IMG submission 133002) | Populus adjacent soil microbial communities from riparian zone of Yellowstone River, Montana, USA - 531 T | ecosystem: Environmental > Terrestrial > Soil > Riparian zone | place: USA: Montana...
CTGCACACCGTCTGCGAGGAGGCCAACTGCCCCAACGTCGGCGAGTGCTGGGAGCGCGGCACCGCGACCTTCATGATCCTCGGCGACGTCTGCACCCGCCGCTGCGGCTTCTGCAACGTGCAGACCGGGAAGCCGACCTGGAACGACCCGCTGGAGCCGCTGCGGGTCGCCAACCAGGTGAAGCGGATGGGGCTGCGCCACGCCGTCGTCACCTCGGTCGACCGCGACGACCTGCCCGACTACGGGGCGAGCGCCTTCGTCGGCGTGATCCGCTCGATCCGCATACAGGCGCCCGGCTGCAGGGTCGAGGTCCTCACTCCCGACTTCCGCGGTCAGGAGATGCCGCTGGCCAAGGTCGTCCACGAGAAGCCCGACGTCTTCAACCACAACGTCGAGACGGTGCCGCGCCTCTACCCGGTGGCGCGCCGCGGCTCGCGGTTCCTGCGCTCGGCCCGGGTGCTGCGGATGGCGAAGGAGATGGGCGGCCAGGAGGTCGTCACCAAGTCGGGCCTGATGGTTGGGCTCGGCGAGAGCTTCGAGGAGATGGTCGAGACCTTCGGCATCCTCCGCGAGCACCGCGTCCAGGTGCTGACCGTGGGCCAGTACCTGCGCCCGACCGAGAACCACCTGCCGGTCGTCCGCTACTGGCACCCCGAGGAGTTCGCGGCGCTGGAGAAGGCCGCCTATGAGCTCGGCTTCGAGTCGGTTGCCGCCGGCCCCCTGGTCCGCAGCAGCTACCACGCCGACCAGAACCTGCCCGAGACGCACAGGGTCGGCGAGCTGATCGCCTAGCGGTGCGACTTTCTGTCGCTATAGCGACCAAAAGTCGCACCGCTTCAGTGTAGAAAAGGTTTTCGGGGGTATAGACGCTTCCATGCAGTGGCGAAAGGGGCGAGTGCTCGCTGGGCTGGCGGCACTTGGCTTCCTTTGCTCGACCGCCACTGCGGTGGCCTGAGCCGCCCTCGCGGTACTCGTACGCCGGTGAATGCAGGACGCTTCGGATGGGGAGCGGGCCTGTTGCCCGCTCAGGGTCCGGCTACGCGTCGGGGGCGGCTCGGCCGAGCGCTTTTACTCAAGGCCTCGGGGCCGGGCCGATTCGCGGCAGCCAGCGCGGCATCATGGAGCCAGCCGGGATCGAACCGGCGACCTCCGCCTTGCAAAGGCGGCGCTCTGCCAGCTGAGCTATGGCCCCGCAGAGCAAGTCTAGGCAGACGGGGGGCCGCTCGCCGTGTTCAGCGGACGACGGCGCGTTTGTAGCGGTTCACCGAGAGGGCGGCGAAGACGATCGTGATGCCGATCGACCAGGCGACCGCGGCCCAGACGGTGTTGTCGCCGACCTCGGCGCCGAGGAAGAGGTGGCGCATCGCGTCGACGACGATCGTGATGGGGTTGATTTCGGCGAAGGTCTGCAGGGCGCCCGGCATCGACTCGACCGGGACGAAGGCGGAGGAGACGAAGGTGAGCGGGAAGATCACGATGAAGCCGAGCGCCTGCGCCGCCTCGGGCGAGGACGAGGTGAGGCCGACGAAGGCGAAGACCCAGGAGAAGGCGTAGCCGAACAGCAGCAGGAGCAGGATGCCGGCGACGATGTGGGCGAGCGGGGCGTCGAAGCCGAAGCCGGCGATGACGCCGACCGCGAGCATGATCGCGATCGAGACCGAGTTGGTGACCACATCTGCCACCGTGCGGCCGGCGAGCAGGGCGCCGCGCGACATCGGCAGCGAGCGGAAGCGGTCGACCAGGCCCTTGCGCAGGTCCTCGGAGAGGCCGAGCGCGGTGACGAAGCCGCCGAACGACATCGTCTGGACGATGATCCCCGGCATCAGAAAGTCGATGTAGCTGTAGCCGGGGGTGTCGATCGCGCCGCCGAACACGTAGGCGAAGAGGAGCACGAAGATGATCGGCTGCACCGTGAAGGAGATCAGCAGGTCGGGCGCGCGAGGGATCCGCAGGAGGCTGCGTTTGGCGAGGACCAGAGTGTCGGAGAGGGCGTAGCTCAGGCCTTTCATCGCACCCGCTCCTCCACGCTGCCGGGGTCACGGTCCCCCGCCCCGTCCCCGTTGGCCTCCGCCTCTTCGGCGGCGTGGCCGGTGAGGGTGAGGAAGACGTCGTCGAGGGTCGGCCGGCGCATCGCCACGTCGTCGATCCCGATCCCCACCTCGTCGAGCCGGCGCACCGCTTCGGCGATCGCGCCCTGGCGCTTGTGGATCTGCATCCGCAGCACACCGTCGGTCATCGCCGGCCGCTCCGCCGCGACCTGCTCGAGCGCCGCCGCGGCGATCTCCGCGTCCTCTTTCGACTCCAGGGTGATGTCGAGCCACTCACCGCCGACCTGGTCCTTGAGCTCGTCGGAGCTGCCGGCGGCGATCACGCGGCCGCGGTCGATCACCGAGATGCGATCGGCGAGGCGGTCGGCCTCGTCCAGGTACTGGGTGGTGAGCAGCACCGTCGTGCCTTCCTCGACGCGCGCCTCGATCGTCTCCCAGAGGCCGAGGCGGCTGCGCGGGTCGAGGCCGGTGGTCGGCTCGTCGAGGAAGAGGACCGGCGGGTAGGCGACCAGCGCCGCGGCGAGGTCGAGGCGGCGGCGCATCCCGCCCGAGTAGGTGCGGACGAGGCGGTCGGCGGCCCCGGTGAGGTCGAAGCGCTCCAGCAGGTCGGCGGCGCGGGCGCGCGGCTCGCCCTTCGGCAGGTGGTAGAGGCGGCCGACCATCTCCAGGTTCTCGGCCCCGGTCAGATTCTCGTCGACCGCGGCGTACTGGCCGGCGAGGCCGATGCGGCCGCGCAGCGTCGCGGCCTCGCGAACGACGTCGAGCCCGGCGACGTGGGCGCTGCCGCCGTCGGGCGGGAGCAGCGTGGTGAGGATGCGGACCGCGGTGGTCTTGCCGGCGCCGTTGGGGCCGAGCAGGCCGAGCACCGTGCCCGGCGGCGCCTGCAGGTCGACCCCGTCGAGGGCGCACACGTCTCCGTAGGACTTGCGGAGACCGCGGGCTTCGATGGCAAGCTCGTCAGCCACGCGGGGCAAACTACCGAGTCGCCGCGCTCGGCTCGAAATTGCCCGGATTAATCGCCGAAGTCGATGTCCTTCGGCGGCTTCTGCTCGAACCAGAGGTCGTCGTCCTCGGGCGACTCCTCGAGGAACTCCGGGGTGTCCTCGAGCACGTCCTCATGGTCGCTGGACTCGGCGGCGGGCCGGTCGTCGTGGCCGTCGTCCTCCCCGTCCTCGTCCACCTCGACGATCTCGAACTCGCCGGACTCCGCCTCGGCGGCGGGCTCGTCCGGGAGCGGCGCCTCGAGCGCCTGGTTCAGCTCGTCGGAGAGCCGCTGCTCGCTGAAGAACTCGTCGAATTCGTCGGCCGGCTCGTCCTCCTCGGCCGGGGGGGCGATGCTCGGTTCGCTCTGCTCGGCGTCGACCAGCTCCTCGTCGGCGGGCGCCGGGGCCTCGGCCGGAGCCTCCTCGAACTGGCCCTCGACGTCGAACATCTCGGTCGGCTGGGAGGCGATCGCGTGCCGCTCTTCGGTCGAGTGGCCGGCATCGGCGATCGCCTCGTGCTCCATCGCCGGGTGCTCCTCCTCGGCGGGACCCTCGTCGGCCTCCTCGGCGTCGCCCTGAGGCGCCTCCTGCAGGTCGGCGACGTTGGGGACGCGCCTCTCCCCCTCCTCGGCTGCCTTCTCCTCGACCGCGGTACCCGGGGCGGCCATGAACTCGGTCGGCGCCTCGGCGAACGAATCCGACTCTTCGGGCCGCCGCGGAGGCCCGAAGGCCTCGTCCTCGAGCTTTTTGATCTCGGACTCGTCCGCGCCGTGGGCGCGCTTCAGTTCCAGGTGCTCTCGGATTGCGTCGTCGAGGATGCTCATAGCCGTTCCCGGAGGCTGCCAAAGACTATGTGGTTATCCGTGCCCTTGCGCGGCTATGGGAGCAACTTCCCACTCGGTCGACACGGCGGAGGCCCGGCCTCGTCGGGAGGCCGGACCCGCCGTGCGAACGATCAGCGCGGTTTCGCGACGTTGAAGCGCGCGAGGGCTTTGGCCGAGCGGTTACCCGCCGCATCCGTCGCCACGGCGACGATCCGGTAGGGGCCCGGCTTCAGACCCCGTTTGCGGATCGATTTGGCCGTGAACGCCTTGGCGTTGGAGCCCGCTTTGCCGTCCTGTTTGAGGGCTTTGCCGGTCCTTACCCAGAGGGCGCAGCGTCTGCCGGTCGCTTTCGCGCCTTTTTTCGCTTTGCGGCATTTGCCGGCGACTTTGCGGCCCGGCACCTTGCGCTCGACCGTGAAGGCGACGGCCGCGGACTCGCTCAGCGAGTAGCGCGCTTTCGCCTGTTTTTTCACTTTCGAGGACCGCGCCTGTTTTTTCTTCTTTTTCGGAGGCGCTTTGGTGCCGGAGGCGATCGTTTTCGGCACCACTTTCAGCCCGGTGATCGCCGGCGCGAGGACGTCCGGCACCGGGCAGGCGGGCGGAGCCGTGGCGAAGCGGCCGTAGACCGTCGAGCCCCCTTCGAAGTTGCCCTGGGGATCGCCGCTGAAATAGGTGACGAGGTAGTTGCACGTCGCCGTGGGATTGAAGGCGATCGCCGGCCGGTTGTTGCCGAGTTTGACGTCGCCGTCGGGACCCTCGGAGATGCGGAAGTCGTTGTTGCCGATCTGAGCGCCGGCACCCGTCAGGTACTGACCCCAGATCTCGACCTCGTTTTTGCCCAGGCCCACCTCGCTGCCGTGCCAGGCGACGAGGTACTGGTTCGAGAAGGGGTCGAAGGCGATCCGCGGCCGGAAGGCGCCGTATTCGGCGGAGCCGTCGGGGCCCATGTCGGAGATGCGCAACTCGGCACCGAGTTTGTTCACGTCGGCGGCGAGCAGCTGTCCCCAGACCTCCCGCTCGTTGTTCAGGAGCGGCGGACCGTCGTTGCCGTGCCAGCCGACCAGGTACTGGTTGAGGACCGAGTTCCAGGCGACGCTGGGCGGCGCCGCGTCGAAGCTGATGTTCCCGTTCGGGCCCATTTCGGAGATCTGGAAGTCGTTGACGCCGATCTCCCCGCCGGCCAGGTTCAGCCGCTGGCCGTAGACCTCCTCGTCTTCGCCGGTCGCGTCCGGCCAGGCCAGGAAGACCACCATGTACTCGAGGTTGGTGGCGTTGTAGGCGACGTCGACGGCGTCGTCGACGTTCAGTTCGGCGCTGCCGCCGACCACTGCGTCGTCGGGCCCGATCTGGCTGCCGTCCTGGGTCAGCCGCTGCGCGTACACGCGGCCGTCGCTGAACGCCTTCCAGACCACCAGGTACTCATGCGTGACGGGGCTGTAGGCGATCGCCTCCGTCTCGATGTCGTCCTGCACCGCGGAGATCGGCAGTTCGCCGCTCAGCGTCGCGCCGTTCGGGGCCAGCACTCGGATGTAGACGGTCTCGTCGCGATCCCAGGCGACCAGGTAGCGGCCGGTCTCGGAGTCGAAGCCGACCGCCGCGGGGTTGAATTCTTCGTGTTCCTGGGAGACCGCCGAGATCCGGAACTCGGACCCGACTTTGTTGCCGGCGGCGTCGAGCAGCTGCCCGTAGATGTCGTCTTCGGTCGGCGTCGTCGCCGCGACGTAGACGGCCAGGTACTGCCCGGTCACCGTGTTGTAGGCGACGTCCTGAAATGCCGCCTGCATCCCTTCGGCGGAGTGGGGCGAGCTGATCGGGAATTGCGGCCCGAAAGCATCGGCGTCGGCGGGCGCGACCCGCACGAAGAGAGCGAGCACGGCAACCGCGCAAACGGCCAACACGGCGCGCGCGGAGAACGACGGCAACGAAACGGACACGAAACCCTCCTAAGCAGTCTTGAACGATCAGCGCTGATCCTATGACCTTGCGGCTATCCTTGAACGTTGCGAGGCCGCGAAAAGTCGCCCACGCACCTCGGGGCTATAGCTCAGCTGGCAGAGCGCCTGGATCGCACCCAGGAGGTCGGCGGTTCGAATCCGCCTAGCTCCATCGCCAGAACCCCCTGCACGTCGGCGGGTTCGCTTTTTCAAGACCGCTCGAACCGGCCCTCAAGAGGCGCTCCGTTTCAGCCACTAGTGGCTGAAATCGCGTAGATGCGAAGGGATTAGCGGGGATTGCCGTTGATTCCGGCTTGCATTTGGACGACGGCAGAGCTAGGGACGCGTGGGTTCGTCTAACGAGCATCAAGCGCGACGAGGGGAGATCCGGCGCCCGAATCAGCGCCGCTCTCCGCACTTCGCGCATTCGTCCCGCCACTGGGACACGAGCCGTAGACCACCCCCCAGATCAGTAGGAATCGGCCGCCAATCGTGACGGCAGAATCGCCCGCGCAGTTGATCCACAATCTCCGGTCTTGCCTTGCGCAGCTTGCGCTGAGGAAAGCCAAGCCTGCAACGACAGGCCACCTACGACCTCGACGCCCACCCCTCCCATGAAGTCCAAGCCGTCAGGTCCTAGCTAGAACGGAATGTCGTCATCGGGACCAGCGACGTCGGCAGAACCAGCCGGAATCGAAAGCATTCGCCGCGCGCGCTCAAGGACGTGGTCATAGGTGAGGATCGACAGGCTATGAAGGCCAGCGTTGAGGATTCGATAAGCCTCCGTCTGCTCCGCCGTCCAATTGCGCGACCGCCCAAAGATCAAGGTACATCTCGGCTTCACGGCCTTAACGCCGTCCAGTCGTTCAAGCGTCTTCAAGCTATTGGCCTCCCGCTCGACCTCGTAGATATATCGCTGCGCTTGGGTAATCGCCCTAATTAGGTCCGAGTGGGGCACGTAATGACCGTGATCGAGACCGCTTGCCCAGAACTGCATGGAGCCTTCGGGTCGCTTGATCTCGATGAGATCGAGGAACCCGTCATAGGCCTGCATTAGGTAGTCAGCGATGTGATCGACGTCGATCTCGCGCTCGTCCAACACTCGAACGAAGTCGCTGCCAAGAATCCAGTTGTGGCGCTCAAAGAACCGCTGCCAATCGGACTCAACAAGGTCTCGCGCGAGCATGTCCTCAAGCTCATGGACCGCATTCGCCTTGCGACGATGATCGAGCGCGTGCAACAGGTCGTCTTCGAGCACGTTGTTGGCGAGCAAGAAGTCAACGACCTTTTCCCGATCGGGATCCCCAAACAGCGAGCGCACCTGCTCGACCTGAGCGCTTGAGAGGTCGCTGTCGAGAACAACGAATTTGCGTGCCCCATCACGCAACGGCTCATAGTGACTTGCCAGGAAGGCGGCAAGTTCGCGGAACTCATCGTCGTCAAGGGTCAACTCACTTTTAGGTGATCCGACATCAACCTCTTCGCCTGCCTCGGTGCGGCGGTAGCGACCCAGCTTGAGGCTGATGCTGTCCCGCTCGGTTTTACGCGGGATACGCCAGAACACAGCGCGAGTCGTGATGGTCTTCTTGACCTTGAGGACCTTGGCGATGTAGTCGATCCCCTTGCTAGTCCGGCGTACCTCCTCCATCGGATTCAAAGCCGCGAGGCTGACTCTCGGGGGCGAGCATCGACTAGCGCAGAGCGAAGATCGCGACTGTGAGCCTCAGCGGCGGCGCGAACACGACCGGGAAGCTCTCGTTCTCGCTGATCCCACTTCCGCCCGTTGCGATAGCGAACCGCCAGGAACCAGCCTTTCTCGACCTCATCACTCTCCATATAGGTCGGCAGTTGACGATCCAACCCGTTCCAAAACTTTCCATTGTGGAGCTTCTTAACCTCAAGATGCGCCCGCCGCACGTAGCCATTAGAGAACTTGAAATCCACCGGCCCCCGGCCGAAGTCGGTCTCGGGGTCAATCACGATGTTGTTGGCCGCACAGTAGTTGCGCGCGATTCCATAGAAGACGAGTTGCGGAGCAAGCTCCGGCTTCTCGTCCCCTCGGTCCCACATCAACCACCAGCCCCGCTGCTCCTCAATGAAGAGCCGGAACCGATCGATCATCCGCTCGATCACGCGGTCGAACTCCTCCGGCGTCTGAGGCGGAGAAATCGCCAGTGGATTTTCCGCCGTGAAGTCAGCCGCCGCCGTCTCCCATTGAACGACGCCCTTCGCGTCACGCTCTAGGTCATAAGGCTCGGCCGGAGAGCCCTCACGCGCCTCCGCCCAAGTCCTAACCGAATCCATGTGTTCCCGCGCGGTGGCTACGATGGTGGCCTTGTCCACCTTGCCCATGACCTCGTAGTTCAGGTCGGTGCGTAGGCGTTCGTTCTCATAGCTTTCCCACCAATCATCCGGGTTGAGCGTCGGAAGTTGGGCAAGGAACCGCTCCGGCACAAACAGCAGAGGGCCATCGTCGACCGGATTGGTCGGAACCTCAACTGCTGCTCTGACGAACCGCTGCCGGTCAGCATCGAACTCGGAGGCATAAATCCGATGTTGATCGAGCGCGATGCCGTGGCGCCGGGCAATCTCCTGGGTGTACGCAATCAGCTTGGGCTTGAGGATCGTGCAGGTGGCATCCGAAATTCGATCGGACCCGATCCGTTCTTGGAGGATGCCCAGCTCCTCAAAATGACGGGGATGATCCAGCCCCCGGCCGATTGCGGCCACTATCGCCTGAGCCATCAGTTTCGCGAGTTTCCCGCTGCTGCCTGAACCTCTGGTGCCTTTTGCCGTGTAGCCGAGACATAGCTCTTGCGGCTCCTTGAACTCCAGTAGCGCCAACGCCTTTTTGTAGGCAAGCGACTGAGGATTCCGGTTGCCTTCGGCAATGAGAATGAAGGCTCGATTGAAGTGCTCGATCAGCTGGCCATGGGCGTCGGCCCACAGGTCCCCAGTCTCCTTGAAGATCGTAAACGGATCAACGAAGAGCTCGGTATCGACATCGAGGATCGTGTCGAACCAATCGTCGGCGTCCGTTCGATTAATTCCGAAGTGACTGCTGGCCAGCATTTTTCCCAGTATCAGCATCTACTCGGACGCAACACTCCTTCGTAGGATGCATAAACCGTGGCACGGGCACGTAAAAAACAGGGAGCCAACCGCCGATCGAAGAAGCCGAACACGGTACTACCGGACCATCGGCGCAAAGGACGGAAATTAGTTCCGCCGCTTTTGGACCTTCCTACTCCTGTGACGGAGCTTTCCTGGCACCAGCAGATGCTTCCCGATTTCCTCTGGCTTGCGTTGATGCTCGGCTTTCGTTCTGATTGGGGAGCCGCTTACTCAGCCCTAAAGGTCGTCGATCGCTTCGTTCCAGAGGGTCCGCGCATTGCAGATGGCCGACTTACGAGTTTTGGTGTCGTTCCCGACGATCGAAGAGAGGCGGTCCGAAGGGCTCTGAAGCACGAGGCACCTCACGCCTTGCCGGAAGCGTTCGGTCACGCGCTCGGCCTCTTCCCATCCTGCCCAGCGCGGTGGCTCTACGACGACAGCCCTTCTCAAAGTACGCCGGACCCGGAGATCGGGTTGTCTCTCCTGCGGTCCCTTGTCGATAGTCACCGGGACAAGTCGGGAGTACGGGAGACTCGTCTCCGGATGGCGGCAATCTCGCGCAAAGTGACCCATCGGAAGTTTTCGCACTCTGGCGGAGGGGTTTTTGACCTTGTTCCTAAATATCCAACCGGGCTCACGAAGGCGGAGCAGGGACAAGTTGAGTCGGCCATGCGAGCGATGTGGCTGAACATGTTGGGGATGGAGGCAGAGAAATTCCCCGAAGTCTTAGCTTGGCCTCGGGACTTCTGGAAGCGAAGTCGAGAACTGACGCCCTGCAAAGTATCCGTCGAACAGGAGGAGGTCGAGATGCCAAAAGAGGACGAAGATGGACCCCTCGACCCCGAGCCGCTCATGCAGCTCTCCGAAATGCAAGCGATGTCGCAAGCGATCCAGTCTCTAGGGGATGAGCTTCGGGATGCTCAACTTGAGGCAGTAAGCGACCCCGAGGCCGATGAGCCAAACGCCGTGCTTTTAGGGCTTGCCTCGCGGCTGTACCGGCTTCTACATGCGTTCATCGAGCGTCCGTCTGCCTGGGTTCCAGCTACGGCTGGCTTGCACCTGAGGCCGCTGGTTGACACCCGCATTCTCGTCGGGTGGCTCATCACGCGAGATGAGCCCGAAATCTTTGGTGCGTATCGCGAGCATGGGCTCGGCCGGCTCAAGCTTGCTACGGAGCACATCAAAGCTGACCTCGGAGACGATCTGGACGACGAAGCTCAGCAAGTGCTCGACTACATGGATCGGCGTGTGAATCTTGAGCGAGATGAATGGTTCCAGACCGTCAATCTCGGTTCTTTCGCAGACGTCAGTCCTCGGGAAATGGCTATTGAGGCCGGACTGAAGCGGGAGTACGACCTGTCGTATGCACCGCTTTCCAGCGAGAACCACGGCGAGTGGCCGAATGTCCGCGAGAACGACACGGTCCTTTGTGAGGAGCTGCTGCACCAGGGCCATCGGGTAGGAGCTTTTCGTGCGCCGTCGCGAACGATCACGGCTCGGCCAATTTTCTACGCTCTTGAACTTGCGCGGGAGGGCATCTGCCAAGTCTTCGATTACTACGGCCGCGACGTTCAGGCTCTATTTGTGTCTCTGGAAAAAGCCTTGCAGGATGCCGCCTACGAAAAGGGCGACTAGCCTGACTCCCAATGCCGCTTCCAGCTAGTACGAACCACGATTCCGTCGCCTGGATCACCTCCAACGCGCTCGCGCTGCTTGAGGATCAACAGCGTCGCGCTGAGTCATTGCAGACCCGCGCCGCTCAGATCGCCGGTTTCGCTGGTGCAACCGTCGCCCTTGGCGCTCCGATTGGCCTCAAGGCTCTCGGTCGCCTCGACGGCTGCGATCAGATCATTACGGCGGGAATTTATTTTGGAGCGGTTGCGGCGCTCGCAATGACGATCGTGCTCAGCGTGATCTTTGTCTTGATCCCCGTCAGCCACTACGCGATCCAGGCGAGCGAGATCGGCCATTACATAAACGACGAGCGCTTCGTGACCCAAGAGCCGCCCGAGATTCAGTTCCGCACGCTGAAGGGAATCCACCCGGCTGCCGAGCGCTACGAGGAAGTAAACGCGACCAAGGCCCTATGGCTCAAGATCTCAAGCATCCTCTTCCTCGTCGGCCTTTTGCTGACCGTCGCGGTCGCTGTTACCCTGGCTGCAGAGCGATTGTGAGCCACGACGACGAGCATCCGCAGATCGGCAACGAGACTGCGCCTCAGGGCCAGCCTCTATCCGACACCCAAGCTGAGCTGCATGAAGAGGGGAAGTCCCTCTCCAATCACGACAAGGATTTGAGCCAGAAGCTCGCAGACATCTTGGAGAAAGGCGGCGGAGATGCTTGACGACGACAAACCGCTCTCCGATACGAAAGCCGACGGCGGTAAGGTCCAAGAGGGTGCTTCCGATGAGTGACGACGACAAACCGCTTTCAGATACCCAGTCAGATAGCGGGAATATCCAGAAGGGCGAGTAACAATGGCTGACGACCAATCTGCACCGGCGAGCCCGGAAGGCAACGCGTCGACGGACGCCGGCACCCCCGAGGGCCAACCAGAACCCCAATCACTTGCCGACACCCAGGCCGACGTTAAGCAGGTGCTCGGCAGCCAGCAACCTCAGGGAGAGACGCGTCTAGACCTCTCCGACCGGCCCTCAAGGCCAGCGAAGGGCGATGACTAAGGAGTCTCGTCTGGAAGCTGCTTCAATCGCTTCTGGCAGTCGGGTCCGATAAGGGCCCGCCCAACTCCATTGAAGAAGGCCTGATCTCCAATCGGATCGCAGACGACGCCCGGACCGCTGCGAGTTCGGCCGGGCAGCCCGCCACCGACCCTGCTGAGGCCGCCGATACCTACGCGCGCGAGCGCCAACGTCGTGCTTCGGGGTCCCAATGACCGCCAGCTTCCGACCGAAGCACCGGATCGAGTAGCCGAGCGGCCGCTGCGTGTCCAGCCTCAATGGCGGCCGCGACCCCGACCTCGCGAGCCAGCACCGCGTACGGACTTGCCCATGACGACGGTGGCGACGGCATGGCATTCGGGAGCGGCTGGCGGGCGCGCTGCTCGAAGGTAGCTGCGAGGGCACGACTGAGGCGCTTGGCGTCAAGCTCAGCCAACTCGCCAATCAGCACGAGGTCGACGAGATCCTTTACTCGGGTGCTCTCCCGCTCATCGTGCCCAAAGATGCCGGTGTAGGCGTGGAGCTTCTCGGCAACGTGCTGCTCAAGCGAGATGACCGGCAGCCGCAGCTCCGCGACGTCGGCGAACTCCAGCGAGCTCGCGCCGAAAAGCGGCTCTGCCTGAATTGGCGTCGCTTCGCTGAACGCGATATCGACTGGGAACTGCTCGAACCGGCGGCCATCGAGGTCGGCGCGAACCGTGTAGCGGACGGCGTGGAATCCGGTGGCAGCGTCGAGTGCCGGCGTGCGACGAACCTCGAAGTCGAAGAAGTCGCCGAGGTCGATGTCGGTGGCAGCGTTCAGGTGCTCCGTTGCCGCTTCCTCGTCGTCGGCTCGCCCGAGGTCGATGTCTTTCGTCGTTCGGGTGCGAAGTCCCAGTCGCAGCTCCAGCGCGAACGCGCCCTTTAGCATCCAGCTGCTTGACTCCGACGCCGCGAGCCTGGCGAGGAATCGCTCGAAGGCCACGCGCTTGCGCAGACGAATCAGCGCGATGTCGCTCACTTCGGCCTCGTTCTTCAGGCGCTGCTCAAGCGCGGTGCGGAATGCCTCTGCCGTTTCGTATCTCACGATCGGCCATCCTGCTCGGCAGAGCGGCGGATGAGTTCGGCGACGCGGCCAGCGCGTCGATCGGCTCGGGGGAGAAGCGAACGACGGGTCGTCAGGCCTTCGTGCAGTGCTTGACGCACGGCCATCTCGATCTGCTCGGGGGCCGTTCCGACGCTGGCCGCGTCGAGGATCGACCGCACCGGGTCGGTGACGCGGATGCCGTGGCGAGACACAACTTCGGAAGGCTCGAGGGCCTTCGTCGTCGTGTGCAGGGTTACGCCCTGAAGCCGCCGGATACCACGGTCGTCGCGATCGACCAGGAGATGGACGCTGTTCGGGATCACATCTGAGAGTTCGTGAAGGTCGAGCGCGCTCTCGTGGGAGACGACGGCTCGCTCCGCGCCAATTGCGAGCCACTTGGCTCGTACGTCCTCGTGGCTCGAACCCGGATAGCCACGCAGGCGGTACAGACCGCGGCGAATGTGCTCGTATCGCCCAGAGCGAACGTGGTGGGCAAGCAGCTGCGGACTGAAGCCGGCTTCGCGCGCCTGCCGCGAAGTGAAGTAGCCGTCCTGGCCGTAGGAAACCTGGTTCAGGGCGACGGCATCTGGAGCCTGTATGTCAGACATAGATAAAGCATAGCTATATCTATCAGCGACATTTGTTGCCACATATCGTTTCGAACCGCCCTGCGCCGATTTCAGCCACTTCTCGTCAGAAGTGGCTGACTCCCCGCATATCCCCGCTAATCCCCGCGCATCCGTCTACAGCGAGGATCAGGACGGTCATGGCAAACATGCTGGTAATCGGTCACTTTTCACGCCTCCCGCGATCATGGGCGACGCGGATCGCACCCAGGAGGTCGCCGGTTCGAATCTGCCTACCTTCATCTGCGAAGGCTTCTCGAATGCGGCTGTGGTGGGAACAACGTGGTTGACGGTCCAAGGCAAGGATCTGATCCACGCTGGAGCGCTGCGGGTCCGGTCGGGACGAAGCCATCGTCGACCGGTACGGCATCATTGATGCCTGTGAGCGGGCTCGTCTCGGCCAAGCGACCATCGATCGCCGCGGGCCTTGCCGCCCTGGCGCTTGTCGTGCTGCTCTTGGCCGGCTCGGTCGTGCCTGCCGCCGCCGAAACCTTGAAGGCGAACACGTCCGGCTCGGCATTTCTCGGTCGTGCCGGTCCGCATGGCGTCTACGACGTGGGCCTGGCGATTCCAAGCGATCACGCCGCCGTCCTCAGGGTGAGTGGAGGCCGAACCCACGAACTCCCCTTCGCCCAGTGGGCGAAGTACGCGGCCAGGCCCCTGCGCCCGCTTTCAAGCGGGGTGCTGCGGGTGGAGTTCGGCGCGATCGGGAGCGTCACGCTCCGCTTCCGTCCCGAAGAGGTGAAGCTGGGCCGGCACCGGAGAGGCTGCGTTGGCCCTCGGCCCCGGGTCGAACGTGGGACCTACCGCGGGGCGATCTCGCTCCGCGGCGAGAACGGCTACTTCCAACTGCACCGGGTCGAGGCGGAGGGGAAGCGGCGGCGCAGCTTCCCGCTCACCTGCGACCAGGCCGCCACGACCGACCCGGCGGCAGAAAAGCCACTCGCGGCTTACGTCGCGCCACGACTCGGGCTCACCGCCGGGACCGAAGCGCAACTGACAGTCGCGACCGAAGCAGACGGCGCCGGGCTCGCGATGAAGGCCTGGTATTCGAAGTTCAGCGAAAACCTGGAGGAGGTCGCGGCCGGGTCGCTCGAATCCCCCCCGGCGCTCGCGATTGGAAGGTATTCCTACGGGGCGGGGCCGCTCTTCCTCAGGGTCAGCGAACCTGGCGCCGGCCCGCTCAGCGCAACTCTCCAGGGCGTCTCGTACAACGCCGATCCCGCGGCGCCCGGATCCTGGTCGGGCGCGCTCGAAGCCGGCTTTCTCGGCGGCGGATCGAGGCTGCTGAACGGCCCCGGCTCGAAGACGAGGCTCTGTCTCTACACGAGCTCCGGTGAGCCGACGGAATGCGTCGGCGACCCGCCGCCGCTGATCTCCGGCGGCCCGTTCGCCCCCTGAACCGACGTCAGCCGTCCCGGGCCGCCTTTTTCTTCGATAGTCGGGTTGCCCGCGAGCTTTCTCCCTTCTTACTGACGCCGCGATCCTCCATCGCGGGCACCGTCCCGCTCCGAGGTGACGCCCAACCGCCGGGATTTTGGCTGAGAACTCAGGTGTTCTTGCAAGATGAGAATTCTCTGAGAGGGTAGGTCGCTGCGCGAGGCGATCGGCAACGAGCGGGAGGTAGTGATGGCGCAAACGGTGAATCAGCCCATGATCAAGTTGGACGCGAAAGGCGACCCCGTCAAGCGGGCCCAGCGCGCTCTGCGTAGGACGCCCAACCCGAGTGTCGTGGTGGACGGGATTTTCGGGCCGACGACGCAGCAGGCCGTAAAGGACTTCCAGTCGTCCAACCCGCCTTTGGCGGTCGACGGGATCGTCGGTTCCGCGACGTGGAGCGCGCTTCCCGACGGCGGGCCGATGCCGTTGCTGAAACAGGGTTCGACGACCGACGCGGTCCTGCCTCTGCAGCAGGTCCTGACCGACGGGGCCGCCGGCCAGTGGGGCACCGGTCCGGGCCAGGTCGACGGCAACTTCGGCCCGAAGACGCGTGCCGCTGTCGAGGCCTTCCAGAAGTGGGGCAAGGTGAAGGTCGACGGCAGCGTCGGAGACCGGACCTGGAGCGTCCCGGTGGGCGAACATTCCACCGATCTCGAGGTGGTCGTCGGGCTCCAGTACATCGTCGGATAGACGGGGCTCAGAAGAGTGACGAAATCCCGACCCGGGAATCGCCGGCGCGACACTCCGGCGGGATGCAGGCGAAGTCGGCGTCGAAGATCCGATCGAAGAGCGACTCCTCCGCCGGGAAGACGTAGGTCCCCTTCTCCAGCAGCACCTGCTCGACGTCATCGCGCTTGAGGATCAGCAGCTGGGGCTGGCGGCCGGGTTTGCGGAACCGGATCAGGACCGAGTTCGAGTCGCTGGAGACATAGCTGCCCTCGATCCGGCGCTGGTCGGTGAGGACGACCACCGCATGTGGTCGCACTTCCGGGAACTCTCGCTGTCGAGCGGTACTGAGTACGACCGCGGCGAGAGCAGCGGCGATCAGCAACCGCCAGAGCGGGAAGGAAGCGCTTCCGTCGTGCGCCGTCTGTCTCAGATAGGCCGCGGTAAGCCGCAGCGAGTAGTAGAGGAGGAGCGTGAGGACGATCGTGACGATCACTCCCGGCCAGCCCAGGGGGACGAACAGCAGGATCAGCGCCCCGAAGACCACCGACGGGGCGACCGCATCCCTCGCAAATCCCTTCGCGAGCAGGCGCCGGAACCTGGAGGAGCCGGCCGGCTCGCGAGTCGCCCAGCGGGCGAGGTGGACCCCTCCCCATCCGAGCACGGCGAGGACCAACGCCCCGAAGAAGATGGAGATCGCCAACTCGCGGACTCCGGCCGCGGCGATGCGCGACTGCGAGATGAGCGGCAGGATCTCGTCAGGCGGCAGGCCCCCGCGCTTGAACTTCTGCCACTCGACGAAGTAACCGGCGCCGAAGAAGAAGACGCCCGCGCCCGCGATGGCGACGAGGGCTTTGCCGGCGGTGTCGACGGTTTCGCCGAGCCGCTCGCGCACGCCCGCGCCGACCTTGCGGACGGCATCGGGTTCGGCCAACGGTGGCGTCTGGGGAACGTCGGTCGATCCGGTCATCGACGATCAGGTGCAATCGAGCGGAGGCGGCTGCCGACATCGCCGGATGCTCCTGTAAGTCGTGGCCGCTTCACTATCGCCATGAGCCTACCTTCGAGGGACGGGCAGGTGCCACCGCGATTAGCTTTCAGGTAAGGGTCATGAAGAGTGCCGCGCAGCGGGCTATGGATCGACTGGGTACGCCATGGCGCTGTGGGCGCGATCGATCAGCTCGTCGCAGCAGCCGGAGATGGTGAAGCCGAAGCCTTCAGGGGACTGATCGACCTCGGTCACGACTGCGCCTCCCCCATGCTGGGTGCATATGACGCTCTCGATTTTTGCGGTCATCTGCTGGATGACGAGTTGTCGGCCACCGCCGGCGATGACATCGAAGAACTCATCGCTGGTGACAGCGCGGCCCTCCAGCGCGTAAGTGACGGCAGTGCCCATCTTGTTCAGCGTGACAGGTAGCCGCCATGGATGGATCGCTCTCGGCATGCCGCGATGGGGCGGGTGGTGGCCGACCGACCCGAACTGTCTGAATCTGCCCCGCACCGCGATGGGCTAGTGTCGCCCGACACGGTTTCGCCGTGCCAAACAATTGAGAGGCGGTCCTTTGGATCCGGTTGGATATGAGCTTTGCACTCCCAAGGGCGGCAAGGGCGGTGGCGTTCGCGCAACTCGTGGATTCCAGGTTGGCGAGACCGTGATGATTGGTGAACTCGAGGGCGAGGTCGAGCGCAACGACTCTCACGCCACTCAGATCAGCCGGACCAAATGGGCTCGGCATTGCGGCCTCGGCCCGATCGTCAACCATTCCTGCGATCCGAATTGCGGCGTCGAGGTAAACGAGACCGGTGCCTGTGACTTCATCGCCCGGGTATCGATCTCCGCCGGCGAGGAGATCACCTTCGACTACGCGATGCGCAACTACTCGATCGAGCACTTCCCAGGCGGATGCCTCTGCGGGGCTGGCAACTGTCGCGGCTCCGTGACCGGCTGGAAGGACCTTCCCGCCGAGCGCAAAGCTGATTACGAGGGCTCGGTCGCGCCCTACCTGCTGGAGATCGACCGCGAGCTGACCGCTAGCGCGGCATAAACCCGAGCCCGGCGGCGCGCTCGTTCCAACCGCCCTGAGGGCGGGGCATGGTGGAATGAGCGCGGTGCGCTCAATCCTCGGGGACCGAAAGACCTGGATCTGGCTCGCCGTGTGGCTGTCCACCCGCGCCCTGATCGTCGCCGAGGTCGGCTTTTGGGCGACGCCGGAGCCGCGGTTCGAGGACGTCGGCCGCTACGAGACCTGGTCGCACATCCTCACCACCGACCACGCCTTTCCGGGGGGCGAGGCCTGGCAGTACCCGCCCGGTGCCGGCTTGCTGATGCTCCTCCCCCGGCTCTTTCCGGTCGGCTACGGCGAGACCTTCGTCGGCCTGATGCTCCTGGTCGACCTCGTCGGCCTGGTGCTGCTGGCACGGCTCGGCCGGCGCTCCGGCAACGACACCGGCGTCTGGGTCTGGCTGCTGGGGATGCCGCTGCTCGGGGCCTTCGCGGTACTGCGCTTCGACCTCGTCCCGACCGTGATCGCGATCGCTGCCCTCCTCGTCGTCCACCGCCGCCCGCATTGGTTCGGAGCGCTCGCTGGGCTGGGAGCGGCGATCAAGCTCTGGCCGGTGCTGCTGCTGTTCGGCGAGTGGGACCGACCGCGGTTGCTCAGGGCCGCCCTTTCCGCCGTCGCCGTGTTTGCGCTGGTCTTCGCGATCTCGACGATCGCCTTCGGCGACTCCGCCGGCTTCCTCGCGCACACCGGGGACCGGGGCCTTCAGGAGGAAGCGGTCGCCACCGTCCCCTGGCAGCTCGACCAGATCGTCAGCGGCGAGCCGTACCACCGCGAGATCCGTTTCGGCGCCTGGGAGATCGCCACGCCCATGGCGGAAACCGTCGCAACCCTGCTCGAGTGGCTGACCCTCGCCGCGCTGGCCGCCGCGGCAGCCTGGTGGTGGTGCCGGACGCGGGCGATACGGGAGGGCTACGAACAGTTGGCCGACGCCGCGGTAAGCCGCGACTTCGTCTTCACCGTAGTGCTGCTCGTCGTCGTCACCAGCCGGGTGCTCAGCACCCAGTACATGGTCTGGCTGCTGGGCCTGGCGGCGGTCGTGCTGAGCGCCGGGACCACCCGGCTCGCACGACCGGCATGGATCGTGGTCGGGGCGACCGCGCTCTCGACCACCACCTTCAAATCCCCGGAACTGACCCTGATCCGCGACCTGGCGCTGCTCTGCGCGACGGTTGACGCGGCGACGGCGATGGTCCAGATGGTCAGACGAACGCGCCGCCCCGCGGGCCCGGACATGGAGGCAGACCCGTCGGCACCCTGACGCCGGGCGTCACGCTCCCCCGGCGACGAGACTTTCATCTGGCTTTCATCTTCATCGGGAAACCTTGCCACTTGCGATGCGTGTGTTGATCGTCGAGGCCCCGTGAGCACCAACGCGGCTGCGACGAATGGCAGCGCCTTGGTTTCGGGGTCACGCCATACAGCGACGACCGCCCGCGCGAGTCCCCGGAACGCGAGAGTCAAGGGAAGCATGGAGACGGGCCCGAATCAGCCCAGCAATTTTGCTTTCGCCTTGTCGAACTCCTCGGCCGAAAGCGCTCCTTTGTCTTTCAGCTCGGCGAGCTTGTGCAGCTCGTCGGCGGGAGAGCCGGCTTGGGCCTGCTCGCGAACGTAGCTGTCGAACTCCTTCTTGGCATCTGCCTGGGCCTTGATCGTGCGGTCACGCATGCCGTCGCCACGGACGATCAGGTAGAGCAGCACTCCGAGAAACGGCAGGAAGACCAGGAAGAACACCCAAACGGCCTTTGCCACCCCCGACAGCTCGTGGTCGCGAAAGAGATCCGAGATGATCGAGATGAGAATCCAGATCCAGGCGAAAAGCAGAAAGAACTCGAAGATGAAGAGCAGTCCTTCGCCGAAGCTGATGTCTGCGAGCAACACTGTCATGCCTCCTTCTCAGCCCAGTTGACGGTCAGCTGGTAGATGATCACGACGTCGAGGATGATCATCAGGAACGCCCACAGGGGCGCCGCCGGGAACCAGACGACCTGCAGAACGGCGTTGATCGCCAAGAGGAAGATCCCAAGGACGCGAGCCACTTCGTTGCCGACGATCAGACCGAGGCCCGTGAGCCCGACGACGGCACCGAGGATCAGCTGGACCCAGCCCCAGGTCGTGATGTCGAAGATCAGGGCGCCGCTGCCGCCAACGACGACGACTTCGTCGTTGAGGATTGCCGCCAGCCCCCAGATCACGTCCAGGCTGCCGAGGATGATCATCATCACCCCGGCGAACGCGATCCAGGTGGAATTCTCGCTTCCCACGGGCCGTCTCGAGCCCTGACCAGCCTCCATTGCGAATCTCCTTTTCGGAAGGCGTTGCGGCTCGGTTCACTGAGCCGGCAGCCTTGAAGCTGCTCGCCAAGACGACTCTAGTCGGCTCTTTGGGGCAAGTAAAGAATCTTTATCCGAGGGATGAATTTCAGGCACATCTCGCCAGACGTACCTGACTCCCGCCAATGAGCATGGGGGGCGAGTACGCGAGGGTAGTATTGAACGCGATCACGGCCGTCGTGCCTAGGAGCGGAGGAGAAGCATGGGTGAGCTGATTGCGATTGCGTACCCCGATCAGGCGCCTGCGGACGCTCTTGCCGCAGCCGAGCGTAACGCTTAGGCATCCCTCGCCCACCCATGACTGAGATTGCCGATGCGAAGGCCGGCGGGAAGGCGTCGAGCGATCGACGGCTCGCCCTCCTGCTCGCCATGGCGATGTTCGTGTTCGTCATCGACACGTCGCTGATGAACGTCTCGATCTCCGCGGTCGTCCGAGACCTCGACACCACCGTGAGCGGCGTGCAGTCCGCGGTCGCGATCGAGGCGCTGGTCTCCGCCGCCTTCATCCTGATCGGCAGCAAGGTCGGCGACCTCTTCGGCCGCAAACGCGCCTACGTCTTCGGCCTGCTCCTCTACGTGTCGGGCGCTCTGGCGATGGTGGTCGCCCGGGATCTGGCCACGATCATCGTCTTCTGGGCGGTGATCGGCGGCCTCGGCGCCTCGCTGTATCTGCCCGCGATGCAGTCCCTTATCCACGGCAACTTCGAGGGAACCGCCCAGGCGAAGGCCTACGCCCTGGTCGGAGCCTCCGCCGCGATCGCCGCCGCTGTCGGACCTCTGCTCGGAGGCTTCCTGACGACCTATCTGTCCTGGCGGGTCGGCTTCATGCTCGAGGCCGTCATCATCGCCGTCGTCCTGCTCGGCAGCAGGCGCCTGCTCCGCGACGTGCCGTACACGGGCGATCGGGGCGTGGACAGAGTCGGCTCGGTCCTCTCGGTCCTGCGGATGGGCGGCCTCGTGCTCGGCATCCTGGCCTGGCAGGAGGGGGGCGAGTCCGTGGCCGCGCTTCTGGCCGCGGGGCTGGCCGCGATGGGCGCCTTGGTCTACTGGCTGCTGCGGCGCAAACGCGAAGGGAAGCCGGTCCTGCTCGATCCGCACCTGTTCGAATCGAAGCTGTTCAGCTTCGGAATCTCCCAGGGGATCCTCCAGCAGATAGCCCTCGGCGGGATGCTGATCGCGCTGCCGATCTACCTGCAGATGGTGCTCGACTACAACGCGATGCAGGCGGGCCTGACCCTCGCACCCCTCTCGCTCACGATGTTCGCGGTGGCACTGGTTGCCGGGAAAAGATCCGGGAAGCGACGGCCCAGCAGCCTCATCCTGACCGGGTTCGCGCTGCTCCTGGCGGCGATCGTGCTGCTGATCCCGATCGTCCCGCGCGCGGACACCGGCTGGTACCTCGTCGCTCCGCTCGTGCTCGCCGGCGCGGGGCTCGGCCTGCTGGTCTCTCAGCTCAACAACTACACCCTGTCCCCGATCTCAGAGGAACGGGTCGGAGAGGCGGCCGGTGTCAACTCGGCGACCGGGTCCTTCGGCCTGTCCTTGGGCTTGGCGTTCGCCGGCGCGATCCTGCTGTCCGCGCTCTCGATCGCCTTCACCCAGAAGTCGGAGGCGAGCGACGTGCTGAGCCCGCCCGAGCAGCAGCGCGTCGCCGCCGCTCTGGAGGACGATGCCCAGGTTATGAGCAACGCTCAGCTGGAAGAACTGCTTGCCGGCCAGCCCGAGGACGTTCGTGAGGAGATCGTCAGCATCAATACCGACGCGAGGCCGCTCGCCCTTCAGGTGGCGTTGCTCGTTCCGTTTCTCGCCGCCCTGATCGGGTTCCTCGCTTCCTTCCGCATGATTCGCCTGCCGGATCCCGCACCCTCCGCCGCGGTTGAGAGTGTGGCATTGGGCTGAACCCGACCGGCCCCATGAGCTACTCGATCAGCATCGAGACCCGGCGCTCCACAAGCGCCTGCTGGCGTGGCGTCACAGTGGCTTCTCGGGCGGGGCCGGGAAGCTCGATCGTCTTGCCGTCGCGGAATCGGTCGAGCACCCGGGGGTCGATGTAGGAGCTTCGACAGACCGCGGGGGTGTTGCCGAGGCGCTCGGCCACCCGCTTGATCGCCGCGTGGATCGCGCGCTCGGCTCCGCCCTTCGAGCCCGGCGCTCCCTGCCGTGCCAGCTCGACCGCGGCGAGGACGGTTCCGTGCCAGGTGCGGAAGTCCTTGGCCGAGAACTCCTCGCCGGCCTTCTCCCGCAGGTAGGCGTTGACGTCCTCGGAGCGGACGTCGCGCCAGGTGCCGTCCTCGCGGAAGACGAGCAGATCGTCGGGGCCGCTGCGACGACGGCGCATCGCCTCGATCGCCGCCCTGACCTCCGGATCGCGGATCGACTGGACACGGCGCTGGCCGCTCTTCGCCGGGAAGTCGAAGACGACCTCCCCGTCCTCGATCGAGACGTGCTCGCGCAGAACCGTGGCCACCCCGTAGCTCTCGTTGGTCTCGGCGTACTCCTCGCCGCCGATTCGGAAGAAGCCGAGGTCGAGCAACCGCACGGCACAGGCCAGCGCCCGTGTGCGCGGCATCCCCTTCTGCGTGAGGTCCTTCTTCACCGCGCGGCGCAGCTTCGGCAGGATCGCGGCGAACTCGCGCATCGACTCGAACTTTCGCTGCGCCGCCCGCAGTTGCCAGCGCTCGTGGTAGAGGTACTGCTTGCGTCCGGCTTCGTCGAGGCCCGTCGCCTGGATGTGGCCGCAGGGATCGCCGCAGATCCAGACCTCCCGCCAGGCCGGCGGTATCGCCAGCCCCCGAATCCGCTCCAAGGTGTCCTCATCGCTGACGGTGCCGCCTTCGGGGTCGAGGTAGCTGAAGCCCGCGCCGCGCCGCCTGCGGCTGATTCCTGGCCCGGAGCAGTCCGAGCGCCTGAGTCGCCCGCGGCGCGGGCGGGACTCAGGTCCGCTCATTCGGAGGGTGGCGCCGGGATCGGCCTGGCCTCGAGCGCCCGAGAGACCGCCAGGTTCGCGGCCGCGGCCCTCCCAATGGAATGCGACCACTCGTGGCCCTCCTCGGTTTCCGAGTAATCCTCGCCCGGCCCCGGTCCCCTGTTCCAGTAGGTCCAAGCCTGGCCGGGGATCGGTCTCAGTGAGCATCGCGTCCATCCGCTCCAGCACCCGCTGCGCGATGCTGGCGCCTTCATGGCTTGAGGACGACCTTGATCGCCCCGTCTTCCTTCTTCTGGAACATCTCGTAGGCGCTCGGCGCCTCGGCCAGCGGCAGCTGGTGGGTGGTGAGATCGTCGACGCCGAGCGGGTCCTCGTCGCCTTCGAGGAGGGGCAGGATCTCGTCGGTCCAGCGCCTCACGTGGGCCTGGCCCATGCGGATCTGCACACCCTTGTCGAAGAGCTGCATCATCGGCAGCGGGTCGAGCTGGCCGCCGTAGACGCCGGAGATCGAGATCGTGCCGCCGCGCCGCACCGTGTCGATCGCCTCCAGCAGCGCCGAGAGCCGATCGACCGCGGCCTTTTCGGTCGCCTTGGCCGCGAGCGCGCCGGGCAGCAGGCCGGTCGCCTTCTGGGCCAGCTCGGCGACGTGGGCGCCGTGGGCCTCCATGCCGACCGCGTCGATCACCCCGTCGGGGCCGCGACCGTCGGTCATCTCCCTGATAGTCGCCGGCACGTCCTCGTGGTCGGAGGAGTCGATCGCCTCGATGCCGTGGCGACGGGCCATATCGAGGCGCTCGGGGACCGAGTCGATGCCGATCACCGTCTCCGCGCCGCGGTGGCGAGCGATCCGCGCGCACATCTGGCCGATCGGACCGAGCCCGTAGACGGCGACGCTGCCCCCTTTGGGGATCGCCGCGTACTCGACCGCCTGCCAGGCGGTCGGCAGCACATCGGAGAGAAAGAGGTAGCGCTCGTCGGGCGCGCCGTTCTCGGGGACCTTGATCGGGCCGAAGTGGGCCTGGGGCACCCGCAGGTACTCGGCCTGGCCGCCGGGCACCTCGCCGTAGAGCTTGGTGTAGCCGAAGAGCGAGGCGCCCTTTTCCTGCTCGCGGTTCTGGGTGGTCTCACACTGGGCGAAGAGCTTTTCCCTGCACATCCAGCACTCGCCGCAGGAGATGTTGAAGGGGACGACGACGCGGTCGCCCGCTTTGATCTGGCTGACCTCCGAACCGACCTCCTCGACGATCCCCATCGGCTCGTGGCCGAGGATGTCGCCCTCCTCGATGAACATCCCGAGCACCTCGTAGAGGTGGAGATCGGAGCCGCAGATCGCGGTCGAGGTGATGCGGACGATCGCGTCGGTCGGCTGCTCGATCTTCGGGTCGGGCACCTCGTCGACGCGCACGTCGCGTTTGCCGTGGAAAGTGAGCGCCTTCATCGGATTCCTCCTCGTCTTTCGCTCTTTACGACGCCACCCCGAGCGGCACGTCGGGGCGGTCCCAGCTCTCGGCGACCCGCTCGGCCGCGCGGCGCTCCTCGGCGAGGATCTCCTCCGCCGTCGCCACCACCGCCTCGTCGCCCGCCCGGGCGGCGACCCGTTGCAGAAGTTCGTAAGCGGCGACCTCCAGATGCTCGAAGGCGAACGCGAAGCCGGCGAGCTTGGTGGTCGAGTCCGGCTGGGCGCCGAAGAAGGCGGAGAGGTTGAGCCCGCCGGCTTTCAGCATCGCGTCCTTGGTCAGCGAGGGCTTGGCGCCGCGCTCCTCCAGCAGGGCCTCGATCCGTTCCCGGTGGCGCCGGGTCTCCTCGAGGTGGTCGCGGAAGGCCGCCTCCAAGTGCTCGTCGCCAACCCGCTCGGCGCCGGCTTCCAGCAGCTTCTCGGCCTGCCCCTCGAGGGCGTGGACGTCGCGCAGATAGGCCAGCAGCGCCGAACCGAGCCGAGCCGGATCGGCATCTCCCAGGGAAGCCTCGACCGCGGCATCGAAGGACTGCTCCAGCCGCTCGGCCATGCGCTGCTCTTCGCCAGCGATGTCGGCCGCCATCCGCGCCGTCTCCTCATCGCCGGCACGCTCGGCCAGTCGCCTCAACAGCTCGTAGGCGGCGAGCTCCATGTGCTCGTAGGAGAAGGCGTGCATCGCCAGCTTCCCGGGCGTGTCCGGCTGGCTCGCTGCGAAAGCGACCATCGCCCAACCGCCGCCGCGGCCTGCCGCGTCCTTCAGCTTCGAGGGCTTGCCGCCCAGCGCTTCGAGGCGCTCGCGCACGCGCCGCTCCTGGTCTTCGGTCTCGACCAGATGCTGTTCGAATGCCTCGCAGAGACGCTTGTCCCCGGCGATCTTGGGAGCGGCGCGAAGCTGCGCCAACGCCTGCAGCTCGATCGAGTGGACGTCGGCCAGGTACTTGACGAGCTGCTCGTCGCGGTCGCGAGCCCACTGGCGGGCGCCGACGCCGGTCTTCAGGTCGTCGAGCCGGGCACCGGCGCTGTCGCCTTCGAGCGGCGGGGTCTTGGCGCCGTGCCCCCGGCGCAGACCCTCCAGCAGCTCCTCCAGCGCCTCCACCCCGCTGTGGCGCGGCTCCCAGCCGAGCTCCTCGCGCGCCCGGTCGCTGGACATCAGCGGCACGTTCAGCGCCATGTCGAGCCAACCCGGCGGAGTCGGCTGCAGGCGCATCCGCCAGCTCAAGTCGGCGAGGCGCCGCACGACCCGGGGCGGGACCGGGAAGCTGCGCACACCGATCCGCTCAGCCATCTCCTCGGGGCTGAGCGGCGGCTCGGCGGCGATGTTGAAAGCCCCGTCCACGTCTGCCAGGACAGCGCGCAGGTAGGCCCGCCCCACGTCCTCGGAGTGCACGGCCTGAAAGCGCAGACGCTCGACTCGGGGCAGCGCCGGGAGGAAGCCACGGCGCAGGAGGAAGTTGGGGAGGAACGGCCCGACGAAGAGGCGGCGGATCTCGGTCGCGGCCTCGTCCTTGAAGATCAGGGCGGGGCGAAGCCGCACGACCCGCGTCCCGGGATTGTCGGCTTCGAAGCGATCCAGCTCGCGCTCCACCGCGACCTTGTGGCGCGAGTAGAAGGAGGTCGCGGTGCCCTCGGTGGGCCAGCCCTCGTCGACCGCGCGGTCCTTGGGGCCGCGCGAGTAGGCGCCGACCGAGGAGGCGTGAACCAGCTTCGGCACGCCGGCCGCGGCCGCGGCCTCGAAGACCCGCCTGCTGCCCTCGACGTTGATCCGCTCCAGCGTCACCGCGTCCCGGGAGGGCTGGATCGCCCAAGCCAGGTGGATGACCGCGTCGGCGCCCTCGAAGGCCGCGCCGAGATCGGAGGTGAGGACGTTCGCCTCGACCCAGCTCGTCTTCGGAGGCGTCCAGGTCGGCTCGCGTCGGGCCAGCCCGACGATCTCGTCGATCTCCCGGCTCTCGCTCAGAGCCTTGACCGTGCTGGTGCCGACGTTCCCCGTCGCGCCAGTTACGACTACCTTCATCGTCTTGCTCGCCTTCCTTGGACGTGGGTGCGGAATCGGCGAGGAGTGAGCGGGGGCCGCTCCCTGGGGCCTCTTGGCGTCTCTACCCTCCGGGGTCAGAGCAAAACGCGCCAGCGGCTACAGAGCGAGAGCAGCGGCCTGCAGGTGGAGCGCCTCCAGCCGCCTCAACTGTTCGGTCGCCCGCTCAGCCAGAGCCCCGAGTTCGAAGTCCGACAGGTCGTCGGCGTGGGTGTGCTCCAGCGCCCGCCACAGCCGGCGCTTGCCGACGACCCCGATCTGCAGCAGCTCCAGCTCGTCGAGGCGACTCAGCGGCGAGTAACCCCACAGCCGCCCGTTCAGCTTCAACCGGCCCAGTCGCTCACCGAGGACGGCGGCGAGCGGTCTGAGCCTGCTCTGACCTATCCCGAGCTGATCCATCGCCGCCTTGAGCGTCTCTCGGTCGGTCTCGATCTCGGCGCAGACCTCTGCAAGCACCGGCCCGAACTCCGGATCGTCCTCGTTACTCCCCCGCAGCCGACGGGCCAACTCGACTCCCAAGGTCGCTCCGGCCAAGTGGTCGTTGAGGTAGATGGCGAGTAGCTCTCCCATTCCTCGCCGATACCCGAGCGGCCGCCCCGCGAATCGTCCGCAGAGCCTGAACGGTGCGGGCGAGGGAAGGCGGCGTTCGCGTTCCCGGCGCTTCGTTTCCCACTTTCCTCTCCCGCGGCATGGCAGCGATCTACCCAACGGCGACTCTGGCAAAACACGCCCGGAAACAACGATGAGATGAAGAAGAAAACCGAGCCCGAGGAGGCGGGCGGCGCCGCTCACCCCTCCTTGCCGGTCGCGTCCTCGGCTTCGACAGTCGAGGTGTAAACGCCTTCTCGAGAGAGACGCCGAGTGCCACCAGCGCCGTGGTGGCTCAGGCGAAGGCGGGGAGCACCTCGCGCTGGTAGAAGGCGAGGAAGCCGTCCTGGTCGGGGCCGATCTGGTGGATGTAGACGTGGTCGTATCCGGCCTCGACGTATTCCTCAATCGCCGCCCGGTGGCGCTCGGGGTCGGGGCCGCAGACGATGCTCTCGGCGACGTCGTCGGTGTCCAGCGCCGCAGCCGCCTCTTCGAAGTGCGCAGGCAGCGGCAGCTCCAGGAAGAAGTTTCCGCCGAGCGCGCCGTTGGGCCACTGCTTCAGGGCCAGCCTCTTCGCCGCCTCTTCGTCGGCGCCCCAGCAGACGTGGAGCTGGCCGTAGGTCGGCTTCCCTTCGCCGCCTTCGGAGCGGAACCGCTCGACCGACTCGGCGACCGGGGCGGTGCCCACCAGTCCGTCGCCGAGGCGGGCCGCGAGTTCGACCGAGCGTTTCCCGGCCACCGCGACCAGCAGCGGAGGCGGCTCGTCGGGGAGCGAGTAGAGGCGGGCGTTCTCGACGGTGAAGTGCTCGCCGCGGTGGCTCGTCAGCTTGCCCTCCCAGAGCCTGCGGATCACCCCGATCGCCTCCTCGAGGCGTCCCTGGCGCTCGACCACACCGGGCCAGCGGTCACCGAGGATGTGCTCGTTCAGGTTCTCGCCGCTGCCGACCCCGAGGGAGAAGCGTCCTGGCAGGAGGCTCGCGGCGGTGGCGGCTGCCTGGGCGACGATCGCCGGATGGATACGGGTCGTCGGGCAGGTGACGCCGGTGATCAGCTCGATCCGCTCGGTGCGCTGGGAGATCGCCCCCAGGGTTGCCCAGACGAACGGGCTCTCGCCCTGCTCATCGACCCAGGGGTGGAAGTGGTCGGAGACCGAAGCGAATGCGAACCCCGCCTGCTCGGCGCGCTCGGCCTGGGCGACGAGCGAGGGGGCCCCGAACTCCTCGCTGGAGAGCGTGTAGCCGAGTTTGGTCATCAGCTTTCGGCACCGGCCACGGCGCGCTGAAGCTGGGACTTGCTCATCTTCGAGCGGCCTTCGATCCCCAGCTTCTTGGCATCGTTGTAAAGCTGGTCGCGGGTCCGCCCGCCGGGGCCGCTGGCAGAGCGCTTGCCGCCACGGCTGCTCGCCGAGCGACCTCGGGTCGAGCTGCGCGATGAGCTTTTCGACTCCCCGGACCGCGCCTTTTCCTTGTTGACGGCCCGGGCCGCGATCGCCTCCGCCCGGCCCTCCGAGCGGCCTGCTTCCTTCTCGCTCTTCTTGATGTGCTCGTACTGGCGAGCCCGCTTGCTGCCTTTTTTGACTCCACGAGGGGGCATCGGATCTCCTTTCGCTCGGCAGGCCAATACCCGCGCGGCCTCAAAGCCATGCGAACCGGGTTCAGGCCGGAGAGCCGAAGGCCGAAAGTGCTTCCTCGGCACTCTCGAAAACCATGCCGTTGGAGGTCAAGCCGGTCACAGAGAGGACGCGGAGAACCTGGTCCGCCGGCGCGTAGACCGCGACCCTGCCTCCCCGCTCGCCGAGCTCGTTGTGAGCATGGACGATCGCCGCGATCCCGGTCGAGTCGATGAACTCGCAGCCTTCCAGGCCGATCAGGAGATGCCGGCACTCTTTCGCGGCACGAGCGAGTTCGTCCACAAGCTGCTCGGCGACAGCCAGGTCGAGCTCACCCTCCACCCGGATCTCCCGGCACCCTGGCCGGAGATCCCGTTCGATGAGCTTGAAAGTTCGCAGATGAGACATCAGACACCTCCGAAGTCGTTCTCTCGGTCGGAGCCGCAGACCGACCTTCCAACCGGGCTGCGTGCCTCGCTCTGTAGCCAACGCCTCGGCGCCACGCTCCGACGCGTCGCTGTGATCGTAGCGCCGAATTCCATCGCGCGCAAAGGTCAAGATGACCCTCGGACCCCAGTCAGCTCTCCAGGTAGAAAAGCTCCGCCGCCACGTCGCTTTCTGTGTCCAGACCACCCATCTCGCCGGAGATCTCCGCCCGGACCGAGTAGGTGGGATCGGCGCCATCGCCGGTCGGGGCACATCGCTCGTCATTCATCTTCGCTGCTAACCCCCCCTCTCTGGGGATGAGCCGCGCGCAAGGAAGAGGAGGATGAGCCCCGACGGACGGGAACCGACTCGTTCAAGCGTGGTCGACAGCTTCAGGCCGTCTCGAACGCGACCATCGCTCTCAGCTCAGTGCCGCCCCCACGGGCACTGCGCAGCTGGAAGCTGGATGCCATGGCACCCACGAGCAGGAGGCCCAAGCGCAGACTCGAGGGCTTAGGGTCGGGTCGAGCGCTCACGCCCTGTCCGTGGTCGCGAACGACGACCTCGACGGCGTCTCCCCGTCGCGTCACCTCGACTTCCAACGGCTTATCCACATCGTCGTCGGCATAGGCGTGCAACACGACGTTTGCGCACGCCTCTGAGACAAGGGTCTTGAGGTCGTTTCGAGCTCCCTTTTGCATCCCGAAGTCGCGAGCGGCTCGGTCGACCGCCTCGCGCACCGCGCCGATGTTCTTACGCTCAGCAGGGAGGCTGAGAAACAGTCGGTCCGGCTCGGTTGTTTCGGTCACGTCGTTCACCACCGGGCGATCTCCTGGCGGGAATCATCCCTACGCGCCGGCGGAAGCGCTCTCGCGCTGCCCCTCGTGCACGCCCTCGGCGAACTCCTCGAGGAGCTTCGCGTTGAAGGCGTCCAGATCCTCGGGCCTGCGGCTGCTGACCAGCCCCTGGTCGACGTGGACTTCCTCGTCGACCCACTCGGCCCCGGCGTTGCGCAGGTCGGTCTGAAGGCTCGGCCACGAGGTCAGCGTGCGGCCGTCCACGACATCGGCGTTGATCAGGGTCCACGGCCCGTGGCAGATCACCCCGACCGGCTTGCCGGCCTCGAAGAAGGCGCGAACGAACTGGACCGCATCGGTATCGGTGCGCAGCTGGTCGGGATTGGCGACGCCGCCGGGCAGCACGAGACCGTCGTAGCTACCGGGGTCTGCGTCACCCACCGATTCGTCGGGCGTGAAGGTGTCGCCCTTGTCGAGGTGGTTGAACGCCTGGATCTCGGCTTCTTCGGGCGCGAGCAGGTCGACCTCGGCGCCCGCCTCGCGCAGCGCCTCGAGCGGGCTGGTCAACTCGACCTGCTCGACTCCCTCGTTGGCGACGAGGATCGCGATCTTCCTGCCCTGCAACTGGTTCGGCATCGGAAGCTCCTTGATCGAATTGAACGGGAAGCAGCGGCTCCGCCCTCCTCCGTTACCCGCCGCGGCGTAAAGCAAGCCCCTCGTCCGCCCGGGCGCTGTCCGGCCACAAGATCTGCTCTCAAGCGGCAAGCTGACTGCGAACGAGGTCAGCTGATTCGTGCTCGAACGCTGGTCGCATCTCGTTGATCGAGGCGCGGTCGAGCCCGAGGCGGCGTGCTACCTCCTGCCAGCGGCCGGTCGCCTCACTGACTTCGACAAGGATCCTTTGGGCGTCCACTTGGTCCAGGCGGAAAAACTCCGCAACGCCCAAGAGGAGCTCGATACTCGCGGCATTGGATCTGCCGTCGATCGAGGTGTGCAGGAACTTCGGCCCTGGCTCGGGATTCGGGTTGATGTCAAACGCCGGCGAGAGTGACCAGCCACCGGTGGTGGCTCGCAGAAAACCGTGATTTCGAAGGTGGTCATCCGTGTTGCTGACCAGGATCGAGAAGGCGACTCGACGCCATAGCTCGTGAAGGTCGGCCGTGGCCCTGTCGGATTCTTCTTCGATCACCTCCACAAGGTCGAGGTAGCTCCGGGACTCCCGATCGGTCGCCTCCAGCAGCGTCATCGCGCTCGCGTATCCAACTCGCAGGCCCCCTCGGCGGTCGAAGCGGTCGACGATGTGGACCGACCGACCGGCTATCTCCTCGAGCGCAGAGGAGGCGGCATCGATTCCAGCGTCTCTTGCCAGGCTGAGCGTCACGGCCTCCCAGCCGTTTACGTCCCATTCATCGCCTTCGGACTTCGGAAACTTCGCGATGGCTATGCGCCCATTCCGATCGATCACGTGGGCCTTCGGACGAGCGCCGCCCAAGGAGCTCCCCCCTTTGAGCAACATCTCGAGTTCCTCCTGGTTCGCGACGTCGCGTTCGGCGCGGTCGGCGTAGTCGAGTAGTCGTGGCAGGTCGATGAGATGCGGAACTCCCTCATCCTCATCGGCCAGGAACTCGCCGGTATCGGGATCGCGAAATCGGAGGGCGCCCTGGCGCAGGTCGTCACGGACGCCGAGGAGGTAGTCGACCTCGCCAAAGCTCTGATCCCCGGTGTTGTCGTCTGCCTCGGTCTTGCTGTTGCGCCGCCGGATGAGCATTTTCCCCCAGCGGTCAGGTGAGCAGTCCGAGAACGCCCCGAAGATGTCCCGGCTTTCAGGAGTCTGGAGCTGACCCGAGACAAGGGGCAGCGCCGGGTCGAGCGGATAACTGTCTCTTCTCGCAAGGTATTGAGCGGCATAGACAAAGGTGGCCGACTCGACGTTTTGGCGCCGATGCGACCAGAGCCGACCGGCGAGTACGTCCTCGCCGGCAAACTGGACAAGGACTTCAACCTCCCGGTCAGGCATCTTCTTCCCCGGTCAAGCTCACCGGTCGAACGCGCCGCGGGAGCTCTTCGTCGGAGCGCAACCGCCCGACGTCTGATTCATAGGGATCCAGCGCCCTCGTCAAATTCTCCAAGATGCCCAAGGCGCGGAGTACTCGCAGGAGACTCTCCAAACTGATCCCGCCGTCGCCCTGCTCGAAGCGGGCAAGGGTCGCGCGTCCGATGCCGGAACGATCCGCCAGCTGCGCCTGGGTAAGCCCACGAAGCTTGCGCCAGGCGGCGATGTCTTCGGCCAGACCGCGCGTAGCTCGTTTGATCGCGGGAGGGGTGCGTCGTTCTACCATGCACGCCAGTATATCAATGTAATAACTCGAATATGAGCTTTAATATGGGTTAAAAACCCATATATGAGTTATACTGTGTCAGCGACCGCGGTGCGCCACGCGCTTGTGGTTCGGCTCCAGCGAGAGCAGGTAGGGCATCGGGTCGATCGGGGCGCCGCCGCCGTAGTAGGTGCCTTCCCAGAGCTCGAAGTGCAGGTGGCAGCCGGAGGCGTTGCCGGTGTCCCCGACGGTGCCGACCGGCTGACCCGCGGCGACGCTCTGGCCGGGGGTGACGACGGCCGGTTCCGTCAGGTGCATGTAGGCGATGTCGAAGATCGATTCCTTGACGTCGATCACGAGGTAGTTGCCGGCGCGGGCGTGGTATTTGGCGAAGCGGACGCGGCCCGCCTGCGCGGCGACCAGCGGCGTGCCGCAGCGGGCGCCGACGTCGACGCCCTCGTGGCCGCGGCCGGCGCCGAAGCCGTCCCAGTACTGGTGCGCGCCGCGGACCGGGTAGACCTGCCGCGACGCCGCGCCGGACGTGGGCGGCTGGACCGGTGCGGGCGCGGGCGCGGCGCTGAGGCCGCCCTCGCCCGCCTCGGCGGGGGCGGCGGTCGGGACGAGCGCCACGGATGCGAGCGCGAGCGCCGCCACGAAGCTCCGACGTATTCGACTGCTGACTGCCTTCGAACCGACCAAGGGGTGCGTCCTCTCTCTCTGAAGCCGACGGGGTTAGCTGTCGGGCTCGCGCTGAAAGAGCTGCGCTACGGACCAGCCGGTCCGATTCGCCCCCGGGAAGTCGCCTTCCCTGTGGTTCCCCCGCTCCCCCGGCCTGCGGCCGAGGGACTAGGCGGTTTTTGGTCGCCGCGCAGTATAGGCAGCCGCGCCGGAGGCCGAGCGAGCGGCCCGGCGGCGTTGCTTGCCTAGCCCTCGGCCAGCGGATCGAAGCCGAGCTCGCGGGCGACGGCGAGGATGCGCTCCGCGTGGGTTGCCTGTTTCGCGGTCAGCGGCTTGTCGCGGTTGAGGCGGATACCGATCGTGTAGGCGAAGCGGCGGTCCCCGGGGGTGAGGTTGCCGGTCTCCTTCGCCCAGCTCGAGATCGCCAGGAAGGCGTCGCCGGGGATGCCCTCGAGCGAGGCCGGCGCGGCGCCGTTCGCCGCCGACCCGCCTGCGGCCGGCGCCGGGCGCGCCGCGGCTTCGACCGGCAGCAGCTCCTCCAGGGCCGGCGAAACGTCCCACGGGATCGCCCGCAGCCGGGTCCAGGACTCCTCGCGCTTCGCCCACTCGGTGACGTTGGCGACGGGACGATCCTCGGCGGTGAGGTGTTTGAAGACCAGGTGCGAGAGATCCGCGAGCGCCAGCTCGAGCGGCTCGTCGAGGGCCTGCTGCTGCCAGATCCGGTCCAGGTCGAGCCGCTGCGCGGTCGCGTGGGAGAGCCGGGCGATCGCGTAGGCGACGATGTTCGCGCGGTAACCGCCGAACGCCTGGGCCGAGACGATCTTCTCGGTGCGGCGCCAGAGGATCGCCTTCGCCACCAGGTGCTGGAAGTAGAGGACGTCGCCGCTGACGCTCGCCTGGTTCCTCTCCTGGAGGGCGACCATGAAGGCGGTGAAGTTCTTCTGGGCGCCGAGGCTGACTTCCCACGGCCGCTGCGCCCAGGCGTTTTCGAACTTCGCCAGGTCGGTCTTGCTGAACCGCTGCGAGGTCGGGTGGATCTCGCGGAAGACACGGCGCCGCGCCTGGGTCATCTCCCGGTTCAGCGCGTCCGCGTACTGGCCGCGGGCGCGCTCGTAGAACCAGCGCGTTTCCCGCATCGTGCTCCCGGTCGCCGGCGCCCAGACGCTGCGCGAAAGCGATTCGACCTCGATGTGGAAGGGGTCGTTGGAGCTCAGGTCGGAGACGCTCACCCGGTTCTGGCTGTTCGCGTAGCGCGAGATCAGCGGGACCATCTCCTCGAGCCGGTCGCCCTCGATCTCGGTGATCTTCGCCTGCACGGCGACGTGGCCGACCTCGATGCCGCTGCGCTGCGCCCGGTGGATCGAGGCGGTGGTCTGCCCGCCGTTGACGATCTGCAGATCCCGGAGCCGGACGATTCCCGCCGCCCCCGAGCCGTCGACGTCCAGCTCGACCCCGGAGGCGGTCGCCGAGATCCCGTTGTTGTAGGCGAAGAACCGGTTCGCGTCGGGCCCGGCCAGGGTGTCGCGCATCCCCCGGTTCACCTTGCCGGTGAACTGGAGGAAGGAGCGGACGTTCTTCTCCAGCAGGCGGGCGCCGAACTCCTCGTAGATGTCGGCCAGCCAGTTGCCGGGAAACGCGGCCAGATAAGCCGCGTAGTCGGTCCCCGGCAGGTCGGGTGAGATGCAGGGAAGCGGCCGCCCGAAGCGGGCGATGAAGTCGATCTCGACCGGCTCCCCGCGCATCCCGGTGCCGTGCAGCCGGTGCAGGCGGGCGAGGTCCCAGACCGCGCGGTGGATCTCCACCCCGTCCTCGGTCTCCGGCTCCAGGTACTCGACGGCCGCCAGCCCGTCGGTGACCACGAACATCCGGATCCGCCGGATCTGCGGCGCCGAGCGGTGGACCTCCAGCGCCATGCTCCACGCGTCGGAGGACTCCTCGAGCGACTCGTGCAGGGGCCGGTCGCGGCAGCGCTCCCAGAAACCGAGCAGCCGCCGGAAGGCGGTTTCGATCTCGCCCCGGGGGACGCTGGTCGGCGGGACGGAGCCCCGGTGCAGGGTGGCGAGGAGGTTCAGCGTGTCGCCGTCGTCGATCCCGTACCCCGAGACCTCGATCCCCCGCTGCTTCAGGTAGCAGTCGGCGGCGTTCTCGACCTCGCCGATCTCGACGAACGTCTCCAGGGCCCGCCTCGTCAGCACCTCCGGCATCAGCGCCTCGGCCCCCTCGGCCGCCGCCTCGTAGACCATCTCGTTGTGGAACTGCTGCGCGAACTCGACCAGCCCCGGATCGTCCGCCCTCATTCCGCGCCCCCGATCAGCTCCCCGACCGCCTCCCTCTCCACCTCGAAGTCGACGCAGGCGGCGATCGCCAGCCGGTAGTGCAGGCCGCCGACCCCCTCCGGCAGGTCCGCCTCGGTGAGACGGGGGAAGCCGGGGCCGACGCGGAAGAAGCGGCTCTCCCGCACCGTGTAGCCGGTACCGGCGTACCGGGACGCGTGCAGGTCGAGGAACCCGAACTCCACGAGGCGGTCCTCCAGCTCGACCTCCGCCCCCGAGCCGGCCGCCAGCTCCCGCACCGAGCCGACCATTTCCAGCAGCGACTCCGGGCCGTTGTGGTGGACGTCGAGGGAGACGTGCGCGAGGTGCAGCGACGGGGTTCCCACCTCGTCGAGCTGACGCTCACCGTTGATCGTCACGACCTGGGGCTGGTTGGCCGCGCACGACTTCACCTCCAGCGAGGTGCGCGGCAGCTGGAAGTCGTGCCGGGAGCGGGTCGGCCCCTGCCACGCCCGCACCGCGGCGGCCGCTCCGGCGAGCGGCGCCACCTCCTCCCGCATGATCCAGAGCTCGGCCATCAGCGCCCGCTGCAGCTCGGGGCCGAGCCCGCGCGGGGCGCGGCGCAGGAGGTGCTGCCAGCGGGCGATCCGGCCGGTCCAGATGCCGACGCCCTCACGGTCCTCGTCGGCGGCCCCGACCGCCGCGACCAGGTCTTCCGCCAGAACCTCGAAGAGGTCGACGGCGGCCGGGTCGGTCAGCTGCAGCGAAAAGGTCACCGGCTCCCCCGTCCCGCCGGGGGTCAGGGTGTGACGCAGGCCGGCCGCCTGCGGGGGGTCCTCGTGGCCGGCCGCGGCGGCGGGGGCGACCGTCAACGAGACCGCCCGGTGGCGCTCGGGCAGGACCAGCTCGACGTGCAGGTCCAGCTTCGAGTCGCCCTCGACGCGTCGCCGCAGCCGCCCGCTTCCGCCCACCGGGCCGGCCTCCTCCAGCTCCTGCCAGATACCCGCCAGCTTCACTCGTCCAGCCCCATGTCCAGCTGCCAGTAGACGTTGTTGACCTGGTACCTCACCGACGTCGTGCCGCGCGGGAAGCTCAGGTAGAAACCGAGCAGCGGCTCGTCGAGGTCGAGGTCGAGGCCCTCGTTTCGGGGCGCCGCCGGGTCGAGCGGATAGAGCAGGAGAAGCCCGCGGGCCCATGACCGTGCCCGGCGCACCCCGGTGCCGTCGAGCTCGGGCGCTCGCCCGCTTCGGGTCCTGATCTCCCCCTGCTCGAAGCGCCGCCGGGTGTCCTCCCGGGCGGCCTCGAGCTCCGCCTCGTCCAGGTCCAGCCACTCGTCCGGAGGGCTGAGGATCTGACCGATCGAGTAGGCGTCGGTGACCCGCGGCTGCCCCCGCCGGTCCTTCTTCGGCGCCCGTTCGAACAGCCCGACCTCGAGCTCCGCGATCTTCCACCGGTGCTCGCTGCCGCGGTTGTTGAGCAGCGCCACCGTCCACCCGGTCAGCTCACCGTGGGTGGCGGCGGCCGCGATGTAGCGGGCGAGCATCTGCCCGTTGGCGCGGTGCGCCCGCGGCGAGGTCCGGAAGGCCTCGAGGAAGCCCGCCACCGCGATCGCCGGAACGGCCTCGAACAGGTGGGCCCCGCGCGGCCCCGGCGCGCCGAGCAGGTGCCCACCGCGCTTCTGGTCCTCGAGGAAACCCGCGGCGAGCTGCAGATTGGCCCGGTGGTCGTCCGGGTCGAGCGAGAAGGAGTTGGTCGGGACCCCGCTCCCCGAGTAGTCGAGTTTCAGCTCTTTGCCGTGGCGCATCTTCGCCTGGGCGGTGATCAACAGCCCGGCCGGGTGCTTGCGCACGCGCAGGCCGTAGTCGCGCGGCGTCCCGCCCGCCGCCGCCATCGCGTCGAACTCCTCGAGCAGCTCCTCGTTGGCGACGGTGATGTCGCGGTACCAGCCTTCGAGCTCGGAGGTGGTGTAGAGACGGCAGAGGTCGAGGTAGCCGGGCCGGTAGCCGAACCACCGCCCCATCTGCATCAGCGTGTCGTACATCCGCGAGGCCCGCAGGTAGTAGCTGACGGTGAGGCCCTCGAGGGTCAGCCCGCGCGAGAGTTTGTCGCCGCCGACCGCGATCACGCTGAGGCCGTCGGGGTGTTCGGTGTAGGCGAGGGCGTCGGCCGAGGTGCCGTTTATCTGCATCACCTCGATCCGCGAGACCGCCTCCAGCAGGTGCGGCTCGACCTCGGCCCAGGCGAGCGCCTTGCCCCGCTCGCCCTCGGCGAAGGCGTCGGTGGTCGGTTCGAAGTCGGCCTCCCAGAGCAGTTTCAGCCGCGTCAGCAGAGTGTCGGCGCTGGCGCCCTCGCCGAGCCGAATTCGCCGCCGCATCTCGTCGAGCTCCTCGCCCAGCCGGTCGACCACCTGGGCCTGGACGTCGACGAACCGGGTGACGTGGACCAGCATCGAGTTGTGGACGGCCGTCTGCCCCCTCGCCCGCCGGGCCGCGCAGGCGAGGACGAAGGCACCGAGGGCCTCGCGCAGCGAGCGCGGCAGCGGGCCGACCTCCTGGTCCTTCTTGTGCTTGTCGGGGAGGAAGTTCCCGTAGTCGTCCACCTGGCGGACGATCGGCAGCGCCGCGGGGTCCGCGTCATCGCCCGAGCCGGCGGCGGAGACGCCGAACACCTGCGCCGCACCGACGTAGTTCGAGGGCGTCGGCAGCCGCACGATGAAGGAGCGCGGAAACAGGTCTTCCCCGTAGGTTTCGTGCCGCTCGTCCTCCAAGATGAAGATGTTGGCGAACGGGGTCGCCGTGTAACCGACGTAGGCGCTCTGCTCGAAGGAGTTGAGCAGCTTCCGGATCAGCCTGTTGATCGTGGTCGGGTCGCTTTCCCGCATGACCTCGCCGGACTCGTCGGTTTCGCGTTCGACCTCTTTCGTGTTGACGGAGGCGTTGTCGGCCTCGTCGTCGATCACCAGAAGCGGCTGGCCCTCGACGAGCGGCCGCCCGGTACGGGGGTCGCGGACCGCGGGGCCCGTGGTCCAGGCGATCAGGTTCTCGAGGATCGTCTTGTTCTTCTTGACCACCAGGACCACCGGGTCCGACCCGACCTGGGCGGCCACCCGGGAGGCGGTGGCGCGGTTGAAGTCGCCGGTGGGCAGGCTGCTGGTGAAGGAGAAGACCGGGAGGAGCCGCGCGTTCTCGACCAGCGCGCCGGCGCCGATCCGGCCTTTGCGTTCGCCGTCGTTGAAGGCGAGGGTGGTGCGCGAATCGAAGCCGAGGAAGCCCTCGTCGATGCGGCGCTGGGTCTGGCTGCGGAGGCTGTCGTGCATGCCGGTGAGGACGACGATCACGCGGTAGCCGGCGTCCGCCGCCTTGCAGATCAGGCCGACGTAGTTGGCGGTCTTGCCGGACTGGACCTGGCCGACGACCATCCCCCGCCGGTCCCAGGCGCCCGGGCGGCGCGGGGACTCGAGCCGGCCGAGGACGTCGTCGGTGATCTCCCCGAGGCGCCGGGTCGCCTGCGGCGGCAGCTTCTGGTCGATCAGCAGCCGCCGGTAGCGCTCCCAGAAGTTCCACTCGACCGAGGCCCGCTCCTCGGGCAGCCAGGGGACGTGGTTGGTGTTGTCCTCCAGCACGGTCTCACCGGGGACGAAGACGGTGACCAGTTCTTCGATCTCCCGTCGCAGGGCGATCGCGTCCACCGCGACGCCGGGCGAGATCGCCTCGGTCGCGGCGAGCGCCCCGGCGATCGCCTGCTCGACGTCGTCGGGGCCGGGCGCCTCGGCGCCGCCGAGGATCGTCAGCGCCAGGTTCCGCGCCTGCTCCATCGTCTGCTTACTCACGCCTCGACCTCCTCGGCGATCGCCGCGACCAGCTCCGGGTGGCTGTCGAAGGGCTCCATCGCCGCCAGCCGCGCCAGCGCGTCGTCGGGCTGGGCGCCGTGCTCGACCAGGATCTCGAACGCCTCCCTCAACATCCTCTCCACCTCGCGCCCGCGGCCGGCGAACGGCTCGCGGTCGGCGTCGGGGTGCTCCCTCGCCTCCATCACGATCGCCTGCACGGGAAGCGTCTCCTCGGCCACCCGCAGCACCCGCTCGAGCGCCGGGCGACCGTCGCCCGCATCCCCGAGCGCCTGCTCGATCAGCGGGTGCTCCCGGTCGATCCTGTACTCGACCGCGCCGCGGTTGAGCCGGGCCGCCCAGACGAAGGAGCGGTCCACGTTCGCCTGCCGCGCGATCCGCCTGCCCCGGTAGCGGTACGCCTCGGCGGCCTTGGAGCGGGTCGCGTCGGCGATCCGCCGCAGCTCGTCGCGGAGCTCCCGCGGGATCCGCGCGGTCGCCTTGCGGACGTCGATCTGCCACTGCCGGTCCATCGCGTTGCTGAGGTCGACCCGGATCCGCGCCAGCTTGTAGTGCTCCTCCTTCTGGAAGGGGAGGCCGAGCCAGTCCCCCGCGACCAGCAACCGGCGGGCGCGGTAGACGTAGAACCCCTGGTGCTGGTTCCAGCCCCGGGTGCCGGCGGCCGCCCGGTGCGCCTCGGTCGAGAGACGCGAGTGGTGGGGCAGGACGTACGGCGCCACCTCCACGTGCTCCCCGTCGAAGCGAAGGCGCTCGGTCTGCAGCACCTGGGTGGCCGGATCGGAGGCGAGAAACGGGTCCCAGGCCTGCAGCGGCCTCTCGTTGACCTCGATCGTCAGGCCGGCTTCGAGGAAGCGGTGGAAGACGATCGCCAGGTGTCGCTCGACCGCCTCGGAGAGGCGCAGGAAATGGCTCTTGGCCCGCTCGTCCTCGACCTCGGCCGCGCCGACCAGGCGGTCGAGGCTCTTGAGCAGGACCGCGGTCCCGGGGGCGCCGCCCTCGAGGGCCTGCAGCGCCGGACCGTCGCCGGGCGTCTCCCCGAGGAGCAGGGACCAGCTGCCGGTGCGGCCGATGTGCCCGAGGTCCCAGCTGCGGAGCTCCAGGGCCGATCCCTCCGCCCTGCTCGCCACGGTCAGGGCCGAGGCCTGCGAGAAGGCGGCCGTCTTCAGGCCGAGGCCGAAGCGGCCGAGGTCGCCGGGGTCGCGCGTCTCCTTCGGGTTCCTGCTGCCGAGCCGCATCGCGTTGGTCAGCGTCGCGGCGTCCATGCCGGCGCCGTCGTCGAGGACGCGGATCCAGGACTCCGCACCGTCCCAGTGCAGCGTGATCTCCACCACCGAGGCCCCGGCGGTGATGCTGTTGTCGATCAGGTCCGCGATCGCGTCCGGGAGTGAGTACCCGATCGCCCGCATCGACTCGATCATCGCCGCTGGATCGGGAGGCACCTCCTCGGTCCGCGGCACCGTGTGTGAACCGTCACCCACCGGCGCGGCCACCTTCCCCGCCGCGGACCGCGGCCTCGATCCGGTCCGCCGCGGCGACCGGGTCTTCGTGCTCCCAGATCCGGATCACCTCCCAGCCGAGCTCCTGCAGGGTCGAGTCGGCCCGACGGTCGCGCTTCACCGTCGCCTCGAGCTTCGCCCGCCACCACTCACGGTTCCCTTTCGGCAGCACCCCGTGGGTGGGGCAGCTGTGCCAGAAGCAACCGTCGACGTAAACCGCCACCCGGGCGCCTGAGAAGAGGATGTCGGCGCGGCCCCGCAGAGCCGCCGCCGGCCTCGCGTCGACCCGGTAACGCAACCCGCGCGCGTGCAGCTCGCGCCTCAACTCGAGCTCGGGGCGCGTGTCCCGCCGCACCACCCGCGCCATCTGCCGGCTCACCCGGGCGCTGGTCGGCGTCGGTCTCCCTGCTGCCACAGGGGGACCCTACCGAGCCACCCGCACTCACTCGAAGGCGTTCACCAAGCGGAGGAGAAGTTCGTCACGGCGTACCGGATCGTCGCGCAGCGCCTCGTTCACCGTACGCATGATCAGGGGCCAGTCACCGCTGATCGACGGCCCCCCGGCCTGCGGCGCGGCCTTGCGGCGGTGGGCGACCGCTTCAACCGGCGCGGCGCCGCGGTCGAGGTGCTCCCGGTAGCTCCACTGGGCCTGCTGCACGACCGCCGAGGCGATCGTCCGCAGCGGTGCCCGCGCCGCCTCCGGGATCACGATCGACATCTTCGCCACGTTGATGCCGAACAGCTCCTCGTGCCCGGCCGGCAGATCGATCGCGATACGGGCCAGCTTCGCGTGCTCGTCCATGGTGCGGATCCGGTTCCAGCCACCGGACTGGATCATCCGGTCGCGCCGGTAGACGTAGAAACCCTGCTGCCGGTTCCAACGGTTCGGCCCGGCGGCGACCTGGTGGGCCTCCGGTGAGGAGAAGTGGCTCTGGGCGGGAAGCACGTAGGGCTGCACGGTCAGGGTCGCGACCGAACCGTCCTCGGTGGTCAGCTCGATCCTCTGGCGCGGGAGAGCTTTGGTGTGCCGCTCCTCCCGCGCGAACGGATCCCAGGCGGTGACCGGCGACCCGTTAACGGAGACGTTCACGAAGGCGTCGCCGTCGGTCCACTCGCCGGTGATGAAGCGGTGGAACACCATCCCGAGATGGTCCGCGACTTCGGTCGCCATGTTGCCGAGTGCCCTCGGGGTGGCGGCCCCGTCGGGGTTGCGGAAGGCGAGGACCCGGTCCAGCCGCTCCCAGAGGACCACGGTCCCGGTGCCTTTCAGCAGCGGCTCCAGCAGCTGTGGCGGCAGCTCCTTCCTGGGCGGGGTGTCGAGGTCCCAGGAGTCGCGCTCGGCGACGAGGTCGAGGTCCCAGCGGCGCACCGCGAGGGGTGAATTGCGGCGCCGGCGCGAGGCGACGGTGAGGCGACGGCACTGCGAGAGCGAACCGGTCTTCAGGCCGAGCCCGAAGTGCCCCAGCGCCGAGCTCGAGTAGGTCCGCTGGCTGCCGTACCGCATCGCCTCGTCGAGCTCCCGCGGCGTCATCCCCATGCCGTCGTCGACGATCCGGATCCACGAGTCGGCGCCCTGCTCCCCGAAGGTGACGTCGATGTTTTCGGCGCCGGCGTCGATCGAGTTGTCGACGAGATCGGCGACGGCCGACGGCAGGTCGTAGCCGATGTCCCGCAGCGAGGACATCAGCTTGCGGGCCGAGGGCAGGATGGTGGTGAAGCGGCTCACAACGCCACCGCCCCGACCAGCTCCTCCGCGTCCGCCGCGGGTTCCGCCGAGTCGCAGAGCTCCAGCAACGGACAGCGGTCGCAGAGCTTCGAGCTCGGGCGGCAGACCTCCTCGCCGAGATCCAGCAGCGCCCGGTTGAAGGCGGCGTCCGGCCCGGGGGCCCCGGCGAGGTCGTAGAGGTCGAGGCGCAGCTGGAAGCGCCGGTCGTCCTCGCGTCCCCGCACCCGGGTGCAGATCCGGGTCGTGGTCGCGTCGACCAGAACCGCCCGGCGGCCGAAGCCGAAGCAGAGAACCGCCTCGGCCAGGTAGTCGCCGACGCCCGGCAGCGAGCGCAGGGCGAGCGACTCGTCCGGCACCTTTCCGTCGAAGTCCTCGGCGATCGCGACGGCGATCGCGACGATCGCCTTCGCGGCCGTCTTCAATCCCATCTCGCGCAGGATGTCCTCCACCGTGTCCGGGTCCCGGGCGACCACCCGGGGTGATTTCGCCACCCCCAGCAGCCGCCGGTACATCGCCGCCACGACGTCGTCGGGGGCCCGCCGCAGCGCCAACTCCCCGACCAGCACCCGCCAGGGATCGCCCGCGGTGCGCCAGGGCCGGCGCGCGGGTCGCTCGGCGTGCCAGGCGAGCAGCCTGCGGCGGTGGGAGTCCCGCTCGACCGTCTCCCCCCCCTCGTTGGCAAGCGCCTCGAGGATTCCCTCCCCGACCGCGCGGCCCAGCCGCACCGGCACCGCGTTGCCGATCTGCTGGTAGCGGTGGGTCTGGGTTCCGGCGAAACGGAAGTCGTCGGGGAAGGTCTGAACCCGGGCCGCCTCCCGGATCGAGAGCGTGCGGTGCTGGTTGGGGTGGATGTACCAGTAGCCGTCCTTGGCGATGTGGGCGGTGATCGATCGGCAGAGCTGGGTCTGGTCGAGGCGCTTGTACTTGTCGGTGAAGACATCCGACCGGTAGCGGCGCAGTCGCTGCGGAAGGTCGAGGTAGGTCTGCCCTTCCCCGAGTCGGTCGAACGCTTCCATGTCGTCGGGCCGGACGTCACGGGTGATGTGGTCCCAGACCACCTCGGCCGCCTCGCCCGCCAGCCCGGCGCGCATCTGCCGCTGGAAGTCGGTCCGGATCCGGTCCGGCGCGTAGGCGAGCTCCTCCTCGCGCTGGGCCCGGGGGACGATCGGCAGGTCGCCGATCGCGTCGTCGAGCGAGACGAACTCGTCGGTGGGCTCCGGCCAGACCGGCCGCCGCCCCTCCGCGAAGCCGAGCAGGATGAGGCGCTGGCGGTGCTGCGGGACGCCGTGGCGAAAGCCGTCGAGGATCCGCGCCTCGACCGTGTAGCCCAGCTCCCGCAGCGACTCGAAGAAGCCGATCAGGACCGCGCCGTCGTTCCAGCGCGGCAGGTCGGGGACGTTCTCGACCAGGACGGCCTGCGGGCGCAGCTCCCGGACGACCGAGACGAAGCTCTCCCACAGCTCGGCCCGCGCGTCGTGCCCTCCTCTGACCCCCTGCTGGACGAGGTTCGCGATCTTCGAGCGGCCGGCCCGGCTGAACGGCTGACAGGGAACCCCCCCGGCGAGCAGGTCGACGGTCTCGATTCCCCAGACCTGAAGCGCTTCGAGGAAGTAGCGCGGGTCGGTGAGATCGCCGGTCCAGGTCAGGCCCGGCAGGTTGGCCGCGTGGGTCTCCATCGCGTGCTCGTTCGAATCGGCTCCGACGAGCACGTCGAAGCCGGCCTGGTGGAGCCCGAGCGAGAGCCCGCCGGCGCCGGCGAAGAGGTCGATCGCGGTCGGACGGCGCCGTTCGGAGACCCACTTGCGGATCGCCGGAATGTCGGCCGGGTCGGGGGCTTCCGGATGCCGCCCCGGACGCGCCGGTAGGCCGCGGTAGAGCGGAACGGCCGGGCGCCGCTCCGGTTCCCTTCCGGTCGCCGATCGCGTCTTTTCTCCACTGCGTCGGTTGGCCATCGGGATACCCCGAGACTAGCCCGCGGAGAGGACCCCACGACGGAGTCTGGCCGGCCTGCCGCTACCGCTCGCAGCCCCGAACCGAGTCCTGCCCCGGTCCGCCGCTGCAGCGGTCGGCGCCCGAGCCGCCGCGCAGGCGGTCGGCGCCGCGGTTGCCCCTCAACAGGTCGCGGCCGGCGCTGCCCCGGAGCAGGTCGGGTCCGCCGCGACCGAGCAGTCGGTCGCCGCCGAAACCGCCGAAGACGCGGTCCGCGGCGGTGCCGCCTCCCACGTGGTCGCGGCCCGAGCCGGCGCAGACGAGGTCGCGACCGGAGAAGGCGAAGACCGAGTCGTTGCCGGCGAAGGCGACGATCACGTCCGGGGCGGCGCTGCCCACCAGGACGTCGTCGCCCCTGGTGCCGACCAGCGTCGCGGGCACGCCCCGGCAGGTCGCGCCCGGGCCAACCACCCGGGTCGTCGCCGTGGCTTTGTTGTTCGCTTTGACCGGGTCTTTCTCGGCCCCTTTGACGGAAGCGCTGTTGGAGATCGTCCCCACCCGCCGGGGGATAACCGTGACGATCACGGTGCGGGCCGTCGCGTAGGCGCCGGTCACCACGGCAACTTCGCCCAGCGTGCAGGTGACCTTCCTGCCTTTGCTCGTGCACTGCCCGCCGGCGGCGGTGGCGGAGACGAGGTCGACGCCGTTCGGCAACTGATCGGTCACCGTGACGCCGGTGGCGGCGTTCGGCCCGAGGTTGTCGACCTCGATCGAGTAGGTCAGCGTCGCCCCGGCCACGACCGGGTCGGGGCTGTCGGTCTTGGCGATCCTCAGGTCGGCCGAGCCCGGTGCGGCGAAGCCGGCTCCGGCGCCTCCGAGCGCGACGGCCGCGAGCGCCGCCGCTCCCGCGAGCATTACGAGGATCTTCCGGTTCAGTACCACTTGCCCCGCGCGAAGCCGCCGAAGGCGATCAGGCCGACGAGGAGCACGATCAGGCCGATCCAGAAGCTCCAGACGATCATCAGGACGATGCCGACGATCACGAGGATGCCGCCGAGGGAGATGCCCCCGATCCCTCCTTTGTCCGCTCTGTCCATTGTTCCTCCTAGCTCCCTCTCCCATGCTGATTTGCGGTCAGGGAGCCCCTACCCGCTGCGCGGCAATCGAACACGCCCGAGCAGATCGGCCCGCAGGCGCTCAGGCCAGCGCGGCGTGGAGGCGGATGGTCGTGCCGTGCAACCCGGAGCGGATCTGAACCAGGTCGCAGAGCTGGTTCGCGAGCCAGAGGCCGCGGCCGCTCAGCTGCGTCTGCTCCGGCCGGATGCGTCCGGCCAGCGGCTCCTCGATCAGCCCCGCGTCCTCGACCTCGACCACGAGGCGATCGCCGTCGCGCCAGACACGGAAGGTGCCGGTTCCGCCGCCGTGGACGACGCTGTTGGCGGCCAGCTCGCTGGTCGCGAGAATCAGATCCACCGTACGGCCGCCCGCGAGGCCGGTGAGCACGGCCGCCTGCTCGACGCGGCGCCGCACCTGCGGCAAGCCATCCCGGGAGAACCTGAGCTCGTCCATGACCGGCGGTCGGCCGGGGAATTCTCCGGCGAAGCAGTCGACCTGATCGAGGTAGCCGGAGACCCCCTCTTCCAGGTCCTCGCCGAGCACGTGCTGATGCGACTCGCCGATCCGCTCGAGGACCGCCGCGTCCAAGGCGCCGCCGTCGTAGGGGCAGAGCAGGGTCCAGGCGGGTTGACCGCTGAAGGCGACGTTGAGCAGCGACTCGTGGCGCTGGCACTCGTCGATCTCGTCGTGGGCGCGGCCGGGCCAGACCGGTTCGCCGATCCCGCGCGCGGGCCCGCCGCCGCACTCCTCGACGAACTGGCGCCAGAAAGGGATGATCCGGGCCGGGTTGCGACCGAGCCCCTCCATGTCGGCGAAGCGGATCCCGGCCGCCTCCCCGCCGAGCTCCTCTTCGAGCAGAGCGCGGGGAACCTGGCTGACGGCGACCAAGGCCGGTTCGCCGGCCTCCAAGCCCTCGCGCAGAAACGACACGGTCCCGTGCAGGAACTCCTCGGCGTCGTTGTAGATCAACGCTTCGTGTCTGAATTCGGCTCTCTCTCGAATAATGGCCCTCGGGCATTCCTTCCCGTACCGGCCGGTTCGAAAACTGATCGTTTTCGGAAATCCGCGGAATCGGACAGCACTTGCAATTCGCCGGCTGGGGTGGAGGATTGCGGGATGACCGACTTCCTGGTCAAACGCGAGGACATCCGCCAGTGCCGCGTCGAGGAGTCGCGGGCGCCGGCGATCGAACCGGGCCAGGCGCTGCTGCGGGTCGACAGCTTCGGGCTGACGGCGAACAACATCACCTACGCGGTGATGGGCGAGGCGATGTCCTACTGGAGCTTCTTCCCCGCCGGCGACGGCTGGGGCCGGGTCCCGATGTGGGGGTTCGCGGAGGTCGAGCGCACCGAGGCCGACGGGGTCAAGGCCGGGACGCGCCTCTTCGGGTACCTGCCGCCCTCCTCGCACCTGGTCGTGAGGCCGGCCGATGCCGGCGCCGCCGGGTTCGTCGACGCCTCGCCGCACCGGGCCGAGCTGCCCTCCGCCTACCACCGCTACCTGGCGACCGACGCGGACCGCTTCTACCGGGCGGACACCGAGGAGATCCAGATGCTGCTGCGGCCACTGTTCTTCACCTCGTTCCTGATCGACGACCAGCTCGCCGACGAGGACCTGACCGGGCGGGGGCCGATCCTGATCGCCAGCGCCTCGAGCAAGACCGCGATCGCGGCGGCCTTTCTGCTCTCCCGGCGCGAGGGGGTCGAGCTGGTCGGCCTCACCTCTCCGCGCAGCGCCGAGTTCGTCTCCGAGCTGGGGATCTACGGACGCACCGTCACCTACGACGCGATCGACTCGCTTGAGCGCGGGCCGGCGACCTTCGTCGACTTCGCCGGCGACGCCACGGTGCGCAAGGCGGTCCACACGCACTTCGGCGACGAGCTGGCGCACAGCATGGCGGTCGGGGTAACGCACTGGGAGGACTTCGGCGGCGGCGCCGAGCTGCCCGGCCCGCGGCCGGTCTTCTTCTTCGCGCCAACCCGGGTCACCAAGCGCGCCGAGGACTGGGGCCGCGCCGGCCTCGAGCAGCGGGTCGGCGACGCCTGGCACCCCTTCTGCGAGTGGACCGGCGGCTGGCTGGAGACGCTCCCGGGCCGCGGCTTCGACGCCCTGCAGCGCGCCTACCTCGACGTGCTCGAGGGGCGCGTCGCGGCCAACACCGCGCACGTGATATCGCTGTGACGGCATGGCGGAGCTGATCGTCACCGAGTTCGTCACCCTCGACGGGGTGATGGAGGCCCCGGGCGGGGAGCCGACCCACCCGCACAGCGGCTGGGCGCTCGAGCACTACAGCGACGAGTACGGCGAGTACAAGATGCGCGAGACGATGGAGGCCGGCTCGCAGCTACTCGGCCGCGTCACCTACGAAAGCTTCGCCGCTGCCTGGCCCCAGCGCAGCGGACCCTTCGCCGAGAAATTCAACTCGATGCCCAAGTACGTCGTCACCTCGACGCTCTCCGAGCTCGAGTGGGAGAACTCGACCCCGATCTCCGGCGACGTGGTCGCCGCCGTGGAGAAGCTGAAGCAGGACGAGAGCGAGCCGATCCTCGTCGCCGGCAGCCAGACCCTCGTCCACACGCTGTTCGGGAACGACCTCGTCGACCAGCTCAACCTGATGGTCTTCCCGGTCGTCCTCGGCTCGGGCAAGAAGGTCTTCCCCGAGTCGGCCGAGAAACGCTCCCTCGAGCTGGTGGAGTCGACGACGCTGCCCAAAGGCGTCCAGGCGAGCGTCTACAGGCGCGCGAAGTAGGCCTGGTTGCGGCGCCGCTTCGCGATCCTCGGGCTCTCGGCCTGGCTGCTGCTGGGAGCCGCCGCCTCCGCGGCGCCCGCACCGACCGCCAGCGGCCTGCGGTTCCTCGGCTGCATCACCGGCAAGCTGCCGGTCGCGAAACGGCCGTTCGCGCCGCGCCCCGGCGGCTGCAAGCCGATCCGCCCGGCGGTTCTCGACGCCGAAGGCTCGGGGCTCGCCTATCCCGTCTCGCTCGCGGCCAGCCCCGACGGGCGCTCCCTCTACGCGGCCTCACCCAGGGACGACACGGTGATCGCCCTGCGGGCCAGGCCGCTGGGGTGGCAAAGCTGCCTCAGCGCCAACGTCGAGCCGGGGCCGCCCGGCAAGCAGCCCTGCAAGCTGCTGCCGAGCGCCGGCAAGGAAGACGCGCTGAGCGGCTTCAACAGCGTCAGGTTCGTCACCGTCAGCCCCGACGGGCGCAATGTCTACACGACCTCGGGCGATCACTCCCTGGGGATCTTCGCCCGTAACCGCGGCTCCGGCAAGCTCACCTACAAAGGCTGCATCACCGGCTCGACCGATACCAACAGCACCGGCAAACGCCGCGTCTGCCGGCCGATCCCGACCGCGACGGGGGTCTACGAAGGCATCCACTCCGGCCTCGGCGGGCCGGCCTCGCTCGCCTTCAGCCCCGACGGCCGCTTCGTCTACGTCGCCGCCCGCGGCGACGCCGCGGTCAGCACCTTCGCCCGCGACGGCAACGGCACGCTCAGCTTCCAGGGCTGCCTGACCGGCGGCATCAGCGGCTTCGTCGTCGGGCTGGAGTCGGTCTGCGCGCCGGTGGCACCGGACAACTCCCACGGCTCGGGCCTGAGCGGGATCAACCGCATCGTCCTCAGCCCCGACGGCACCTCGCTCTACGCAAGCTCGCCGAAGACCTCCTCGGTCACCGAATTCCGGCGCGATCCGGCGACCGGCCAGCTCACCTATCTCGGCTGCATCAGCGGCGAAAGCCGCGGCCTCGGTCCCGGCAACCCCTGCCGGGCGATCCCGCTGGCCAAGGAAGCCGGCTTCGACTCCGGCATGTGGCTGATCGAACGGCTGGCGATCAGCCGCGACGGGCGCTCCTTGTATGGAGCCGTCCGCGGCGACGACATGGTCGCCGCCTTCAGCCGCGACCCGGCGACCGGGTCCCTCACCTATCTGGGGAGCTACGGCTCCTTCGACGAACCGACCGACCTTGTGCTGAGCCGAGGCGGGCGCAGCCTCTTCGTCGCCGCTCGCAAGTACGGCGCGGTCGCCCGCTACGCCCGCGACCCCGGCACCGGCGACCTCTCGTTCGAGGGGTGCATTACGGGCCGGCGCACCTCGGCGCCGGCGACCGGCGGGCGCTGCGGCCTCGTGCTGGGGCGCGGCGGCGCGACCCAGCTCGGCTTCGGCGGACTCAGCTCTCTGGCGCTCGCCGACGGCGGCCTCTACGCGACCGCCACCGCCCAGTCGGCGGTCAGCCGCTTCGGGATCCCCGCCGGCTGATCGCGCCGGACCGCGCGCTCAGTTCCCGGTCGCCGAGAAGTGCTGGTAGTCCTTCGGCCAGGACCAGTTGCCGCCCCACTCCCAGCCGATCGCCGCGAAGGCGCGGACGACCGGCCCGCCCCGGTGGATGACGCCCTTGGCGTGGTGACGATCGGCGAACCGGGCGCCGGCCGGCGGTGAGACGTAGCCGGAGTCGGTGACGTAGGGGTTCTCGATCGGGTTGACGTCGATCGCCCGGCCGTAGGCGTGTTCGGACCAAACGCCCGGGCTGCCGGCGACGAAGCGGCAGTTGAAGGCGGAGGTGTTGCCGGCGTCCATGCTGCGGTGGTCGTCGGCGTCGTAGGCGTCGACGAGGCGCATCTGCCGGATCGGGTAGCGCAGCCGGAACAGCTTGCGCATCGCCCCGACCATGCCCGCCGCGTACTCGCGGTGGACGACGAGGCGGCCGCGGTGGACGCGGCCGTCGAAGCCCCAGTGGCTGACCGTGACCAGGCGCAGGTCCGCGAAGCCGACGGGACAGCCGCGATGCCAGGAGACCCCGCTCATCCGCTGCCGCATCCCGGTGTCGATCCGCTCCGCGCGGCCGTGGAAGGCGGCCGCCTCGCCCGGGCCGTCGGCAACCGCAAGGACGGAGGCGAGAAGAGCGACGAGCTGGGCGACGATCGGCGTCGGCATCAGTTCGAGCGGGCGTCGGCCGGGAGCACGGCGAGGCCCTTCGAGACGAGGTCACGCTCGTCGCAGCTGACCAGCCGGCGACCGGTCACTGCGGCGTACGCAGCGTCATAGACGGAGATTCCGTGTAGCGCGGCCAGTTCGGCGGCGCGCGTCAAGTGAACATCGGATGGAGCCAAGATCCCTCCGTCGTTTGCGATTCTCTCCAGCACCCCAAGCGATGCGGTTACCAGCTCCGGTTTCCTCCAACCACAAACCGCGACGTTGACCACCTCGTATCGGGCGAGCTCGAGAGTGCTCAACGTGAGAGCCTCGTCGGTCAGCAAACCGACCGCTGCCTCGTGCTGTGGCTCGTCCGTTTTGAGCGCAGCAAGGATCGCGCTGGCATCGAGCAGGAGGGTGTCGTTCAAGGCTTCGGCCTCAACGCCTTGACCAGCTCGGCAACGTTCTCCCCGCCACGGGGTGCGGCGAACTCGTCGATGATCTCTTTCATGGCTCTGGCGCGGTCGGTTCGGCGCTGCTGGATCGCAGCTTCCGCGAAGCCGCGCAGCACGGCGCTCCGGCTCGTACCGGCGCGGTCCGCCTCGGCGTCGACTTTGGCAAGAAGATCGTCGGGCATGGAGACCATCACCTTGGGCATAAAGCCGAGTATACCTGGGTATACCGACGATCCTGTTGCGATCGCGTTCATGCGGGCATCGTCCAGGTCCAGAACGCACCGAACAAGACCCGCGCGTGCCAACTTCGCGCCGTGATTGCCGCAAGTGGGTAACGGTGAGAGCATGGCCGGGCGATGAGCTTCTTCTCCCCCGCCGAGCCGCCCTTCGACGTCGAGGAGTGGAAAGCCAAGCCGCACCTGGCGCGGATCAAACCGCTGGTCCAGGACTGGGGCGAGAACGGGTTCGGGTCGCCGACCTTCGTCTACCTGCTCTACGCGCTGAAGCTGGTGATCTACGCGGGCGGGGCGCTGCTGGCGATCTCGACCACGCCGGGACTGGGAGGCGTCGGCGACTTCGGCGAGTGGTGGACCGAACCGATCGTCTTCCAGAAGTTCGCGCTGTGGACGCTGCTCTGGGAGATCCTCGGCCTCGGGGCGGGCTCGATGCCGCTCAGCTTCCGCTTCGTCCCGCCGATCGGCGGGCCGCTCTACTGGCTGCGGCCCGGCACGGTGCGGCTGCCGCCCTGGCCCGACAGGGTGCCGCTCACGGCCGGCACCCGGCGCACGCCCCTCGACGTCGGCCTCTACGCGGCGGTGCTCGTCGCCGGCTTGTACCTGCTGTTCGCCGCCGGCACCGACGTGGCCGGGACCGAGGCCGGGCGGATGGGCCCGGGCGGGATCGCCGTGCTCCTGGCCCTGCTCGCCCTGCTCGGCCTCCGCGACAAGGTCTCCTTCCTCGGCGCGCGGCCGGAAATCTACGCGACGATGCTCGCGGTCGGCCTCTTCTCGGTCGACCAGTGGGTCGTCGCCTGGCAGTTCGTCTTCCTCTTCATCTGGTGGGGCGCCGCCTCCTCGAAGCTGAACCGCCACTTCCCCTTCGTCGTCTCGGTGATGATCAGCAACGCGCCGCTGGTCGGGCCGAAGGCGCTGAAGCGCAAGCTCTGGCGCGACTACCCCGAGGACATGCGCCCGTCCCGGCTCTCCGCCGGCCTCGCCCACTTCGGCACCGTCCAGGAGTTCGGCTGGCCGCTGCTCCTGATCACCGTCGACAACGACGTCGTCCGCACGATCGCGATCGCCGGGATGATCTTCTTCCACCTCAACATCACCTCGATGTTCCCGTTGGCGGTGCCGCTGGAGTGGAACATCTTCATGATCTTCGGGACGCTGTTCCTGTTCGGCCACTACGGCGACGTGCCACTCTCGAGCCTCGACGACCCGCTGCTGATCGCGATGCTCGCGCTCGTCTGCGTCGGCCTCCCGGTGCTCGGCAACCTCCGCCCCGACAAGCTCTCCTTCCTGCCCTCGATGCGCTACTACGCCGGCAACTGGGCGACGACCCAGTGGCTGTTCCGCAAAGGCAGCGGCGCCGAAGCGAAGCTCGAAACCGACATCGTCAAGTCGGCGGCGCTGGTCGGCGAGCAGGTGACGCGGCTCTACGAAGACCCGGAGCTGACCAACTTCCTCCTCAACAAGGGGCTCGCATTCCGCTCGATGCACTCGCACGGCCGCGCCCTCAACGCCCTGCTCCCCCACGCGGTCGAGGACGTCGACGCCTACGACGCACGCGAGGGCGAGCTGATCTCCAACGTCGTCAACGGCTGGAACTTCGGCGACGGCCACTTCCACGGCCGCCAGCTGCTGGAGGCGGTCCAGGAGCGCTGCGGGTTCGGTCCCGGCGAAGTGCGGGTGATCGAACTCGAGTCCGAAGCGGCGGGCAGCGGCCGTCAGCGCTACCGCATCCACGACGCCGCGACGGGGCTCCTCGAGGAAGGCTCGATCGCGGTCGCCGACATGATCGCGCGGCAGCCCTGGCTCGAGGAATCGTGGGACTTCCCGGTCGAGGTCGAGACCCGGGTTGCGGACGAGCGGCCGGCAGCGGTGCTTTGAGCGAGGCGACGGTAGTCGGGTCCGGGCCGAACGGGATGGCCTGCGCGGTGGCGCTGGCCCGGGCCGGGGTGCGGGTCACGGTGCTGGAGGCGGCGGAGACGATCGGCGGCGGCACCCGCAGCGGCGAGCTGACCGTGCCGGGCCTCATCCACGACCTCTGCTCCGCCACCCACCCGATGGCGGCGGCCTCGCCCTTCCTGGGCTCGCTCGGACTGGAGCGCCACGGCCTCGAGTGGCGCTGGCCCGAGATCGACCTCGCCCACCCGCTCGACGACGGCAGCGCCGGGGTGCTGGTCCGCTCGCTCGAGCGGACCGCGGACGGGCTCGGTGAGGACGGCCGCGCCTGGCGGCGGCTTTTCGGCTCACTGGCCGCCAACTTCGAGACTCTCAACGCCGACGATCTGGCCGGGCCTGTCGTGCACGTGCCGCGGCACCCGGTCCTGCTGGCCCGGCTCGGGATCCCGGCCCTGCTGCCGGCGACCCTGCTGACCCGCCGCTTCGCGACGCCGCGGGCCCGCGCCCTGTTCGGCGGCGTCGCCGCCCACTCCTTCGCCGCGCTGGACCGGCCGTTCAGCTCGGCGGTCGGGATGGCGCTGGTCTCCGCCTGCCACAGCGTCGGCTGGCCGGTCGCGGCCGGCGGCTCGCAGGCGGTCGCCGACGCCCTCGCCGCGGAGTTGCGCGAGCACGGCGGGACGATCGAGACCGGCGTCCGCGTCCGCTCGCTCGAGCAGCTCGGCTCGCCCGGCGCCGTCGCCTTCGACCTCGCTCCCGGCGCCGTCGCCGAGATCGCCGGCGACCGCCTGCCGCGCCGGGTCGCCCGCGCCTACCGCCGCTACAAGCACGGCCCCGGCGCCTTCAAGGTCGACCTCGCGGTCGAGGGTGGGGTGCCGTGGGCGGCTGAGGCCTGCCGCCGCGCCGGCACGGTCCACGCGATCGGCTCCTTCGAGGAGCTCCTCGCCGCCGAGCGCGACGTCAACCGCGGCCGCATGCCCGCCCGGCCCTTCGTCCTGGTCGGCCAGCAGTACCTCGCCGACCCCGGACGCTCGGCCGGCGACGTCCACCCGGTCTGGGCCTACGCCCACGTCCCGAACGGCTACGACGGCGACGGCGAGCGCGCCGTGCTCGACCAGGTCGAACGCTTCGCCCCCGGCCTGCGCGAGCGGATCGTCGCCACCGCCGTCCGCGGCCCCGCCGAGCTCGAAGCCGCCAACCCCAACCACGTCGGCGGCGACATCGTCACCGGCGCCAACACGCCGTTGCAGACCGTGATCCGGCCACGCCTCGCGCTTGACCCCTACTCGACCGGCGTCCCCGGCCTCTTCATCTGCTCCGCCGCGACGCCGCCGGGCGGCGGCGTCCACGGCATGAGCGGCTTCAACGCGGCGCAGTCCGCGCTCCGCTACCTGCGGCGGCGCTGAGCGCCCGGCTCCCGGCTCGCCAGCCGCCACTGCGCGGCGGTCATCGCGTAGACGACGAGGTCGAGACGGCGCTCGCCTACCAGCTCGGCTCCCGCCAGGACACGATCCTGCCGGAACGCGAGGCGCTCGGCGACTGCGCGGCTGCGGCGGTTCTCGGCGGCGACCCGGATCTCGACCCACTCGAGCTCCCAGACGTCGAAAGCGTGACGAACGAGCTGGCGCACCGCGGCGCTCGCCAGCCCGCTGCCCCGCTCCTCCGCGGTCAGCCAGTAACCGATCGTCGCCATGCGCCGCTGCCAGTCGATCTGCGGGAAGCCGACCATGCCCACGATCCGTCCCCGCTGCACGACGGCCACCTGCACGGCCTCGTCCGCTTCCAGCTGCTCCCGGGAGCGGGCGATGAACGCTTCGGAGTCGGCCATCGTCTGCGCGGCCGCCCACGGCAGCCAAGTGGCGAGATCCTCGCGATTCGCCTCGATCAGCTCGTGCAGCTCGCGGGCGTCGCGCTCACGGAGGAGGCGGAGAGAAAGCCGGTCGGATGGGCTGCTTCCAAATGCCACGTTTCGAAGCTTACGAACCGTACTGTTGGGATCCGGTCAATGGTTTATGGCTCTTTGTTAGTCAACTCCTGTTGCTATAGACAGTTTTTAGTGGTATGACTCCCGCGCGTTAGGGGAGGTGCAACCACGGGCCGGCAGATGGGTCTGCCGCGTCCAGATCGGAGTGGGCTGATGTGCATGCGAGTTCTTCGAACCTCGATGGCGATTGCGGTTGGGGTGTTGCTCGCCGCGTTTTTCACCCCGATCGCGGGCGCCGCCGAGAAGGGTCGCTACATCGTCGTGCTCGAGAACTCGGTCGATCATCCGCGCACCCTCGCCCGCGCGCAGACGGAGCAGCGCGACGGCAAGCTGGGCTTCGTCTACGACCTCGTCCTCAACGGCTACTCCGCCGAGCTGCCGATCGACGCGGTCGAAGGCCTGCGGCGGAACCCGCAGGTGAGATACGTGGTCGCCGACGGCGCCGTGGCGCCGCTCGAAGAACTGATCGAAACGATCGACCACGAAGAAGTCGAAATCTTCGAACACACGGTGCCGACGGGCGTCCAGCGAAGCTTCGCGGCGGCCAACAAAGCGCTCGACATCGACGGCGTCGACGACGTCCGGGTCGACGCCGACGTTGCCGTGATCGACACCGGCACCGACCAGACCCACCCGGACCTGAACGTCGTGGCGCGCACCGACTGCTCCAACGGCACGGAAAAAGAAGCGAAATGCGTCAACGAAAGCGGCACCGACACGAACAGTCACGGCACTCACGTCGCCGGGACGATCGGCGCCCTGGACAACGGGATCGGGGTGGTCGGCGTCGCGCCCGGCTCGCGGATCTACGGCGTCAAAGTGCTGGGCACCGGAACCAACTACTTCTCCGAGATCATCGCCGGAGTCGAATGGGTGACGGCCACCCGCAAAGACGGGAACCCCGAAAACGACATCGAGGTCGCGAACATGAGCCTCGGCTGCTCGGCCTCCTCCCCGTTCTGCCCGCCCAAACCGCTTGACGAAGCGATCACCAAATCGGTCGAAGCCGGCGTCGTGCACGTGGTGGCGGCCGGCAACGCCGCTTCGAACGCCGCCAACTACACCCCGGCGAACAGCCCCGACGCGATCACCGTCTCGGCGCTCGCCGACTACGACGGCAAACCCGAAGGAAAAAGCTCACCCGTCTGCGAAAACTTCGGGCTCGACGACCGGCTCGCCAGCTTCAGCAACTGGGGATCGACCGTGGAGGTGATCGCCCCGGGCGTCTGCATCCTCTCGACCGTCCCGGGCGGCTACGGGAAAAAGAGCGGCACCTCGATGGCATCGCCGCACGTCGCCGGCGCGGCGGCCATCCTCGCCGCCCGGGAACAGCCGAAATCGAAGAAAGACGTCGAAGCGCTCACCGAAACGATCGAAAAAGAGGGCAACTCCAACTGGACCGACACCTCGGGAGACGGGGTCAAAGAGCCGCTGCTCGACCTCAGCGACGAAGCCGTCTTCCGGATTGACCGCCTGCCGGTCGTCGTCACCGAACCCGTGAGCGGCGTCAAAACGACCGAAGCGACCCTCAACGGCACGGTGAACCCGAACGGCGTGTCCACCACCTACCACTTCGAATACGGCAAAACCGCCGCCTACGGGACCAGCGTGCCGGTCCCCTCCGAAAGCGTCGGCTCGGGCTCCGAACCGGTCGCGAAAAACAAAACGATCGGCGGCCTCGCGCGTGAAACCACCTACCACTTCCGGATCGTCGCCGAAAACAGCGAAGGGGTGAGCTACGGGGCCGATCGCTCGTTCACCACCCTGGCGACCACTCCGAGCTACCTGAGCAGCTTCGGAAAAGAAGGCTCCGGCTCCGGGGAATTCCAGTGGCCGGAGGGGATAGTGCGGGATTCGAGCGGAAATCTGTGGGTCTCCGACCACCACGGGCGGATCCAGAAGTTCGACGAAAAAGGCGAATTCCTCAGCCAGTTCGGGTCCTGGGGCTCGGGCAACGGCCAGTTCACCAGCCCCAGCCAGATGGCGTTCACGTCCGGCGGCGACATCTGGATCGTCGACTCGGGCAACAACCGCGTCCAGAAGTTCAACTCGAAAGGCGAATACCTGGCCAAATTCGGCTCCTCCGGCAGCGGCAACGGTCAGTTCAACGATCCGTGGGGGATCGCGATCGCCGCCGACGGGCACATCTGGGTCTCCGACTCGGGCAACGACCGGCTGCAGGAGTTCACGGCGGGCGGCACCTTCATCCAGCAGGTGCACGGAGCCGGCTTCGGCGGTAGCGGTGACGGCGAATTCGCCGCTCCGAAAGGGATCACGATCGACTCGGGCGGCAACATCTGGGTCGCCGACTCCGAAAACCACCGGATCCAGAAACTGTCCTCGGCGGGCGCGTACCTGTCCAAGTTCGGCAGCAAAGGAACCGGAAACGGCCAGTTCCAGGAACCGTACGGCGTGACCGTCAAGCCGACCGGCAACCTGCTGATCACCGAGTTCGGCAACGACCGGGTCCAACAGGTCTCCCCCAGCGGGGAATTCCTCGCCAAATTCGGCGTGACCGCCTGGCCCTACACGATCGCGCTCGCGCCAGGGGGGACCTTCTTCCTGGTCAACCCCGGATACCGGCGGATCGAGAGGTGGAAGCAGCCCGCGGCACCGGAAGCGACCACCCAGAGCGCGACCGTGGTCAAACCGATCGCGGCGACCCTCAACGGCACGGTGAATCCGAGCGCCGCCGCCGCCACCTACCACTTCGAATACGGCCAAACGACCTCCTACGGGACCAGCGTGCCGGTGCCCTCCGAAAGCGTCGGCTCGGGTACCGAACCGGTCGCCAAGAGCAAAGCCGTCGCCGGGCTCTCGCCGGAAACCACCTACCACTTCCGGATCGTCGCCGAAAACAGCGAAGGGACCGCCTACGGCAAAGACTCGACCTTCGTAACCAGCGTGGGCAACGCGCTGAGCGCCTTGGCGATCACCGAGCCGTTCAACGGAACTCCGGGATCGGTCGAAAACTTCGGCTCGAAATGGTCGGCTCTGGGGTGGGCGGCGGGGGTCCCGGCCAAGGGCGAAGACACCGCGACCGGGTGGCGCCCGGTGGCCGCCTATCCGACCGTCAACGGCGCCTACTACGGCACGACGAACCCGAGCTCCGAATCGGGGCTCGCAACGGTCGCGACGATGGCGGTCAACCCCGCGAACGCGAGCCGCTATTTCTCGCTGTGGCTCGACATGTCGACCCCGGGAACGACGCGGGACGGCTACGAGCTGAGGTTCGCGAACACCGCCACCAACCTCTACAGCGTGACGCTCTCGAAGTGGCAGGAAGGGACCCAGACGGTCCTGGAATCGAAATCGAACGTCGGCTTCGTCAACGGAAACTCACTCGCCCTCGTCGACCTCGGGGGCACGGTCTCGGCCTGGACCGAAACCGGAGCGGGCTACACCCAGCTGTTGAGTGCCGCCGACGCCGCGTTCGCGAGTGGGAAATCCGCGGTCGAGGGATCGGGCAACATCACCCGCCTCACCAACTTCAAGACCGGGGCGCTGTAGGAACCGCCTCGAAATGGCTTTGAAAAGCCAAGTCCGCCCCCTGGACGGACAGTTTATGAAGAAATACCTTTGTATTTCTAAAGAGCTAGACTGGGCCGGGTGCCGCCGCGAGATGGCGAAGAGTTCGGGCACGATCTCCTAGCCGCAAAGGAAAGAGACCTGGCGCCGCTGCGTGAGGAGTGCATCGAGCTGCTCGACCTCGATGCGGGCCAGATCGTGGCGATCGACGGCGCCCTGGACTCGGCCTGGTTCTCCGGCATGCGGGCCGGCAAAGACCAGATGGAAGCGCGGGCGACCCAGGAGGAACCGGATATCCGCTCCGTCGCGGTCGCCCGGCTGGAGTCCGAGTTCAAAGCGCTGATGGAAGATGCCGCCGAGCGGCTGAACCTGACCCTGAGCGAGACGATCTGCATGTGGAACCTCCTGCACCGGGCCTGGATGGCCGGAAACCGGAGTGCGGAGACCGAACTGCTGGCGCTGTACATGGAACTGAACACGGACGTCGCCGAGGAAGTCCGGCGCTGGCTCGAAGAACGCGGCGACTCCGAGCCGCCCCCGTAGGACCGAATATCTTCAGTCACCGATGCCAGTCGCCAGCCCGGACCAGGGATCGCCCCGGGGCGGTCTTCGCCACCTTTCCGGCTCGATCCTCTCGGTTGGCGTCAGCCGCGCGGCGCAGCTGGGCGTCATCGCCCTCACCAGCGTCGTCGTCGCGCGCATCATCGGCGCCTCGGGCGTCGGCACCTTCGCGATCTGCCACGCCTTTCTCCTCGTCTTCACCGTCCTCGTCGAGCTCGGGTTGCCGCAGGCCGTCGCCTATTTCGCCGGACGCGAGGAGTGGAGCGGCGGTTCCCTCGCCCACGGGCTGATCCGCTCGGCCTTCCTGTTCGCGATACCGGGCGCCGCCGCGATCCTCGCGGGCTTCGCGCTGCTCGGCGACTCGCTCCCGGGCATCACCTGGCCGATGGCCGCCGCCCTGGCCGCCGCGCTTCCGTTCTCGCTGCTCTGGCGAATCGGCCCGCAGGCGGCGCTGGCGCAGGAACGCTTCGAGGCCTTCGCGCTGCTCGACTCGGCTCCGGCCTTTCTGCTCTGCCCCGCCGCGATCGCCGGTGCGGCGCTGGCCGGGACCGAGGGTGCGGTGATCGGGCTCGGCGCCGCCAGCGTGGCCAGCGGCCTGGCGATCGCCGCCTGGCTCCTGCTCGTCCCGGGGCGCGACCCGGCGGCCCGCCCGGCGGGAGGCGCTCCCGAAATCCTCCGCTTCGGGCTCAAGGCGTGGGGATCGGAACTGCTGACGCAGGTCAACCTCCGCGTCGAGCTGATCCTCGTCGGGCTGTACGCCGGGGCGACCGAGAGCGGCGTCTTCTCGGTCGCCCTCTCGACGACCGCGATCGCCTGGCTGGTGATGGCCGCGTTCGCGGTCTCGGCGCTGCCTCGGTCGGCGCGGCTGCACGCCCACAGCGAACAGGGCTTGATCGACCGCCTCGAGCGCGACGAGCGCGACGCCCGCACGATCCGCCACGCCGTTCTGCTCGCCCCGGCCGTCGGCGTCGCGATCGCCCTGCTGCTGATCGTCGGCATCCCGCTCTTCTACGGATCGGCGTTCGACCGCTCGGTCGGCCTCGGCCTGATCCTGCTGCCCGGCTCGCTGATGCTCGGCGTCGGCATGGCCGCGGTGTCGGTGCTGCTCGGTCGCGGCGAGGTGCTGCGGGTCCTCCGGGTCTGCCTGGCCGTCGTTCCCCCCACCGTCCTCGCCTGTCTGCTGGCGATCCCGGCGGGCGGCGCGAGTGCGGCGGCGATCGTCGCCGGCGGCTCCTACGCCGCCTTCACGGTGCTGGCGATCCGGGAGCTCTGGGCCGTGTCGGGATCGGGCCTGCGCGATCTCCTGGTGCCGGGAGGGCCGGACCTCGAGGACTACCGCACCTTGATCTCGCGCGCCCTCTCAGGGCTTCGCGGCCTGCAGTGACGCGTAGACCGACTCGACGACCTCGAGCGAGTGCCGCAGCGACAGCCCGGTGCGATGCTCGGCGTACCACTGGCGCGTCGTGCGTCGCAGTTCCTCCCCCCCGCGCAGCGCCGCGACGATCAGCGCGCCCAGCACCTCCGGATCCCGCGAGTCGGCGAGGAAACCGTTGACGCCCGGCGCGACCAGCTCGACCGCGGCGTTCTCGGGGCCCGCGACGACGATCGCCGGCGTCCCCAGCGCCGCGGCTTCGACGATCACCTGGCCGTAGCCCTCGCGCTCGGAGGGGCTGACCAGGCAACCCGCCGCTGCGATCGTCGCCGAAACCTCGCTCAGCTCCACCCGGCCGCGGACGTCGATCGCGCCCTCCAGCCCGAGCTCGCGCACCTGCCGGCGCAGCGCCTCGGTCTCGGGTCCTTCGCCGAGGATCGCGCAATCGAGGTCGGGGAGCTCCCGGCGGGCGGCGGCGATCGCCGGGGGAATCGCGGTCACGTGCTTCTCGTGGATGTGGCGCCCCGCGAAGACGACCGACGGGCCGGGCGCCGGGCCGGGGTCGACGTCCTCCAGGCTCGCCCCCGCGTACTCGCCGGTGAGGCGCGTGACCGCCGCCCCGGGCCGGGCCGCCAGCAGCCTTCCCTCCACGAGGCGCGAGAAGGTGAAGCTGTGGTCGGGGAGGCGCAGGCAGAGCGCCTGCACCGCCAGCCCGATCCGTCCCCCCACCGGTCCCAGGTAGGAGAGCCAGTAGTCACGCGCCCAGAGCTCGTGCCAGTCGACGATCAGCATGGCGCGGGAGCGACGGAGCCGCAGGGCGAGCGCCGCTCCCAGCACCGAGAAGTACGGGAACGAGGCGGTGTGAACGGCGTCGTAGCGACCGGCGTGACGGAGCAGGTGCCAGAAGACGCCCCATCCGAAGCGCAGCGGCGGGCCGATCCGCCGCCGCCCGGCGCGCGTGTACAGGTCGCCGCCGGGCGAGACCGCGACCGTCTCGAACTCCGTCCGCGGGCCCTCGTCGCCCCACTGGCGACGGGTCACGTAGGTGACTCGGTGGGTCCGGTTCAGCTGCTCGCCGAGGTCGCGATACCAGCGCTCCGCCCCCCCGACCGTGTTGGGGTAGAGGCAGTCGTAGATCAGCGCGATGCGCATCGCCGCGACCTACGGGTCCCCGACCGCGCGCTCGTAGCTCGCGATCGTCGCCTTCGCCCTCGCGCTCGAGGTGAACCGGGCGGCCTGCTCGTAGCCGGCCGCGCGCAGCCGGTCGGCCTCGTCCCGATCGCCCAGCAGGGCCTCGATCGCCGCCGCGATCTCCTCCGGGCGCTCGGGGTCGAAGAACCGCGCCGCGGGGCCGGCGACCTCGGGGAGCGAGGCGCGGTCCGAGCAGGCGACCGGCACGCCGCGGACCATCGCTTCCAGCACCGGCAACCCGAAGCCCTCATAAAGGGAGGGGAAGACGAAGACCGAGGCGATCGCGAAGAGGGCCTCCAGCTCCTCGTCCGGCACCCAGCCCGGGAAGCGCACGTCGGCGGCCAGGCCGAGCGCCTCGGCCTGCCGTCTCAGCTCAGCCCCGTGGGGCGTGGGATAGCCGGGGATGACCAGCACCGGCCGCCGCTCGGCGGGGATCGTCGCCATCGCCTCGAGCAGCCGGGGAAGGTTCTTGTGCGGTCGCTGGGCCGAGGCGGCGAGCGCGAGCGGGCGGTCGCCGAGGTCGAGGCGCCGCCCGCATTCCGCGACGGCGCCCGGCGACACCGGCGGGGGCGGCGCCACGCCCTGGGGGATGACGTCGATCGGCCCGGCCGCCTTGACGAAGCGCTCGAGGTCGGCGCGGGTCGCCTCGGAGGGCACGATGACCCGATCCGAACGCCGGATCGCGAGCAGCACCAGCCACCTCATCGCGACCGCGGCATGCCCGAAGTGGGCCTCCGGGTGGACCCGGTGGATCAGGTCGTGGACGGTGAGGACGCGGCGGAACCCGCCCCAGGCCGGCCCGGTGTTGCCGAGGCTGTGCAGGACGTCGACCCCGGCGCGCGCCGCGAGGCACGGGAGGAGCTGCTGCTCGCCCCGCACCCACTGCGATCGCCGCCGGGCCCGCACCGGCACGGTCACGGCCGGGATCTCCTCGCCCCAGGGACCGCCGCTCTCCGCCGCCTCGAGGTTGACGAACGCGGTGAGGCGGAGGTCCGGGCGCTCGGCCCGCAGCGCCGGGATCAGGTCCCGCGCGTAGGGCTCCATCCCGCCCGTCTCGCCGGGCACGAGGAAGACGAGGTTGAGCCCTACGTGGCCGAGGCTCACGGCCCGTACGCCTCGACCCAGTCCCAGCGTTCGCCGCAGAGCTGCCGGTGGTCCTGGGGGCGCACGGTGACGGTGCCGGGGTCGTCCTGCTCGGGAGCCTCCAGCAGCAGCGGTCCGATTTCGTAGGGGTCGACGGCGCTGCCGGGGGCGAGGCCGGCGCCGCTGTACTCGAGCTCGAGTCGGTGCTCTCCCGGCGCCAGCTCGACTTCGCCGATCGGGTCGTAGGCTCCGATGTTCTCGAGGACGCCGCGCTCGGAGACCACCGTCTCGCCGTCGAACCGCAGCTCCAGGCCACCGAAGGCGGCGCCCCCGAGCCACACCTCGTAGAGCCCACCGGGAACCTCGATCGTCTCTTCGAGGGCTCCCGATCCGCTCGGTGAAACGGTGTAGGTGGACGGGGTGCTCCAGCCGGCGGGCCTCGAAGCCGCCGAGAAGTCGACGGCGATCGGGGTGCCGGCGCGGGCGGCCACCAACGTCCCGTCGCTGCCGGCCAGCTCCGCGAGGCGACCGACTTCCGCGCAGCTCGGGATGTCGCCGGAATCGAGCGAGGTGCCGAGCGGCAGGTGCTCGAGCAGGGTTCCGGGCGGCGTCTGCCGTTCCCAGACGGTGTAGTAGGTGCCGGCGTGGGCGAGGCGGAAGCCGGCCGGTGGGCGGCTCGCGGCCGGCGAGCGCCGCACCACCAGCAGGTTGTAGGGGTCGAGTTCGACCTGCTGGATTTCGTCCAGGTCGACCGCCTGCCCCTTTTCCGGCTGCGCTCCGCTGGTCAGGGTCACGGACCGCCGGCGCCGGTCGCTCGCCCCCTCCGGATCGAGCTTGCGGAGGAAGTGGCGCGGCCCGTAGATCGAGACCTCGGTGCTGAGCGCCGGCCCGCGCCCCCCGAAGGCCTCGCCGATCTCCTCCAGCTCGACGTTCGGGCCCCGCGGCGCGAACCAGATGCCCTGGTAGGCCAGGAAGGCCGACCACGCGACGGTCCCCGCGATGATGATCCCGAGGACGAGAGACTCGGCCCGGAACCCGGTGCGCTGCCCGAGCATCGCGACCCCGATCAGCGCGGCGAGCAGGACGCCGGGCGAGAGCGTCGCCAGCACCTTGCCGTCGACCCAGGGCGAGCCGAAGTGCATGATCACCGCGACGCCGACCGCACCGCCGCCGACGTAGCCGACCAGCGGCAGGCCGTCCCGCTCCCCGAGCCGGCTGGCGAGGACCAGCACGACCAGCGCGATGACCAGGCAGATCGCGGACAGGGCGAGGATCGCGGGCTCGAAATGGGGATCGACGCGGAAATCGGTCGACGGCCAGATGCCCGCGACCTGCAGCCTGTCCAGCGGGCCGAACAGGTTGCCGAGGCCGGCCGTCTCGTTGATGCCCCCGTTGAGCGGGTCGAACATCCCCGTCGGGCCGAACAGGACCGGCAGGACGAGGACGAGCGAGAAGAGCGCGGCGGGGAGGCAGAGGCGGACGGCGCCCGCCAGGCTCCGGCGGCGCACCAACGCGATCGCCGCCGGGATCAACAGCGGCACGACCCAGACCGCTCCACCCGGCCCGAGCAGCACGATCGTCGCGGCGACCGCGACACCCAGGGGCACCCACCAGTAGCGCGGCCACTTGGCCGCCGCGGCGTACCCGGCGAGCAGCGGCGCGAGCGGGAGGAGGGCGGCCCCGACCAGCTCCTTGACGCCTCCCCAGAGGTAGTAACCGAGCAGCAGGGAGGAGAGGGAGGCGAGGATCGCGAGCGCGGCCGCCAAGCCGGCGCCGCGCACCAGCCGCCGCGCCAGCTCGAACAGCAGCAGCGCCATCGTCGCGGCGGCGAAGGCCATCGAGGGCTGCATCGTCCAGGCGACGTCCTGGCCCGTCAGCTTCGACATCAACGCCGCCGGGACGAAGCCGCCGATCGGGTAGGTCCCCCCCAGGTAGTCGACGATCACCTGCTGATGGGTCGACGCCGGCAGATCTCCCAGGCCCCGCCCGTACTCGAAGACGTGGTCGGTGATCGCCATCCAGGTCGCGGTGTCGTCCAGCTTGATGAAACCCGCCCAGGTCGCCTCGCCGCTCAGCAGGAAGGGAGACGCGAAGAGCAAGAAGACGATCAGCGCGACTCCGACCGTCGCCCGGTCGGGTCGGCTCTTCGCGACGTCCCTGCCCAGAAACAGGCCGAGGACGGCGATCGCGACGATCCCTCCCAGGGTGAGCTTCGCCGTGAAGGCGGTGGCCGTCCCGAACTGGGCCAGGACGATCGCCGCGGCCATGCCGAGCGCGGGGCGGATCGCCCACGGCAGCTCGAGCGCCGCCAGCCGCTCGATCAGGAGCGAGAGGCCGACGACGACCAACAACAGACCGGCCGGGGCGACCAGCCAGCAGAGGAGGAGATCCATTGCGGCGGATTCTTACCGATCGGCCGGAGCACCTGACCGTCCGTTTTGGCCGTGGGGCCCGGCAAACGGTCCGGTAGTCTCGCTGTGCTCTTGGGGGCGCGAATGGGACGATCGGTGGAGAACGGCGGGGCGGCCGAACCCGAGGTCTCGGTGGTGATTCCTTGCCTCAACGAGGCCCAGAGCATCGAGTCCTGTGTCCGCTCCGCGTTGGACGTGCTCCGCGAGCACGGGATCTCCGGCGAGATCATCGTCGCCGACAACGACTCCGACGACGGCAGCGGAGAGCTTGCCGCCGGCGCCGGCGCGACCGTCGTCCGCGAGACCCGCCGCGGCTACGGGAGCGCCTACCTGGCCGGATTCGCCGCCGCGCGCGGCAGGTACATCATCACGGCCGACGCCGACCAGACCTATGACTTCGCCGAGATACCGCGCTTCGTCGCCCAGCTCGAGAGCGGCGCGGACATGGTGATCGGCAACCGGATGAACAACATCCTGCCCGGCGCGATGCCCTGGCTTCACCGTTACATCGGGAACCCCGTGCTGAGTGGCTTTCTCAACCTCCTCTACCGCTCCGGTGTGCACGACGCCCACTGTGGGATGCGGGCCCTGCGCCGCGACAAGCTGCCGGTGCTGCGGCTGCGCAGCACCGGGATGGAGTTCGCCTCGGAGATGGTGGTGCGGGCGGTCAAGGAGAACCTCACGGTGACCGAGTTCGACATCGACTACCGACCGCGGGAGGGCGACTCGAAGCTCTCCTCGTTCCGGGACGGCTGGCGTCATCTCAAACTGCTCCTCGTCAACAGCCCGACGGCGCTGTTCATGGTCCCCGGCCTGGCGATCCTGGCGCTCGGCCTGTTCGGAATCGCGCTGTCGATCCTCGACGTCTCGGTGTTCGGTCACCAGTGGCAGATCCACGCGACGATCGCCTCGGCGCTGCTCACCGTCGTCGGCGCCCAGGTGGTGGCGCTGGCGGTCAGCGCCCGCGCCTTCGCCGTCGACGCGCTGGGTGAGCGCCCGGATCGTCTGCTCGCCTGGGGCAGGCGCAACCTGCGACTCGAGCACGGCCTTGTCGCCGGCGCGCTGATGTTGCTCGCCGGCCTCGGGGTCGGCGCGGCGATCGTCGCGATCTGGATCGACCGGGGCTTCGGCGAGCTGTCCGAGGAGCGGCTCCTGGTCCTCGCCTCGGTGCTGGTCATCGTCGGCGTGCAGACGATCTTCTCCTCCTTCTTCCTCAGCATCATCGGCCTCGCAAAGGAAGAGTCCCCGAGCTGGCCCTCCGGTACGTATAAGGGGGTCGAGCGCCGGCGGAGCTCGGTTTGACCCTCCCTGTTTAGTCGATTACTCTTGCGCAACATGGGAGCGAGCGAGGACCAGCGCAGGATCATCTTCGTGACGCTCGGCCCGACCGGGACCTGCCACGAGCGCGCCGTCACCGAATACGCGCGCTTCCAGGGGATCGAGAACTACGGGTTCGAGCTGATCACCGACTTCTTCGTCGGCCTGGAGATGATCCGCGGCCGCGACGACGCCTTCCTCGTCCAGTGCAGCGCCCACCCGAAGGTGCACGAGATCACCGAGAAGTACTGGACCGAGGTCTTCGTCGTCGACACCTTCATCTACCCGACCAAGCACCTCGTGGTGCTGACCCGGCGCGAGGTCGAGAAGCCGCGCTCGCTCGGCATCGTCCCCGCGACCAAGGGCTACGTCGACCTCTCCCAGTGGGAGGAGGTGATCGACGTCGCCTCGAAGCCGATCGTCGCCGCCGAGCTGCTCGAAGGCCGCTACGACTCCGGCCTCACCCACATGGAGCACCTCGAGGAGCACCGCGACGAGCTCCGCCTCGACCTCGACATCGGCGAAATCGACACCACCTGGGTCGTCTACGGGATCAACAAGCGCTTCGAGGGCGACGTGATCGGGATCCCGTCGGCCGAGCTCTACCGCCCCGCTCAGCCGGCCTTGTCCTGACGGCGCTCCGCGCGGCGGTGGCGGCGCACGACCGGCGCCACGTAGCCGATCAGCGCTCCGACCGCGACCGCGACGAGCAGGGTGACGATCAACGGCGCGTCGACCGTCACGAAGAGGACGTCGACCCGTACCTCCTGCGAGTTCTGCAGCGCGACGATCGCGACCAGAGCGATCAGGACACCGACCACCCAGGCGCGCCAGTTGACCCGCTGCGTCTCCGAACCCACACCCCGACTCTAAAGCGCCCCGGCCCCCTGGGGGGAGAACCTCGCGAACGGCGTCACTTGCTGTGGTTATGGCAACAGGATCCGACGCGGTTCGCGGGGCGCGGGCCTGGCAGCTCGTGCGGGAGCAGCATGGGGTGGTGACTCGCGGGCAGCTGATTGAGCTGGGATTCAGCGACGAGGCGATCCGGCATCGCCTTGCGCGTGGGCGTCTGCACCGGCTTCTGCCTGGCATCTATGCCGTGGGTCGTCCTGAAGTGGGTCGGCGCGGGCACTGGATGGGGGCGGTCTTGGCGGCTGGCCCCGCGGCTCTTCTTAGCCATCGCAGTGCGGCCGGTCTGCTCGCAATCCGGAAGTCACGGCGCGGCGAGCAGGCAGAAATCGTCGTGCCGCGCGGGCAGCGCAAACGGCCGCCCGGGATTCGGGTTTATGAGCGTGCCGCTTCCGTGGCTGATCGCGGCGATGACATCGACCCCGCCGTGCCAGCGGCGCTGGGCTGGCGCGAGGTCGACGGGATACCCGTCACCGGTCCAGCGGTCGTCCTGGTCGACCTCGCGACCTGCCTCCCGACCGGTCAGCTCGAAACGGCCGTCAACGAGGCCGACCATCGCGACCTGGTCAACCCCGACGCCCTGCGGTCGGCGATCGACCTGCTGCCACGACGCCCCGGGGCTCGGCGGCTTCGCCAGCTGCTCGACACCTCCGCTCTGGCGCTCACGAGCACCGTTCTCGAGCGCCGCTTTCTGCCACTCGCCCTGGAGGCCGGCCTCCCTCCGCCCACGACCCAGGCCAAGCTGGGCGGCAACCGGGTGGACTTCTACTGGCCGGAGCTGGGCCTCGTCGTGGAGACCGACAGCCTTCGCTACCACCGCACCGCCTTCAAGCAGGCTGCCGACAAGCGGCGCGACAACCAGAACGCGCTCGCCGGACGCCTCACCCTCCGCTTCACTCACCGGCAGGTGCGCTACGAACCTGACTATGTCCGCTCCGAGCTGGGGCAGGCGGTGCGGAGATTGGCGAGCGAGCGAGTTCGGTAGCTTCGAGCGAGCCGCACCTGCCCGACCGACGGAGGTTTTCCCCCTTGACTTCTCCCGCCGCAACCGCCGCACCCGCAAACACCCGGCAACACGAGGATCGCACCCGCTGGCTGGCGCTCTACGTGCTCTGCGCGGGGATGCTGATGATCGTGCTCGACGCGACGATCGTCAACGTCGCCCTGCCCTCGATCCAGGATGACCTCGGCTTCTCCCAGAACGACCTCGCCTGGGTGATCAACGCCTACATGATCCCCTTCGGCGGGCTGCTGTTGCTCGCCGGGCGGATCGGCGACCTGGTCGGCCAGCGGCGTGTGTTCCTGCTCGGGCTGGCGATCTTCACCACCGCCTCGCTGGTCTGCGCCGTCTCGCAGGGCCAGGAGATGCTGGTCGGGGCCCGCTTCGTGCAGGGCGTCGGCGGCGCGATGGCCTCGGCGGTGATCCTCGGGATGATCGTGACGATGTTCCCCGAGCCGGCCGCGCAGGCGAAAGCGATCGGCGTCTACGGCTTCGTCGCCTCGGCCGGCGGCTCGATCGGGCTGCTCGCCGGCGGCGTCCTCACCGACGCGATCAGCTGGCACTGGATCTTCCTGATCAACCTGCCGATCGGGATCGCCGTCGCCTACCTGGCGCTGCGGCTGGTCGAGCGGCACGAGGGCCTCGGCCTGCACGAAGGCGCCGACTACCCCGGCGCGGCGCTGATCACCTCCTCGCTGATGCTCGGCGTCTTCACGATCCTGCAGATCACCGAGTGGGGCTGGGGCGACTCCCGCACCCTGGTGCTCAGCGCAGTCTCGGCCGCCCTGCTCGCCGCCTTCATCCACCGCCAGGCGACGATCGCCAACCCGCTGATGCCGCTCCGCCTCTTCCGCTCCCGCAACGTGGCCGGCTCCAACGTCCTGCAGGCGCTGCTGGTCGCCGGGATGTTCGGGATGTTCTTCCTCGGCGCTCTCTACCTGCAGCGGGTGCTCGACTACACGCCGCTCGAGGTCGGTCTCGCCTTCCTGCCGACGACGATCGTGATGGGCGCGCTCTCGCTCGGCTTCTCGGAAAAACTGATCATGCGCTTCGGGCCGCGCACGACCCTGATCCCGGGCGTCTGCCTGGTCGTCGTCGCGCTGCTGCTGTTCGCGCGCACCCCGGTCGACGGCAACTACCTGACCGACCTGCTGCCGCCCTTCCTGCTGATCGCGGTCGGGGTCGGCACCTCCTTCCCGGCGATCATGACCCTGGCGATGTCGGGCGCGACGCCGGCCGACTCCGGGCTCGCCTCGGGCCTGGTCAACACGAGCATGCAGGTCGGCGGAGCGATCGGGCTGGCGGTGCTGGCGACGCTCTCGACCGAGCGGACCCAGCAGCTGCTCGACGATGGCGTCTCGAATCCGGAGGCGCTGACCTCCGGCTACCACGTCGCCTACCTGATCGGCGCGGGGCTGGCCGCGATCGCCGCGGCGATCGCGATCTTCGTCCTCCGCGACGTCGCTCCCCCGGGACACGGCGCGCCGGAAGGCGAGGAGAAGGATGTGCGCAGGCAACAGGAACCCGAGCCGGCGTATTCGGAGGCCGGCTGAGCGAACAGCAGGGTTTGTTGTCGCCGGCCTGAACGCGGGCTGAGAATCGTCAAGAAATTTCCGCGAGGCGCCGATTGAAGATCGACGTGGCGGCATTTCCCGACGACAGCCCGCAGCGCCCCGGCGACCTCGCCCGGGCGCCCAGCGAACGGTCCAGGATGGGCCGGATCTCCGGCTACCTGTGGATGGTCGGAGCGCTGATCGGCGTCGGCGCCTCCGTCATGCCCGGGGCGGTCCACGAGGCGATGCCCTGGGTGATCGGCCTCAGCACGGTCTCCTTCCTCTACGGGCTCGCCAGCGTCACCGGTGTGCTCGGCTGGCAGTACGCGTCGATCGACGCACTCGCCTTCGGCATGGTCGTCACCATCCCGGTCGTCGGCCTCGCCCTCTACCTGACCGGCGGCTCGCTCAGCTACATCGAGCCGTTCCTCGTCTGCTCGCTGCTCTACGCCGCCTTCTTCTTCCCGCCGCGCTGGGCGTGGCCGCTCTCGATCGAGCTGATCCTGGTCGCTGGAACGCCGCTGCTCTACGACGCGGCCGCCACTGAAAACGCCTTCCCCTCCCGCTACCTCGCGACCGTCGCCAGCTTCCTCGCCGCCACGTGGGTGATGGTCGGGCTCAAACGCCGCCTCGTCGGCGCCGAGGCGCTGCAGCGCGGCTTCGCCAACCACGACCCGCTGACCGGGGTCGGCAACCGCCGTGCCTTCGACGCGATCCTGCGCCGCGAGCTCGCCGCCCGCACAAAGCCGGCGGGTCGGCGCGGCGCCGACGACAGCCCGCTCGCCCTCCTCATCCTCGACATCGACGACTTCAAGGGGATCAACGACGAGCACGGCCACCAGGTCGGCGACGTCGTGCTGCGCGAGGCGGCGACCCGGGCCCAGGGGATCCTGCGCTCGACCGACACGCTGGCGCGGATCGGCGGCGACGAGTTCGCGGTGATCGCCCCCGGCGCCCAGGGCGAGGGCGCGCAGCGCATGGCGGAAGCGATCGGCACCGCGGTCAGCCTGCCCGAATCGGATCGCCAGGGGCCGGTCCCCGGCGCCTCGGTCGGCTGGGCCGTCTTCCCCGACGACGGGAGCGACTTCGAGACCCTGATGCAGGCCGCCGACGCGCGGATGATGAAGCTGAAGGGAAACGGCCGGCCGAGCAGAGTCTCGGCCTGAAGCCGGCTAGCCGCCGCTGACCGGGAGGATCGGCGTGCAGAGGAAGCCCTGGGGGCTGGCCGGGTCGAGCGCGGTGAGCACGTCCGCCGCGACGATGTGGTCGTAGGGCATCGAGAGGTGGTCGCCGAAGTCGAGGAAGCACTGGTTCTGGAGCAGGATGTTTTTCACGTTCGATCCGCTGAGGAAGGCGGAGGTGTGCGGCGTCACCACCTGGTCGAAGCGGGTCTGGATCACCGTGTAGGCGACGCCGGGCACCGTCTCGCCGCCGGCGTTCAGCTGGGTGATGAAGGGTGAGCCGGCTTCCTGCTGTTCGCAGGCCGGGCAGGTGCCGAACAGCGAGTTGGCGCCGGGGAAGAAGCTGCCGAGCGTGAAGAGGCCGTTCAGCGTGGTGCCGTGGTTGGAGGACGAGAGCCCGATCAGGGCGTTGACCTCGGCCGCCCCGCCGAGGTTCTTCAGGTAGTAGCGCGGCATCATCCCGCCCTGCGAGTGGCCGACCAGGTCGACCTCGGCGGCGCCGGTCGCGGCCAGCACCTGGTCGACGAAGGCGTCCAGGTGCTGGGCCGACTGGGCGATGTCGCCGACGCCGTAGACGCCGATCGCGCCGCTGCCGTTGTGCGAGCCGTAGTTGAGCGCGAAGACGCAGTAGCCGCGGTTGGGGAGCAGCGGCGAGATCGCCTGCCAGCTGTTCGACATGTCGGCGAAGGTTCCGTGGACGAGGACCACGGGCCGCGGGTGGGCGGCGGTCGGTTCGCAGGAGAAGTCGTTCGCCCCGGGTGGGCTCGCGGTCGGGTGGGTCTGCGCGTAGCCGAGCACGCCGTTGTAGATGACCGGCAGCGTGTGGGCCGAGGCCGCGGCGCTGGAAAAGATCGCAAGGGCCGCGGTGAGGAGGAACGCGACGAGGCCGAGGGGGAGAAGACGGCGCTCGGCTGGACTTTGACAACGCATGACCCTGTTCCTCCTACCCATAAGTGGGTAACTCAAGCCGCAGATGCGCTACACGGCGGTTTGCAACTAACTTTATTGAGTATATAGGCCGGGGAGGCCAAGGCGGGGACCAACAGTTGGAAGGAGAGGTACATGAACGCGTTGACCATGATCCGCTCTCGAAGAGTGGCGAGGCTTCTTACCGCGGCGGTCGCGGCGCTGGCGATCTTCGCCTTCGGCGCCGCGGGAGCGCGGGCGGCGAACTACGTCTCGCTCGGCGACTCCTACACCGCCGGGCCCCTGATCCCCAACCCCGTGCTGCCGCTCGGCTGTCTCAAATCGAGCAACAACTACCCGCGGCTCGCCGCACCGACGATCGGCCTGCCGCTGCGTGACCCGAGCTGCAGCGGCGCCAGGACCGACCACATGACGCAGCCGCAGAACGTCGACCCCGACGGGCCGAACCCGCCGCAGTTCAACTCGCTCGACGCGGAAACGACGGTGGTCTCGATCACGATCGGCGGCAACGACATCGGGTTCTCCGACGTCGCCCAGGACTGCATCACCCTGAACCCGTTCGCGACGCCGTGCAAAGACAAATACATGGCCGGCGGCAAAGACCAGCTGGCGGAACGGATCACGGCGACGGCGCCGAAAGTGGCGGCGGTGCTGCAGGGCATCAAAGCGCGCTCGCCGCTGGCGAAAATCTACGTCCTCAACTACCCGGCGATCTTCCCCGAGACCGGGTTCGGCTGCTGGCCGCAGATGCCGATCGGGTTCGGCGACGTGCCCTACCTGCGCTCGACCCAGAAAAGCCTCAACAGCATGCTGGCGACGCAGGCCGCTGCCAACGGGGCGACGCTGGTCAACTGGTACGGCGCCAGCATCGGCCACGACGCGTGCAAAGGCAGCTCGACCCGCTGGGTCGAACCGCTGGTCCCGGGCGAACTGGCGGCACCGATCCATCCCAACAAAGCCGGCATGGTCGGCGCGAAAAACGTCCTCCTCGCGGCGGTGAAATAGTCGTGTGATGCGCATCGCGAGCCTCGTCCCCTCCGCGACCGAGATGCTGTTCGCGCTCGGTCTCGGCGGGGACGTGGTCGCGGTGACCCACGAGTGCGACTACCCGGCGGCGGCGCGGGAGCTGCCGCACCTGACCGCGACCGTGCTGCCGGAGGGGCTGAGCGCCGGCGAGATCGACGCCGCGGTGAAGTCGGTGGTCGGTGAAGGCAAGGCCCTCTACAGCCTCGACGAGGAGCGGCTGGCCGAGCTGGCCCCGGACCTGATCGTCACCCAGGCGGTCTGCGACGTCTGCGCGGTCTCCTTCGAGGACGTGGTCGCGGTGGCGGCGCGGCTGCCAAGCCGGCCGCGGGTCGTGCAGCAGGACCCGAGCAGCCTCGCCGAGGTGCTGGAGGACGTGACGCGGCTCGGGGAGGCGGCCGGGATCGAGGAGCGGGCGCGGGAGCTGCGCGCGGAGCTGGAGCGGCGGCTCGAGGCGGTGCGCGCCGCGGTCGCCGGAGCGCCGCGACCGCGGGTCGTCGCGCTCGAGTGGCTCGACCCACCGTTCGTCGGCGGCCACTGGATCCCCGAGATGATCGCGATCGCCGGCGGCGAGGACGTCGCCGGGCGGGCCGGTGAGAAGTCGCCCGAGGTCGGGTGGGAGGCACTGGCCGAGCTCGGCCCCGACGTCGTGGTCGCGATGCCGTGCGGCTGGTACCTCGAGGACTCGCGCGCCCAAGCGGAAGAGCACCGGGCGCGGATCGCCGAACTGGGCCCCGAGCGCCTCTTCGCCGTCGACGCCGCCTCGACCTACTCGCGGCCGGGCCCGCGCCTGGTCGACGGCACCGAGCTGCTCGCCCACCTGCTCCACCCCGCGCTGGTCGAGCCGCCGCGTGGGATCGGGTTCGTCGAGCTGCCCGCTCAGAACTCGCGCTCGTAGAAGAGCATCGAGGGACCGTCGGGCGAGCCTTCGCGGTTGGTGAAGCCCACGCTCTCGTAGAGCGCTCGCGCCGCGGTGTCGGTCTCGCCGGTGTTGAGATCGATTCCCGCCGCGCCGGCCTCGCGGGCGGCCTCGATCGTCGCCTCCAGCAGGGCGCGTCCGATGCCCTGGCCGCGCAGCGCCGGCGCCACGTAGAGCTCCTGCAAATAGCATTCGAGCCCCTCGGCCCAGAGCGAGGGGCGGAAGCGGAACAGCGAGATGCCGTCCGGTCCGTCGCCGGCCAGCAGGACCGTCACCTCGCCGGCCTCGAGCAGCCTCCGGGAGCGCTCGGCGAGCGTCGGGACGTCCGGCGTCGGTTCCTCGAACTCGGTGTTGAAGTCGTGCAGAAGGCGGGCGATCTCGGCCGCGTCATCCGCCCCGGCGCGCCGAATCTCGATCTCGCTCACCACCCCAGTCTGCATCATCATGGGCGCCTTCCTCTCGCTATGCGAGAGAAAAGCGCCCATGCCCAGCTCGACTCCCACTTCCGACCGTGTCCGCGAAGCCTGCGCCTGGGTGGCGGGGCGGGCGCGGTGGGTGCGGATCGAGGAAGAGGCGATCGAGGCGTACGCGCGTGCCCTGCCGGATCGCGGCAGCTCCGACGAGGGCGGCCCGGCCGCTGCGCTGGGCGCAGCCGATCGCGAGACCCGCGCCGCCTTCGTCCTCTGCCTCGACGCGATCAACTTCGGCTCGGGCTGGTGGCCGACGATCGACAAGCGCCCCGGTCTCAGCGGCTACTCGACCGTCGCCGCCGGCATGGTCGACCGTTTCCGTGCCGACGGAGCCTGGCCCGCGGCGGAGCTTGCCGAGCTGAACGCCGCGGACGTCGCCGCCGTGCTCGGCCAGGACCCCGCCCACCCGCTGATGGAGGACTTCGCCCGCTCGCTGCGCGATGTCGGCGCCCACCTGCTCGCCGGGTTCGGCGGCCGTTTCGAGCCCGTCGCCGATGCGGCCGGCGGCTCGGCGCTCGCCCTCGCCGACCTGCTCGCCACCTGGGACGCCTTCGCCGACACCTCCACCTACGGGGGCCGCCCGGTCCCCATCTTCAAGCGCGCCCAGATCGCCGCCGCCGACCTCGACCGCGCCGGCGTCGCCAGCTTCGGAGACCGCGACCGGCTCACCGCCTTCGCCGACAACCTCGTCCCCCACGTCCTCCGCGTCGACGGCGTGCTGCGACTCGAGCCGGCGCTGGAGGCAGCGATCGAAGCCGGTGAGCTGCTCGAGCACGGCTCGCCGGAGGAGGTCGAGCTGCGCGCCTGCGCCGTGCACGCGGTCGAGCTGCTCGCGGTGGCGAGCGACCGGCACCTCTCCCCTCCCGAGATCGACGTCGTGCTCTGGAACCGCGGCCGCGCGCCCCGCTACAAGGCGCTGCCGCGGCCGCGTTCCCGTAACACCGCCTACTGAGCCTCTTTCGAGGCTCCCGCCGGGACGAACCGCTTGACGAAGTCGAGCGCCGTGTCGCAGACCTTGCGCCAGCCGCTGTCGATGGTCAGCGAGTGGCCGCGGTTCGGGATCCCGACGATCTCGGTCACTCCCTCGTTGCGTTTCTGTTTCTTGTACGAGGCCTTGGCGATCGCCAAGGGCACCGTGTGGTCCTTCTCGCCGTTGATGATCAGCAGCGGGCCGCGCTCGGGGTTGCGGGTGTCCGCCTTCGCCTCGGTGAACGGGTTGAGGTTGGCGTTCGCCATCTGCATCAGCGCCACCCCGGGCGCCGCCACGTGGAAGGTCTCGTTGAGGTCTTTCGCCTCCTCGTCGGAGAGCGCGTTGGCCCAGCCGTACTTGAACTGGTCCAGGGTCAGCGTCACCGCGCGGCCGCGGTTGAGCGGATTGGCCAGCACCGGTTTGGCGGAGCGCAGAGCGGAGATCGGCAACGGCAGCACGCCGCGGAACGGTCCGGGGTCGATCGCGACCGTAGCCGCCGCGAGACCGCGGCCGGCGAGGATCTGGACCAGCAGGCCGCCGGTCGAGTGGCCCATGATCGCCGGCTTGCGGTCGAGCTGTTCGATCACCGCGGTCGTCTGGTCGGCGACCTGCCCGATCTTCTTCTTCGCGAAGACCTCCGGGTTGGCCCGCGCCTCGGAGATCGTCAGCGGGTCGTCGGGCCAGGTCGGTGCGAGCGGCGCGTAGCCGGCCTCCGCGAAGACCCCCGCCCACCGGTCCCAGCTGCTCGGCAGCAACCAGAGCCCGTGGACGAAAACGACCGGCGTCTTCCCGCTTGCGTTGGCCGCCTCGATCTGGCCCGCCTCGTACTCGGTGATCGTCGCCATCGTCGCCTTCTTCCTGTGGATTTGACAGGGAACCGGGTGTGGTGATGATGGCAGCGAGCCGCTACCGGCCCCGGCGGCCGAAGCTGTGGCCGGCCGGGGCGACCGCGCGCAGCTCCTCGATCGCCAGCCGGCGGAGGCTCCGGGACCGCTCGGCCGGCGGCTGCTCGGTGCGCTCCAGCGGGGCGAGCGCGGAGACGACGACGTTGACGACGCCCTCGCGGCGCTCGAGGCGGCCGGAGGCGCGGAGCATCGCGGCGCTGCGGACGAGCGGGCGGTGGCGGTCGTAGACGGGGGGCGGCACGACGAGGTTGACGGTGCCGCGCTCGTCCTCGATCAGCATGAAGACGATCCCCTTCGCGGTCTCGGGGCGCTGGCGGGCGACGACCATGCCGCCGACCTCGACCGCGCTGCCGTCCTCCAGCCGCTCCAGGTCGGTGCTGCGCGCCAGGGCCGGGTCGAGCTCGGGCCGCATCAGCTCCATCGGGTGCTTGCCGAGGGTGATCCCGGTCGAGCGGTAGTCGGCGATCGTCTCGCCCCACTCCCCGAGCGGCTTCAGCCGCGGCGGCTCCGGCGGCTCCAGGGGCAGCGCCAGCTGGGTCCCGTCCCCCGTCCCGTGCCCGGCGGCGGCGACGCCGACCCGCCACAGCGCCCCCCGCCGCTCGCCGTCGCCGGCCGGGACCTCGTCCAGCGCGCCGGCCCAGGCCAGCCGTTCGAGGCTCGCCAGGCCCGCCCCCGAGCGCGAGGCCAGCTCCGCCACGCCGCGGTAGGGACCGCCCCGCTTCCGCTCCGCCGCCAGGGCCTCCATCTCCTCCGCGCGCACTCCCTTCACGTAGCCGAGCCCGATCCGCACCACCGGCCCGCCGCGGACCCGCTCGACGTGGCAGAGCACGCGGCTGCGGTTGGCGTCGGGCGGGGCGATCCGCAGGCCGCGCCGCCGCGCCTCCTGGACCAGCGAGTCGGGCGGGTAGAAGCCCATCGGCTGCTCGTTGAGCAGCGCGCAGAGGAACTCCGGCCCGCGGTGGACGCGCAGCCAGGCCGAGTGGTAGGCGAGCAACCCGAAGGCGGCCGAGTGCGCCTTCGGGAAGCCGAACCCGGAGAAGCCCCGGATCTTCTCCCAGATCCGCTCCGCCAGCTCGGGCGGCGCTTCGTGCTCCTTCCAGGCGCCCTCGACGAAGCGCCGGTGGTGCTCCTCGATCGCCTGCTCGGAGCGCTTGCGGCTCATCGCCCGCCGCAGCCCCTCGGCTTCCGAGGAGGAGAAGCCGGCGAATGTGATCGCCACTTCCAGCACCTGCTCCTGGTAGACGATCGTCCCCAGCGTCTCCTTCAGCGCCGGTTCCAGCGCCGGGTGCTCGAAGGGGATCTCGAAGGCGTCCCCCTCCTCACGCTGGCGCTTGCGGCGCTCTATATAAGGGTGGACGGCGCCGCCCTGGATCGGCCCGGGCCGGATCAGCGCCACCTGCACCGTGAGGTCGTCGAGGTCGCGGGGCCTGGTGCGGGGCAGCATCTGCATCTGGGCGCGGCTCTCGATCTGGAAGACGCCGGTCGTCTCCGCCGCCTGGATTGTCCGGAAGGTCTCCTCGTCGTCGAGCGGGATCCGCGAGAGGTCGAGCCGCTCCCCCCGCGTCTCCTCCAGTTCCTCGACGCAGCGCTCGACCGCCGAGAGCATCCCCAGCCCCAGCAGGTCGATCTTCAGGAAGCCGGCGTCGGCGCAGGAGTCCTTGTCCCACTGGACGATCTGGCGCCCCTCCATCGCCGCCGGCACGACCGGGCAGACGTCGACGAGCGGTTGGGTCGAGATCACCATCCCGCCGGAGTGCTGGGAGGCGTGGCGGGGCAGGCCCATCGCCTCCCCGCTCAGCCGCAGCAGCGCCTGCCAGCCGGGCGAGGCGGCGCGCTCGGGGCCGAGCGAGGCGATCGCGTCGCGGGCGATCTCCGCCTTGGACTCGTGGAAGCCGACCGTGCGCGCCACCTTCTCGATCTCGCTCGGCCAGAGGCCCAGCGCCTTGCCGAGGTCGCGGACCGCGCCGCGCGGGCGGTAGGTCGGGAAGGCGGCGACCAGGGCCGAGCGGTCGGCGCCGTAGCGCTCGTGGACCCGCGGGATCAGCACCTCGCGGATGTCGCGCGGGAAGTCGAGGTCGATGTCCGGCACCGATTCGACTTCGTCGTTGAGGAAGCGGCCGGAGAAGAGCTCCGCCTTGACCGGGTCGACGTGGGAGAGGCCGGTCAGGTAGCAGACGATCGAGCCGACGCTGGAGCCGCGCCCTCGCCCCGGCGGCATCGCTGCTCGGGCCGAGCCGGGGCCGCGCACCTCGACCGCGACCTCGCGGGCCAGCTCCAGCAGCTCGTGGTGCAGGAGGAAGAAGCCGGAGAGGCCGAGCCGGCGGATCGTCCCCAGCTCCTCGTCGAGGCGGGCGGTCGCTTCGCCCCGCCGGCGGGCCGGCTCGTCCCGGTAGCGCGCGTCGAGGTGTTGGCGGCAGAGCTCGGCGAGGTCGCGGTCGGCGCCGGGATCCTCGGACTTCGGGTAGCGGTAGCCGAGCTCCCTGGTCAGGTCGAAGCGGAGCCGCTCGGCGACCCGCAGCGTCTCGACGACCGCCTCCGGGTACTCGGCGAAGCGCCGCGCCATCGCCGCGGGAGCGGCGAGGACCGAGCTGCGGTTGCCGCGCCGGAACGGCTCGCACTCCTCGAGCATCTCGCCGCGGTGGATCGCGACGAAGGCGTCCTGGACGTCGGCGCGGTCGGGGTGGTGGGAGTGGACGTTGCCGGTCGCCACGCAGGGGACGCCGAGCCAGGAGCCCAGCAACGCGAGCCAGCGGTTGCGCGCCCGGTCGTGGCGCCAGTAGGGGCGCTGCAGCTCGACCCGGAAGCGCTCGCGGCCGAAGGCGGCGAGCAGACGGCGGGCGAGCCGCTCGCCCCGCTCGGTCTCCCCCCGCTCGAAGGCGCCAGCGACCGCGCCGTCGCGGGCGCACCCGGAAAGGCAGACGAGCCCCCCGGCGTGCTCCTCGACCTGCTCCAACGTCGCCCACGGCTGCGAAGCGGTGCGACCCGTGTTGTCGCGGGTGTGCGCGTGGGCCAAAGTGAGCAGTCGGCAGAGATTGCGGTAGCCGGCCGCGTCCTCGACGAGCAGGGTGATGTGGACGTCGTTGTCCGGGGACAGCCGCACGGTCAACTCCGCCCCGGTGATCGCCCGGATACCCAACCCCCGGCACGCTTCGGCGAACTCCATCGAGCCCCAGACGCCGTCGTGGTCGGTGAGCGCGAAGGCCGGGTAGCCGTGCGCGGCGGCGGCGCCCGCCAGCTCGAACGGCGTCGAGGCCCCGTCGAGGAAGGAGAAGGCCGAGTGGGCGTGCAGCTCTATGTAAGGGACGGGGCCCACGGCGGCTCAGGCCCGCTGCCGGAACCAGCGCCCGTTCGAGACGCAGCGGAAGACGGCCGCGGAGCGCCCGTCGGCGAGCGCGAGGTCGAAGTAGTGGCGCCGCAACGGCTTTGGCGTCCACCACCGGTCCTCGACCCGCCACTCCTCCCGCACCGCCTCGACCGCGACGCCGTCGACCGCGCGCGGCACCCCGGCCGAATCGGCCTCGACAGTCACGCTCCGCGGGGTGTACAGACGCCGCAGCCCGGGCACCGCGACCTCAAAGCTCGGGGAACGGCGTCAGCGCCGCCCAACGCTCCGGGACCCGTGAGTCGGGGTCGACCGGGAGGATCTTCAGCAGTGCCTCGGCGCCCTGGGCGGAGCGGACCTCGCGGACCGCTGTGCCGAGGCGGCGGCGGCGCGGCTCCGAGCCGCCGACCGAGAGCTCGAGCTGGTCGACGGCGGGCGGACCCAGTCCGAGCGCCCGCAGCCGCAGCGCCGTTGCCGGTCCCGGTAGGGACTCCAGCCGCGGCGCCAGCACCGAGCGCAGCACCCGGGCCGAGGCGCTCGGGCGGCCCAGCCCCTGCTCGACGCTCCAGCTGCCGCCGGCGGCGAGCGCGGCGCCGAGGCGGAGGCCGAGCAGCGTCCGTCCCTTGCGCTGCGGGGCGGCGAGCAGGCGGTCGACCAGCAGCTCCAGGGCGCGGTCGAGCTGGCGGCCCGCCGTGCCCTCCGGCAGCTCGATCCGCTCGGCCAGCTCCTCGTGCGGGCGGCGCGGGCGCAGCGGCTCTTCCTCGCCGCGCGCAAGCCGCAGCGCCTCGAGCCCGAGCGCGCCGAAGCGGTCGGCCATCTGGTCGGCCGAGATCCCGGCCAGCTCCCCCAGCGTCTCCACCCCCAGCCGCTCCAGGGCGACGACGAGGTCCTCCGCCTCGCGGCGCGGCGGGTCGAGCAGGAGCGGCAGGATCGAGACGCGCAGCGCGGCGGCGAAGGGGCGCAGCGAGCGCGGCGGCACGACCGTCGCGCCGGCCGGCCCACGCAGCCGCCGGGGCGCCTTCCAGGCGGCGGCGAAGGCGGCCAGGCGGGTTGGCGCGACCCCGATGCGCCCCTCCCGCCCGACCGCCCCGCGCACCGCCGCGAGGACCCCGGCGGGCTCGCCGCCGTGGATGCCCCGCAGCCCGTCGAGCGCGAAGAAGGCCTCCCCCGTCCGCTCCGTCTCGACCGCGGCGCCGACCTCCTCCAGGCGCCGCACCATCGCCTCCGTCCGCTCCGCCGCCTCGACCGGGTCGGGGAGCGAAGAAGGGCGCCCGGGCCGCAGCCCCCCGGAGCGACCCGGGCACGTAGGAGTCGTCAAGCGACTGTCGATGACGCAAGCGACCTCCATACGAACATATGTTCGTGTAACGCCTGCACCGAAGTCAAGAAATTGACCGGAAAAATTCGAGATCCGCAGAAATTGCGGAGATCGAGAGGGATAGAGGCCTAGCGGCCTATTCCGAGGTCGCGCCCCCGCTGTTCCGATCGAGCCAATCCAGCAATCTCAAATATGCCTGATCACCTTCGGATTTTTTCCTGTGCGCCTCCAGCCGCGCGAGAAGCTCGTCGACGACTTCGTCATGGGCTTCGAGCAGTTCGCGATTGAAATCACTCAAGTGCGGTTCGGTCTCACCATCGAGGTCTGGCACGAAACGTATTGTCTCAGGAAAGCAAAGCGACCAAGTCGTCCTCGAGTCCGGGAAGCGACCCGGCTTCGCCAGCCAAGACAGTTTTGCCGATCAGCGCCGCTGCCCCGGCGACAACCGGCCACGCCGCTCCCGAACGCTCCGCGAAAGCCTCGATCGCGGCGTCGTTGCGCTCCGCGCCCGCCCGCCCCAGCGCCAAGACCTCGACGGTCAGCAGCCGCGCCGTCGGCGGGTCGGCGGCGAACAGGGCGAGGACGGTGCGTGCCCCCGTCCGCAGCTTCACCTCCTGCCCCTCCGCCTCGCCGCAGGCGCGGTCGAGCTCCTCCAGCAACCGCTCCAGCAGCTCCCGATGTGCCTCTAGCACGCACTCGAGCTTGCCGGCGAAGAGCTTGTAGAAGGTCGCGGTGGAGATGCCCGCGCCGCGGGTGAGATCGGCGACCGAAGTCTCGGCGTACCCCTTCTCCGACAATGCCTCGGCGACCGCCGCGACCAGCCGTTCGCGCTGGTTGCGCTCGACCACATCCGGGGGAATCCCGTGGGCTCCCCTCGGCAGCTGTTGCCCGTCGGATGGCGTCATCGTGGTCGGCTCAAGTTACCCTGGAGAACCGCAGCGGGGCCACGATTTCTCGTGGCCCCGCCTTTACTACCGCGTCGCCATCCGGATCAGACCCGCGGGCCCGACCCGAGCGGGACTATTCGAGCCAGAGGCTCTGCGAGGTCGCGGACAGTTTGGCCGGGCTGTTGATCTGGCCCGTGGACGCCGTGCCCTGGAAGGTGCACAGCGGTCCCCAGTTGGTGTACGTGACACCGGTGGTCGACCCCGACATCGAGATCGTGCGGAACGCCCCCCAGCCGCCTTCGTTCAGGAAGGCGAAGGTCCCCGCGATGCCGCTCTGCGGGCCGATCACCGTGATGCAGCCGTTGCTGGTGATCGTCATCGGATCGGCCGCGCAGTTGGCTCCCCCGATGTCGAACGTGCCGTTGACGTGGAACACGTAGCTGCAGCCGCCGCGGCGCATGTAGGCATCCGGCACCGCCTGGCCGGCGACGGTGCATCCTTTGTAGGTGGGGGCGACGGTTAGCGCTTCTTCGCTGGTGGCGTTCATGGTGCCGCTCAGCGAGTAGCCACTGCAGACCGGGGCGTTGCCGCCGAGGTTTTTGAACAGGGTCCCGCCGGTGCCCGTCCCGGTGATCGTCGCCGGAGCCGATTCGACCGCGAATTTGGTCGAGGAACCGACCAGTACTTCGAGCGGTGCCGATTCGGCGCCGCGGTTGCCTTTCACGGTCCATTCCCCCGTGTAGGTGCCGTCGCTGAACGTTCCTGGTTTGTTGACCGCGCATCCCGTCCCGCCGACCCGGGTGTAGGTGATGTTTTTCAGGTTGGCGAGGATCGCGATCGTGTATTTGCCTTCGGTGACGGTGTTTTTGTATTCGACCGTGCCGATCCCGTTCTGGTTGCCGACTTCCATCTGGCAGCCCGCGACGCTCATCGTCATCGGTTTGGTGCAGCTGTGGATGTCGACGGTTCCCGCCGGATAGCCGCCCGCGTTGGTGCGGAAGCGGAATTTGCAGCCGTTGGTCACCCACGAGACCGTGCTCAGCCACGAACAGTTTTTGAGTTCGGGGTTGACGTTCGCTTCGCTTGATTCCGGGCCGATCATCCCGCCCGTGAAGGAGACGTTGCTGCAGGTGAAAGTGTCTCCGCCCAGCGAGAGTTTGTGGTTTGCGCCGGAGCGGGTGCCGCTCCAGGTGGTTTCCTGGCCCGCCCCCGCGCCGGGGGCTCTGAACGTCGTGGCCGACGCCGAAGAAGCCCCGACGAGTGCGGTGAGGGCGAGCGCCGTGACCACGGCGATGCCCAGGGTTCTGGTGCGTTTCACTTGTACCTCCCCTGCCCGGCGATCTGATCGCCAGGTTAGTTTTGACTGGTTTGTCTCTATTTACTTCTTGACTGGTGCTGCGTACTTCTCTCGCGGGCGTTGCCCGCAAGTTCGTGGCGCCCCCGGCAGGGGTCGGGGGCGCCGTCGAGTGTGGTTCAGCCTTTACGGCCTTTGCCGGCTTTGCGACCCTTGGCCTTGCACCTGGCCTTGAGCTCGGGCTTCAGAACGAGGACCTTGC
>Ga0190274_10000067_pt1 | contig 82766 bp, 79 predicted proteins | sample Popmic531T_FD_133002 | JGI IMG/M metagenome (GOLD analysis project Ga0190274, IMG submission 133002) | Populus adjacent soil microbial communities from riparian zone of Yellowstone River, Montana, USA - 531 T | ecosystem: Environmental > Terrestrial > Soil > Riparian zone | place: USA: Montana...
CCAGACCCGCAACCCGATCCACCGCGCCCACGAGTACCTGACCAAGGCGGCGCTGGAGACCTGCGACGGGCTCTTCATCCACCCGCTGATCGGCAAGACCAAGGCCGGCGACATCCCCGCCGAGGTGCGGATGCGCTGCTACGAGGTGCTGATGGAGAACTACTACCCCCAGGACCGCGTGGTGCTCGGGGTGAAGCCGGCGAAGATGCACTACGCCGGCCCGCGCGAGGCGGTCCTGCACGCGATCGTCCGCCGCAACTACGGCGCCACCCACTTCATCGTCGGCCGCGACCACGCGGGCGCCGGCGACTACTACGGCACCTACGACGCCCAGAAGATCTTCGACGAGATCGACATCGAAGAGCTCGGGATCGAGCCGCTGATGTTCGAGCACACCTTCTGGTGCAACGAGTGCGAGGGACTGGCCTCGAACAAGACCTGCCCCCACGACCAAGAGGCGCGCCTGTTCCTTTCCGGGACGAAGGTCCGCGAGATGCTCGGCAACGGCGAAAGGCCGCCGCACGAGTTCTCGCGCGACGAGGTCGCCGACATCCTGATCGACGCTTACAAGGAGGACTGAACGAGCATGGCTGGCGAGAAAGGCTTCACCCTCTGGTTCACCGGGTTGTCCGGGGCCGGGAAGACGACGATCTCCGGGCACCTGGAGAAGGAGCTGCGCGCGCGCGGCTCGCAGCTGGAGATCCTCGACGGGGACATCGTGCGCGAAAACCTCTCGAAGGGGCTGGGCTTCTCGAAAGAGGACCGCGACACGAACATCCGGCGGATCGCCTTCGTCGCCGACCTGCTCAGCCGCAACGGCGTGCCGGTGATCACCGCGGCGATCTCCCCCTACAAGGAGATCCGCGACGAGGCGCACGAGCTGATGGGCGACCGCTTCATCGAGGTCTACGTGAAGGCGTCGGTCGACACCTGCGCCGAACGCGACGTCAAGGGGCTCTACGCGAAAGCCTTCGCCGGCGAGATCAAGGAATTCACCGGCGTCTCGGATCCCTACGAGGCTCCGGAAAACCCGGACTGGGTCTGCGACACCGAAAGCGAGACTCCGGAGGAGTCGGCGCAGAAGCTGATCGCCTACCTGGAGGAGCGCGAGCTGATCCCGGCTAGCGTCGCTGCTTAATTTCGAGTTCGTAGAGAGAGGGCGGGGGCCCCTCTCCAGACACACCGCCCTGCGGGCGGCGTTGAGCGTCTGGAGAGGGGCCCCGCCCTCTCTTGTGAAGCGCGGAGCTAACCAGCGAGGCGTTTGAGGACCTGCTGGTCTTCCTCGAGGCGCTGTTTGAGGCGTTTCTGGAAGTTCTTGTCGGCGCGGCGGGCGGCGATGTGGTTGTCGATCGCTTCGCGCACGACCTCCGAGACCGGCATGTCGTCCGTGCGGGCGATCGCGGCGAGCTCGGCGGCTTTCTCCTCGGGGAGGCGGAGGCTCATTGCCTTGACTGCCATCGGGATCGTCTCCTTGGTTGGTCGCGGTCCGCGCGCGAAGCACTTCTTTCGCGCGCAAGACGCATCGAGCGTCTTATCCATTAAAGCACGGATACCGGTGCCTCGATACCAAAATTTTCTATATCTTGGTATCAATGTCCAATCGGTTGGAGATCGCTGAGTTCCTGCTTATCGCCGAAGCTGTCCTCGGCGTCGAAGCGGAGCGGTTGGCGCGCGCCGTGCGGATTCCCGCCGCCGAGGCGGCACTTGCCGCGCCGTTCGCCAGCCTCGACGGCGTGCCGTTCTACGCCGACCCGGTCGAGCGGGCGGCAGTCTGCTGCGCGCGGGTCATCCGCCACAACCCGCTGCCCGACGGCAACAAGCGGGTCGCCTACGAGTGCATGCGCGAGCTGCTCGACCGGGCGGGGGTCGCTTGGCCGCGGCCGCGCGAGGACGCTGCGGAAATCGCGGCGAAGATCGAGGGCCTGGCGTCGCGCCGGGTCTCCGAGTCGGATTTCGTGGGCTGGGTGAGGCTGCGCGTCGATCAGGCGCCGCCTCTCCGAGGACACATCTGACTTTTGTCACCCAGAGGGTTACAAAGGTCAAGGGCGCGGCACAGGGGCGAGGCCATGTCCTGCGCTCCTGCTGGGGGACCAAGCGCGCGTCCGCGGTCGTGCTGAGTAGTTCACCGGAAACCCGCGTGGTACTGGGCTCCGACGGCCCGTCTACACGATCCTTACGGGGCCGGGATCGGGCGGTGGACGCGGACGGCTGGACGACCACGTCGCCGGCCGAGCCCCCACGTCGCCGCCCGTCCCGGCTCCACGGCGGGGCTGCCGGCGGCGCCGTGTGTTCTCCGGGCCGGCGCTCGGCCGCAGGAATCAGGGCAGCCGAATCAGGGCCGGCCGGGCACCTGCGGTTCCCCGAGGCCGTAGGTCTCGTACGCCCCGAACCGGCTGAAGGTCTTGTGGGTCGGGCCGTGGTAATCCGAGGAGCCGGTGGGGACCAGCCCGAGCTCGGCGCAGAGCTCGAGCAGGTGCGCGGTCTGCTCCTCGGAGTGGGAGGGGTAGAAGGTCTCGACGCCGTCGGCCCCCAGCGAGCGGATCAGGTCGTCGACCTCGTCCGGGGCGGAGATGTCCCAGTACGGGTGGGCGATCACGGCGACGCCGCCGGCGTCGTGGATCAGCTCGATCGCCTGTTGGGCGGTCGGCCAGCGGCGCGGCACGAAGGCCTTCGCCCCCGGCACCAGGTACTCCTCGAAGAAGGGGCCGAGGTCGCCGCTCGCTCCCGCCGCCCGGGCGATGTGGGGGCGGCCGATCGAGAGCGCGTCGCCGGCCTCGCGCACCGCGTCCTCGAGGTGGAGGTCGAACCCCTCTTGGCGCAGCTTGGCGACGATCTCGCCGGCCCGGGAGACGCGTTCGTGCTGCGCCCGCTCGCAGGCAGGAGCGATCTTCCCGAGGTCGACCCAGTAGCCGCAGACGTGCAGGTCTTCCGCGTACTCGTGAACGCAGGACATCTCAATCGCCGGCACCAGCTCGATCCCCAGCTTCTCGGCGGCCGCAGCGGCTTCGGCAACCCCCGCAATCGCGTCGTGATCGGTCAGGGCAAGGGTCGTGACCCCGGCCTCGGCGGCCTTGGCAACGACCTCGGCCGGAGGCAGCTGCCCGTCCGAAACCGTGGAATGCGACTGCAACTCGATCAGCATGAGCCCGAGGAAGCTAAAGCACCAAAGGGCATGGCGGCGGCGCAGCCTATAGCTGGCGCTCGTGGGAGAGAGAACGGGGCACCCCTCGGAGCGGCTTGTACTTTTTTGGCGGAGCACGCTCTCGAACGGCCGCCGGCGACTCTCAAAAAAGTTGAGCGAGAGGGGTGCCCCGTTCTCTCTCCCACCACGCCGCCCACACAAATAGACTGCGCCGCCGTGTTCCAGAAGGTGCTCATTGCCAACCGCGGCGAGATCGCGATTCGCGTCGCCCGGACCCTGAAGGAGATGGGGATCGGATCGGTCGCGGTCTACTCGGAGATCGACCGCGACGCGCCGCACGTGCGCGAGGCCGACGAGGCCTTCCTGATCGGCCCCGCGGTCCCCGCCGAGAGCTACCTGAACATCCCGAAGATCGTCGAGACCGCCAGGGAGGCCGGCGCCGAGGCGATCCACCCGGGCTACGGCTTCCTCGCCGAGAACGCCGAGTTCGCCCGCGCCTGCGACGAGGCCGGGATCGTCTTCATCGGCCCGCCGCCCGAGGCGATCGAAGCGATGGGCTCGAAGACCAAGGCGCGCGAGATCATGCAGGAGGCGGGGGTTCCGATCGTCCCCGGCGCGACCGAGCCGGCCGAGGACGTCGAGGGCGCCAGGAAGCAGGCCGAGGAGGCCGGCTACCCGGTCGCCTGCAAGGCCGCGGGCGGCGGCGGCGGCAAGGGCTTCCGCGTCGCGATGAGCGCGGAGGACCTCGAGGAGGCCTACGAGGGCGCCTCCCGCGAAGGCGAGAAGTTCTTTTCCGACCCGCGGGTCTACGTCGAGCGCTACCTCGAGGACCCGCGCCACGTCGAGGTCCAGGTGCTGGCCGACTCGCACGGGAACGTGATCCACCTCGGCGAGCGCGACTGCTCGATCCAGCGCCGCCACCAGAAGGTGATCGAGGAGGCGCCCGGCACCCACGTCGACGAGGAGATGCGCGAGCGGATCGGCAGGATCGCCACCGACGCGGCGGCCGCGGTCGGCTACCGCGGCGCCGGCACCGTCGAGGGCATGCAGGTCGGCGAGGAGTACTTCTTCCTCGAGATGAACACCCGGGTGCAGGTCGAGCACTGCGTGACCGAGATGGTCACGGGCGTCGACATCGTCCGCGAGCAGATCCTCGTCGCCGCCGGCGAGGTCCTCTCGATCGCCCAGGCGGACGTCGAGCTGCGCGGCTGGGCGATCGAGTGCAGGATCAACGCCGAGGCGGCGCACAAGAAATTCGCCCCCGCTCCGGGGCAGATCACCACCTACCGCGAGCCCGCGGGCCCCGGCGTCCGCGTCGACTCCGGGGTCGAAGCCGGGTCCGAGGTGACCCCGATGTACGACCCGATGGTGGCCAAGCTGATCGTCTGGGACGTCGACCGCGAGCACGCGACGCGGCGCATGCTGCGGGCGCTCGGCGAGTACGAGGTCGGCGGGCTCACCACGCTGATCCCCTTCCACGAGGCGATCCTCTCGACCGAGCAGTGGGCCAAGGGAGAGACCTGTCGCGATCTGATGGAAGACAGGGAATGGCTGAAGACCACCGCGCCCGCCGACCCGACGCCGCCCGAGCCCGGCGAGGAGGGCGGGGAGGTGGTCGAGCGCGACTACAAGGTCGAGGTCTCCGGCAAGCTCTTCGACGTCAAGGTGATCGGCGAGGCGCCGGTGGGCGGCGGCACCGCTCCCGCCGCGGGCGGCAAGAAACCGCCGAAACGCGAGCGCAAGGCCGCCGGGGCCGGCGGCGCTTCCAGCACCGCCCTCGTCGCACCCCTGCAGGGCACCGTCTTCAAGGTCAACGTAGAGCAGGATGCCGAGGTAGCCGAGGGCGACCTCATATGCGTGATCGAGGCGATGAAGATGGAGAACGAGATCACCGCCCACCGCTCCGGCAAAGTCACCTCGCTCAACGTCGAGGTAGGCGCAGCAGTCTCAGCCGGCGACAAGCTGGCCACCATCGAGTAACAGCTCCCCCGCTTAGCAAGAACGTCAGCCGAAGCGGTCCCGAGGCGAGGAGGGTGGGTACCCCTCGGAGCGGCTTGTACTTTTTTGGCGGAGCACGTCCTCGAACGGCCGCCTTCGACCCTCAAAAAAGTTGAGCGAGAGGGGTACCCACCCTCCTCGCCCCCGCACCGCTATCTCTGCTGCTGCGCCTCTTTCTGTTTCGCTTCCCGTTCTTCCCGGCGCTTTTCGCGTTCGCGCTGCTTCTTTTCGCGCTCGCGCCGCGCTTCGCGCTGTTCCTTCAGGGTCAGCGGGACCTTTTCCGCCGCCGTCTGGCAGCGTTTGCCGACGCATTCGATCAGCCGGGTCAGTTCGCGGTGGAGGAAGCCTCGGATCGGGTAGAAGTTCTTGTCGCGGGCCTTGTTGTTGAGCTCGTTGGGATCTTTGGTGATGTCGTAGAGCTCTTTCTCGCCGCTCGGCCACTCGATGTACTTCCAGGGGCCGAGGCGGATCCCGACGTAGTCCTTCGGTGGGGCGACGATCGAGGCGCCCGCTTCGTTCGAGCCACCGGCCCGCCGCGCCCGCGTCTCCGGCAGCGACGTTCCGAGCGGCTGGCCTCCCTGCTGTTCGACGTCGGCGGTCTCGACGAAGGACTCGAAGAGCAGCGGCCGCCGCGTGCGCAGGGCCGGGTCGACCATGTAGGGGACGAGCGAGCGGCCGTCGATGCTTTTGTCGGCCTGGGCACCGGCCAGCTCGAGGATGGTCGGCGCGAGGTCGATGTTGCCCGCCAGCTCACCGGTCGAGCTGGCGGGCTTGATCCCCGGGCCGCGGATCAGGAGCGGCAGGTGGGTGGCCGGCTCGTAGGCGAGGAACTTGCCGCCGGTCAGGCGGTGCTCGCCGTAGAAGAAGCCGTTGTCGGAGGTGAAGATGACGTAGGTGTTGCGCAGCTGCCCCATCGAGCCGAGCGTGTTGAGGATCGCCTGCACGCTCTCGTCGACCGAGCGCAGCGACTCCAGCGCCTTCTGGTAGTAGACGCGGTAGGTGTGGGTCTCGGTCGGCGAGAGATAGGACGCTTCGCGGATGAAGCGGGGCTTGTCGTTGACGTTGCCCTCGTTGAACCCTTCCGAGCGGTCGTGCGGGTAGGGGGCCCCGGCGAAGGAGTCGTAGTGACGGGTCGCCGGCTCGGGCCCGGCCGGGCGGCGGAAATCGCCGTGCGGGGCCGTGAAGTCGACCTGCATGTAGAAGGGCTGGCCGGCGGGCGTCCCGATCAGCTCTTCCCAGGCGATCCGCGCCATCACGTCGGTCAGGTAGAGGCAGGGGAGGCCGTTGAGCGGTGCGGCGGGGCAGCCGAAGTCGTCGCGCTGGCCGTATTCGCGCGTGTCCCAGCTGCCGGGGTCGCCGAAGGGGCCGTCGAGCTGGCCGTTGTCGTTGAGCGTGTAGCCGTAGTAGTAGTGGTGGGTGTCTGCTTTGAGGACCGAGTGCCAGGCACTCCACCCCGGCGGCACGTATTTGCCGTCGTCGAACGGTTCGTCGCCGTAGCCGTTGAGGAACTTGCCGAGGTGGATCGTGCGGTAGCCGGCCCCCTGCAGCCAGGTCGCGACGTTGTGGCTGTTGGCCTGGCGAAAGCCGAAGCCGGTGGAGCCGCCGTTCGGCGGGACGTTGCCGCGGACGTTGTGGTTGTGCGCGTAGCGGCCGGTCAGCGTCGAGACGCGGGACGGGCAGCAGAGCGGGTAGGAGTCGTAGTAGCGGTTGAAGGTGATCCCTTTGCCGGCGATCGTGGCGAGCGTGTTCGGCATCGCCTGGATCGGGGCCCCGCCGGGCGGCGTGAATTCGGCGTAGAGCTGGTCGAGCGTTTGGTCGTCGGTCTGGATCAGGACGAAGTTCGGTTTCTGGCCGGCCGGCAGCAGCGTGTGGCTGCGCTTGTTCGCCTGCCTGTCGGCGGTCGGCGAGGCGGCGTCGGCGCTGTCCTGGCCGATCGCGAAGGCGAGCGAGGCGAGCAGCGCCAGGATGCTGGCGGCAAGCGTCAACCGGGCTACGCCGAGCGCACGCGTCTGTGACTTGGGGTGCTCGAACCTATTCATAGGGCACGACTACGGAACGAAACCGGCGCCTCCTGCCGGAGTTGCGCCACGAACGCTAATTAACGATCAGGACGCGCCGAGCTTTTTGACCGCTTCGCGCAGGTTTTTCACCGTGGCGCTGGGGGCTTTCCGCCCTTCCAGTTTCTCGCCGTGGCGGTTGACCCAGATCACCGGCACGTTCATTTTCAGCACCGGCGCGATGTCGGTCGCGTAGTTGCAGCCGATGTGCAGCCAGCCTTTCTTGCCGCCGATCCGTCGCGCGCACTCTTTGAAGTGGACCGGGTCGGGCTTGTAGCTGCGCACCTGCTGGGCGGTGACGACGAGGTCGAGTTCGGTTCGCAGGTGGCGGCGGCTGATCCCCAGCAGTTTGTCGTCGACGTTGGAGATGATCCCGACGTCGTACTTTTTCGCCAGCCGGTCCATCGCCGCGTTGGCCTCGCGGAAGGGCAGCCAGTAGGCGACGCTGTTGGGCAGGAACTGGGCCCGCGAGGGCTCCACCTCCCAGCCCAGCTCGCCGGCGACCTTGACGATCGTGCGGCGCAACACCTCTGCGTAGAGCTCGTAGGAGCCGGCCATGATTTCGGCCTCAACCTCCATGAAGCGGGCGAGGAACGGGCCCTCTTCGAAGGAGAAGCCGTCCTTCGCCGCCTCTTTCTTGCAGGCATCGACGATCCCCTTCTCCCAGTCGATCAGGGTGCCATAGCAATCGGTGGTCACCCAATTGACGGTTTTGAGACTGGGCAGGGGCATCGGCGAGCGCGGCATTATGCCACCCGCCACCGTCTCGGCGCTCCACCCCCGACTTGGATAGGCTGCCCGGCCGGCGCCGTCAGGGCGCCTTTTCAATGGACCTCCTCGAGTACCAGGGCAAGCAGCTGTTCGCCAAACACGGCATCGCCGTGCCCAGCGGCGAGGTCGCCTCCACGGTCGACGACGCGGTCGGGGCGGCGGAGCGGATCGGTTACCCGTGCGCGATCAAGGCCCAGGTGCTGATCGGCGGCCGCGGCAAGGCGGGCGGGATCAAGATCGCCAAGGACGCCGGGGAGGCGCGCGAGTACGCCGACGCGATCCTCGGCATGGACATCGTCGGGCCGCACGGCGAGGGCCCGTTCCGGGTCGATCGGGTCTGGGTCGAGGGCGGCTCGGAGATCGCCGCGGAGTACTACGCCTCGATCATCCTCGACCGCGGCGAGAAGAAGCTCTTGGCGATGGTCTCCAGCCAGGGCGGGATGGACATCGAGCAGGTCGCGGCGGAGAGCCCGGAGGCGCTGGTCAAACGCCACATCGACCCGACCCGGCCGTTCGAGGTCGCCGCGGCGCGGGAGATCGTCGCCGACGCCGGCCTAGCCGAGGACGCGCTCGACGAGGCGGCGCAGGTGCTGGTCAAGCTGGCCGGGGTGGCGAGCGAGGAGGACGCGACGCTGATCGAGGTCAATCCGCTGATCGTCACCGCCGGCCGCGAGGTCGTGGCGCTCGACTCGAAGGTGACGATCGACGGCAACGCCGTCTTCCGCCACGAGGACCTCGCCGAGGCCGCCGACGCGGTCGACGACCCGCAGGAGGCGATGGCGAAGGAGAAGGGCCTCACCTACGTGAAGCTCGACGGCAACGTCGGGATCCTCGCCAACGGCGCCGGCCTCTGCATGTCGACGCTCGACGTCGTCGCTCAGGCGGGCGGCGCCCCGGCCAACTTCCTCGACGCCGGCGGCGGCTCGAAAGCCGAGGCGATCGTCAACGCGCTCGAGGTGATCGTCTCCGACGCGAAGGTCACTGCGATCCTCTTCAACATCTTCGGCGGGATCACCCGCTGCGACGAGATCGCCAAGGGGATCGTCACCGCCTCGGGGCAGATCGACCTGAAGGTGCCGCTGGTCGTGCGCCTCGACGGCACCAACTCCGAGGAGGGCCTGCGGATCCTCGCCGCGGCCGACCTCCCCGACCTGCACCAGGAGAAGACGATGCTCGACGCGGCGCGCCGCGTCGTCGAGCTCGCGGGGGGTGCCTCGTGAGCATCATCGTCGGCACCGAGACGAAACTGGTCGTCTCCGGCCTGACCGGTCGCGAGGGCTCCTTCCACGGCCTCCGCAACCAGGCGTACGGGACCGACCTGGTGGCGGGCGTCACGCCCGGGAAGGGCGGCCAGGACGTCGAGGGCGTGCCGATCTTCGACTCGATCGAGGAGGCCGTGGACGAGGCCGGCGCCAACACCTCGATGATCTTCGTCCCGGCGCGTTTCGCAGCGGCGGCGATCGACGAGGCGATCGAGTCCGGCGTGCACACGGTGATCGCGATCACCGAGGGGATCCCGGTCCTCGACATGTTGAGTACCTACTGGAAGGCGAAGGAGGCCGGGGTGCGGCTGATCGGCCCCAACTGCCCCGGCGTGCTCTCGCCCGGCAAGGCCAACGTCGGGATCATCCCCGCCCAGTTCTTCGACCCGGGCCCGATCGGCGTCGTCTCGAAGTCGGGGACGCTGACCTACCAGATCGGCAACGAGCTGAAACAGGCGGGGACCGGCAACTCCTCGATCGTCGGGATCGGCGGCGACCCGATCGTCGGCTCCGATTTCATCGACATCCTGAAGCTCTACGAGGAGGATCCGGAGACCGAGCTGATCGTGATGGTCGGCGAGATCGGCGGCGACGCCGAGGAGCGGGCCGCCGAGTACATCGCCGCCAAGGTCTCCAAGCCGGTGGTCGCCTACATCGCCGGCTTCACCGCACCGCCCGGCAAGCAGATGGGCCACGCCGGCGCGATCATCTCCGGCTCTTCCGGCACCGCCCAGGCGAAGAAGGACGCGCTGGAAGCGAAGGGCGTCCGGGTCGGCCAGAGCCCGACCGAGACGGCCGCGATCGCCGTCGAAGTCCTCAAGTCGCTCTAGCGGCGGCTCTGATTAGAAGACCTGCTGCGCCCGTGGCTTCAGGGCGCGGACGATCGCTTCCATGCCCTCAAAGGAGCCGTACGGGTTCACCGTTTCGATGAAGTCGGGGGCCGGCGGCGAGTTGATGACGATTTTCACTCCGGCGACGTCGACCCAGGCGGTGAAGGCTCGCGGCGCCTTCTTCGGGCAGCGCTTGTAGTCCTCTTTGTGGCCTCCGAAGATCGTTGCGCTGCCACCTGGAATCGTCACGGTCCGCGTCTGCGTGCACTTCCAACTGGTGATGACCTTGGCGGTCCTCGAGTCGGCGAAGACGTGCCAGGTCTCCAGAGTCCAAGTGTCGAGCCAGATGTTTCCGTAGTCGACCACGAGCGGCGGCTGTGGGGCTTCGGCGCTGCCCATGCCTATGGATTCTTCGGGAAGCGGCTCGCCGGAGAAGCCTGACTGGAACAGCCTGTTCGGCGGCAGGTCACCGCCTGGCCTGAACGTGCGCCCGAGCCAGTAGACGGGGATGTCGATCGCCGGATCATCGAGCCCGACTTCGGCGTCGGAGCGTTCGGCGCTCTTGTAGGGAGTCGGCTTGCGGACGTGCGCCTGCTGGCGCGGCGCCAGTTCGGCGACGACGCGGTCGTTGGTGGCGAAGGACGCGCCCATGGCGAGGACCGCCGCGACGATTTTGCCGCTGCGCCAAACGAGGATCGAGGCCTTCTTTCTTCCGCGGATCAGGTAGGGGTACCAAACCTGTGCCGCGTGGAAGAGCCGCGTCTGCGTGCCGACCCGGGTGCTCGTCTCCACTTCCCGCGGCGGGCCGAGCAGCCGGCGGCCGAGCATGGTGGGGGCCAGATCCCAGGCGTCGGCGGCGGCAGCGGCGCTGCCGAGCGCGATCACGCCGCTGCCGACAACCGGCGCGACCGGTTCCTGCCCGGGGATCGTGAAGCGGCTTACGTAGGTGGCCATGCAGCCCTTGGCTCGGTACATGCGCGCGAACTCGGCCACCGGGTTGGTTTCGTCGGACGAGCGGCTGAAGGCTTCGCAGAGGAGGCCGTCAGATCCCCGGCCCTCGCCGAGATAGCCGTTGCCGAAGCCCGGCGGCAGGTCGGCCAGCCGTAGGAGCAGCCGCGACTGGTCAACCTTCGGCGGGCGGTAGCCGCCTGCGCCCTCGGCGTCATCCGAACTGCTGCTGAGGAGCGTGTAGATCGCCGCGACGGCGATCACCGCGAGGATCATGGCAACGCCGCGGAGCGGGGACGAGAGGCGCATGCGGCGCGAGTATAGGCGGCTTCTCAGTCCTCGCAGGCAGGCGTCGGCGCAGGCCGCCCGTTGCTAAATTCGTCGGCGATGGCCGCAGACACGATTTCCTTCGCGCGCGGCGCTCCGAGCGCCGACATCCTGCCCCACGAGGCGGTGCGGGAGGCGGCGGCGCGGGCGCTGGAGAGCGACTGGGAAAAGGCGCTCTCCTACGGGACCGGGATCGGGCACCCGGGGCTCTGCGAGTGGATCGCCGAGCGGCACGGTGGGCTCGACGCCGCGCAGGTGATGGTCGCCAACGGCTCACTGGAGGCCGGGGCGATGCTCTTCGAGCACCTGCTGGCGCCCGGCGACCGGGTGATCGTCGAGCAGCCGACCTACGACCGCACGCTGCTGCTCCTGCAGCGGCTCGGGGTCGAGCTGGTGCCGGTGCCGCTGCAGGCCGACGGGGTCGACGTCGGGGCGGTCGAGGCGGCGCTCGAGGCCGGGCCGGTCAAGTTCGCGCACATCATCCCCAACGCCCACAACCCGGCCGGCTGCACGCTCTCGCTCGAGAAGCGGCGGCGCCTGGTCGAGCTGGCCGCCGAGCACGGCTTCTGGATCTTCGAGGACGACCCCTACCGCGAGCTTCCCTTCGAGGGCGAGCCGCTGGAGACGATGCTCTCGCTAGACCGCGCCGGCCGCGTCGTCCACGCCTCGTCCTTCTCGAAGACGGTCAGCCCCGGCGTCCGGGTCGGCTACCTGGCCGGGCCGGCGGAGGAGATCGCGAAGCTCGCCAAACGCGCCAACGAGACCTACATCTCGCCGAACATGCTGGCCGAGGCGATCGTCCTGGAGCTCTGCCGCTCGGGCGAGCTCGACCGCAACATCGCCTTCGTCAAGGGCGAGCTGAAGGCCCGCTGCGACGCGCTGGTCGCGGCGCTGCGCGAGCGGATCCCCGAGGCCGAGTTCGTCGTCCCCGAGGGTGGCTACTTCCTCTGGCTCGACCTCGCCGAGGGCACCGACGCGACCAGGCTCCTGGCCGAGTCGAAAGCCGACGGCGCGACCTTCGTCGCCGGCCCCGACTTCATGATCGAGGGCGGCGGGAACAGCTTCCGCCTCTCCTTCGCGCCGGTCCCGGCCGACCGCATGCAGGAGGGCGTGGGGCGGATAGCCGCTGCGTTGGAGCGCCTGCGCGCCGGCTCGCCCGCCTGAGCCATCCCAGGTCCACTACTCGACGACCAGGGTGGCCTTCATAAAAGGGTGGAAGAGGCAGTAGTAGGGAAAGCTGCCGCTTTGGGTCAGCGTGATATCGCCGGACCCGCCTTTCTTGATCGTGCCGGTGTCGAAGGCTCCGGACGCTTTCGAGGTCGCGGTGTGCGGTGCGGCGTCGCGGTTGGTGAACGAGATCGTGGTGCCCTGTGGGACGACGATCCGCGCAGGCTCGTAGACGTAATCGGCGATCGTCACCTTCATCGCCTGCGCGCCGTCCCTGGCGTTGCGGTCGGTGCCGTCGCCGCTGTCGCTGCAGCCGGTCAGGGCGATCACGGCGGCCACAGCCAGGAGGAGAGCGGCACCGACCGTGGGACGGGGGGTTCCCATGCCCCAGCCATACGTCCTTGGCGCCCGATCGGATCAGTGCTCCGTCGCAGTCGATCGGTTGTGATCCACCCGCCCCCGGGCTCGCGTAGGGGACCGACAGAAGGGCAAACCCCGAGCGAGGAGACGACGAGATGCCCGAGAGCAATCTTCAAGACGGAGTTTCGCGCCGCCGGTTCATGGCGCTGAGCGGCGGCTCGGCCGCGGCGGCCGCCTTTCTCGCGGCCTGCGGCGGCGACGACGAGACGACCACGACGACGATGGGTGCGTCCGGCGGCGGGAGCGGCGAAACCGCCCAGTTCGGCAAGGGCGACGTCGGCATCCTCAACTACGCGCTGACGCTCGAGTACCTGGAGACGGCCTTCTACGCGGACGTCGTCAAGAGCGGCCTGTTCAAAGGGAGCGACCTGGAGACGATCCGCAGGTTCGGCGATGAGGAGGCGCAGCACGTCTCCGCGCTGACCGCGGCGGTGAAGCAGCTCGGCGGCAAGCCGGCGCCGCAGCCGAAGACCGAATTCCCCCTGGAAAGCGCCAAGGCGGTGCTGGAACTGGCGGGAACGGTGGAGAACATCGGCGCCGCCGCCTACCTCGGCCAGGCCGCCAACATCCGGAGCCCCGAAGTGCTGGCCTCGGCCCTGGCGATCCACAGCGTCGAGGGCCGCCACGCCGCGACGCTCAACACGTTGCTCGGCAGGTCGATCACCCCGGACGGCGCGTTCGCCAAGCCGGAGAGCGCCAAGGCCGTCCTCAAATCCGTCGAACCCTTCATCGTCGGCTGAGCCGGCGGGACCGAAAGGAGAAACGCGATGAACGACCACGAACTCGCACACCCGGAGCTCGCCGGCGTCGAGGTGCTCGACGACAGCGGCGACCTCTCCCGCAGCGAGGTGATCCTCAAGGGGGCGCTGGCGGCAGGTGCCGTCTACGGCCTCGGCATGGTCGCCCCGTTCGTCCGCCGGGCGCTGGCCGCCGCCGGCGACGGCGATGTCGGGATCCTCAACTTCGCCCTCACCCTGGAGTACCTGGAGGCCGACTTCTACGCCGAAGCGAAGCGCCGGGCCGGGGCGAGCGGCGAGCTGAAGATCCTGATCGGCCTGCTGGCCGCCGACGAGCAGCAGCACGTGGAAGCGCTGACCGCCTCGATCGAGAAGCTCGGCGGCAAGCCGGTCATGAAGCCGAAATTCGACTTCCCCTACGGCAACACGGCCGGCTTCCTCAAACTCGCCCAGACCTTCGAGGACACCGGGGTCAGCGCTTACAACGGCGCCGGGCCGATGATCGAATCGAAGGAAGTGCTGGGCGCGGCCGGCTCGATCGTCCAGGTCGAGGCGCGCCACGCGGCGGCGATCCGGCTCCAGAACGACGCGGAACCGTCGCCCGAGGCCTTCGACCCGGCGCTCGACGAAGCGCAGGTGCTGAAGGCGGTCGAACCGTTCCTCGCCTGAGGCGGTCGGGCGAGGCCGGCGGTTCGCAGGAGCGATGATGGAGCGAGATGGCGGTTGAGCGAGAGAAGGCCGAGCGGCTCGCCGACGAGGAGCTGATGCCGCTGATCGGGACCAAGGACCCCGAGGCGTTCGCCGTCTTCTACGACCGCCACGGCGGCGTCGCCTACTCGCTCGCCTACCGGATCGTCGGCGACCGGGGTGCGGCGGAAGACGTCACCCAGGAGGCCTTCATCTCCGTCTGGCGCAGCGGCGCCCGCTACGACCGCGCCAAGGGCAGCGTCCGCTCCTGGATGCTGAGCATCGTCCGCAACCGGGGGATCGACGTGCTGCGCAGCCGCGCCGGCAAGGCGCCGAAGCTCAGCTTCGACGACGACGAGATTCTCGAACAGCGCCCGGCCGAGGAGCTGACCGAGGAGGAGGCGATGCGGCGCGAGACCGCGAGCGAGGTGCGCGGCGCGCTCGGCAGCCTGCCGGACGAGCAGGCGAAGGTGCTGCAGCTGGCCTACTTCGGCGGCTTCAGCCAGTCGGAGATCTCGCGCATGCTCGGGGTGCCGCTCGGCACCGTGAAGGGGCGGATGCGGCTCGGTTTGGAGAAGATCCGCGGCGAGTTGGCGGAGGGACTGGCATGAGCGAGACCGATCACACGCGCTGGAACGAGGACCTGGCCGCCTACGCGCTCGGCGCGCTGGAGCCCGATGCGGCGGTGGCGTTGGAGCGTCACCTCGACGGCTGCGAGCCCTGCCGGGCCGAGCTGCGCTGGCTCGAGCCCGCGGTCGGAGCGCTTCCCGAGTCGGTCGAGCGGGTCGAGCCGCCGCCGCCGCTGCGGGCGCGGCTGATGGCCGAGGTCGAAGCGGACGCGCGCGCGGCGGAGGGCGACGCGGCGCCCGCGCGCGGGCGGCGGTTCGGGGCGTGGCTGCGGGGCTCCGGCTCGGGGCCGCTCGCCCTGCGCCCGGCCGTCGGGTTCGCGGCGTTGGTGCTGGTCGTCGCCGCGGTGCTCGGCTACGCGATCGGCGGCGGCTCGGGCGAGGGCGGCGGCGAGAGCACGATCGTCGCCGGCCAGGCACCCGGCGTCACCGCGACGATGGTCGACGAAGGCGACGGCGGCACCCTGCGCCTCGCCAACGTCCACCAACTGCCCGACGGCAAGGTGCTCGAGGCCTGGGTTCAGCGCGACGGCGAAGTGGAAGCGGTGCCGGCGCTGTTCGTCCCCGACCACGAAGGCCGGGCAAGCACCCAGCTGCCGCCGATGGACGGAGTCGAAGCCGTGATGGTGACGGCGGAGCCGAAGGGCGGCAGCGCGCAGCCGACCGGCGAGCCGCTTATCGCGATCCCGGTGCCGGGTTAGCGCCCGTAGCGGTCGCTGGAGAGGACCAGCTGCTCGGGGATCGCCGCGCGCGGCGGCGGCGCCGGGTCGGCGCGGACCGAGACGGTCTCGGCGACGCTGCGGCTGACCTCGTGCCTGCCGTCGGCGGAGGCGATCGTCACCCGCTCCTCGTCGGAGCTCTCGAGCTTCCCCTCGAGGCCCGGGTCGAGCCCGGCCTGCTTGAGGTAGTGCAGCAGCTCCTCGGCCTCGTTCTCGAAGCGCAGGACGACGACGTCGGCGCCGACCTCGACGTCGGCGAGGAGGGACCCCTGCTCGCGGGCGCCCTCGACAATCGGGTGGCCGTGCGGGCAGGTCGTCGCGTCGCCGATCGCGGCGCGCATCCGCTCCTCCAAGACCGGCGACATCGCGTGCTCGATCCGCTCCGCCTCCTCGTGCACCTCGTCCCAGGGGATGCCGAGGACGTCGGTGAGGAAGCGCTCGATCATGCGGTGGCGGCGGACGATGTGGCTGGCGTGCTCGCGCCCGGACCCGGTGAAGTCGAGCGACTTGTCGGCCTTGCGCTCGACGTAGCCGTCCTCGACCAGGCGCCCGACCATCTCGTGCACGGTGGGCGGGGAGAGCTGCATCGCGCGGGCGATGTTGGCGCCGGTCATCGGCAGCCCGGCCTCCTCCAGCCAGAACATGATCTCCAGGTACTCCTGCTCCGCGACGGTCGCGGTCTCGGTGGACAAAGCTGCTCCTTTTACGGCCTCGTTTGCGGGTCCCGCCGATACTAGTACCTGCTCAGCGGCGCTCCATCAGGGTCGAGACGACGGCCTCGTAGAAGCCGTCGCCCATGCGGCCTTCGGTGACCGTGGCGTTGTCCCAGGCGGCGAGGGCGGCGCGCAGGCCGGGGTCGCGCTCGGGCCCGTTGGCGACGACGAAGAAGCGGCCGACCGCGGCGGCCACCTCGAGGTCCTCGACCGAGTCGCCGACCGCGATGCAGTCGGCCGGGTCGTAGCCGCGGCCGCGGGCGTGGGCGGCGACGGCGTTCGCCTTGCTGACCATGCGGGGGACCAGGTGGTAGGCGTGGGTGGGTCCCTCGATCGCCGGCATCTCGCGGCCGATCGCGCCGTTGTCGAGCAGGCGCAGGTCGTCGTCGCCGTGCTCGCCGAGCACCGCGTTGGCCTCGTCGACGTCGACCTTGCCGCGGAAGAGGTGGGAGAGGACGCGGCCGTGGTGCCACGGCGAGTGGTACTCGAGCCGCCCCTCGAAGTGCTCGAACAGTGTCTCGGGGATGCCGCGGGCCTCGAACTGCTCGTAGATCGTGCCGTCCTCGTTCGGCTCCATGTCGCCGGTCATCAGGGTCGTCTCGCCGTCGATCGCGAAGGCGCAGCCGGCCTCGTAGATGTAGGAGGTCTGGCCCATCAGCCGCGCCGCCTCGTGGACCTGCGGCTCGCGGCGGCCGGACATGATCACGACCTCGGCCCCGGCCCGCTGGCAGGCCTCGAGCGCCCGCGCCTGGGCCAGAGAGAAGCCACCCTCGGCGTCGCGGAACAGGGAGCTGCCCCGCCCGAGCAGGGTCCCGTCGAGGTCCGTGTACACGCAACTCAGCCCCAAGAGACGGGTTACGGTAGCGACCATGCGCCGGGGTGCATCGATCAAGGCTGCGCTGGGGGCGCTGACGGCGGCGGTCCTGCTCGCCGCGGCCCCGGGGTCGGCGGGCGCCTCGGTCGGCAACTTCGCGATGGCGGTGCAGCCGAACGGAAAGATCGTCGTCGCCGGCGGCTCGGGCCGGGTCGGCGGCGCCGCCTCCGGCACGGAATTCGGCGCGGTCGTCCGCTTCAAGCGGGATGGCAGCATCGACCGCCGCTTCGGCGACGGCGACGGCGTCGCGCTGATCCGGGAGATGAAGCCGTTCACCGCGATCGCTCTGCAACCCGACGGGCGGATCGTCCTCACCGCCGAAGCGGCGGGCAAGGGTGGGCTGGCGCGGCTGCTGCCGGACGGGCACCTCGACGGGAACTTCGGCTTCGCCGGGATCATCGCGCCGGGCGCCAGCTCGGCCTGGTTCCCGACCAGCGTCGGGATCGGCGGCGACGGGGCGATCTACGTCGGCGGCATGACCGGGTACCTCAACGACCCGGGCGAACACTGGTACGGCAGCCTCTACCGCGTCGAGTCGGGTGGGCTGAGCGGCGAGTGGGTCGGCTCGATGACGAGCAGGGAGGGCCTGCCCGGCGAGCCCAAGACCTACCTCAACGACTTCGTCTTCGGGCCGGGGGGGACCGTCGTCGGCGCCGGCTGGCTGGCGGCGCGCCAGCCGGGGGCGCGGACCCAGGCGGTGCTGGCGCGCATGCTGCCGGCGACCACGAGCGCCGGCCTCGCCACCGGCCCCGACCCGAGCTTCGGCGGCGGCGCCGGCCTGGTCACCTCGAACTTCTTCCCGCCCTCACCGGAAACCGCGAACGCGCTGAGCCAGGACAGGGGCAAGCTGTTGATCGCCGGCCAGTCCGGCGGCAAGCTGCTGCTGGCTCGTTACTCGGCCGGCGGGATCCTCGACACGCGGTTCGGGCGCGGTGGCGCCTTCGTCAGCGGCGGCGGGCGTGCGGGCGAAGCCGAGGCGAACGCGCTCGCGGTGCAGCGCCGCGGCGGGATCTTCGCCGCGGGCGGCAGTGCCTACGGGTGCGGAGGCAAGCAGTGCGAAGGGCTGCTGCTGACCCGGCACAAGCAGAACGGGAAGCTCGATCGTCGCTTCGGCGGCGACGGGGTCCTCACCCCGCGGGTCGAGACCAGGGTCTACGGCACGCCGGCCACCGAAGTCGCCTACGACCTCGCCGCTCAGGGCCAGGACAAGGTGCTGGTCGGCGGCCTGGTGAGCGGGCCCGGGTCGAGCCGCTTCTTCCTGCGCCGCTACCTCGAGGACGGCAGGCCGGACCCGAGCTTCGGCGACCGTGGCCGGCTGACGGTGCTGCCGCTGGTGGCCGGGACCCCGGTGCCGGGCTCGGGCAGGTAGGCGCCCCGGGGGGGCGCCGGGGCGGGATCGGCCGGGGCGTAAGCTCGCCCGGATGAAGCGCTGGACGCTCGCCGGTGGCGATCTCGACCTCACCCTGCCGCGGGCGGCGGGGATCGTCAACGTCACCGTCGACTCGATGTTCGAGGGGGCGCGCAGCGGCACGCCCCAGCAGGCGGTCGCCGACGGCCTCGCGCTGGCCGGGGCGGGCTTCGACATGCTCGACGTCGGCGCGGTAGCGGCCCGCAGCGGCCCGCCGGTGTCCGTGGAGGACGAGGCGGCGGCGCTGGTCCCGGCGGTGGAAGGGCTCCGCACGGAGACCGCTTGCCTTTCTTCGCCCACAGGGCTAGAAAAGGCAAGCGGAGCGGCGGGGGTGCCGGTGTCCGCCGACACGTTCTCGGTCGAGGTGGCGCGGCGGGCGCTGGCGGCGGGAGCCGCCGCGGTCAACGACATCTCCGGCGGCTCGGAGGAGATGTTCGGGCTGGTCGGGGAGAGCGGCTGCGGTTACGTGCTGATGCACATCGAGGGACCGCCGCGGGCCGACCGGCCGTGGCGCGAGTACGGCGACGTCGTCGACCACCTGCGGGCCTGGTTCGAGGGGAGAGTCGAGCTGGCCCGGGAGCTTGGGGTCGCCGAGGAGCAGATCGCGATCGACCCCGGACTCGACTTCGACCTCAGTCCCGAGCAGGACCTGGAGATCCTGCGGCGGCTCGGCGAGCTGCGAGCGCTCGGCCTGCCGCTCTACGTCTCGCTGTCGCGCAAGGACTTCATCGGCGCCGTGCTGGCGGGGTCGTGGGATCGTCGGTTGCCGGCCGGCGAGCGCGAGTGGGGCACCGTCGCGGCGGTGACCCTCGCGGTCCGCGAGGGCGCCGACATCCTCCGCATCCACGACCGCAGCTCGCTGCAGGCGATGCGGATGGCCGGGCGGATCGTGCGACCGGAGCGGAGCGCGGCCTGATGGGGCGCGGTTCGAGTCTGCTCGGGTCGGATTGGGCCATTGCCATAGACCCGGCGCGACGCGACGGGCGGATCGTCGCCGAGAGCGCCGAGGGCGGGCGGCGGGCGCGGCCGGTCCCGCTGCCCGAGTCGCTCGACGCCGGGCTGGCGGAAGCGCTGCGGCGGGCCGGCATCGAGTCTCTCTACTCACATCAGCTGGCGGCATACGAGACCGCCGCCGCCGGCTCCGACCTCGTGGTGACCAGCGGCACCGCCTCGGGCAAGAGCCTCGCCTTCAACCTGCCGGTGCTCGACGGGATCGCCCGCCAGCCCAAGCGCCGCGCCCTCTACCTCTACCCGACCAAGGCGCTGGCCCAGGACCAGGCGCGCAAGCTGGCCCAGCTGCGGCCGCCCGGCCTGCGCGAGGCGATCTACGACGGCGACACGCCGCGCGAGGAGCGGCCGGCGATCCGCCGCCGCAACAACCTCGTCCTCACCAACCCGGACATGCTCCACGTCGGGATCCTGCCCCACCACAAGAGCTGGGGGGACTTCATGGCCAACCTCGGCTGGGTGGTTGTCGACGAGGCGCACACCTACCGCGGCGTCTTCGGCTCCCACGTCGCCAACGTCCTGCGGCGGCTGCGCCGGATCGCCCGCAACTACGGCGCCGAGCCGCGCTTCCTGCTCGCCTCGGCGACGATCGCCAACCCGGTCGAGCTGGCCGAGCGGCTGGTCGGGACGCCGTTCGAGCTGATCGACGACGACGGGGCGCCACGGGCGGGGCGGGAGATCGCGATGTGGAACCCGCCGCTGCTCGACGAGGCGAGCGGGGCGCGCCGCTCCGCCCTCTCCGAGGCCGCCGACCTCCTGGCCGAGCTCGTCACCCAGGGGGTGCGGACGATCTGCTTCCTGAAAAGCCGGCGCGGGATCGAGCTGATCCAGCGCTTCGCGCGCGAAAACCTGCAGCGGCGGGGCAAGCCCGAGCTGGCGGCGCAGATCGCCCCCTACCGCGGCGGCTACACGCCGCAGCAGCGGCGCGAGATCGAGGCGCGGCTGAGCAGTGGCGAACTGCTGGCGGTCGTCGCCACCGATGCCCTGGAGCTGGGGATCGACGTCGGCGAGCTCGACGCGGCGATCTGCGTCACCTTCCCCGGGACCGTCGCCAGCCTGCGGCAGATGTGGGGCCGGGCGGGCCGGCGGCGGCGCGGGCTCGCCATCTACGTCGCCGGCCAGGACGCGCTCGATCAGTTCTTCTGCCGCCACCCCGAGGAGTTCCTCGAGCGGCCGGTCGAGGCGGCGATCCTCGACCACGCCAACGACCAGATCGCCTCGCGGCACCTGATCGCGGCGGCCTTCGAGCTACCGCTGACCGAGGCCGACGAGGAGTTCTTCGGTGCCGGCTGGCGCGAGCGCGCGGAACGGCTGCTGGCGGCGGGGGAGCTGCGCGGCGTCGGCGGCAAGCTGCTGCCGCGGCGCCCCGACTTCGTCGCCAACCGGATCCCCCTGCGCTCGGCCTCGGCCGACTCGGTGGCGGTGATCGAGCGCGATTCCGGCGAGATGCTGGGTGTGGTCGAGGCCGAGCGCGCCTTCACGACGGTCCATCCCGGCGCCGTCTACCTGCACCTCGGGCGCTCCTATGAGGTCGAGCGGCTCGACGTCGAGGAGCGGCGCGCGATCGTCTCCAGCTTCGACGGCGACTGGTACACGCGCCCCAAAAAAGAGACCGAGATCTACGTCGAACGGACCCGCGAGCAGCGCGAGGTCGCCGGCGTGCAGCTCAACTTCGGCGACGTCTCGGTGACCGAGCAGGTGATCGCCTTCCAGCGGGTCTCGATCTCCGAGCAGGAGCCGATCGACATCGTCGCCCTCGAGCTGCCCGAGCAGAGCTTCGTCACCCAGGCGCTCTGGTACGTGCTGCCGGAGAAGCTGAGCGGGGCGCTGCCCAGCGACGCCCTGCTCGGCTCGTTGCACGCGACCGAGCACGGGCAGATCGCGGTGCTGCCGCTGATCGCGATGTGCGACCGCTGGGACATCGGCGGCCTCTCGACCAACGTCCACTTCCAGACCGGCCGCGCGACGATCTTCATCTACGACGGCCACCCGGGCGGGGTCGGGATCGCCCAGCGCGGCTACGAGCAGTTCGAGCGCCTGCTCGGCGACGCGGAGCGGCTGATCGCCGAGTGCCCGTGCGAGTCCGGCTGCCCCTCCTGCGTGCAGAGCCCCAAGTGCGGCAACCTCAACGAACCGCTGCACAAGGCGGGGGCGCTGGAGCTGATGGGGCTGATGAGGGGAGAGGTGTGAGCCGCGGGAGGGGGTCTCCCCGTCACGAACTTCATGGAGGTTCCGGGGAGACCCCCTCCCGCGGCTCCAACGGGCGCCCGCGCCAAGTCGCCGTCATCGGCTCCGGCGGCTGCGAGGAGGGGTCGGAGCCGTGGCGGCTGGCCGAAGAGGTCGGGCGGCTTCTGGCGGAAGCGGGCGCGACGGTCGTCTGCGGCGGGCGCACCGGCGTGATGGAGGCGGTGGCGCGAGGGGCGGCGGGCGCGGGCGGAGAGGTGATCGGCATCGTCCCCGGCAGCTCGATCGAGGAAGCGAACAAGTACTGCACCCACGTCGTCGCGACCAGCCTCGGCCACGCCCGCAACCTCGCCGTCGTCTCCTCCGGTGAGGCGGTGATCGCGATCGGCGGCGAGTGGGGCACCCTCTCGGAGATCGGCTTCGCGCGGCGCCTCGAGCGCACCGTGGTGGCACTGCGCAGCTGGGAGTTGAACGGTCGCGAGGCTATGGCCGGCGCCCCCGGCGTCATCCCCGCCGACTCGGCCGCAGAGGCCGTCACCGCGGCGCTGTCCTCGATCCACTGACCGTCCGTTTGCCTTTTTTCGCCCTATGGGCGAAGAAAGGCAAACGCTAAGGCCAGAGCTCGCGCAGAGCGAGGATCGCGAAGGCGTGCGACCAGGCGAGCGGGGTGGTCGAGCGCGGCACGCCGGTGCGGGCGTCGACCCGCTCGGGGAGCGCGCCGGCCGGGGTGGCGGAGCGGCGCAGTGCGGTCAGCAGCCGCAGCGCCGCGCGACGCTCGCCGAGCGCGGCGAGGCTCCAGGCGCTACAGGCGGTCGGCGCGCTCCAGGGGTCGGCCTCTTCCCAGTCCTGGCTGGGGACGATCCCGAAGCGGGTCTGTTCGGCCGCCAGGCGAAGCAAGGTGCGGCGGACCGCGGGGAAGTGGCGCGGCTGGGGGAACGGTCGCACCGCCCAGGCCGCCGCGGAGTCCAGACCCGAGGCGGGGTCTCCGGCGTCCCGCATGAGCACCGGGGGCCGACGGGCCTCGAAGCGTCCTACCCGTCCACTTTGAGGCCCGTCGGCGAGGGAGCTCGCGAGCGCGTTGGCGAGGTAGTCGCCGGGGTTGCGCTCTTGGTAGTCGGCGCGGTCGCGCCAGGGGAGCACGCGCGCGGGGGTTGGGAGGTCGACAGCCCGTGCCGCAACGGCGACCCAGCCGCTCGCGTCGCCCTGGGCGTCCCGGCCAGGTACGGGCGTGCCGTCGCCACGGAAGCGGGCTGCGGCCTTGAAGTCGAGCCCGAGCAGGAACCGGGAGACATGCCGGGCCTCTTGTTCGTAGCCGGCGGCGGCGAAGGCAAGCGCGACCGTGCCGGCGTCGCGCGGCCAGACGTAGGCCCAGCCGTCCCGCGCGCCGGCCGCGACCGCGCCGCTGCGCCGGTCGGTCAGGGCCCGTAGCGTCAGCAGCGAGCGCCCGTACATCTCTGAGGCCCAGGCCGGGGCGTCGGCGCCGAGCGGGCGGGCCCGCGAGAGCCAACGCCGATCCCCCCGGGCAGCGTTGCGGACGATTCTCCGCGCTTGCTGGTCATCGCAGCGCAGGCGTCGGCTTGCCGCCTGTTCGTCGGAGTGAAGCGAAACCCCCGCCCTGCCCCTGGTCGCGCCGTCGACCGTGGCGAGGCAGGCCAAGAGGCTGTGGTGCGCGGCGTAGACGATGCGCACCGAGGTCGCCCCGAGTGCTGCCTCGACCACCACCACGTTCGTCCCGGGCCGGTAGCGCTGCTCGACCCGATCGGCGCGCCAGAGCGGCAGCCACGCGCCACCGACCCGCACCCGCGGCACGATCCCGGTGTCCGGCGCCACCGTCCCGGCCGTCTGCCGCTCCGCCGGGTTGTCGATCAGCGCCGCGCCCGCCGGCCCGGGTGCGCGCAGCTCGACGACGTTCCCGTAGGCGTCGATCGCGGCGGTCAGGCCGCCACTCCCGACCACCGCCGTTCCGAGGAACGGGGGCGGCATCCCGGGCAGCGGCCGAGGCGTCCGAGAATCCGCCGCCGACCCACCGGAGAGGAGCGCCACGGCCGCCACCCCGACGACCAGCACGGCCAGCGCTGCGCGAGTGCGTGCCACCCGCCAATGCAATCAGCCTCACCGGCCCCCGCTCGCTAGCCTTCCCCTGCGCGCCAGTCCGCGCCCCAGGCGAGGTAGCTCAGTTGGTAGAGCACACGACTGAAAATCGTGGTGTCGTGGGTTCGATTCCCACCCTCGCCATTTGGTTTGTACCTGCAAATCTCCACTCACCGAAACCGAGTCACAGATCGAACGCAAGAGCACACGAATCCCGCTCGTGTGGTGCAAAGTTCGATGACGAACCACCGAATTGTGCTGCAAGCAGCGATGGTGCGCAGCGTGCTCGCGGGGCTCGCCGCACTGCTCGGCGCCGCACTGCTCGTCCCGAGCGTAGGGTCGGGCGAATCGACGAGCATCCCCATCGCCAACAGCTGCCCGCGTTCGGGTGTCGAGGGCGGCTCCACTCTCTCGAGTGGCCTGGGGAGCACGCGCAGCGAGACGGCGGTGGTCGCGCAGGGAGAAGGCGCGACGCTCACTGGTTACCTGCAAGGAGAGGGGCTCGGTCTCGCCGGCGCGACGATCTGCGTCTATGCCCGGGTTCTCAGCGAGGAGGAGAACCAGCTGCTCGGTACCGTGGCCACCGGTCAGAACGGGCGCTATGAGTTCCCGCTGCCGCCGGGCCCCTCGCGCAGTCTCACCGCCGTGTACCGCGCGGAGCAGGGCCAGCTCAGCGCCGCGACCCTCCTGCAGACGAGAGCCGTCCCCGTGCTGCGCTTGGGCAGCAGCACTGTCTTCAACAAGCACTTCGCCCATTTCAGCGGGGAGATACCCGGCCCCGACAACGACGGGGTGATGGTCTTCCTGCAGGTCAGGATCGGGCACGGCTGGCGGGTGTTTCGCCGCTACTCGACCCGCAACGGCGGCAAGTTCTCCATGCGCTACCGCTTTACCCGGAACTTCGTCCCCACGATTTACCTCATGCGAGCCCAGGTCCTCGGTGGGCCGGGCTACCCGTATCTGCCGGGCAACTCGGCAACGAAGGAGCTGCGGGTCCTGCCATAGCGGTTCGGTATCGGCCCCGTCTCCGAGCTCATCGTCGTGGAGGAGGGCCTCGAGCTCGCCGTCGACGGGAGAACCGCGCAGGACATTCCGGGCCGGGCTAGGGGATCGGTCCCGCGGCGGCCAGTTTGGCGACGATTTCGTCGATCTGGGGGCGACGGTCTTCGAGGAGCTGCCGGGCGGCGTCGGGGAGGCGGGTCTTGAGCGTCTCACGGCTCGCGTCGTCCATCGCGATCGGTTTGGCCAGCCGCACCTGAAGGCGGTAGTAGCGGGGCCCGTTGCCGAGTTCTTCGCGGCTGGGCACGCCTTCGCCGGGCGCGTGGTTGAGCAGCATGTGCGCCCAGTAGTCGGCGCCGTCGGAGGCGCCGCCGAGCATCGCGCCGAGGATCGGCGGCTCGTCGCCGCCGCTGACCCAGCCGAGCTTGCCCCATTTGCTGACCTGGCGCTGGCTGAAGCCGGTCTCGAACTCGCCGGTGCCGATCGAGACCAGGAAGAGGTCGTCGGGCGCGAGGCGGGCGGGCTCGTCGCTCTGGCGGCCGAGCGCTTCGGCGATCGCGGCGACCGAGGGATTGGCCGCGAAGACGCCGCCGTCGACCAGGGCGCGGTCGCCGAGCCCGTGCGAGGGAAAGTAGGTGGGCGCGGCCGAGGTCGCCAGCGCCGCTTCGGCGATCGGGAAGTTGCGCTCCGGGCGTTCCAGCGCCCGCCAGCGCTTGAAGAAGTAGGGCTCGCTCCTGCTCATGTCGTAGGAGGTGACGAGCAGGTCGCGGGTCGCTTCGGAGACCTTGCTGCTGCCGAGCCGGCGCTCGACCGCCTCGCGCAACGGGCCGAGCGAGTACTTGGGACCGGAGAGGCCCCAGAGGCTGCCGAGCTCGTGGCCGAAGCCGCGGTGGAAGATCTCCGGCCCGTCCTCGGTGTAGAAGGACGCGAGCTCGGTGGCCGAGACCCGTTTTGGAGAGGTCAGCGCGAGCGCGATCAGGCCGCCGGTCGAGGTGCCGGCGAAGAGGTGGAAGTAGTCGGCCATCCGCACTTCTTTCCCGGCTTTCTCGCCGAGCCGTTTCTCGATCTCGGCGATCGTCAGGGCGGAGATCAGGCCGCGGATCCCGCCGCCGTCGACGGAGAGGATGCGGAAGCGGGGCGTGGTGGTGTCCGGAGCGTTCATGTCCCGAACCTAACCGCGACCCCCCACAAGTCAAAGAAACCTAACTGTCAGTTCTCGAAACCGACTCGTTTGTCCGCGGATTGCGGAGGAGGCGCCAGTCGACCACGTAACCGCCGAACGGGACCACGGCGCCGACCAGGACCCAGAACGTCGTCCTGCCGTTCCAGCCGAGGTCGTGGCGGATGTTGAGGGCGACGACGACGTAGGCGATGAAGAGGAGGCCGTGGATCGGGCCGAGGATCTGGACGCCGATCTCCTCGCCCCCGGTCCGTTTGACGAGCGAGGCGACGAGCAGGGCGAGGAAGCTGGTCGCCTCGGCGAAGGCGATGTAACGCATGGCTCTGATGAGCCGGCACTCTATTGGCACATCCAGGTCTTGTTCCGTGTGCAGACAGGAGGTTACGGTGCAAGAATGCAGACGATGAGAGAGAGCTGGACTGACGAGCGCCTCGACGACCTCAACGACCGCGTCAGCGACGGGTTCCGCCAAGTGGACGCACGGTTCGGGCGAGTCGAAGGCGAGATCAAGGACCTTCGCGGCGAGATGAACGAGCGCTTCGACCGGGTGGACGAGCGTTTCAACCGGATCGACGAGCGCTTCGAACGGATCGACGGGCGCTTCGAACGGATCGATGGGCGCTTCGAACGAATGGCTGCGCGTGACGACGAGCAATTCGGTCGCATCGACGAGCGGCTGGATTCGATCCAGCGGCTGATCGCTTTCGGCGCCATCGCGATGAGCGGCAGCTTCCTCGCCGGCTTCGCGGCGCTCGCGTCGCAGCTCTGAGCGGGGCCGTTCCACATACTGCGCCCGTGCGCTCGCTGCCCCATGACCCGCGCAAGCTGCTGGCGATCTACGCCGGCGGCGTGCTCGGGGCGCTGCTCCGGGTTGGCCTGGCCGAGGCGGCCTCGACCGATCCGGGCGAGTGGCCGTGGGCGACTTTCGCGGCGAACATGGCCGGCGCCTTGCTGCTCGGGTATTTCTTTGCGCTCTTCCGGGAGCACTCCGAGGAGCGGCTGCACCACCCGTTTCTGGGGATCGGGATCTGCGGCACCCTCACCACCTTCTCGACCATGCAGCTCGAGCTGTACGAGATGGTCGAGGGGGGACACGGCGGTTTGGCCGCCGCCTACCTGACGGCGACGCTCGCCGCCGGGTACCTGCTGCTCCGACTCGGGATCGCCGCCGAGCGGCGTGGACCCTCAACCGACGTGGGCACGGAAAACGCGGTCGAGAGCGAGCGGCCGTGAGGCCGGCGGCCTGGATCGCCGTCGGCCTGTTGGGCGGTGTCGCCGCCGCGGCGCGCTTTGGGCTCGACGCCGAGATCGCGGCGCGGTCCCAGGCACCGTTCCCGCTCGGGATCTTCGTCGTCAACGTCGCCGGTGCGTTCCTGCTCGGCCTCGTTGCCGGCGCCGGCCTCGACGGCGCGGCGCTGGTCGTGGTCGCCGGTGGCGGCATCGGCTCCTTCACCACCTTCTCCACCTGGATCCTCGACTCCCACCGACTTGCAAAGGCCGGCCGAGGACAACTCGCGTGGCTCAACATCGGCCTCTCGGTTGCCGCCGGCCTCGCCGCCGTCGCGCTCGGCTACTGGCTCGGCGGGCTCCTGTAGAGGACTCCAAATTCGTCCGCCTCCGTCTCTACCTTCCGTCGGGCGATGGAAGAGCAGACTCGACTCGACGGTTTGGTCTCGATGCGGGTGCCGCTGCGCGACCTCGAGGACGGCCAGCGGGTCGCCGGCGTCTACGCGGTGCGGGAGCGCGAGTTGCGCCGTAAGCGCAACGGCGAGCCCTGGCTGCGGCTCGCGGTCTGCGACGCCAGCGGCAGCGCCGAGGCCGTCTGCTGGGAGGACGCCGAGGCTCTCTACGCGACCGCCACCACGGGCAGCGCCGTCTTCCTCACCGGCGTCTTCGAGGTCAGCGAGCGTTGGGGGCCGAAGATCAAGCTCTCGGCTCTGCGCGCCGCCGCGGAGGGCGAGTACGACCCGGCCGAGCTGGCCCCCGAGTCGGAGGTCTCGCCGGAGCTCCTGGAGCGCGATCTGCGGGCGCTGCTCTCGACCATCCAGGAGCCGCAGCTGCTCGAGTTGCTCGACCGCTTCTTCGCTCCCGGTTCGGATGCCTGGGCGCGGTTCAGCGAGGCGCCGGCCGCGAAGGTCTACCACCAGGCCTACCGCCACGGCCTGCTCGAGCACACGCTCTCGGTCGCGCAGGCGGTCAGCGCCGCGGCGAACTTCTTCCCCGGCATCGACCGCGACGTCGCGGTCGCCGGAGCGCTGCTGCACGACATCGGCAAGACAGAGGCCTACAACTCGGATCCGCTGGCCATCGACCTCACCGATCTCGGCCGCCTGCAGGGCGAGATCCCCCTCGGTTACTACCTGGTGCGCCGCCAGATCGAGGAGATCCCCGGCTTCGACCCCGAACTGGCCCAGTGCGTCCTGCACATCATCCTCAGCCACCACGGCCAGCTCGAGCACGGCTCGCCGGTCGTCCCCGCCACCCGCGAGGCCGTCCTCGTGCACATGATCGACAACCTCGGCGGCCGGCTCGGCAGCTTCGACCGCCTCGAGCGTCAGCTCCCCGCCGGAGAGGTCTGGTCCGGCTTCGACAGGGCCCTCTCCGGCAGCGCTTTCTTCGGCCAGCGCGCCGCGGCCTAGCTCAGAACTTCCGCGTACAGCGTTCGATGCGCTTTACGTTCCCGTGCGAACGCTCGATGCAGCGAACCAGCCGCTTCGGGTTGCCCTTCTTCTCCGCCGTCCTGAAGGAGCGGCGGATCTCGCGCTGAACCTGCCGGTTCACGTCCTCGATCGTCCCCGAGACGTCGGTGATGTCGGCGCCCTTGACCCCGAAGGACCGTTCGAAGCTCTTGTTGGCGCCCTCGATCGCCTTGTCGGTCGTGTTGAGAACCGGCTTGACGATGAAGAAATAGGCCGCAGCGAGGATCCCAACAGTCACCAAAAGCCGGATCAAGCCGGAAGTCAGGTTCCCGAAGAGGTTGCGCAGGATGTCCATGGCGACGGCCGCAGACTATCCTGCGCCACGTGGCGAAGGACACCGAGAAGCTGATTCGCCAGCTCTCGTTGATCTCGTTCCTGATGGCTCAGGGGAGGCCGGTTTCGGCCCTCGAGATCAAGCGCGAGGTGGAGGGCTACAGCGACATGAACGATGACGCGTTCGCGCGGCGCTTCTACGCGGACCGGGCCGAGCTGGAGAGCCTCGGCATCCAGCTCGGGGTCGAGAAGCCGGGTGAGGGCTTCTTCGAGGCCGAGCTCTACTCGTTGCCGCCGGAGAACTTCTACCTCGACGCGATCGAGTTCACCGACGACGAGCTGGCGGCGCTGAGCACGGCGCTGCTTCTGCTCACCGACGGCGGCTTCGCCTACGCCGAGCCGCTGCGCCTCGCCCTGCAGCAGGTCGCCTGGGGGCACCCGAACCCGATTTCGGAGGGGGAGCGCGCCCCGGTCGAGATGGCGATGACCGCCTCCGCCGGGGGCCGCGACCTCTCCCAGCGGCTCTCCAAGATCGAGACCGCGATCAGCCGCCGCAAGACGGTCGAGTTCACCTACTTCACGATGGAGCGGGGCGAGACCGAGAAGCGCAGGGTGGACCCCTACCACCTGGTCTTCCGCGGCGGGCAGTTCTACCTGATCGGCCACTCGCACGAGCGCGACGCGGTCCGCGTCTTCCGTCTCTCGCGGATCCAGGGCAAGGTCGGGTACGCCTCGAAGGCCGAGCACGACTTCTCGCCGCCCGAGGACTTCGACCGCCGCGACTACGGCAGCCGCGCCGACTGGCAGCTGGGAGAGACGCAGGGGACGGCGAAGATCTGGATCCGCGAGCGGATCGCCTGGATGATCGAGCGCGACTTCGGCGGTTACGGCACGCTGCGTTCCGCGAAGAAGTCCGACGGCGCGTCCGGCAAAGGCCGGATCTTCGAAACCGATTACGCCTCGGTCCGCGAGCTGATCGCCTGGGTCCTCCGCTGGCGCCAGAACGCCCAGGTGCTGGCGCCCGAGGATCTGCGCGAGGAGGCCGAGCAGCGCCTCGGCCTGCTGCGCAACCGCCACGAGAACGGCTTCAAGCCGGCCGAGATCGTCGACCGGCCGCTGCACGACGCGCCCCGCCGCAGCCGCTCCAGCGCCCGCGGTGAGGCGGCGATCCGGCCCGAGCGCTTCGCCCGCCTCGTCACCCTCGCGGGGATGCTGATCGAAGCGGCGAAAAAGGGAGATCGGCTGCGGATCGCGGAGCTCCGGCAGCGCTTGGAGCTGACCGACGAGGAGCTGCGCGAGGACGTCGAGCTGCTCAACGTCGTCAACTTCGGCGGCGGCACCTACGTGCTCTACGCGGAATTCCTCGGCGACGAGATCGAGGTCGACTCCGAGCCCTACGGCGACAACTTCGCCCGCCCGGCGCGGCTGCTGCCGCTCGAGGCGAAGGCCCTGGTCGCGGCGATCGACCTGTTCGGCGACCACCTGCCGCAGACGGACCTGCAGAAGGCGCGCGAGAAGATCGTCGCGGCGCTCGGCCACGACCCCTCCGAGGAGGGGCTGGAGATCGCCTCGACCGGCGGTGGCGACGCCGAGGTGGCGCGGGTCGTCAACGACGCGATCGCCGCCAGCCGCGTGCTGGAGATCAGGTACTACAAGGAGAACGAGGACCAGTTCACCGACCGCAAGGTCGAGCCCTACCGGCTCCAGAACGGCTCCGAGGGCTGGTACGTCGCCTGCTATGACCTCGGCAAAGAGGGGATGCGCCACTTCAAGCTCGACCGGGTCAAGGAGGCGACGCTCTCCGAGGAGCCCTTCGAACCGCGCCCGGAGGCCGAAGAGCTGGCCGGGGTCGAGGGTTGGATGACCCATGGCGAGATGCCGACCGCCGAGGTGGCCCGGGTCTGGGTCTCGCCCGACCGGGCGCGCTGGCTGCGCGAGGAGCGCACCGTGGTCGAGGAGCTGGCCGACGGCGCGGTGGTCGTCGAGCTTCCCTACGCAGGCAAGCCCTGGCTCGTCCGGGAGATCCTCCGCGGCGCCGGCGACTTGGTCGTGCTGGAGCCCGAAGACGCCCGCGAGGCGATCGCCAAAGAGGTCGCCGCCGGCGTGGCGTGACCGGGCCCATCCCGGCAGGGGTTTCACTTAACTTTTTCGAGTTGCCACTGTGGCAACCGACGATGCGCCGCGGCGAAAAAGTACAAGACGTTTCACCCCTACCGGGATGGGCCCGGTGACCCGCGCGCCAGGGCATCCGGAGGTTCTGCGGATCGTGGCGCCGAATCCGGGGCCGATGACGCTGGAAGGGACGAACACGTACTTGTACGGAGCGGATCCGTGTGTGGTGATCGACACCGGGTCCGACGACGAGGGGCATCTGGAGGCGATCCGCGCCGCCGCCGCCGAGCGCGGCGGGATCGGCCTCGTCCTCCTCACCCACTCCCACGGCGACCACGCCGCGGGCGCCGACCGCCTCGGTGCGGAGGTCGTGCTGCCGGAGGGCGGCGAGAGCCACGCCGGGCTCCGAGCCCTCGCCACGCCAGGGCACGCCGCCGACCACGTCTGCTTTCTCAGCGACGACGGGGTCTGTTTCAGCGGCGACCTGGTGCTCGGGCTGGGCTCGACGATCGTCCCGCCCGGGGGCGGCTCGCTGGCCGCCTACATGGACTCGCTGCGCCTGCTGCAGGGCGAGGAGATCGAGCTGATGGCGCCCGGCCACGGCCCCTGGATCGACGACCCGGCCGCGAAGCTGGCCGAGTACGTCGAGCACCGCGAGATGCGCGAGCGTCGCCTGCTCGCCGCTCTGGAGCGGGGCGAGCGCTCCAGGGCGGCGCTGCTCGCCGAGGTCTGGGACGACATCCCGATCGAGCTCCTGCCGATGGCGGCGATGGCGATGGAGGCCCACCTCGAAAAGCTCGAGGGCGAGGGCCGGCTGCCGGAGGACCTGATCGCCTAGTTGGCCCGGGGCAGATAGCGGGCGAAGGCGAAGGCGTGGCCGCTCCTCAGCTCGGGCCCGGTCAACGTCCCGCCGAGCACTATTCGGCCGCGGGCGTCGAGTGAGATCGCCGACGCTTGCGCTTTCACCCCGGGGATGAAGCCGGTTCGAACCCACCCTCGATTTCCGAAGCGCCGATCGGCGCGGCCGCCGCTGCTGAGGCGAGCCAGGAGGAAATCGCTGCCGAGGCCGAAGACCGCCGGCGCGGACCCGGCGAGGAGGACCCGCCCGCGGCCGTCGACCGTGAGGTCCGTCAGGTGGGCGCCGGCAGGCAGGCGCGGCGAGGTCGAACCCTGGCGCCCGAAGGCGGGGTCGGGCGAGCCGTTACTCAGCAGTCGCCGCACCTGCGGCCGCAAGTTGGAGTCGGTGACCGCGGGGCGGCCGAGCACAAGCAGGCGGCCACGACGGTCGAATGCGATGTCCGCCACGTTCAGGCCGGAGCGGAGGAGAGAGCCGGCAGTGCCGAAGCTCGCGTCGGGCTGCCCGCTGGGTCCCAGGCTGAGCAGCCTTTCCTGCAGTTCGGGACCGCGAACGCCGCAATAGCCCCCCGAGGCGGCGGGGAGGGCGATCCGTCCGGCTGGGTCCAGGGTGGCGGCCCCAAGGCGTTCGACCCCTTCATCGGTGACTACCCCGTTGGTGCCGAAGCTGGGAACGAGGCTGCCGTCGGCAGCGAGGCGTGCGACGTAGGCCCGCACCTCGTAGGTAGGCGTCGCCGGAATGCCGCACGTACTCACGTGCTTGACCGAATATCCGCTGAGGACGAAGCCATCGTCGGGAGCAACGGCGACGTCGGTCGCGCCAACTGAGGCAACGCCGAAGCGGTAATCGAACGGTCCCGGGCCGGTCGCTGGCAGCTGGGCGAAGTCGCTTGTGAGAACGCCATTCTGACCGAAGCCCCGGTCCAGGCTTCCGCTCGGCAGGTAGCGGTAGACGGCAGCCAGCCTTCGCGGCGGTCCAGAGACGCGGGGATACTCGACCGGCCCGGGCGTCGTTTCTTCGCTCAGTGAGACGACCGAGCCGACGACCAGGATTCGTCCCCGGGAGTCGGCGGCGACGTCGGCCAGGAGGAACATCCAGCCTGCGGGCGCCTCGATTTTCACCCTCCCACCGCCGCCGAAGCGGCGGTCGAGCTTGCCGCCCGGCCCGAGCTGGAGGATCTGGGTGCGCGTCGCCGCGACGAGCTTGCCGCTGGGGGATCCGGCGATTGCCGTCGCCTGAGGGTATGGCGTGGCGAGGTACCCGGGTATCACCTCTTGCGGTGGCAGGGCGAAGATCGCCCGACCGCGGTCGCCGAAGCTCCGGTCGAGATCGCCTGGCGAGTACCGCGGCGCCTGCTTGGCGGGCTTTGCGGCGGCCATCGCCGCGGAAAGGGCGAAGATGAGCAGCGCCGCGAGGCCCGCCGTGACACCTCCTCGCGCCAATCGCGCGATCGGACTCTCGTGGGCTCCAACTCTCGAACGCACTGCCAGCCCTCCACGTTGGTTGCGCTCGGTACAACCCGCCACCGCCGGCCGGGTTTCGACTGGGAGCTGAGCCACGCGAAAACATGCGCTTTCCTGGTCGGCTGGCCAACTGATAAACAGTCGGACATGGGTTCAATGAGCGGAAGCAAGGCTGCAAGGGTGGGATTGCTCGCTACGGCGGCGGGCACCGGCCTGGCTGCGGCGGCGACCGCGGCGGCCTGGCACTGGCTGGCGCGGCGGCCGCTGCCCAAGCAGCGCGGGACGATCGAGCTGCGGGGGCTGGAGGGCCGGGTGCGGGTGCGGCGCGACCGCTGGGGGGTGCCGCACATCGAGGCCGACGCCCTGCACGACCTCTACTTCGCCGAGGGGTTCGTGCACGGCCAGGATCGGCTCTGGCAGATGGACTTCTACCGCCGCGTCGCCGAGGGCCGGGTCGCCGAGATGGCGGGCTCCGACGGCCTGCCGATCGACCGCCTGATGCGCACGCTCGGGATGCACCGGGTCGCGGCGCGCGAGGCCGCGGCGCTCGAGCCGGCGCTGCGCGACCAGCTGGAGCGCTTCTGCGCCGGCGTCAACGCCGCCGCCGAGGCGGCGACCGCCCTCCCCTTCGAGATGCAGCTGTTGCGGCTCGAGTTCAAGCCGTGGCGGCCGGTCGACATCCTCGGCCTCGGCAAGCTGCTCGCCTTCGGGCTCTCGACCAACTGGGAGCGGGAGCTGCTGCGGGCCGACATGCTGCGGGCGCTCGGCCCCGAGCTGACCGCGCGCCTCGACCCCACCTACCCGGCCGACAACCCGGTCGTGACCCAGGAAGCGTGGAGCGGCGACGGCCTCGCGATCGTCGAGCAGATCGACGCGGTGCGCCGCTCGATGGGGCTGGCGGCGGAGGCGAGCGGCTCCAACAACTGGGCGGTGAGCGGCTCGCTCAGCGCCACCGGCGCTCCGCTGATCGCCGGCGACCCGCACCTGCCCCCGAGCATGCCGGGCATCTGGTACCAGGTCGGCCTGCGCCACGGCGACCGCTTCGTCCGCGGCGCCTCGCTGCCGGGCATCCCGGGAGTTCAGTACGGCCAGAACAACGACGTCTGCTGGACCTTCACCAACGTGATGGCCGACGTCCAGGACCTCTTCATCGAGCGGATCGAGGGAGAGACCTACCTGTTTGAGGACGAGTGGCGGCCGCTGGAGATCGTGCGCGAGGAGATCGGCGTCAAGGGTCGCGCCCAGCCGGAGGTCCTCGACGTGCGGATCACCCACCACGGCCCGATCGTCAACGAGGCACTCGGCGCCGACGAAGCCGAGCCGCTGGCGCTGAGCTGGCTGGCGCTGAGCGAACCCAGCGCCTACCTGGGCCTGTTCCAGCAGCCCGAGATCCGCTCCGGGCCCGAGCTGGTCGCCAAGCTGGCGGGTCATACCTCGCCGCCGCTGAACCTCGTCTGGGCCGATCGCCAGGGCTCGATCGGCTACAAGCTGGTCGGCCGGCTGCCGCGGCGCCGCGGCGACTGCCCGGACCTGCCGAAGCCGGGCTGGACGGGAGAGTTCGAGTGGGAGGGGACGATCCCCTACGAGGAGCTGCCGGAGACGGTAGACCCCGAGAGCGGCTTCCTGATCACCGCCAACAACCGCATCGCCGGCGACGAGTATCCGCACCACATCACCAGCGAATACCTCGACGGCTTCCGCGCCAAGCGGATCGAGCAGCTGCTGGGGGAGAGCGAGGAGCACGACATCGAGAGCTTCACGGCGATGCAGTGCGACGACCTCTCGCTGCCGGGAATCGAGGCGGCGCGGCGGCTCGGCCGCCTCAGCCCGCGCGGCCAGCGCGAGACGAGCGCCCTCGAGCGGCTGCGCAGCTGGGACGGCCGGCTCGACCGCGAGACGATCGCCGGGACGATCTACCAGGCCTTCCTGCTGCGCCTGGCGCGCGAGGTGGCGAGGGCGGCGATCGGCGACCGCGACCTCTGCGAGCGCTGGCTCGACCGCGCCGACAACGGCTTCACCCCGCACATCACCTCGCCATGGCGGTGGCACTCGCACCTGATGAAGCTCTGGGAGGAGGGCGACGAGGAGCTGATCGGCCGCCCCTGGGACGAGCTCGCGCTGGAGGCGCTGGCCGGCGCCCTCGACGACCTCGAAGAGCGCTTCGGCCCCGACCCCGAGGGCTGGCGCTGGGGCCAGGTGCACGAGATGGAGTTCCCGCACCCGCTGGGCGAGGCGAACCCGCTGCTGCGCCGCCTGCTCAACCGGCGCCTGCGGGCCGGGGGCGCCCAGGAGACCGTCAGCCAGATCGCCTACGACCCCAACGACCCCTACCGCGCCGTCTGGGCGCCGAGCTGGCGGATGGTCGCCGACCCGACCGCCCCGGAGCGCTCGCGCTGGCAGATGTTCACCGGCCAGTCCGGCCACCCGGCCAGCCGCCACTACGACGACCTCCAGGCCGACTGGCTCGAGGGCCGCACCCAGCCGATGGCCGGCGAGGGACCCTGGCAGGAGCTGGACCTCGAGCCTCTTGCGACCGGCCGGTAGGAGACCTTCCTAGCTGCTGACCGCCTTCTTCATCGAGCCCGTCAGCAGGCCGAGCAGCGCCACGCCGGCGGCGACGATGATGAAGGTCCACACCGTCTGGTCCGTGCCCGACAGTTCCGCCGCGAGCGGCGATTCGGGCATCACCAGGCCCCAGGCGCCGAAGGCGATGATCGCGCTGGTCACCTCGGGCCACGGCAGCTTGCGCTTCTGGTTGCCCGGGAGGCGCACATACGCGGCGATCATCCAGATGCCGATGAAGACGACGGTGGCGGCGAAGATGACCCAGCGCATCGTCAGGCGCTGGTCGGACCCCGGGTCGATCGTCGCGACGATGCCGGCGATCAGGAACGTGTAGAGCGCCAGGGGCTCGGTCGGGATCGCCGTGACCAACAGGTCCATGTATCCCTTTTCCTTCGTCTCCTTGGCCTCCTGGGGCGATCCCGGGCGGCTCTGCAGCCCCAGTGCTCCACCTTGGTCGCGCTGTGCGGCGACCTCGTTCAGACCTTTGACGCTCATGCGGCTCCTCTCGCGAATCGTGACTGGATCGCCCACCCTCTCAGAGGTCCCGCAATCACACAAGAGCTACGAAATGTTCAGAGAGAATCTGACGACGCCGCGACGGCCGTGACGAGCTCGACGATCTCCCTCGGGGCCTTGGCCGGGGAGCCGGCGTCGAACGGGGGCTGGGGGTCGTACTCGATCCCGAGCTGGACGGCCTGGGCGACCTCGGGGCCGGCCTCCCGGCCGACCAGGTGCAGCGCCATGTCGATCCCGGCCGAGACGCCGGCGGCGGTGATGACCTTGCCGTCCTCGACGAAGCGGCCGCCGACCGGGTCGGCGCCGTAGCCGCGCAGCGGCTCCAGATAGAGCCAGTGGCCGGTCGCGCGCCTGCCGTCGAGCAGGCCGGCGGCGCCGAGCACGAGCGAGCCGGTGCAGACCGAGGTGGTCCACTTGGTCTCGCGGTCGACCTCGCGCAGCCACGAGAGCACTTCGCCGTCCTCGAGCAGCGGCCGGTTGCCGGCGCCGCCCGGGACGAGGACGATGTCGGTCGCGCTGACCGCTGCGATCGCGCGGTCGGCGCTGAGGCCGAGGTGGCCGCTGTCGGTCCGCACCTCGCCCGCCGCCTTGCCGACGAACTCGACCTCCCAGCCGGGGACCGAGCGCAGCACCTCGTAGGGGCCGATCGCGTCGAGCGCAGTGATGCCGTCGAAAATCAGGATCGAGGTCTTCATGGCGGGCATTTTGGCGGTCGGGCAGGCCGTCCGCCAGTGGCAGGATTGCCAATGTCCGCTAGATTCCTGCCATCGCTGGCGTCCACGCAGAGAGCTTGAACGGGAACCGGGGTCTCGACCGGCACCGGGTCGTCGCGCTCTGCCTCGACGGCCTCGTCGCCTTCGACCTGACGGCGCCGGCGCAGGTCTTCGGGCTGGCGGCGCGGCCGGGCGGCGAGCCGCTCTACGAGTTCTCGACCTGCTCGGTCGGAGGCGGGGAAGTGCGGACGACGAGCGGCTTCGGGATCAGCCCCGCGGCCGGGCTCGGCGCTCTGCGCCGCGCCGAGACGATCGTCGTCCCGGCCTACGCGGGCATCCTCGAAGCGCCGCCGGGGGAGGCGCTGGAGGCGCTGCGCGCCGCCGCCCGGCGCGGCGCCCGCCTGCTCTCGGTCTGCTCCGGCGCCTTCGCGCTCGCCCACGCCGGCCTGCTTGACGGCCGCCGGGCGGCGACCCACTGGGCCTGGGCCGGCGAGCTGGCGCGGCGCTTCCCGGCGGTCGAGGTCGACCCCGACGCCCTCTACGTCGACGAGGGGGAGGTGATGACCTCGGCCGGGCTGAGCGCCGGCATCGACCTCTGCCTTCACGTGGTCCGCGTGGACTTCGGCGCCGCCGCCGGCGAGCGGGTCGCCCGCCAGATGGTCGCGGCGCCGCACCGCGAAGGCGGCCAGGCGCAGTTCGCGAGGCCGGTGCAGGCCGAGGACGGCGGCTCGCTGGAGGCGACGCGGCGCTGGGCGGCGGAACGCCTCGACCAACCCCTCGACGTCGGCGCCATGGCGGAGCACGCCGGCGTCAGCCCCCGCACCTTCGCCCGCCGCTTCCGCGAGGAGACCGGGACGACGCCGCTGCAGTGGCTGCTCGCGTGCCGGGTGCTGGAGGCGCGGCGGCTGCTGGAGGAATCCGACCTGCCGGTCGAGGCGGTCGCCTGGCGTTGCGGCTTCGGCACCGCCGCCTCCCTGCGCGACCACTTCCGCCGCGCCACCGCCACGACGCCAAGCGCCTACCGCCGCGCTTTCTTCAGTCCCAGACCGCCTGTGGCAGGTGCTCGAGGATCGTCTGGTCGGCCGTGAGGAGCGGCGCGCCGGCGGCGATCGCGTGGGCGGATATCAAGCGGTCGAAAGGGTCGCGGGTCCAGGAGAGGCCGGTCGCCGCATCGACCAGGCTCGCCGCGGAGACGTCGACGACGCCGAGGCCGATGCTCCGCCGCAGGGCGGCCAACGGTGCCGTAGCCGGTTCGGTCACGCGCCCGACTTCGTAGAGGTAGGTGAGCTCCAGCTCGACGATCGGGGAGACGCCTGGTTCCTCGGAAGCCAACAGGGCGCGCGCCGCCTCGGGAAGACGGTTGTCGGCGCCCTCGTAGAGCCAGCCGACCACGTGGGTGTCAAGAAGGATCAGGGTTCCACTCCGAGGACCAGTCCATGTGAACCAGCTCGTCGGGATCGCCGACGATGAAGCCCTCGCGCCGTGGCAGGCGATCCCAGATCGACTGCTCCTCCTTCGGTGCGATCACGAGGGTTTTACCGTTGCGCTCGATCTCCAGGGGTCGGCCGGTCTCCAGGACTTCGTCGAGGAGTCGATAGACGTTGGCGCGCAGTTTCGAGGCCGTGATTGCCATTGCTGGACTCTCCATCGTACGTACGATAAATAACTTCGACGTACGTACGTTAGCAATGGCGGTGGCCGGCGGCATGGGCAGGACGCTAACTGCAGCGGAATCAACGAATGCGCGCACCCCGAGACAATTTCGCGTCGCCTTGTCGCCTAAAGTCCGACTGGTGAGCCGCCGCGACCAGATCGTGCTCAGCGAGGCCGAGCTGCTGCAGCTGCTCGAGCGGGAGCGGGTGGCGGTCGTCTCCAGCCTCGGGCCGCGCGGTTGGCCGCACTCGATGCCGCTCTGGTACGTGCCGCGGGACGGCGAGGTCTGGGTCTGGACCTACGCCAAGTCGCAGAAGGTCCGCAACCTCGAACGCGACGCGCGGGCGACGGTGCTGGTCGAGACCGGGCACGAGTACGGCGAGCTGCGGGGGGCGATGATCGAGGCCGAGGCCGCGATCCACCGCGACTTCGAGACGGTGATCGGGTTCGCCGAAGAGCTGACGCTGCGCTACGCGGCGGGGATCTCGACGATCGAAGGTGACGCCAAAGCGGCCCTGGAAGCGCAGGCGCCGAAGCGCGTCGCGATCCGGTTCAAGCCCGTTCGCACCGCCAGCTGGGACCACCGCAAGCTCGGCGGGACCTACTGAGGCGCTACCTTCCCGGCTCGATGAAACAACGCCTTCCCGTCCTCCTGACCCTGCTCTGCCTCGGCGCCGCCTTGTTCTTCGGCGTCCAGGCCGGCTCGGCGAAGCCGACCCCGCGCGGTCCCCAGGGCTTCTTCGGCATCGGCCCGCAGACGGCGCTGACCGACCAGGATCTCGAATACATGAAGGCGGGCGGGATCGACACGATGCGCTGGCCGCTCTCCTGGGACGGCACGCAGCCGACCCGCAAAGGCGGCTACCTCTGGGGCGGCTTCGACGAAGTGGTCGAGCTCGCGGCCCGGCACGGCATCGAGGTGCTGCCTTTCGTCTACAGCACCCCCCGCTGGATCTCGCACAAGTACACGAAGCTGCCGGTCGACGGCGGCCAGGCTCGAAACGCCTGGGCGGCCTTTCTCGAAGCGGCGGTCGAACGCTACGGACCCGGCGGCGACTTCTGGAACGAGCACGCGCCCGGCGTCGTCAAATACGAGCCGGCGATCAGCCGTCCGATCCCGATCCGCAAATGGCAGATCTGGAACGAGGCCAACTTCTTTTATTTCGCCTACCCGGCTACCCCGCAGCGCTACGCGAAGCTGGTGCGGATCGCCAGCCCGGCGATCAAACGGGTCGACCCGAGCGCGAAAGTGATTCTCAGCGGGCTGTTCGGCGAGCCGACCGCGAGCGGCCCGCGCGGCATGGACGCCACCGATTTCCTCGCTGCCCTCTACCGCGCCGGGCTGAAGAGCAAGTTCGACGGCGTCGCCCTGCACCCCTACGCGGCGGATGCCGAAACGCTCGAGGAAATGGTCGAGGAACTCCACGAGGTGACGATCGACCACCGCGACCGCGGCGTCCCCTTCTACATCACCGAGATGGGCTGGGGCTCGCAGAACAACTTCCAGCAGGTCGCCTTCGAGCAGGGGATCCAGGGTCAGGTGACCCAGCTGAAGGACTCCTACCGCTACCTGCTCGAGAACCGGGGCCGGCTCAACCTCAAGCAGGTCTACTGGTTCTCCTGGAAGGACCTGCCGAACTCCTGCAATTTCTGCGACTCGGTCGGGCTCTTTCGCGGCGGCCCCAAGTTCAAGCCGAAGCCCGCCTGGCGCGCCTTCGTCGGCATCACCCGCGGCCGCGTACGGCCGTAGCGCTCAACGCCGCCGGGGGACGATGCGGATCCGCAGGTGCCGCGAGTCGCCGGCCTGGTACGTCTCGTCGGCGAAGGTCTTCGCGCCGAAGACCGTGTTGCGGCTGACCCGGCGCAGGAAGCGTGCCGTGCAGGCGCGGCTGAGGAACTTGGAGCCGTTGCGGTGGCCGTTGCGAAGCAGCGCGACGGTGTCCCCCCGGCGCCCTTTGCAGGGGGAGACCCAGACGGTCAGCACCGCCGTCCTGCGGCGTTCGACCCGGCGCCGCTGCGCCTTGATCCCGATGAACGTGGGCGACGGTTTGGGCCCGGTTTCCGGTTGCGGGAACGGTCGCGGGCAGCTCGCCGGCGGCAAACCCTCGATCCGCAGGACGTCGCCGCCCTGCTCGACGACATACAGCCGCCGCGCCGCGTCTTCGCCGAAGGAGACGGGGCTGTCGAGCTGGAGGCCGAGCGAGCAGTCGCCGCTCGCCGGTTCGCCGGCTTTGGCCGGCAGGCGCAGGCTGCGGACGACGCCCGAGCAGAGGTCGGTGTACACGTAGCTGCCGTAGAGCGCGCCGAGCCCGGTGTCGCGGACGACATAGCCGCCGATCACCGCGCAGCGGCTGCCGCCGAGGTCGGGATCGGGCGACTGCGGGTAGTCGAAGACCGGGTTGACGAAGGCGCTCGGCGGCAGGCTGGCGCACTCCGGTTCGGTGGCGGGGCCGGGCAGGAGCCCCTCGCGGCAGTTCCAGCCGTAGTTGAAGCCCTGGCCGCCGGTGAGAACGCCGGAGAGCGGGCTGGGGGCGAAGTCGATCTCCTCGCGGGTGCCCTGGCCGACGTCGCCGATCACCATGTCGCTGGTCGCCCGGTCGAAGGAGAAGCGGAAGGGGTTGCGCAGGCCGAGGCTCCAGACCGTCGGCGGGTTCGGCGCGTCGGGGTCGAGGCGGAGGATCTTGCCGAGCCGGCTGCCGGGATCCTGGGCGTACTCGAACTGGCCGTTGGCGCCCCCGCCGTCGCCGGTCGAGACGTAGAGATCGCCATCGGGACCGAACTGGAGCTGTCCGCCGTTGTGGGTGGCGCCGTCGGGGTGGGGGACGGTGAGGAGGTCGTCGACCAGGACCGCTTCGTCGTGGCCGGGGTCGGATGAGACGAGTTCGACCACGTGCAGCTGGCCATCGACGTCGTTCGCGTAGAAGGCGAAGACCCGCCCGTCGCCGCCGAAGCCGGGCGAGACCGCGATCGACATCAGGCCCCGCTCGCCTTCGCAGGAGGCACCGCATTCGACCTCGCCGCTGAGGTCCGCGAACTCGCTCACGGTGCCGCCCTCGACCAGCTGGATCTCCCCCTCGCGCCCGGCGACCAGGAGCCGGTTGGCGTCGCCGGGGTCGGAGGTGACGTAGACCGGCTGGTCGAAATCGCCCACCGACTCCAGGGTCAGCGCCTCGGCGCTCCCCGCCCAGAGCAGCGCCACCATGGCTCCGACTATCCCTGCCGCTCGAATCACTCCCTTCAAGTTAGCGAGCCCGGCCACACGGCGAGCCGCTCGATTTTTGAGCTGCTGCCGCGATGCTCGCCGCCACAGGAGCCTCGTGGCCCGTTGGTAGCCTCCCGGGCCGATGGAGGCCCTCGAGCAGCACCTGAACCGCCAGATGGAGCGTTCCCGCGACTTTTTCTGGAACCGGGTCAGGTGGGAGCTGATCTCGTCGAAGCTGCCGCCCGGCCCCGCCGAACTGGTCGACGTCGGTGCCGGCCCGGGGTTTCTCGGAGATTTCCTGCGCGAGCACCATCCCCAGATCGAGTACCGGTACGTCGAGCCGATCGAGGTGCTCGAGAAGCACCTCGCCGAACGTTTCGGCGCGGACGCGAACCGCCGCGACAGCGACTTCGGCACGGCCGCCTACGTCACCCTGATGGACGTTCTCGAGCACCAAGAGGCCGATCGCGCCTTCATGGCGGACATGGCCGCAAAGATGACCCCAGGAGCGACCCTGCTGCTGACGGTGCCCGCCATGCCCTCGCTCTGGTCGTCCTGGGATTCGATGCTGGGCCACTACCGCAGGTACACGAAGAAGATGCTGGGGGATACCGTCGCCCCGCTCCCCTTCGAGATCGTCGAGCAGAGCTACCTCTTTCCGGAGCTGCTTCCGCTCGGATGGTTGCGGCGGTTGCGGATGCGCGATCAGAACGGCGCCGGCGCCGAGAACGGGGGCGCCGACGCCGAGTTCCCGGAGCTGTCGCGCCCGGTCAACGAGACGCTCTACCGGATCGGCAGCGCCTCGAGGGCGATGCGGCGGGTCTGGCCCGCCGGCACGTCGCTCTTCGCCACCCTGCGGCGCACCGCGTAAGCGGTTGATCGCCACCGCGACCCGCTGCTGGAACGATCCGCGCGCGCGGATGGCGCTCGCCGCGCTCGCCTTCGCGGCGGTGACCGTGGTCACCTACCTGATCGCTGAAAAGCGGATGTTCATGGGCTTCGCCCCCTACGACGACGAGGGCTACATGCTGATCGCCCTCAAGGGGTTCATCAACCACGGCTCGTTGTACGACGACGTCTTCAGCCAGTACGGACCCTTCTACTACGAGTTCTGGGGCGGGATCTTCTCGTTATTCGGGATCCCGGTCGCACAGGACGGGGGCCGGACCGCGACCCTCATCGTCTGGGTCCTGTCGAGCCTCCTGCTCGGGCATGCCGGCTGGCGGATGACGGGCAGCGTCCTGCTCGGGTTGGCGGTACAGGTGCTGGTCTTCACCGGCATCGTCACCCTGACCAACGAGCCGATGCACCCGGGGGGGTTGATCTGCCTGCTGCTGGCGGCGATCGTCGCCATCTCCTGTCTCGTTCGCGACCGGGTCGCCCCCTACTCGATGGCCGCTCTGGGCGCCGCCGTCGCCGCTCTGACCATGGTCAAGATCAACGTTGGTTTCTTCGCCCTTGCGGCTGTCGCCCTCGTCGCGGTGGTCAGTTATCCGGGGCTCGTCGGTCGCAGGTGGCTGCGGCCGCTGGTCGAGGTCGGTTTCGTCGCGCTGCCGGTCCTGCTGATGACCTCGAAGCTGAGCGAGGCGTGGGCGCGCCATTACGCGCTTCATGTGGCCGTCGCCGCCCTGGCTGTGGTGATCGCGTTGAGAGCCCGCACCGTCCGCCGTCGCTCCGATGAAGAGCTCCGGTGGTTCGGCGGCGGCCTGCTCGTCGTCGGGCTGACGATCTGCGCCACGATCCTTGCCACCGGGACGACTCCGAACGGCCTTCTCGACGGGGTTCTCGGGCAGCCGCTGCGTCAGGCCGACGTGTTCTCGGTTCCGCTGAGCCTGGCCGGCAGGACTTACCTGTTCGACCTTCTCGCCTTGGTCGGCGTGCTGGGGTACTGGTACGTGGCCCGCGGGGAGAGGCGTCCAAGTGCGGGCTGGAGCGCGGCCGCGTCGCTGCTCGGCATCGTGATCGGCGCCCAGTTGGCTCTCTCGGTGATCGGCAGGACGGTGCTCTTCGATGCCTTCCTGTTCCCCGGCTATCAGTTCGCCATGCTGCCCTTCGCGTGGATCGCTTTGATCCCGGGCCCCGCCGGTGAGAACGGCGCGACGGCATTCGCCCGCCTCCTGCTGCCGCCCCTGGCGGTGCTGCAGGCGCTGCACGCGTTTCCGGTCGCCGGCAGCCAGCTGTCGTGGTCCGCCTTTCTCCTGGTTCCCGTCGGCGCGATCTGCGTCGCCAACGGGGTGCGCGGTCTGGCGATCGGCCTGAGCGGTGAGCGTGAGCGCCGGGCCGCCCTGGCGATCGCCACGGCAGCCGTGGCGGTGCTGGCGGCGGTGTTGGTCGAGACCCAGCTGCGGAAGCCGTTGCAGGAAGTCCGCGCCGCTTACGACGAGCGGATCTCGCTGGGGCTCCCCGGCGCCGCCGACATCCACGTCGAACCGCAGGAAGCCCGAACCTACCGCGTGATCTCAAGGGCGATCGAGGCCAACTGCGGCTCGTTCCTGACTCTTCCCGGGCTGAACAGCTTCTATCTTTGGACCGAACGCGACCCGCCGACGGGCTTCAACACGACGGCCTGGACGACCCTGCTCGACGACCCAAGCCAACGCATGATCGTCAGCGCCACCCGCTCGACCGCCGATCTGTGCGTGCTGGAAAACGCTCCTATGGCCGCAGGCTGGAGCGGCGGGACGATTCCCGACGGCCCCTTGGTCCGCTACCTGCGGGGGGCAGAATTCCGTACCGTCTTCAGGTTCGGGGACTACGCGCTGCGGAGGCGCGAGGATCCGGCCGGGAGCTCCTCATGAAGATCTGGATCGTCACCCCCGTCTACCGCGACGTGCGCTCCTTCGAGATATTGCGAGAGCGCCTGCTCGACGTCCTGGCCGGTGAGCAGGTCCGTTTCGTCGTCATCGACGACACCGCCGGGCTCGATGAGGAGATCGAGGTGCTGCGTGGTCTCGCCGACGTGACGGTCCTACGGCCGCCCTTCAGCCTCGGTCACCAGCGGGCGATCGTCTACGCGCTGCGCAAGGTGCTGCCGAAGGTCCGCGACGAGGACGCGATCGTCACCCTCGACGCCGACGGCGAGGATCGCCCCGTCGACCTCCCGCGGCTGCTCGATCCGTTGCGGGGCGACGGCGCCCTGCGCCAGAAGATGGTCTTGGCGCGGCGCACGAAACGCCGCGAGTCACTCCGCTTCAAGGTCATGTACCGCCTGTTCCGGTTGCTGTTCCGGAGCCTCACCGGTGCCACTGTGCGGACCGGCAACTTCGTCGCGATGCCCGGTTCGCTTGCCAAGCGGGTGCTTCTCCACCCGACCTTCGACCTCTCCTACTCATCGGCGATCCTCGCGCTGGATCTACCCATCGAGTACGTGCCGTGCGAGCGCGGCGAGCGCTACGAGGGACGCTCGAAAATGACCTACGGGCGCCTCGCCATGCACGGCCTGCGGATGATGATGCCGTTCACGGATCGGATCGCGATCAGGGCCTTGGCCGTGTTCGCGGTCTCGCTGGTGCTCGGGGCGCTGCTGGCCTTGGCGGTGGTCGGCATCAAGGTGTTCGGGGCCTCGGCGATCCCGGGCTGGGCCAGCTTCACGGTGCTCGGTGCGGTGATCGTCTCGCTCGTCGCCCTAGGGAACTTCGTCACCCTGTTCGTGCTCTTTTCGCAGAACCGGGCCGTGTCGCTGGCCAGTATCGAGGATCTCGAGGGAGAGCCTTGAACCGCCTGCTGATCACCGGCGGGGCCGGGTTCGTCGGCTCCAACCTCGCCGTGTCGCTCGCCGCCAGGCACCCCGAGTGGGAGATCGTGGTGCTGGACAACCTCTACCGGCGGGGCTCGGAACTGAACCTGCCACGGCTGCGGGAGGCCGGGGTCGAGTTCGTGCGGGGCGACGTGCGGGAGCCCGAGGACCTGGCGGGGGTGGGGCGGATCTCGGCCCTGATCGAGTGCTCGGCGGAGCCCTCGGTGATGAGCGGCGTCGACGGCGACACCGGCTACCTCGTCCACACCAACCTGACCGGCGCCTACAACTGCCTCGAGCTGGCCCGGCGCGACGGCGCCTTCGTCGTCTTCCTCTCGACCAGCCGCGTCTACCCGGTGCAGCCGCAGGTCGACCTGCGGCTGGAGGAGGCCGAGACGCGCTTCGAGATCGCCGCCGGGCAGGACCTGCCCGGCGTCTCGCCGGCCGGGATCTCAGAGGATTTCCCGCTGGAGGGGGCGCGGACCCTCTACGGCGCCACCAAGCTCGCCGCCGAGCTGTTGATCGAGGAGTACCGGACCGGCCTCGGCGTGCCGGCGGTGATCGACCGCTGCGGGGTGATCGCCGGCCCCTGGCAGATGGGCAAGGTCGACCAGGGCGTCTTCACGCACTGGATGCTCGCCCACCACTTCCGCAACCCGCTCAGCTACATCGGGTTCGGGGGACATGGCAAGCAGGTGCGCGACCTCCTCCACGTCGAGGACCTCGTCGACTTGGTCGAGCGCCAGCTGCTGGCCCCCGCGGACTGGGACGGACGCACCGTGAACGTCGGCGGCGGCCGCGAGTGCAGCCTCTCGTTGCGGGAGACGACGGCGATCTGCCGCGAGCTGACCGGCAACGAGGTGCCGATCGAGCCGGTCGCGCAGACGCGGGCCGGGGACGTCCCCATATACCTTTCCGACTGCGGCAAGATCTTCGGCCTGGACGAGTGGCGCCCGCGCCGCGGCGCCGAGCAGGTGCTCACCGACATCCACGCGTGGATCGCGGCGGACGAGGAGCGAATCGCCCAGGCGCTCAACATCGACGCCCCCACGGGGGGAAGGGAGTAGACGCGAATGCCGGTTGCGATCATCACGGGGGCCGGGGGGTTGATCGGCTCCGAGGCGGTCGAGTTCTTCGTCGGCGAGGGCTTCGACGTCGTCGGCATCGAGAACGACATGCGGGCGCGCTTCTTCGGCCCCGAGTCCTCGACCTCGCACGTCACCGAGCGTCTCGTCGCCGAGCACCCGGAGTTCCGCTGGGAGAACGCCGACATCCGCGACGCCGACACCGTCGACCGCATCTTCCGCGAGCACGCCGGCCAGATCGAGCTGGTCGTCCACACCGCCGCCCAGCCCTCCCACGACTGGGCCGCGAGCGATCCGCAGACCGACTTCGGCGTCAACGCGAACGGCACCCTCAACCTGCTCGAGGCGGCCCGCGCCCACTGCCCCGAGGCGCCCTTCGTCTTCTGCTCGACCAACAAGGTCTACGGCGACACGCCCAACCGCCTGCCGCTTCAGGACCTCGAGAAGCGGCTGGAGCTGCCCGAGGACCACCCCTACCACAAGGGCATCGACACCTCGATGTCGATCGACTCCTCGACCCACTCCCTGTTCGGCGTCTCCAAGGCGGCCGCCGACCTGCTGGTCCAGGAGTACGGGCGCTACTTCGAGATGCCCACCGTCGCCTTTCGCGGCGGCTGCCTGACCGGGCCCCAGCACGCCGGCGCGAAGCTGCACGGCTTCCTCGCCTACCTGATGAAGTGCACGGTGACCGGCACGCCCTACACCGTGTTCGGCTACGAGGGCAAGCAGGTCCGCGACAACATCCACAGCGCCGACCTGATCGCCGCCTTCGACGCCTACCGCAAGGCGCCCCGCCCCGCCGCGGTCTACAACATCGGCGGCGGCCGCTTCTCCAACTGCTCGATGCTCGAGGCGATCGACGTCTGCGAGCGGGTCGCCGGCCGCGAGCTCGACTGGGAGATGGGGGAGGAGCCGCGGATCGGCGACCACCGCTGGTGGATCTCCGACCTGGCGCCGTTCGAAGCCGACTACCCGGATTTCCGGCTGCGCTACGGAGTGCAGGACATCCTGCGGGAGATGTACGAGCAGAACCTCGAGCGCTGGACGGCCGCGCCGGCATGAAGCTCTCGGTGGTGATGCCGGCCCAGAACGAGGAGGGGTCGGTCGGGAAAACCGTCGAAGGCGTGGTCGCCGCGCTGGAGCGCGAGGGCATCGACTACGAGGTCGTCGTCGTCAACGACGACAGCGACGACTCGACCGAAGCGGTGGTCGAGGCGATCGGCGCCCGGAACCCCCGGGTCCGCTGCCACCTCTCCCACTACGAGCGCGGCTTCGGGATGGCGATCCGGGCCGGCCTCGACGTCTTCGAGGGCGACGCGGTGGCGATCGTGATGGCCGACGCCTCCGACGACCCGGAGGACCTGGTCCACTACCACCGGATCCTCGAGGAGGGCTGGGACTGCGCCTTCGGCTCGCGCTTCGTGCCGGGCGCCCGGGTCCACGACTACCCGCGCCTCAAGCTGACGATCAACCGGCTCGCCAACCAGTTCATCCGCGTCCTCTTCCGGCACCGCTACAACGACACCACCAACGCCTTCAAGGCGTACAGGCGCGAGGTGATCGAAACGATCCAGCCGCTGCTCTCCAAGCACTTCAACCTGACCGTCGAGATGCCGCTGAAGGCGATCGTCCGCGGCCACACCTACGAGGTGATCCCGACCCACTGGACCAACCGGACCAGCGGGGTGCCGAAGCTGGCGATGAAAGAGATGGGCAGCCGCTACCTGTTCATCGTCCTCTACGTCTGGCTCGAGAACGCGCTCAGCCGCGGCGATTACCAGATCCGCAAGCCCGCTTGGAGGCGACGCAGAAGCGAAGGGCGACTTCCACCAGCCTGACGATCAGCCCGAGCTGCGCCCATGCTCACGGCCGCAGACGATCGCGGTGCCCGTCGTCACGAGCTCGGCTCGCCAGGGCAGCGACGAGCGGTCCGCGGGGATCGCCAGCTCGGCGACCCCTCCCGCCGCGATCGGTTCGGTCAGCTCGACCGGAAAGGCTTCGCCGGCGAAGCGGGCCATCCGCACCGCGGTGACCGGCTGCGAGCCGGCCTCGATCGCCACGCCCCCGCTCGGCAGGCCGAGCAGCGGCGAGACCCCGCCTTCCGGCGCCACCGAGACGCAGCCCCCGGCGGGGACGGCGGCGAGGCCGTTCGCTCCCGGCTCGGCCGGCGCCGGCGGCTCGGCGGGCAGGCTCGAGGCGGGCGCCGGCACCAGCTCGATCCCGAGCGCCCCGAACAGCACCTTGTCGGCCGCGAAGCGGGCGAACTCGGGGCTCTCGGCGAGCTCGGCCGGCGTGTAGGCAGGCGACCCGAAGGTGTCCCGGGCGGAGAGGTAGGCCCCCGCTTCGACGTGGACGTAGGCGGTGTCCGCCAGGTCTTCGCTCAGCACGAAGCCCGGCTCGACCGTGTCGCGGGCGATCTCGACCGCCGCCAGGTCGGCTTTCTCCAACTGGCTGGTCTGCCGGTAGCTGAGGTAGGACTCGTGCAGCAGGTAGACGTTGCTGACGACCGCGGCGGCCGCGACGACGAAGACGGCGACCAGGGCGCCGGACCTGATCCTGACGCCGCGCAGCAGCTCCGCCGCGACCAGCATCGTGAAGATCACCCCGACGTACTGGTAGCGGCTGGCGACCGCGGTCCGGCCCGGGATCTGGTTGAGCCCGGCGAGGACCCAGAAGGCCCCGCCGATCGCGACGGCGACCCAGAGCCAGGAGGGAACCGGGCGGAGGCGGCTGAGCCGCCAGCCGGCCAGGACCAGCGAACCGACCAGGAGCGGCCGCCCCCATTCGAGGCCGCCGGCCGTTTCCGAGACCCCCGGGACGTTGAGGCCGAAGGCGGAGGAGAGCGAGCCGGCGAGGCCGTCGAGCACGAAGTGCGGGGTCTTCGCCAGGTTGGCGAACGAGATCGCCGATTCGGCGTCGTGGCCCCAGCCGAGCCACCAGGCCGCGAAGACGGCGGCCGGGATCGCGACGATGTGGATCCGCCGCCAGCGGTCGGACCTCCAGAGGATCAGAACCGCGACCCCGGCGAGGAACGGCAGGCCGAGGCTGGAGAAGAGGACGGCGAGGACGAGCAGCAGGACGGCGAGGCGGTCGCCGCGACGGTCGCCGCGTTCCAGGGCCAGCAGCGCGCCGAGCCCGCAGGCCATCGAGCCGAAGTAGCCGACCTGGAAGGCCCACAGCAGGTCCTCCCAGGCGGAGCCGAGGAAGAGCACGACGGCGGTGCCCGCCAGCGCCGCCCACTGGCCGACGCGGCGCTTCAGGAAGACGAAGAGCAGCAGGGCGCTGAGCAGGAAGAGGGCGGTGGAGACGACCCGGAAGGGAAGGGCCGAGTCCATCCCGACGGTCGCCAGCAGGCCCTTGTAGATCAGCACGGGGAGGACCGAGATGTGCTCGCCGTGGGGCTCGAAGACGCTCTCCAGATCCCGCCGGTAGAGCAGGAACTCCCAGTCGTCGAGCAGGAAGGTCAGCTTCGAGCCCCAGATCAGCAGGAGGCAGCCCGAAGCCCCGATCAGCCAGATCAGAAGGATCAGCACGGGGTTGCTCACCCCGGAGCCCGCCGCCGCCCGTTCCCCTGCGCGACCGACCTCGAGGCCCTCTACGTCGGTGGCCACGGCGGTAGGTTATCTAGTCGTTTTGACGCCGAGGATCCCCTTCGTCGACCTCCGCGCCGGTCATGAGGAGATGGCCGGTGAGCTCGAGGCGGCCTTGACCAGGGTCGCCGATTCCGGCTGGTACCTGCTCGGCCCGGAGTTGGAGGAGTTCGAGCGCGAGTACGCCGCCTACTGCGGGACCCGGCACTGCGTCGGGGTCGCCAGCGGCCTCGACGCGCTCGAGCTGACCCTGCGGGCGGCCGGCATCGGCCCTGGCGACGAGGTGATCGTCCCGGCCTACACCTGGGTCGCGACCTGGCTCGCGGTCAGCGCGGTCGGGGCGACGCCGGTCGGCGTCGACGTCGAGGAGTCGACCTACAACCTCGACCCGACCGCGGCCGAAGCCGCGATCGGCGCCCGCACCGCGGCGATCGTCCCGGTCCACCTCCGCGGCGAGCCGGCCGACATGGACGCGATCGACTCGGTCGCGCGGCAGCGGGGCCTGCTCGTGGTGGAGGACGCGGCGCAGGCGCACGGCGCCCGGCACCGGGGCAGGCGGACCGGCGGCCTCGGCGACGCCGCGATCTTCTCGTTCTACCCGGCCAAGAACCTGGGCGCGCTCGGCGACGCCGGCGCCGTCACCACCGACGACGAGGAGCTGGCCGGGAAGCTGCGTCTGCTGCGCAACTACGGGATGCGCAACCGCTACGAGATCGAGTCGGCCGGGGTCAACTCGCGGCTGGCGGAGATCCAGGCCGCCGTCCTGCGGGCGAAGCTGCCGTGGCTCGACGGCTGGAACGCGGCCCGGTCCGGGCACGCCGAGGCCTACCGGGAGGCGTTCGCCGAGCAACCCGCGATCGGCGTCCCGCGAACGCCGCAATGGGCGGACCCGGTCTGGCACCTCTTCATCATCACCCACCCCGATCGCGACGCCTGCCGCGAGTCGCTGGCGGGGCGCGGGATCGAGAGCCTGGTCCACTACCCGCAGCTGCCGCACATGTCGGGGGCCTACCCGGAGGGGACCTGGCGGGGCGGCCCCTTTCCGGTCGCCGAGCGGCTGGCGGCTACGTCGCTGAGCCTGCCCCTCTACCCGCAGCTGGCGGCCGACCGCCGCGACGCCGTCGCGGCGGCGGTCCTCGCGACGCTCTCCGAAGCCGCGGCCGGTGCCGCTTGACCCAACCGGGCGAATAGCATGCTTCGGCACCATGGCTGAGGGACCCCGTAAGCAGAGCCCCGCGCGCCGCCTCCTCAACCTCATGGTCGAGCCCTACATGCGCGAGCGCCGCGAGGCCCAGCAGGGAGTCCAGGACGCGATCCAGGCCCTGCACGCCGACCTCGGACGTGTGCACCGGGAAATCGAGGAGGTGACCGGCCGGGTGCGCGCGATCGAGGTCGAGTCGCGGCGCGCCGCTGGGATCGCGCGTCACGGCTTCGACCGGGAGGTCGAAAACCGCCGTCTCCTCAACGCGCTGCGCGAAGGCGAGGAGTACGAGCTCGCCTACACCGAAGCCGAACCGCTGGTCAGCTTCCTGGTCCCGACCTACACCTCCTACGAGACGCTCAGGGACGTCGCCCTGCCGTCGATCCTCGGGCAGACCTACGGCAACCTCGAGGTGATCGTCGTCGGGGACAGCGCCCCGCCGGAGACCGAGGAGGCGATCGCCGCGGTCGGCGACCCGCGGGTGAGCTACTTCAACCGGACCTTCCGCGGCCCCTATCCGGAGGACCCCTCGAAGCGCTGGTACGTGATCGGCACGCCGCCCTTCAACGAGGCGCTGGCCCGGGCCCGGGGCCGCTGGATCGCCGCCCTGGGCGACGACGACTCGGTCCGCCCCGACCACACCGAGAAGCTGCTGGCCGCCGCCCGCGAGCGGCGCCTCGAGCACTGCTACGGGCTGCAGCTGGTCAACTTCGCGGAGGGGGAGCCGATGACGCTGGGCAAGTTCCCGCCCGAGCTCGGCGAGTGGGGGTTGCAGGCGGCGCTCTACCACGCCGGGCTGAGCTTCTTCGAATCGGAGCTCTCCGACGCGATCTACGAGGAGCCCAACGACTGGTCGATGTGCCGGCGGATGCTGCGGGCCGGCGTCCGCACCGGGATGATCGAGGAGATCGTCGTCGACAAGCACGAGACGCGCCGCAGCTCCTCGGAGGCCTGGAAACACGGCGACGTGCCGCGGGTCGACTGAAGTTCAGGGTCTCGGGGCCGCCGACCGGAACTCGTCGTAGTCGCGGTAGTAATCGCTCTCGTCGTAGTAGGCGGAGGCGAGCACGACGCAGAACGACCCGGCGGAGAAGTTCTCCAGCTCGCGCCAGATCATCCGCGGCACGTGCAGGCCCACCCGGGGCCGGTCGAGAGTGATCCGGCGGCGCTCGGAGGCGTCGTCGACGACAACGTCGAAGCTCCCCCCGATCGGCAGGATCAGCTGCTCGAGCGCGCGGTGCGCGTGGCCCCCGCGGACCGCGCCCTCGGGAACGTCGTAGAGGTAGTAGACGCGGGCGATCGGGAAGGGGACGTGGCGCTCCGCCTCGATGAAGGTGAGGTTCCCCTGCGGGTTCTCAATGACCGGCAGCTCGACAAGCTTGCATTCGTCGATCCCCACGAGGCTGGGCACCCTAGCAGCGGCGGAAACGGCCGCCGAGGCGTCTGAAACATGCCGATAGGATCATCGCGGTTCCCGCCACGTTGGGGATCGTGATCCCGATGCCGGAAATCCACCCCACCGCTGTGGTCGACGCCGACTCCATCGGCGCCGACAGCTCGATCGCCGAGTTCGCGGTCGTTCGCGAGGGCGCCGTGCTCGGCGAGGGCGTCGTCATCCACCCGCACGTGGTGATCGAGCCGGGGGTCGAGATCGGCGACGGGACCGTGGTCCTGCCGGGTACCTACCTGGGCCGCGAACCGCGTGCGGTCGCCACCATCACCCGCCAACCCTCCTTCGAGCGAACGCTGCGGGTCGGCCCCGGCTGCGCGATCGGCGCCAACGTGGTCCTCTACTACGACGTCGAGATCGGCGCCGAGGTGCTGCTCGGCGACGGCACCTCGATCCGGGAGCGGTCGAGGGTCGGGACGGGAACGGTGATCGGCCGGGACGTCTCGATCGACCTCGGCGTCTCGCTCGGCGAGCGCTGCCGGGTGATGGACAAGTCGCACCTGACCGGGGAATCGACGATCGGCGATCGCGTCTTCATCTCCACGCACGTTGCCACCGCCAACGACAACTCCTTCGGGAACGAAGGCGCCGTCGTGGGCCAGACGATCGAAGACGGAGCGATGATCGGCGCCGGAGCGGCGTTGCTGCCCGGCGTCGTCATCGGCCGTGGCGCGGTGGTTGCCGCAGGCTCGGTGGTGACCAGGGACGTCGAGGCCGGGGTCACCGTCCTCGGGGTCCCGGCGCGCCCGCAGGTCCCAGAAGCGCCCCGGCCTAGCTGAGGTCGCCGAGGCTGAGCCGGTGCGAGTCCGCGGGCGAGGCGGCGGCCGTGATCGGCTCGTCTCGTTCGGTCGCGCTCGTCACGTCGATTGCCGGCGGCGCCTTGCGCGTGAGGTGTTCCCAGCGCCCGAAGCCGAGGTCTTCGCGTCTCGGCCCGGCCGCGGAGGCCCGGATCCGCGAGCGCGGTTGCGCGGCCGCTCGCTCCCAGTCGACCAGCCACCCGTACTCCCACGAACGGGCGGCGGAGTCGGACATCCACTCATCGTCCTCGGTGGGCAGGATCCGTTCGACCGCTCGGCAGAGCACCGAGAGGTAGCCCGACCGCTTGCCGGTCTGCATCTCCCACGCGGTCGCCATCGTCTCGTGCGGCTGGTAGGCGATTGCTATCGGGGCGAGCTGGAGATAGCGGAGCGCGTAGTCGAGCAGACCGGTCGAGAGGTACCAGAAGGTGTTCGGCTCGGCCTGGAGGCGGCCGCCGGCGTTGAAGTCCGCGAACTCCTCCCGATCGACGACCACGTTGGTGGAGACGGCGATCAGACCGTTGCGCTTCAGCGCTGGGCGCAGCCCGGTCAGCACGGTCAGGGGAGAAACCACGTGGTAGAGCAGCCCGGAGCAGTTGATGAAGTCGAAGCCCTCGCCGTCCAATTTCTCGGCGAGCGAGTACATGGCCCCGACGGTGCGGTAGTCGAAGGGGGCGCGATAGTAGTGCTGCACGGCGGCCATCTTCTCCAGGCAGTGGTCGACGCCGTCGACGGCGAGTACGCGAGAGGCGCCGCCGCGCACCATCAGCGCCGACATCAGGCCCTCCATCGAGCCGATGTCAAGGCAGCTCGCGCCCCGCAGGTTGCAGCGCCGCATCATGATCCGCGGCAGCATCGGGATCGAATCGGGATACTGGCCTTGGGCGACCAAGCCCGGCATCAGCTCGACCGAGTAGTACCACCAGCTGTTGAGCAGAGGGCTTGCCCGCAGCGCCTCGCCGGTTTGGGGGAAGCTCACGCGCGCGCATGCTAGCCGCCGGCAGGACGGGAACGCCCTCCGCCGGTCCGATGCTCGATTATCTGCCCACGATGGCAGCCGAAGTCGAACAGGTGGACCCTGCCCGGGCCGACGGCGCCCTCGGCGACAGCCCGGTCGTGATCGAGGCGCGGGACATCGAGAAGTCCTTCCGGATCGCCGGCCACCGGGTCGACTCCCTGAAGGAGCGGCTGACCGCCTTCTCGAGCCAGGACCACAAGGATCTGCACGCGCTCCGCGGGGTCTCCTTCGAGATCCGCCGGGGCGAGTTCTTCGGCATCGTCGGCCGCAACGGCTCGGGCAAGAGCACGCTGTTGAAGATCCTCGCCAGCATCTACGCCGCCGACCGCGGCACGGTGCGGATGGCGGGGCGGCTCGCCCCGTTCATCGAGCTCGGGGTCGGCTTCAACCTCGAGCTGACGGCGCGCGAGAACGTCGAGCTGAACGGCGTGATGATGGGGCTGCACCGGCGCGAGGCGAGGAGCCGCCTCGACGCGGTGCTCGAGTTCGCCGAACTCGGGGAGTTCGTCGACATGAAACTGAAGAACTACTCGTCGGGGATGCTGGTCCGCCTCGCCTTCGCGGTGATGATCCAGTCCGACGCCGAGATCCTCCTGATCGACGAGGTCCTGGCGGTCGGTGACGCCGCCTTCCAGCAGAAGTGCGCGGACGTGTTCCACGAGATCCGCGACTCCGGGCGGACCGTAGTCCTCGTCACCCACGACATGGCGGCGGTCGAGCACTACTGCCACCGGGCGATGCTGCTCCACGACGGCGTCATCGCCGCGAGCGGCGACCCGGACGAGGTCGCCCGCCGCTACCTGCGGCTCAACTTCGAGGGGGCCTCGAGCGGCGGTGACGGCGACGACTGGGGGGACGCTCCGGAGCTGCGCCTCGTCGACGCCCGCCTCCTCGGCCCGGGCGGCGAGGCGGTCAACAACCTCGAGAAGGGGACCCCGTTGCGGCTGGAGAGCAGCTTCGTCGCCGGCCGCGACATCGTCCGGCCGAGCTTCGGCTTCGTCATCGTCAACGCCGACGGGGTCGAGATCGGCGGGATCGGCAAGGACCTCGAAGACGGCGGTCCGGAGATCCTGCGGGCCGGCGAGCGGGTGACGATCAGCGGCGTCGTCGGGAACCAGCTCGCCCCCGGCCGCTACTACGTGAAGTGCTGGGTCTACCGCGACCACAACTACGGCGACATCGTCCTGCACGCGCCGCACCTGATCGATTTCGTCGTCTTCGGGGGCGCCGAGCCCGGCGTCGTCAGGCTCGACTCCGAGGTGACCGTCAGGGTCGGGGAGGGACCGTGAGCACCGAGCCGGCCTCGCTGGAGCTGCAGGAGGTGCGCGGCCCTTCGGCCCTGGGCGGCGGCAGCCGGCGCTTCTTCGACCTGCTCTGGCTGATCTCGCTGAACGAGTTCAGGAAGACCTTCTTCGGCACGGCGCTCGGCTACGTCTGGTCGCTGGTCCGGCCGTTGATGCTGTTCGCCGTCCTCTACGTCGTCTTCACCAAGATCATCAAATTCGGCGGCGTCGAGCACTATCCCGTCCTGCTGCTCTTCAACGTCGTCCTCTTCTCCTACTTCCAGGAAGCGACCGGCGGGGCGGTCGGCTCGGTGCTGGCCCAGGAGGGAATCGTCCGCAAGACGCAGTTCCCGCGGCTGGTGATCCCGCTCTCGCCGGGTCTGGTCGCCCTCTTCACCCTGGGGCTGAACATGGTCGCCGTCCTCGTCTTCATCCTCGCCTCGGGGATCGAGCCGATGTGGACCTGGCTGTTCTTCCCGCTCCTCCTGGTGCCGCTGCTGATCCTCACCGCCGCCCTCTCGATGCTGCTCTCGGCGCTCAACGTGCGCTTCCGCGACGTGGGGATCATCTGGGTGGTCGTCGCCCAGGCCCTCTTCTACGGCTCGCCGGTCCTCTATCCGATCGACACGCCGGGAATCCCCGAGGCGCTGCGCAACGTGCTGCTCGTCAACCCGCTGACGCCGATTCTCGAGCAGGGCCGGCACTGGATCATCGACCCGAACGCGCCGAGCGCGGTCGCCGCGGCGGGGGGCTGGCTCCACATGCTGCCCGCGATCGGGATCTTCCTCGCCGTCTGCGCGGCCGGTGTCTGGGTCTTCAGGCGCGAGGCGCCGAAAATCGCCGAGCTGCTCTGAGCCTCAGGGGCCGGCCAGCAGGTTGACCGAGACGATCCTGCGCATCGCGTAGCTGTCGTAGTCGAGCCCGCCGCGCCAGCGGTTGTGCGCCTCGGCGGAGACGAAGTAGGTCTCGGGATCGACCTCCAGCCGGGCGATCGCCGCGGCCAGCTGCTCGGCCGGCAGCCCCGAGGCGGCGACGATCCGTTCGAGTTTCTCGAGGTGGCTGTCGGCGCCCCAGCCCGCCAGCACATGGTCGACCGCGTGGATCGAAAGCCCGTCCTGCGGGGCGATCAGCTCGCGGGCCGCGGCGATCAGCCCGTCGATCGCCTCGAGCGGCACGTGCTCCAGCACCGAGATCGAGTAGACCGCCGCGAAGCCATCCCCGGGGTCCTCGCGCGGCGGGAACTGCTCGCGGATGAAGCGGACGTCCGGGTAGGCCTGCTTGAAGGCCTCGTACTCGCGCGGGCCGTTGCCGCTGCCGTCGTAGGGGTCGACGACGGTCGGCTCGTAGCCGAGCCGCGCGAGCACGCCGGCGACCAGCGGCTCCCCGGCGCCGATCTCGAGGATCCGCGCGCCGCGCGGGACGTTGCCGACGATCGCCTTGACCATCCAGCAGCGCTGCATGTCCTTCATGTCGAAGTTGGCGCCGGCCAGCCCGGGCATGTTCTCGGTGCTGTCGGCGAAGTCCCGAACCGTCCCGTAGGAGATCGGGGGGACCTCGAACGATCCGCCGTAGACGTCCAGGATCGGCCAGGTCGACTCTTCCCCGATCGTCCAGGCCGAGGCGTTGGATCCGTGACCGGCGGGTGGGACCTCGTAGCGGGGCGGCTTGCCGGCCAGCCTGCGGATCCGCGGCGAGCGGGCGGCCCGGTCGCGGACCTTGCGGGCGACGCTGTCGAGGCTCATGCCGCCTGGCCCGCGGTCGCGGCCAAGGCCATCATCTCCTGGAAGAACCCGCCGAGACCGGCCGCGTTGTCCTCCCAGCTCAGCTGCTCGAGCGCGAAGCGGCGCGAGCCGTCGCCGAGCCGTTTGGCCAGGTCCGGGTCGGCAAGGAGATCCTCGACCCGTTGCGTGATCTCCATTGCGTTTCCATCCTCCAGCAAGAGCGCGTTCTCCCCGTGGGTGAGGTCGTTCCCGATGTTGCAGTGGGGCAAGATAACGGGCCTCCCCATGGCGAGGAACTCCGGCAGCTTGGAGGGCAGCCGGTAGCGGTTGAAGTCGTCGGCAGGCCCCGGCTGGACGTAGGCGTCGGCGAGCGCCAGGTAGTTGGGGATGTGGCGCCAGGCGACCGGGCCGAGCTCGATCGCGCCGTCGGCGATCGCCCGGAAGGAGCCCGGGTCGGGGCCGCCGAATTCGGTGTGGCCGAGCCGGACCAGCTTGACCCGGCGCCCGCGGCGCTGCAGCAGCTTCACCGCCAGGTAGAGGCTCAGCATCTCGTGCTGGTTGGCGTAGTGGATCGTCCCGTGGTAGACGAGCACGAAGTCCTCGTCGCTCAGCCCCAGCTCCGCCCGCGTGACCGGCGGGACGAGGTCGGGCCGGAAGCGCTCGGAGTCGATCCCCGGCCGCGCCACCCGGTGGGGGCGCTCGGCGACGTTGAACTCGTTCAGGGCCTCGGTGATCACGGTGATCCCGGTCGCGCCCCTGAGGAAGTCGAGATGGTTGGTCGGGTGGATCGCCAGGTCGACGGGGGTGAGCGCGTCCTGCTCGGCGATCGGCAGGTGCTGGAGCTCGCCCATCGTCCGCCCGGTCGCCGATTCGAGCAGGTAGTACTCGTTGTCCTCGAGGTGGATCACGTAGGGGACGCCGAGCGCGGCGACGACTTTCTCCGTCAGCCAGCGGACCCGCTCGCGCGGCGTCCAGGCGAAGACGATCGTCTCCTTCGGTTCGCGCTTGCAGCGGGCGATCTCGGCGTCGAGATCGTCGTGGGAGATGCAGGCGAAGCGCGGCTCGCCGACCGCCGACATCCGGGCCGGGTCGCCGAGGCCGCACAGGGTCACCTCCCAGTCGGTCGCGGTCAGCTCGTTGCCGAAGTGGTAGGCCTGGATCGCGCTGTTCACGTCGAACGGCCCGAAGTAGACGATCAGGACCCTCATCGGCGTCCCAGCGGCGCGCTGGCCCGGTGGACCCGCTCGCGCCAGTTGGCCGGCGCGTAGTCGGCACTGCGGCGGCTGAAGCCGGGGTTGAAGTAGGGGTCGGCGCGCAGCAGCTCGTCGTACCAGCAGTCGACGAAGAGCGCCCGGTCGACGATGTCCGTCTCCGCCCGCCGCGCCGCCGGGGTGCGGTGGGTGATCACCGCCGGACGGGGGGAGTAGACGGCGGCGAGCCCGCGCCCGGCGAGCCGCTCGCAGAGGTCGTAGTCCTCGAACTGGGCGGCGTAGAACTCGTTGAAGCCGCCGGCGGCCTCGAAGTCGGCGCGGCGGACCAGCATGCAGGTGCTGCTGAGCGCCGAGACCTCGTGGGCGCAGGGGAGCGACCCGTAGTAGCCGTCGCCGTCGGCCGGGACGCCGGGCGACATCGGGCTCGCCATCTCCTCGAGGCCGATCGCGACGCCCGCCTCCTCGACCAGCCCGTCGGGACGGATCAGCATCGGCCCGACCGCGCCGACCCCGGGCAGGGCGAGCGGCACCGCCAGCCGCTCGATCCAGTCCGGCTCGGCGACCTGCGAGTCCTCGGCGAGGAAGAGGAGCAGCTCGGCGGAGGCGGCAGCGGCCCCGGCGTTGTTGGCCCGCGCCCGGTTGAAGGTGCCGCCGTCGAGCTCGATCGGCCGCGCCCCGCGGCTCTCGATTCCGGCCGGAGCGGCTCCCGGCCCGGTGACGACGATCGTCTCGGCCGGCGCGCGGCCGCCGCCGTCGCGCAGCGAGTCGAGCAGGCGGTCGAGCGCCGCGCCGCCTCGCTCGCTGGCGATCACGATGCTGACCCGCTCCGCGCCGCCGCCGCCGTCGCGGTGGGCGAGGACGGCCCGGTGCGGGATCGCCGGGTGCGGTTCGGCGAGAAGCCCGATCCCGCGCCGCTCGAGGTGGGCGGTGACCGCCCGGGCCTGCAGTGCCGGCACCCCCGACTTCTCTTCGGCGCCGGCCGCGATGCTGCCGGGGATCGCCCGCCAGTGGTAGAGGATCTGCGGGATGTGGCCGATCCGGTCGGTCCGCTCGGAGACGCGGAGCAGGAACTCGAAGTCCTGGATCTTGTCGAAGGCCGGGTCGAAGCCGCCCGCGGCCTCGGCGACCGCCCGGCGGACGATCAGCAGGTGGCCGATGTACATCGCCCCCAGCGCGTAGACGGGGGACCAGTCGGGCTTCAGGAAGGGGTCGGCGCGGGTGCCGCGCGCGGTCAGCTTGTCGGAGTCCGAGTAGACGACGTCGAGCTCCGGGTCGGCGGCGAGGGTCTGCACGACCCGCAGCAGCGCGTCCTCGGTCAGCGTGTCGTCGTGATCGAGGAAGCCGACGAACTCTCCGGTGCAGAGCGCCAACCCGGCGTTGGAGGCGGCCGAGATGCCTTCGTTCGACGGCCTCGCCTCGAACTTGATCCGCGGGTCGGCGGCGGCGTAGGCCCGCAGGGTCGCCACCAGCCGCTCGTCGCCGGAGCCGTCGTCGACGACGCGGAGCTCCCAGTCGGGGTAGTACTGGGCGAGCACCGAGTCGATCGCCTCGCGCAGGTAGCGGCCCTCGGTCCTGTAGGTCGGCATGACCAGGGAGATCAGCGGCCGGATCGAGAGCCGTTCGACTTCCTGCAGGGCGGCTTCGCGGCGCACCCGCGGGCTGGCCCGGCGCAGCGCCCGGGCGCGGCCGGGAGCGTCGCGGACCGCCTTCAGGGCCGCGAGCGCGCGCGGCGGCAGCTTCGCTTTCGCGGTCCGTTTCGCCGAGTGGCGGAACCGCCGGGCGCGGCGGGCGAGGTCTCGGATCGGTTCGGCCATCCGTGGCTCAGCCGCGGCGGAGCTCCGCAAGCAGTGCCTTCAGGGCTCGCAGCGGCCTCGTGATCCGCCAGCTGAGGGTGGACCGGTACTCGCGCTCGGCCCGCTGCAGGGACTGTTCGAGCTCGCCGATCCGGTAGGCGCGCCGGACCAGCTCGCGGTCGAGCTCCTGCCGCTGGGCCTCGAGCTCGCGCCGCAGGCGCTCCTCCATCTCGGCGCGAAGGGCGAGCAGCTCGCCCTCTCGTTCCTCGGTGCGAAGATCCATCGACGGCCCATCGTAGCCATGCCGCCGGGCTCAGCGGCGCCCGCGCCTCAGCTCCAAAGCCTGGCGGGCGGTGATGCCGAGCAGCGGGGCGCCGTCGGCGTCGCGGCGTGGCAGACCGGCACCCTCGCGCCAGCCGCGCAGGCGGCCGCCGATGCCCTTCGCGGTGCGGTCCATGACGAGCTGACCGGCGCAGAGGGCGCCCTCGCAGGCGAGCGCCCGCAGCGCCAGGCGCGGCTCCGACATCACGCCGTAGCGGCGCAGCATGTAGCCGCGGCTCCACCCGGTCCGCTCGTACTTGCGGCCCGACCCCGCGCCGAGGCTGGCCGAGTAGGCGTGGAGCGCGGTCGCGTCCGGGGCGAGCCGGCAGCGCCCGCCCGCGGCGGCCATCCGCAGCGCCAGGTCGAGGTCCTCGTAGTAGAGGAAGATCCGCTCGTCGAAGCCGCCGACCGCCTCGAAGGCGCCTCGGTCGTAGAGCGCGGCGCCCCCGGTCGGCCCGAGCGGCTCGGCCGCCCCCGCCGCCGCGGAGAGCGGCTCGCCGTGCAGGTAGTCGAAGCCCATCAGGGTGCGGTCGGCGACGACGCCGGCGGAGTCGATCAGCTCCGGCGCGCGTTCCTGCAGCATCACACCGGCCACCGCCTGCACCCCTTCGGCCGCCGCGTCGAGCAGCGCCTCGGCGAAGCGGGGAGCGGCCTCCGCGTCGTCGTTGAGCAGGATGATCGGGTCGGCGCGGTGCTCGGCGACAGCGCGGTTGAGGGCGGGGCCGAAGCCGAGGTTGCGCCCCAGGGCCAGCACCGAGACCTCGGGGAACTCGTCGTGCAGCAGCTCCAGCGAGCCGTCGCCGGAGCCGTTGTCGACGACGACGGCGTCGACCGGCCGCGTCTGCTCGCGCAGGCTGCGCAGCGCCCGCCCGATCCGCTCGGCGCCGTTGAAATTCGGGATGTACACGGCTGGTCGCACGCTCTTTCCGGGGCTCAGTAGGGTTGCAGCCTCGCATGGAGCCCCTCAAGGGACTGATCCTCTCCGGTGGCGCGGGCACCCGGCTGCGCCCGATCACCCATACCTCGGCCAAGCAGCTCGTGCCCGTCGCCAACAAGCCCGTGCTCTTTTACGGGATCGAGGCGCTGGTCGACGCCGGGGTCGAGGAGGTCGGGATCATCATCGCTCCGGAGACCGGGGAGGAGATCCGCGAGGCGGCCGGCGACGGCTCCAGGTTCGGCGCCAGGATCACCTACATCGTCCAGGACGAGCCCGCCGGGCTCGCCCACGCGGTGCTGACCGCGGAGGAGTTCCTCGGCGACTCGCCTTTCGTGATGTACCTCGGCGACAACCTGCTGCGCGACGGGTTGCGCAACCTGGTCGACACCTTCCGCGCCGAGCGGCCGCACGCCCTGATCCTGCTCACCCCGGTCGACGAGCCGCAGCACTACGGCGTCGCCGAGCTCGACGCGGACGAGCACGTCGTGCGCCTGGTCGAGAAGCCCAAAGACCCGCCCTCGGACCTCGCGTTGGTCGGCGTCTACCTGTTCACGCCGGCGATCTTCGAGGCGGCCCGCGCGCTGGAGCCCTCCTGGCGCGGCGAGCTGGAGATCACCGAGGCGATCCAGGCGCTGATCGACGACGGCCACCGCGTCCAGTCGGAGGTCGTGCGCGGCTGGTGGAAGGACACCGGCCAGCTGGCCGACATGCTCGAGGCCAACCGCCTCGTGCTCGAGGAGCTGGTGACCAGGGTCGAGGGCGAGATCGACGAGCGCTCCAAGGTCGAGGGCCGGGTCGTGATCGAGCCCGGCGCCACCCTGACCGACTCGGTCGTCCGCGGGCCGGCCGTGATCGGCGCCGGCGCCCGTATCGAGGGCGCCTACGTCGGCCCCTACACCTCGATCGGCGAGAACGTCCGCGTCTGCCGCTCCGAAGTCGAGAACTCGATCGTCCTCTCCGGCTCGGTGGTCGAGGACCTGGGCACGCGCCTGGAGGCCAGCCTGCTCGGCAAGGACGTGAAGCTGACCCGCAGCGACGGCATGCCGAAGACGCTGCGCCTCCTGGTCGGCGACAAATCGGAAATCGAACTCGTCTAGTGGAGGCGCCGCGGTGAAGCTGTTGGTGACCGGCGCCGCCGGGATGCTGGGTCGCGACGTGATGCTCGCGGCCGGAAACGCCGGTCACGACGTGGTCGGGTTCGGCCGTGCGGAGCTCGACGTCACCGACCCCGCCGCGCTGAGCAGGAAGTTCGACCTCGAGCGCCCCGACGTGGTGATCAACTGCGCCGCCTGGACCGACGTCGACGGCGCCGAGGCCGCCGAGGAGGCCGCCTTCGCGGTCAACGGGACCGGCGCCGGCAACGCCGCCGCCGCCGCGGCCGAGGTCGGCGCCGGCGTCGTCTACGTCTCCAGCGACTACGTCTTCGACGGCGCCAAGGGCGCCCCCTACGTGGAGAGCGACCAGCCGGCGGCGCTCTCCGCCTACGGCCGCACCAAGCTGGCCGGGGAGGAGGCGACCGTGGCCGCCAACAAGCGCCACTTCGTGGTCCGCTCGGCCTGGCTGTTCGGGGTCGGCGGCCCCAACTTCGTCGAGACGATGCTGCGCCTCGCCGGCAGCGGCAACGAGGTCCTCGTCGTCCGCGACCAGGTCGGCTCGCCGACCTACACCTGGCATCTCGCCTACGGGATCGTGCGCCTGATCGAGGGGCTCGAGTTCGGGATCCACCACATGGCCGCCGCCGGGCAGTGCTCCTGGTATGAGTTCGCGCGCGAAATCTTCGAGCAGGCCAAGGTCGAGTGCAAAGTGCTCTCGATCACCACCGAGGAATTCGGCCGGCCGGCCCCGCGCCCGCCCTTCTCGGCCCTGACCAGCCAGCGCGAGCACGCGATCCGGCTGCCCTCCTGGCAGGACGGGTTGGCCGGGTATCTCGCCCAACGACAAGCGGAGGAAGCAGCATGAGACTTCTCGTCACCGGCGCCGCCGGTTTCATCGGTTCGACCTACGTCCGGCTCGCCGGAGAGGAGCACGACATCGTCGTGCTCGACAAGCTCACCTACGCCGGGCGGCGCGAGAACCTGCCCGAGGGGACCGAGCTGATCGAGGGCGCGATCGAGGACCCGGCCGTCGTCCGCGAAGCGATGCAGGGCGCCGACGCGGTCGTCAACTTCGCCGCGGAGAGCCACGTGGACCGCTCGATCGACGACCAGGACGCCTTCGCCCGCACCCACGTGATCGGCACCGGCACGCTGCTCGACGCGGCTCGCGAGCTCGGCGTCGAGCGCTACCTCCAGGTCTCGACCGACGAGGTCTACGGCTCGATCGAGTCCGGCAGCTTCACCGAGACCTCGCCGCTCGACCCCTCCTCGCCCTACTCGGCGACCAAGGCGGCCGGCGACCTGCTCGTCTCCGCCCACGTCCACACCTACGGCGCCGACGCCTCGATCGTCCGCGGCTCCAACAACTACGGGCCGCGCCAGTACCCGGAGAAGCTGATCCCGCTGATCGTCCTCAACGCCGTCCACGGCGACTCGCTGCCGGTCTACGGCGACGGCCGCCAGATCCGCAACTGGCTCTACGTCGAGGACTTCTGCAGCGGCATCCACACCGTGCTGACCAAGGGCAGGGCCGGCGAGGCCTACAACGTCGGCGGCCCCGACGAGTGCGAGAACATCGAGGTGGTGAAGCGGGTGATCGAGCTGACCGGGGCCGAGGAGTCGCTGATCGAGTACGTCACCGACCGCCCCGGCCACGACCGCCGCTACTCGCTCTCCTCGGCGAAGCTGAAGGAGCAGCTCGGCTGGGAGGCGCAGGTCCACTTCGCCGAGGGCCTCGAGAAAACGGTGCGGTGGTACCGCGACAACGAGGAGTGGTGGGGGCCGATCCGCTCCGGCGAGTACCGCGAGTACTACGAAAAGCAGTACGGGAAGGCGCTGGGCTGATGCCGGCGGCGGTGGCGACCAAGCTCGACGGCCTGGTGCTGCTCGAGCCCGCCGTCCACGGCGACGCGCGCGGCTTCATGGTCGAGACCTACCGGCGCGGCGTCTGGGCCGAGCACGGCGTCGAGGTCGATTTCGTCCAGCACAACCACTCGCGCTCCTCGCGGGGCACGCTGCGGGGGATCCACTTCCAGACCGAGCCCGGCCAGGCGAAGCTGGTCCGCTGCCCGCGCGGCGCGATCCTCGACGTCGCCGTCGACCTCCGCCGCACGTCACCCACCTTCGGCCGGTGGGAGGCGCACGTGCTCGACGACGAGAAGCACCGCCAGCTCTTCGTCCCGGTCGGCTTCGGCCACGGCTTCGCCGTGCTCAGCGACGTCGCCGACGTCACCTACCTGCTCTCCAGCCCCTACGACCCCCTGACCGAGGCCGGCATCGCCTGGGACGACCCCGACATCGGGGTCGACTGGCGGGTCGAGGACCCCCTGCTCAGCGAGCGCGACAAGACCGCCCCGCGACTCAGCGAGATCGCCGAGACGCTGCCGTTCTAGCCAGGCTCACCGCGAGTTTGGCGCCGACCCCGGCGTAGACCGCGGCGTTCAGCAGCGGGTTGTGCCCGGGGGCGTCGAAGCGGCGGTAGAAGCGGGCCATGCCGCGGTGGAAGGCGATCTCCTGCCGGGGAGCGCGGCGACCGGCGCTGGAGGCGCCCTTGACGTGCAGCGCGGCCCCGGCCGGCTCGTAGAAGACCTTCCAGCCGGCGTCCCAGAAGCGGTGGCACCAGTCGAGGTCCTCCATGTAGAGCCAGTAGCCCTCGTCGAGCAGTCCGACCTCCTCGATCGCCTCCGCCCGGCAGAGCATGAAGGCGCCGTTGACCGCGTCGACCTCGCCCGGCTCGTCGTCGCCGAGGTGGGTCGCCCGGTACTGGCTGAGCGTCCCGGCGGCGTCGTCGGTGCGGCCGACCCCGGTGAAGTGGGCGAGGGCGCTGAGCGGGGTCGGGAAGGAGCGCTTGCAGGCGTGGTCGAGCTCGCCGTTCTCCATCACCAGCTTCACCCCGACCATGCCGATCCGCGGATCCGAGCGCAGCCGCGCCAGCGCCGCGTCGAGCGTGCCGGCGTAGACCTCGGTGTCGGGGTTGAGCAGCAGCACCGCCGCGGCCTCGCTCTCGCGCAGCACGAGGTTGTTGGCGGCCGAGAAGCCGATGTTCCCGCGGCGCAGCAGCCGCACCTCGGGGAACTCGCGCTCGACCATGTCCGGGGTGCCGTCGGCGCTGCCGCTGTCGACCACGGTGACCCGCATCCCGCCGCTCGCCGGGTGTTCGCGCAGCGAGCGCAGGCAGCGCCGCAGCAGCTCGGCGGCGCCGTGGCTGACGATCGCGACCTCGAGGTCGGGCGAGGCGGGCATCCGCGGTTGCCTCTAGTGGGCGCCTTCGCCGCGCAGGACGGCGCGCGGCGTGCGCAGCAGGATCGCCAGGTCGCCGGCGATCGAGAGGTTGTCGAGGTAGTCGCGCTCCATCGCCAGCCGCTCCTCGAAGGTGAGGTCGCTGCGGCCGTAGACCTGCATCGGACCGGTCACCCCCGGCTTGATCGCCAGCCGCCCGCGCTGGCGCTCGTCGTAGAGGGCGACGACGCTCTCCTCCTCGGGCCGCGGCCCGACCAGTGACATGTGCCCGCGCAGCACGTTGAACAGCTGCGGCAGCTCGTCGAGGCTGAAGCGGCGCAGCCGTCGCCCGATCCGCGTCACCCGCGGGTCGTCGGGGATCTTGAAGGCCGGCTGCTCGAGGCTCTCGAGGTCGATCAGCTCGGGCAGCCGCGCTTCGGCGTCGGGGACCATGGTGCGGAACTTGACCATCGTGAACGGATCGCCTTCCATCCCGGCGCGGCGCTGGCGGAACAGGACCGGGCGTCCCGAGTCGAGCAGGATCGCCACGGCGATCGCCAGCAGCAGCGGCGAGGCCAGGAGCAGCACGGCCCCGGAGATGAGGACGTCCATCACCCGCTTCATCGCCACGGTCGAGCGCGAGGGGTCGCTGAAGCGGAAGTCGAGCACCGGCAGCTCGGCGAGGCGGTTGAGCTCGATCCCCGGGCCGAGCAGCCCGTAGTGCTGGGGCAGGAAGGTCAGCGCCAGCCCGGCCACCTTGCACTCCTCGATCAGCTGCTCGGCGGCCGGCTCGCTCATCTCCTGCTCGGTGACGACGACGCGCTCGATCTCGTACTCGCGGGCGACCTCGGAGATGTCGGCGAGCGAGCCGAGGCGGGGCAGCTCCGAGGCGGTTTCCTCGCCGGGCGAGAGGTAGCCGACCAGGACGAGGCGCGTCTCGGGGTGGGTGGAGACCCGCCGCGCGACCATGTCGACGGCGGCGGCGGGGCCGACCACGATCCCGGCGGCGAGACCGGTCACCCGGTGCCAGAGGAAGCGCAGCACGCCGCGTGAGACGAAGCTGCCGCCGAGGGCGACGAGCCCGACCGCGATCGCGCTCGCCGAGGAGAGCGGCCCGGCCGGGCTGAGGGCGAGGAGCCCGTCGAGCACGAGGGTGCCGAGCACGCTCGCCGAGACCAGCGAGGGCAGCTCGTCGAGGGTGCTGTGACGGATCCGCCGGTGGTCGTTGTCGTAGAGGCCGTGGAGCTTGACGACGAGGATCCAGGCGGGGCTGAAGAGGACCGCCCAGAAGAGGATCGCGACGTCGGTGCCCGAGGTGGTCGCGGTGACCAGGCAGAGGGCGCCGAGCAGCGCCGTCCAGTCGCCCGCGGCGAGCAGGCGCCGCAGCATTGCGCCGCGACGGCGCGAGCCCTCCGGCCCGGTCATCCCCAGACCCTCGGGGGCCTTGCGGGACAGCGGCTCGGGAGCCGGTTCGGCCGGCTTCGAAGCGCCGGTCACCGCCCGCTCGGTATCCGGAGGCCGGCTCATCCGCAACCGTTCCACCCTTCCCGCAGGCAGTTCTCGAGCGGATTCAGCCGCTGGGCCCGGCTCAGGTCGGCCTGCGCCGCGCCGCGCTCGCCGGCTTCGTGCTCGATCCTGGAGCGCAGGTAGTAGAGGACCCAGTTGCGGTCCTCGCGCTCGATCGCCTCCGAGAGGCGCTCCCGCGCGGTGGGCAGGTCGCCCTGCTGCTGGGCGAGCAGCCCGAGCTGCACGTAGGGGGAGGCGGCCCAGGGCTCGATCGAGCGCGCCGTGTCCGCGTGTTCGACCGCGCTCGGGATGTTGCCCTCGGCGGCGGCCGCGTGGCTTGCCGCGATCTCCCGGTCGACCAGCAGCGGGCCGATCAGGGCGAGGGCGGCGATCCAGGCGACCGCCAGTCCGGCCACCGCGAGGCCGAAGCGCCGCCTTTCGCCGCGACCGTTCGTCGCGGGGTCGCCGGACGGGGCGAGCTGGGCGCAGCGGGCGGCGACGAGCGCCCCGCCGGCCAGGAAGAAGATCGCGCCGAGCAGCGCGGTCTCCCAGAACCAGTCGATCGCGGCGCCGACGGCGAAGGCGAGAACGGCGGCGAAGAGGACGGCGTAGAGCTCCTGCTGGGCGCCCGACGCGGCTCGCCAGGCGGCGAAGCCGGTCCAGAGGATCGACCCGACCAGGACGAGGACGAGCAGGCCGCCGAGCGCCCCGAGCTCGGCGAAGGCCTCGAGATAGAGCGAGTGCGCCTCGCTGACCGGGATCGCGACGGTGCGCAGCTCATCCCAGGAGAACTGGTAGGTGCCGGCGCCGTCGCCGAGCACCGGCTTTTCGCCGAAGGCGTCGACCGCGACGCTCCAGAACTCGTCGCGGTTGGCTCCGGAGAGCGAGCTGAAATGCTGCTCGGGCTGGTTGGGGAACTGGACGTCGTCGGCGGTGAACTGGTCCCAGGCGCGACCGCCGACCGCGATCGCGACGCCGATCGCCAGCAGCGCCAGCAGCACCGCACCGCGTTTCAACACGGCGGGGTTGCGCGAGAGCTCGACCGCCCTGCCGGTCAGTCCGCCGCCCCGGCTCTCGATCCTGCGCAGCCCCGCGAAGAGCAGCAGCGCGAGCCCGACCCCGGCGACCAGGAGCAGCAGCACGGTCACTCCCTGGCCGGCGACGCCCGGTTCGTCGACGAAGTCAGAGATGCCGTGGCGGTCCTGCACCCCGATCAGGGCGGGCAGGGTGCCCAGGGCCCCGATCGCCAGCGTCGCCAGCAGCCAGAGACGGTCGTGGGAGAGCGCCAGCAGGCAGCCTCCGGCGACCAGCAGGGCGAGCAGGCCGCCGCGCGAGTAGGTCAGGTAGAGCGCCAGCAGCAGGACCGGCAGGGAGGCGACGGCCAACCAGCGCAGCAACGGGGTCAGCGAGCGCCGGCTCATCCAGAGCAGCAGCGCGATCCCGGTGCCGAAGACGAGGCCGTCGGCGTTCCAGTAGCCGAGCGGATAGCGCAGGCGCGGGCCGCTTCCCAGCTCCGGTCCGAGCTCGAGAGCGTGGGGGAGGAGGCGGCTGGCGAGGGCGGCGAATGCGACCAAAGCCAGGCCGATTGCGATGCCTTCAGCGAAACGTTGGCGCCTTTGGTCGGTTTGGGCGATCAGGAATGCGGCAAGGAAGAGCCCGAGGTAGACCAGGACGCGGTCCGTCTCGGTGACGCTCAGCTCGATCGATCCCGACCAGAAAGATGAGAGTGCGGATAACAGCGCCAGCCCCAAGATCAGGCCAGTCGCCAAGTAGAACGGTCGTCCAAGCCGGGTCCGCCCCGCGGCTCCGAGCGCCAGGAGGGCAACCACCGCCAGCCACGCGGCGAGCCCGGCCACATGCCGATCGCTCAGGTCGAAGCCGCCTCCCACGAGGGCGAGCGGGACGATCAGGAGCAGTGGCGCTATCAACGCCGCCGATTCCTCTAACCTTGCGCGCCATGCTTGGGAAGCGCCACCTCCCGGCCCGTAGCTCCGGCCGACCCGCCTTCTTGCTTCTGTCAGTGCTTGCTCTGCTGGCATTCGCTTGCTTTCCGGTGCTCGCTCAGGCTGAGGAATCGATCGGGCCGGTGTACGAAACGGAAGTACCGTCGCCCACTGGCTCTAAGAAAACCCCTTCGCCCGGCAATGGTTCGGCCGCCAATTCTTCAGACACCGGCGGCGCCACCGCTCCGGCAGGGGCGGGCAACTCCGGCGGGTCGGGTTCTGAATCTTCATCGGAAGGTGGAGCGGCGGTCGGCAACTCCGGTTCGAGGGGCGACGGCGGCACCGGCCAGGGTAGCCCAGGTAACGGCTCCAACGGCGACGCCAAACCGGCTGGGAGCCAGCAGCCGCAGGGCTCGCAGCAGGGTCAGCCGGCCCGCGCCGAGAGCTCCTCGGACGACTCTTCCTCGCCGTTGGTCCCGATCCTGATCGCGATTGCCGTGCTGGCGGCGATCTCGATCGGCGCGGTCCTGTACAGGCAGCGCCGCCAGGGCTCCGGTACCCCGGTCTCGCCGAAGGCGAGCTAGGCCGATGGCGAAAGCGACGTTGCGAACCCGTAGTGGCGCACGTGCCTGGACGGCGGCCATGGCCGTTGCCCTGTTCGGCCTGGCGGTCTGCGCCGCCCCCGCGCAGGCGATCCCGGCCAGGTTCTGGGGCGTCGTGCCGCAGCAGGTGCCGAGCGACGAACAGTTCCAGACGCTCAAACGCGGCGGCGTCGACAGCATGCGCATCCACGTCGAGTGGGGGGGCGTTCAGCCTTCGCCGGGCGCCCCGCTCGACTGGACCGGCGTCGACGCGACCGTGCGCAGGGCGGCGAACACCGGGATCGAGGTGCTGCCGTTCCTGACCGGCGCCCCACCCTGGGCCGTTCCCTACGTTTTCGTCCCGGGCACGGGGAAAACCTCGAAAGCACCCGCGCACCTGCCCGCCAGCGGCGCCGCCGCCGGCGCCTGGGTGAACTTCGTCAAAGGCGCCGTCGCGCGCTACGGGCCGAACGGGAGCTTCTGGGCCGAAAATCCGGTCGTCCCGAAACGCCCGGTCCGCGCCTGGCAGATCTGGAACGAGGAGAACTTCAAGTACTTCGTCGCCAAGCCCAACCCGGCCGAGTACGGCAAGCTGGTGAAGCTGTCCTCGAACGCGCTGAAAAGCGTCGACCCGGGGGCGAAGACGATCCTCGGCGGCATGTTCGCCCTGCCCAAGGGCTGCCGCTCGAAAGCGAAACCGAAGCGCGCCTGGTGCGCCCACGACTTCCTCGACGAGATGTACCGCACGACGCCCGGGATCAAGTCGCGGTTCCAGGGGGTCGCCCTGCACCCCTACAGCTACTTCTATCCCGAACTGCGGCCGCGGATCGAAGAATTCCGCGCCGTCCTGAAAGAGAACAAGGACGCCGGCAAGCCGATCTGGATCACCGAGCTCGGCTGGAGCTCGCGGCCGCCGACCTCCGCCAACCTGTTCGCCAAAGGCCTCGGCGGCCAGGCGACCCAGTTGAAAGGCGCCTTCTCGCTGCTCCAGGCCAACCAGGTGAAATGGAAGCTCCAGCGCGTCTTCTGGTTCTCGGTCGACGATCAGGAGGGGAGCTGCAATTTCTGCGACGGGTCGGGGCTGTTCGCTCAGGGGTTCGTGCCCAAGAAGGCGTGGTACGCCTACGTGAAATTTGCCGGGGGGACTCCGTAGGGCCCTATTTGGGCAGGGGTTCCACTTAACTTTTTCGAGGAGCCTCTGCCGGCTGTCGCCCGAAGGCGCTGCCGCGAAAAAGTACAAGACGTTCCACCCCTGCCCAAATAGGGCCGACCGGGCGCGCCCCGTAAGATCCATGGGTTGGCCACTAGGGCGAAAACGAGTGCGAAGGCTGATCCGCTGGCGCCGTTCAGCGCGCCTGTGCGGCGTTGGTTCGAGGCCTCCTTCGAGGGTCCGACGCCCGCGCAGGCGGGCGGCTGGGAGGCGATCTCCGGCGGCGACCATGCGCTGATTTGTGCTCCTACTGGGTCGGGGAAGACGCTGGCGAGCTTTCTTTGGGGGATCGACAAGCTGGCGCGTTCGCCGCAGCTGGGGACCGGCGTGCGGCTCGTCTACGTCTCGCCTCTGAAGGCGCTCTCATACGACATCGAGCGCAACCTGCGGGCGCCGTTGCGCGGAATCGGCGCCGAGATCTCGGTCGGGCTGCGGACCGGCGACACCTCGCAGAAAGAGCGGCGGGCGATGGCCAAAACCCCGCCCGACATCCTGATCACCACGCCGGAGTCGCTCTACCTGATGCTGTCGTCCTCCGTGCGGGCGATCCTCGCGAGCGCCGAAGCGGTGATCGTCGACGAGATCCACGCAGTCGCCCAGAGCAAGCGGGGGGCGCACCTGGCGCTGACCCTCGAGCGGCTCCAGGAGCTGGCCGAGGGCGACGTGCAGCGCATCGGGTTGTCGGCTACGCAGCGGCCGTTGGAGCGGATCGCGAAGTTCCTCGTCGGGCCGAAGCGGGAGTGCCGGATCGTCGATGCGGGGCGGACGAAGGAGCTGGATCTGGAGATCGTCGTGCCGGTCGAGGACATGGCCGATCCGGGGGCTCCGGCCTACCCGAGCGAGGATGGCCCGCCGCCCACCGAAATCGAGCCCTCAGCGCACGTCAGATCGATCTGGCCCGCCATCTATCCCAAGCTCCTGGAGCTGGTCCAGGACCACACCTCGACCATCATCTTCGTCAACAACCGCCGCGCGGCAGAGCGCCTGGCAAAGAGGCTCAACGAGCTGGCGAATGGCGAAGGGGAAAACGAGCTGCCAGCGACCGAGCATGCGGGACACGCTCGGGGTGTTGACTCAGGCCAGAGCTCCTACGCCGAGATCGCTCGTGCCCACCACGGATCCCTCTCGCATGAGGAGCGCACCGTCGTCGAGGAGCTGTTGAAGTCCGGACAGCTTCCCTGTCTCGTAGCGACGAGCTCCTTGGAGCTGGGCATCGACATGGGGGCAGTGGACCTGGTGATCCAGGTCGAGTCGCCCAAGTCGGTGACCCGCGGGCTGCAGCGGATCGGTCGCGCCGGCCATGGCCTCGGTGAGACCTCCAAGGGCAGGATCTTCCCCAAATACCGCGGCGACCTGCTCGAGTGCGCGGTGGTCGCGCGGCGCATGCGCGAAGGCGAGATCGAGGAGACGACGATCCCCCAGAACCCGCTCGACGTGCTCGCCCAGCACCTCGTCTCGATGGCCGCCCTCGACGAGTGGGAGGTCGACGAGGTCGAGCGCCTCGTCACCGCCACCGAGTCCTTCCGCGAGCTCTCCCGCGAACAGCTGGAGAACGTGCTCGACATGCTCGACGGCCGCTACCCCTCCGACCGCTTCGCCGAGCTGCGGCCGCGGATCGTCTGGGACCGCACCAACGGCACCATCCACGGCCGCAAAGGCGCCCGCACGCTGGTCGTCACCAACGCCGGCACGATCCCCGACCGCGGCCTCTACGGCGTCCACCTTCCGGACGGCCGCCGGGTCGGCGAGCTCGACGAGGAGATGGTCTACGAGGCCCGCCCGGGCCAGACCTTCCTGCTCGGCGCCACCACCTGGCGGATCGAGGAAATCACCCGCGACCGGGTCATCGTCACGCCGGCCCCCGGCGCCCCCGGCGCCGTCCCCTTCTGGAAGGGCGACGGGATCGGCCGCCCGGCCGAGCTCGGCCGGGCGATCGGCGCCTTCTCCCGCGAGGCGGTCTCGCGCTCGCCGCAGGAGCTCGCCGAGGAGTACGACCTCGACGAGCGCGCCGCCAACAACCTCGTCACCTACCTGCGGGAGCAGCAGCAGGCGACCCGGGTCGTCCCCTCCGACGAGACGATCGTGGTCGAGCGCTTCCGCGACGAGATCGGCGACTGGCGGCTCTGCATCCTCTCCCCGTACGGTGGCCGCGTCCACGCCGCCTGGGGCCTCGCCCTCGCCGCCAAGATCCGCGACGAGCGCGACCTCGAGGCCGACGCGATCTGGTCCGACGACGGCATCGTCATCCACCTGCCCGACGCCGACGAGCCGCCGCCCGCCGACCTCGTCCTGATCGAGCCCGACGAGGTCGAGGACCTGGTCGTCGCCGAGCTCTCCGGATCGGCCCTGTTCGGTGCCCGCTTCCGCGAGAACGCCGCCCGCTCGCTGCTGATCCCGCGCGCCTACCCCGGCAAGCGCACGCCGCTCTGGCAGCAGCGGCTGAAGTCGCAGAGCCTGCTCGAGGTGGCGCGGGACTTCCCCCGCTTCCCGGTCATCCTCGAGACCTACCGCGAGTGCCTGCAGGACGTGCTCGACCTCCCCGCGCTCGGTGATCTGCTGCGCAAGCTGCACTCGCGCCAGCTCAGCCTGGTCGAGGTCGAGACCCCAACCGCCTCGCCGTTCGCCTCCTCGCTGCTCTTTGACTACGTCGCCACCTACATGTACGAGGGGGACACGCCGAACGCCGAGCGGCGCGCCGCGGCCCTCGCCCTCGACCGCGACCTGCTGCGCGAGCTGCTCGGCCAGGAGGAGCTGCGCGAGCTGATCGACCCCGAGGCGCTGGAAGAGGTCGAGGCGCAGCTCCAGCACCGCGCCGAGGCCGGCCGCGCCGGGGACCGCGACGCGCTGCAGCAGCTGCTCCGCAACCTCGGCGACCTCACCCCCGAGGAGTGCGAGGAGCGCGTCGCCGAGGGCTACTCGGCCGCCTCGATGCTCGAGAAGCTCGAAGCCGAGCGCCGCGTCGCCAAGGTGCGGATCGCCGGCGAGGAGCGCTACATCGCCGCCGAGGACGCCGGCCTCTACCGCGACGCGCTCGGGGTGCCGCCGCCGCCCGGCCTGCCGGAGACCTTCCTCGAGGATCACCCGGATGCGATGCGCGCTCTGGTCCGCCGCTTCGCCCGCACCCACGGTCCCTTCCCGACCGCCCGCGCCGCCGCGCGCTACGGCGTCGACCCGCTGCCGGCCCTGCGCGAGCTGGAGGCGGAAGGGGCGCTGGTCCGCGGTGAGCTGCTGCCCGGCGGCACCGAGCGCGAGTGGTGCGACTCCGAAGTCCTGCGCCGCGTCCGCCGCGCCAGCCTCGCCCGGCTGCGCAAGGAGGTCGAGGCGGCCGACACGCGGGAGCTCGCCCGCTTCCTGCCCAGCTGGCAGAACGTCGACGCCTTCCGCCGGGCCGGCGCCGGCCCCGACCGGTTGCGCGAGGCGTTGGTGCCGCTGCAGGGCGTCGCCCTCACCCCGAAGGTCTGGGAGGGGGACGTGCTGCCCCGCCGCCTCGGCGCCTACTCGCCGAGCTGGCTCGACGAGCTCTGCACCAGCGGCGAGCTGGTCTGGGTCGGAGCCGGGGCGCTCGGCCGCAACGACGGCCGCGTCGCGCTCTACTTCCGCGAAGACGTCCGCCTCGCCGGGCCGCCCCCCGCCAACGCGAAGTTGGAGGCGCCGGCGGGCGAGGTCCACGAGGCGATCCGCGAGCGGCTCGCCTCCGGCCCCTCGTTCTGGCTCGACCTGGTCGCCGACCTCGACCACCCCGCCGAGGATCTCCACAACGCCCTCTGGGATCTGGTCTGGTCGGGAGCGGTGACCAACGACGCCTTCGCGCCGCTGCGCGCACCGCGGCTGCGCGCCGTGCCGCCGAGCGAGCGCCAGGGGCGTCGCTTCGCGCGCCGTCGCTCGACCACCGGCGCCGCCGTCCAGGGCCGCTGGTCGCTGACCGGGCCGCTGTTCGCCGACGCCCCCGGCCCCGGCGCCCGCCTGCGCGCCCAGGCCGAGCTGATGCTGGAGCGCTACGGGATCGTCACCCGGGAGACGGTGCTCGCCGAGGGCATCCCGGGCGGCTTCGCGACCCTCTACGCCGAGCTCGGCAACCTCGAGCTGCTCGGCACCGCCCGGCGCGGCTACTTCGTCGAGGGGCTCGGCGGCGCCCAGTTCGCCCTGCCCGGCGCGGTCGAGCGCCTGCGCTCGCTGCCCGAAGCCGACGGCTCCTACCTGCTGCTCGCCGCCACCGACCCCGCCAATCCCTACGGCGCCTCGCTGCCGTGGCCGAAGCTGGAGAGCGGGCGGCGTCCGGGCCGCACCCCCGGCGCCCACCTGCTGCTCCGCGACGGCGAGCCGGTCGTCTTCCTTGAGCGCGGTGGCCGCGGCCTGCTGCGGCTGAAGCCGATCGAGGGATCCGAGCTGGAAGCGGCGATGCGCGCCCTCGCCGACGCCGTCGCGGCGGGCCGCCTGGCGAAACTGGCGGTCGAGAAGCTCGACGGCGCGGCGGTGATCGGGTCCGGCCACGAGGAGACGCTGATCGGCGCCGGCTTCAGCCGCGGTCCCCGCAAACTCACCGCCAGCGCCTCCTAGTCAGGGATCTCTGGGCCGCCTCGGGGGCGAGTTCGCAATCGCCCCGACTTATGGTCGCTATGGCGACAAAAAGTCGGGGCGATCTCGGATTTGAGCTGGAAGGCTTGGCTGCCCGTCAGTTCGGTGTGGTGTCGCGGTCCCAGGTTCGGGGGCTTGGCATGAGCGATAGCGCAGTCCGGCACGCGGTCGGGACGGGTCGCCTGCACCCCGTCTTTCGCGGCGTCTTTGTGCTGGGCCGCCGCCAGATCGGCGAGCGCGGCCGCCTCTTCGCGGCGACGCTTGCCTGTGGAGACGGAGCGGTGATCTCCCATCGCAGCGCCGCGGCGCTGATGAGGCTCCTCGATAATCCGCCGGCCACGATCGACGTGATTTCCCTGGGCAAGCGGGGAGCGAGCGTCGATGGCATCCGCCCGCACGACGTGCGGCGCCCGCGGCTTTGGGAGACCGGGACCTTCGACGGGGTTCCCTGCACCAGTCCGGCACGCACCTTGGTCGACCTTGCCGGCGTAGTCGGGTCGCGCACTCTGCGCAGCGTCTTCGAGCGGGCGGCGGCGCGGAAGCTGCTCGACCTTGTCGCGATCGAAGCGTCGATCGGCCAGGGTGGGCGGACCGGTACGCAAGCCCTTCGAGGGCTCCTCGACGAGTGGCGCCCAGCGGCGCCCGCTCTGGCCACTGGGCGCCTCAAGAGCCCCTTCGAGGCGAAGGTGCTCCCACTGCTGGCGACACGGGGCATCCCGATGCCGCTCACGAACGTGCCCGTCGAGCTCGCCGAGGGTCGAATCGAGGTCGATTTCCTCTGGCCGCAACAGCGGTTCGTGGTCGAGGCCGACAGTCGCGCCTTCCATGCCACCGATGTCGCCTCCGAGCGCGATCGTTGGCGCGACCGGGAACTGATGCGCGTTGGCTACTCGACCCTGCGGATCACCCACCAGCAGGCCGAAACCGAAGCTGACGCGATCGCCGATGCGATCGCCGCGAGTCTCCCGTCCCCTGGCAAATCGGCCCTGCTGGGATAATCAAAGTCGATGGCCATGGAGGAGGTCGAGACGAGCGCCGAGCTGCTGCGCAGCGTGCCGCTCTTCGCCGACCTCGAACAAGACGAGCTCGAACGGTTCTCCCAGGTCGCCGTGCCGAGGGCGATTCCCGCCGGCAACCGCGTTTTCCACGAGGGCGACAGCTCCGACGCCTGCTACATCGTCCGCGAGGGCAAATTCCGGGTCACCCGCGAGCACTCCGACGGCCGCGCGATCACCCTCGCGACGCTCGGTCCGGGCGAGGTGTTCGGCGAGCTGGCGATGCTCGACGGCGACACCCGCTCGGCGAGCGCCGAGGCGCTGACCGACGGCGAGCTGCTCGCCCTCCCCGCCAACGACGTCCGCAACCTGCTCGCCCGCCACCCGGAGATCTCGGTCAAGCTGGTGGCGGCGCTGGTGCGGCGCCTGCGCGAGGCCAACGAGCGGATCTCGCGCCAGTCCTTCCAGACCGTTCCGAGCCGGGTCGCCGGCGTCCTCTCCCAGCTGGTCACCGAAACGACCCGCGGCGGCGACGGCGAGGTGACGATCCGGATGAACCAGGCCGACCTCGCCCAGCTCGCGGGGACCTCGCGCGAGAGCGTCAGCCGCTTCCTCGCCGACCTCGAGCGGGCCGGCGTCGTCCGCTCCGGCCGCGGCCGCGTCACCGTCCTCGACGCCGAGAAGCTCCACAACTACATCTTCTAGCCGTGGGTGGCTTCGCCGTCCTGCGCGCCCGGATGGTCGAGCGGCAGTTGCGCCGCCGCGGGATCTCCGACGAGCGGGTGCTGGCGGCGATGGGGGAGGTGCCGCGCGAGGCCTTCGTGCCACCGCGGCACCGCCACCGGGCCTACGCCGACTGCGCCCTGCCGATCGCCGAGCGCCAGACGATCTCCCAGCCCTGGATCGTCGCCGCGATCGGCCAGGCGATGGAGCTGACCGGCACGGAGCGGGTGCTGGAGGTCGGGACCGGCTCCGGCTACTCGGCCTGCGTGCTCTCGCTGCTGGCGGCGGAGGTGGTCAGCGTCGAGCGCCACGAGGCGCTCGCCCTCGGCGCCCGCGAAACGCTCGCCTCGCTCGCCGTCACCAACGTCGAGCTGATCGTCGGCGACGGAAGCCAGGGGGTGCCCGAGCGGGCGCCCTTCGAGGCGATCGCGGTGCACGCCGCCGCCCCCGCCGCCCCGCCGGCTCTGCTCTCCCAGCTCGCCGAGGGCGGGCGGCTGGTCGTCCCGATCGCCGGCGATGAAGAGGTCGACGTGCTGACCGTGCTGCGCCGCCGCGGCACGCGGACCGAGAGCCACGCGATCGGCCCCTGCCGCTTCGTGCCGCTGGTCGGGGAGGAGGGGTTCTAGCCGGGGGCGGGGCTCAGCAGCCGGCGGGAGACGGGTCCTTGCCGTCCTTGACGACTTCGTCGTCGCCGCCCCCGCAGGAGATCTGCTTGTCGTGCTGGCCGTCGATCGCGTCGAGGAAGTCGTCGCCGCCCTTGCCGAGGAAGACGTCGGCGCCGAGGTGGCCCATCATGCTGTTGTCGCCGTTGTCGCCGACCAGGACGTCGGGGCCGTCGGATCCCTCGAGGCTCTCGTTGTTGGCGAGGATGCGGTCGGCGTTGCCGCACCCGGCCGGTCCGCCCGTGCCGCCGAGCTCGATCCGCAGGTTGTCGCTGGAGCGCGCGTAGGAGACCGTGTCGTCGCCGGAGCCGCCGTCGTAGGTGTGGCCCTGGCAGGTCGGGACCGAGGAGACGAGCAGGTCCTCGCCGGGACCGGCGTTGAGGTTGTCGCCGCCGGGGTCGGAGTAGAGGACGTCGTTGCCGCCGTTGCCGATCAGGGTGTCGTTGCCGTTGTCGGGGTCGTTGTAGTTCTCGCCCGCTTCCAGGACGTCGTTCTCGGGCCCGCCGACGATCGTGTCGCCGCCCGCGTTGCCGTTGATCCGCACCTTGGCGTTGGCGGGGATGCTCGGGTCGGCGACCAAGGTGTCGCCGCCGTCGTTGCCCGTGATCACGATCAGCGCCAGGTCGGGGTCGCCCGGGCAGGTGGCCACGTTCGCATCGCCGGGCGAGATGCCGCAACCGTCGCCGGCGAAGATCGGGGCGCCGGAGAAGACGGTCCAGCCGCCGGGACCGGCCGAGACCCGGAGTTCGTCGGCGCTCGGGCCGCCCTGCACGATCAGGCTCGATTCGTCGAGGCCCTGGTTGAGGATCACCGAGGCGGTGTTGGGCGGCGGACCGATTTCCGGGCCGCAGGACCTCTCCACCGCGAAGCCGTCGCAGTTGTCGCTGCCGGGGCCGCCGAAGGCTTCGCCGCCTCCGCCGCCGCTCTGCAGCGTGTCGTCGCCGACCCCGCCGTCGAGCCGGTTGGGGCTGCCGTCGCCGACGATCGTGTCGCCCTGCGGGGAGCCGACCACGTCCTCGAAGCCGCCCAGCCCGTCGTGGCCGTCGCCTTTCGCCTTGTTCGACTGGAGGCTGACGATCACGCCGCTGCGGGTCGCGCTGGCGTAGGAGACGATGTCCTGGGCACCGCCACCGCCGGCCAGGGTGTCGGTGCCGGCGTCGCCGCGCACGATGTCGCCATCTCCCTCGCCGCCGTCGGCGTTGTCGGTACCGGCGCCGCCGAAGATCGAGTCGGTGCCGCCACCGCCGTCGAGGCTGGGCTCGTCGCCGGCGCCCCCTTCGATCAGGTCGTCGCCGGCGCCGCCGTCGATCCTGTCGTTGCCCTTGTCGCCGAGCAGCGTGTCGTCTCCGCCCGAGCCGTCGATCTCGTCGCTGCCCTGCTGGCCGTCGACGTAGTCGTTGTCGGCCCCGCCATCCAGCGTGTCCGGGCCCTTGGCGCCGTTCAGGTTGTCCTCGCCGCCGTTGCCGTAGAGCTTGTCGGCGCCCTTGAAGCCGGAGAGCTTGTCGTCGCCCGAGCCGCCGTCGAGCATGTCCGAGCCGGTTTCGCCGAAGAGGTCGTCGTCACCCTCTTCGCCGTAGAGGCCATCGAAGCCGCGGCCGCCCTGGATGCGGTCGTCGCCGGGACCGCCGCAGATCGTGTCGTTGCCGTTGTGGCCGCCGTCGATGCGGTCGTCGCCGCCGCCGCCGTAGATCACGTCGCTCGCGCCTTTGCCGACGATCCGGTCGTTGCCGGCCGTGCCCACGATCGTCACTTTCTTGCCGCCGCAGGTGAGCGCGGAGGCGGAGCCGGCGAGCGGGACGAGCAGCAGCGCGCAGGCGCAGACGAGGGTCGCGATCAGGGGCCGGGTGAGCGGATTCCGCAAAGCCACGAGTACCCCCATCGGTTGCCGCGCGGGAAAACTGAAATCCCGGGCCGGACAGATGTCCAAGCGTCAAACGGGACCAGAGGTCCAGACCCGAGACCCGGCCCAAGGGATCACGGCGTCCTATACGCTCGCAGCGCAAATGAAGGGTGGCACCTACGTACTGAACTTCTACTCGGCGGTCTTCGTCGACCAACTGAAGCGCGGCCGCAAGACGGCGACGATCCGGCTCGGCGACAAGAGCGGCAAGTACGAGCGCGGTCAGGTCGTCTGGGTCACCGTCGGCTTCCGCCACAGCCCGCGCGAGAAGATCTTCACGGCGGTCGTCGACGACGTCGAAGTGAAGCGGCTCGGCGACCTCTCGCGGCGGGACATCGAGCACGATAACCCCGAGTTCCGCCGCCTCGAGGAGGAGAAGCGCTTCCTCGAACAGATCTACAGCCGGCCGATCTCCGAGGACGACGCGGTGACGGTGATCCGCTTCTCGCAGATCGTCGAGCCGCCGCGCGCCCATCTCGGCAACGGGGAGACCCCGCACCGCAACTGAGCCGGTTGCGGGCGCTGATCGTAGGCTGGGGCGATGGCCGAATACGCCTTCCTGACGACGTGGCTGCTCGAGTCGCCGCGGCAGCCGGTCTGGGAGGCGATCCACGACCAGGAGAGCTGGCCCGAGTGGTGGCGCGGGGTCGAGGAGGCCGAGGAAGTGCGGCGCGGCGAGAACGGCGACGTCGGCAGCGTCGCGCGGATGGTCTGGAAGAGCCTGCTGCCCTACCGGGTCGCCTTCGAGGTGACGACGACCCGGGTCGAGCACCCGTACCTGCTCGAAGGCCACGCGGTCGGTGAGCTGGAAGGGATCGGCCGCTGGCGGCTCTACGAGCAGGACGGGGTCACGGCTGTCCTCTACGAGTGGAACGTGAAGACGACCAAGGCCTGGATGAACACGCTGGCGCCGCTGCTGCGCCCTGCCTTCGAGTGGAACCACGATTGGGTGATGCGGCGCGGCGGCGAGGGAATCGCCCAGCTGCTCGGCTGCAGGCTGTTGGCCGGCGACTGAGACTCCCGCCGCGGTTGCGGCACGCTATCTTTCCGGTATTGGCACTCGCACCACCAGAGTGCCAAGAGCCGCCGAAGCGCCGAATTCGGCTTTGCAGCGGCGATTCCTGACTTTTACCAGCAAACCACGCACCGATTACGGAGGTTCACTGATGAAGCTGAAGCCCCTCGGGGACCGGCTGATCGTCAAGCCGATCGAGGAGGAGGAGACGACCGCGAGCGGTCTCGTCCTCCCCGACACGGCGAAAGAGAAGCCGCAGAAAGGAAAGGTCGTCGCCGCCGGCGAGGGCAGATGGGACGAGGACGGCGAGAAGCGCATCCCGCTCGACGTCGCCGAAGGCGATGAGGTCCTCTACTCCAAATACGGGGGCACCGACATCGTCATCGACGGCGAGGACCTGCTCGTGCTGCGCGAGTCGGACGTGCTCGCCAAGGTCGCCTAGCCGCCCAAGGACCTAGAGAACCAAGGAGGACTGAATACACATGGCTCATAAGGAGCTGAAGTACGCAGAGGAAGCCAGGGGGGCACTGCAGGCCGGCGTCGATTCCGTCGCCAACGCCGTCAAGGTCACCCTCGGCCCGAAAGGCCGTTACGTCGTGCTCGACAAAAAGTTCGGCGCGCCGACGATCACCAACGACGGCGTCACGATCGCCCGCGAGGTCGAGGTCGAGGACGTCTTCGAGAACCAGGGTGCCCAGCTCGTCCGCGAGGTCGCCACGGCGACCAACGACGTGGCCGGCGACGGCACCACGACGGCGACCCTGCTGGCCCAGATCATCGTTCGCCAGGGCCTCAAGAACGTCGCCGCCGGCGCCAACCCGCTGGCCCTGCGCCGCGGGATCGAGAAGGCGGTCGACGAGGTCGTCGACAACCTGCGCGAGAAGCAGTCCAAAGAGGTCGCGGGCAAGGACCAGATCGCCCGCGTCGCCGCCATCTCCGCCGCCGACGACGAGATCGGCAACGTGATCGCCGACGCGATCGAGAAAGTCGGCAAAGACGG